>Ga0335078_10016865_pt1 | contig 10849 bp, 8 predicted proteins | sample Lox_Sample_32_FD_206711 | JGI IMG/M metagenome (GOLD analysis project Ga0335078, IMG submission 206711) | Soil microbial communities from Loxahatchee National Wildlife Refuge, Florida, United States - Lox_Sample_3.2 | ecosystem: Environmental > Terrestrial > Soil > Wetlands | place: USA: Florida... | reverse complement strand
AAGGAACGAGAATCCGGGGATCAGCGAGAACACCAGGTCCCAGGTGTCGCCGGTCAGCGTGTTGGGGAAGGGACGCATCCAGCCGCCGAGCCACAGTGTGACCGCGATCGAGGAGACCGCGATCATGGCGGCATATTCCCCAAGCATGAACAACGACCAGCGCAGGCCGCTGTATTCGGTGTGGAATCCGGCGGTGAGTTCGGATTCGGCCTCGGGCAGATCAAACGGGGCGCGGTTGGTCTCCGCCACCATGGCGATAGCGAAAATGGCGAAGGCGATGAAGCCCAGAGGGAAAAATTTGAACAGGAACCAGATCTGCTGTTGCTGTTGTGCCTGCACAATGCCGATCATGCTGAGCGTTCCGGTGCCCTCTTTATTGAGGCTCGTCATCAGAATGGCGGAGACCACCGATAGACCCATCGCGACTTCGTAGGAAATCATCTGGGCGCTGGAGCGCAGAGACCCGATCAGAGGATAGTGCGAGTTGGACGCCCAACCGGCCATGACCACGCCCAGCACGCTTAGCGATGAGACACCCAGCATAAAGAGGATGCCGATATTCAGATCGGTGATGGCGTGGGTGGGGCCGAAGGGAATGACGATGTAAACGGTGAACGACGCGCAGAGGATGATCAGCGGCGCGATCCAGAAGACGAACTTATCGGCCTCAGACGGGATGATGTCTTCCTTGGTCATCAGTTTGATGGCGTCGGCGATAGGCTGCAGCAGGCCGTGCGGACCGACGCGCATGGGGCCGAGGCGAATCTGAAAATGAGCCAGGGCCTTGCGCTCCAGCCAGTTCATCGACATGACGGCGACCGAGACGCCGCCGAAGACGATCATGATGTAGACCAGCGCCCAGAAGACGTTGCCCGCCTGGCCGGGCGTGGTATTCATTCCGAGATAGGAGGTGATGTAGTCGAGCATCAGCGATCCACCTCGCCCAGAACGATGTCCAGTGTGCCGATCACGGCGATGACGTCCGCGACCAGCGCGCCCCGCACCATCAGGTCAAGCGCCTGAAGATTGACAAACGACGGTGGGCGCACGCGCACGCGGTAGGGTTGCGTGGAGCCGTCGCTGACGATGAAGTATCCCAGTTCGCCCTTGGGGGCCTCGATCGAGTGATAGACCTCACCGACCGGTGGCTTCATGACTTTGGGGACCTTGGCCATGATCGGGCCTTCCGGAATCCTCTCCACAGCCTGGCGAATGATGCGCAGCGACTGACGCATCTCCTCCATGCGCACCAGGTACCGGTCGTAGGTATCGCCATTGATGCCGATGGGAATCTCGAAGTCGAATTCCGAATAGGCGGCGTAGGGCATGGCCTTCCGAATGTCCCACTTCACGCCGCTGGCGCGCAGCACCGGGCCGGTCACGCCGAGAGCTTTGCAGTCTTCCGCTGAGATTTTGCCGACGTTCTTGGTGCGTTCCACCCAGATGCGGTTGGTGGTGAGCAGTTCTTCGTATTCGTCAATTTTGGAGGGAACGAAATCGAGAAACTTCTTTACGTCGCCTTCGAAGCCGTCGTAGGTCTCGTACAGGCAGCCGCCAATGCGGAAGGCGTGGGTGGTGAGGCGAGCGCCGCAATACTTCTCGAAAATCTTGAGAATCTCTTCCCGATCGCGAAAGGTGTAGAAGAGCGGCGTCATGGCGCCAATGTCGAGGGCGTGGGTTCCGAGCCAGAGCTGATGACTCGCCAGCCGGTTTAGCTCGGTGAGAATCACACGGATGTACTGGGCGCGGGGCGGGGCTTCTACGTTCAGCAGTTTCTCCACCGCCTCGCAATAGCCCAGCCCGTTGGAGACGGCGGCGACATAATCCATGCGATCCACGTAGGGATTGAACATGGTGTAGGTGCGGTGCTCGGCAATTTTCTCCACGCCGCGATGCAGATAGCCGATGACGCACTCGGTGCCCAGGACTTTCTCGCCGTCGAGCTTGAGGATGACGCGCAACACGCCATGGGTGGCGGGATGCTGCGGACCCATGTTGATGATGAGCTCGTTGGTATCGAGGTAAGTCTTGTCGGGTTCACCGAGTTCCAGGTGCGAGAGATAGGTGGTGGGTTCGGTCATTATTGGCCGCTCTCGATCCCGAGGTTGATCTGCACCCATTTCTGGTCCTGCTGAATGATGCCGTAGTCCTTGCGCAACGGGTGCCCTTCCCAGCCGTCGGGCAGCAGAATGCGCTTTAAGTCGGGATGGCCTTCGAAGCGGATGCCAAACATGTCGAACACTTCGCGCTCCAGCCAGTTGGCCGTCGGCCAGATGGCGACGGAGCTGGGGAAGGCCTCGCCCTCGGCGATTCGGGTCTTGATCCGCACCCGTTGGTTGCGGGGGAAAGAATAGAGAATCCAGATCAGTTCGAATTGCTTTTCGTGGGTAGGATAGTGCAGCGCCGTGATGTCCACGCAATAGTCGAACTGTTCTTCGTCGCGGAGAATCTGCAAGACTTCGTGGGTGATCGAGGTATCCAGGACCAAGTAGTTCTGTCCCAGATAAATGTTGGCTTCGTGGATGCCGGAGCCGTACTGGCGTTTGAGCTTGGTCACCAGCGGTGACTCCCACGCGACCGGGACCGGACCCGTGGGCTTCGCCGGAGCAGCCGGTTTCACGGCCTTCGGCTCACCGCCGCCTGGCGATGGGGGCGATTTGGTTTCCTCAGGCATCCCGACGGTAGTGCAAACCTCCGGCTCAGTAGACGGTTTGGAGGAACGTTAAGTGATAACAGCTTGCTGATAGCCTGTCAACGAGGAGCATCAGGAGTCTACGCCGCAATTTGAATGAAGAGGAAGCAGCGAGAGTGATCGAAGATTATGAGCTTCGAAACCGGTTCATCGGCCCGATTGTTCGCGCCGGGTTCGACTGGCTGCTCGGCTGGGAATACCACGGCAGCGATCGTGATCGCCGGCGGTTAGTTAAAGAGCTCCCACTGATCGCGTTTCCGCCGCAAGGTTGAAGGTGGAACGGAGTCCATTCGGTTCACGATACTCCGTCAACGAACAAGTTACGTGGGACGAGATGTCTGATAGGACTCGATCAAATCGCGGATGCGTAGGGCGTCGGCTTTGCGGTGACCGTGGCTGGTGATGGGATCGGTGCCCCCAGTCGATTCAATCACAATGTCCGACCAGAAAATTCCGGTCGAAATGTGGACGGAAGCGACCTGGTGAATGCCGATGCTCTCTTCGTTGCTGCCGAACAGTCGGGGCTTGATGCGGCTGACTCGCTGTGGGCCGACTTCGATGCGGGTGGGGAAAAACAGGTTCCCTTTGGTCCAGCGGCTCGCGGCGAAGGTCTCGGATTGGGAAGCGGCGGATGGCATGGATGGCTGCGGAGCTTTGCTCCGCCGGGCAGGTGAGGACACCTGCCCCTACGCGATTAAACCCACTCCAGAGCGCCTTTTTTCCAGATCCAGATGTAGCCGACGATCAGGATGAGCAGGAAGATGAGCATCTCGAGCAGGCCGAATGTGCCCAGCGCCTTGAACTTGACGGCCCAGGGAAACAGGAAGATGGTTTCCACGTCGAAGACTACAAACAAAATGGCGACGATGTAATAGCGGACGGTATAGCGTCCGCGAGAGGCGCCGATGGGGTCGACACCGCACTCGTACGGCATCAGCTTGGTGCGATTGGGATTTTCGGGGCGGACCAGCTTGGCGGCGACCAAGGTGATGGGAATCAGAATTGCGACCACCGCGACGAAGAGAAAAATAGGAATGTAGTTTTGCGGCATGAGAACTTTTCTGCTGCAGGCAATAGTAACGCCGGGAGCGGCGGAGTTCAATGACGGTTACCTGCACCGGGTGAGGGCGCCCGCGCCTGCATTGTCTCTTCTACAATGTGAGAGTGAAGACCTGGGACGTCATTGTCGTTGGAGGCGGCATTATCGGGCTGTCCCTGACCATTGCCCTGAACAAACGTGGCATGAGGGTTTTGGTGGTAGAACGGGGGGAGCCGGGGCGAGAGGCTTCGCACGCGGCCGCGGGGATGCTCGTGGATTCCTTAGAGGAAACGCCAACGGTGCTGCAGGCTTTGGCGACAGCCAGTGCGCGGATGTATCCGGAGTTCGCGCGTGAACTGGAAGATGAATCGGGGATGAAAGTGGACCTCCGCGATCAGGGCACGCTGGTGCTTGATCGTATGGACGGAGAGGCCCCAGCGCGGTTGGCGGAGCTTGAGCCAGTTGTCGCGCATTCAAATCGTCCGGTGAGATTTCTACCTGAACGCAGCGTGGACCCGCGAGCTCTGGTCGCCGCTGCGCTGAAGGCGGCGAAACATCGCGGCATCGATATTTCTTCCGGAGCAGCGGTGACCGCTGTGCTTCTCTCCGACGGCAGAGTAAGCGGCGTCAGTACAGAGAAGAGTCACTATAGTGCGCCGATTGTGGTGAATTGCGCGGGTGCGTGGGCCGGACAATTTGGACCGCATCCCTTCCCTACCCGGCCGGCAAAGGGCCAGATGCTTGCAGTGGTGGGTCAGCCGGTGCTGCGTCATGTGATTCGCGCGCCCGAAGTGTACCTGGTGCCGCGTAGCGACGGGCGCATTGTGATCGGAGCTACGGTGGAAGATGCGGGATACGACAAGCGGACGCTGCCTGAGACTATCCATCGGTTGCATCAGGCGGCGGTCGCTTTGATTCCTGAGCTGGCGAAGGCGCGGATTCATGAAGCCTGGGCGGGATTGCGGCCGGTTACTCCGGATAACTTGCCCATTCTCGGCGAGACCAGCACGCCGGGGTACTTTGTGGCGACCGGTCATTTTCGCGACGGAATTCTGCTTGCGCCGGTGACCGCGCGGGTGATGGCGCAGGCGATTTGTCGTGAGAAGCCGGGGTACGAGCTGGATGCGTTTTCCCCGGGGAGATTTTCAGGGAAGCGACAGACCGTCGGATGAGCACCATGTTGCCCCGAACGATGATCAGACACAGCGTGGAAGGGCGCGGCTTCAGCTATGACACAGGCCGTGACGCGATGAGAGCACGACGCCGGAACGGCGCAGCTATTGGAGACCGGGACAGCTGGAAGTTGCAGAAATATAGCGTGGCCCTTTCCACGTCCCAAGCAAAGAGTTACGGGCCCGCTCTAACGGTTGGTTCCGGACTTCTTCTGTGAGTACCCGGCGCAGCACAGAACCGGCAAGCGGGGATATTTGGGAAAGTTGGGATCGGTGTCGGAACGGGCACAACGATAGAAGACCGAGCCGCGAACGGTCTTGATGACGCCGCTGAATTGGCAATCGAAGCACAGGCCGACCCGGCTGGACTCCCTGCCGGACTGGACGGATTCGGTCACACGGGCAGAATAAACTACGAAAGATCAGGTTTGGAGCTTGGAAGGGTTAGTGAGACGATAAGACGATACCAGGAGTAGCCTATGAGACTCCATATAGCGATTTGGGCAAGCGCAGGTTTTCTGGTTGCGGCCGGCTGGGCCGTTTACGCCTTAGCGACGCAACCTCCAGCAATGACATCAGCTGACCCGGTTGGGTTCTTTCTCGTGCGGTTAACTTGCCCAATCGCCATTCTTAGTTTCTATCCTATCCGCCTTTATTGGGTTCTTGTTGCCAATGCTGCTACCTATGGGTTGATCGGTCTGATCGTAGAGACCATGCGGCAAAGAGTCCACCGGGCAAGATAATTCACACTGTCTCTTGCCTAGCCTACGACCCAGAATCGTAGTCCCTTGCTCAGGTATACTGAAGCGTTTCACCAACAGATCGCCACGACGCCACTGCGCCCGCGCGCGAGAAATGAGGATTACATGGCTTCTCCAGCGGTGGATTATGCCCGTCAGAATCAGCAGCGTTTCTTAAGCGAACTCAAAGATCTGCTTCGTATTCCCAGTGTCAGCACTCTCGAAGAACACAAGTCGGACGTGCAGAAAGCGGCCGATTTTGTGGCCAGCGAACTGCGACGAATTGGCATGGAGAATGTTGAGGTGATTTCCACTAAGGGTCATCCGCTGATCTACGCGGATTGGCTGCATGCCCACGGCAAGCCGACGGTGCTTTGCTATGCACATTATGATGTTCAGCCGCCCGATCCGCTCGACGAGTGGATCAGCCCGCCGTTCGAGCCGACCGAGCGCAACAACAATATTTATGCGCGCGGCGCGGTGGATGACAAAGGGCAGTTGTGGATGGAGGTCAAGGCGCTCGAATCGCTGATGAAGACGCATGAGGGCAAGCTGCCGATTAACGTAAAGATCATCTTCGAAGGCGAAGAAGAAGTTGGTGGGGAATCGATTGCGGAATATGTGCGCAAGCAGAAAGCCAGGCTGAAAGCGGATTTTGCGCTGGTGTGCGACACGGAATTGTTTGCTCCGGATTTGCCGACCCTGTGCGTCGGGCTGCGGGGGCTGGTTTATACGGAGATCGAGGCTTATGGGGCGAAAACCGATCTGCACTCCGGAATGTACGGCGGCGCCGCGCCCAATCCCTTTTTTGCGCTTATTGAAATCATCAGCAAATTGAAAGATGCGAAAGGCAAAGTTCTGATTCCTGGTTTCTATTCCAAGGTGAAGAAGCCGACGGCGGCGGAACTCAAGGCGTGGAAGCGGTTGCCCTTCAATGAAGAGCACTATCGCAAAACGGAGGTGGGGGCGAAGGTTCTGACCGGTGAGCCGGGGTATTCAGTGCTATACCGGACGTGGGCGCGTCCCACGCTGGAAGTGCATGGTATGCCGGGAGGGTTCACAGCGCCGGGCGCGAAGACGGTCATTCCGGCCAAGGCCGCCGCCAAGGTTTCCATGCGGCTGGTGCCGAACCAGGACCCTGACGACATTCTGAAGCGCTACACGGCGTTCGTGAAGAAGCTGACGCCAAAGGGCATCGAGACCAAGATCAAAGTCTGGAGCAAGGGTCCGGCGTGCGTGGTGGGCACGGACAATGAGTATGTGAAGGCCTCGACCGAAGCGATGCACGAGATCTTCAAGAAAGATACGGTATTCATCCGCTCGGGCGGCTCCATTCCGATTGTGACGGATTTCCAGGATGTGCTAAAGATTCCCAGCGTGATGATGGGCTTCGGCCTGCCCGATGACAATCTGCACGCCCCCAACGAGAAGTTCCATATCCCGAATTTCTATCGGGGGATTGAGTCGCTCTGTTTGTTTTTCGAGAAGCTGGGCAGCTAAGAGCTCCGCTGTCCCCCTTCATAAGGCGATTTTGAAAGAATTCCGGGCGACGTCTGCTTTCATGAGATCCCTCGACTTCGCTCGGGATGACGAGTTCGAGGACACTTAGACCATTGCGTTAGAGACAGGCTTGCAGTAGGCTTTTCTGGCTCTCGCGACTCTCCCTTCCTCCTGACTTCCCCACCCGGTTTACGATCGCTTGCTGCATTGTGTGTGCAAAATGACGGGGTTCTCCACAAGGGTACACTATATATAGTGTTTTCTTGCTTGACCCCGGCTGGATTTCGCCGTTACAGTAGCTCTGATTTGTGCCGTCCTGCATCCCGCTGGGGGGCAAGATGCAAAAGGACATGCAGGTAAAGGAATCGAATTAGTTAACGGCGATAGGCGGATGTAGACAACAGGTCCCTCGGCTGCGCATTCCGATTCACGAACGAATCGGAATGCTGTGCGGGATGACAAGTTCAAGAGGACAGGATAGTGGTGCGACCAAGGAGTTCACGTTGCTTAAATTGAAAAAGCTGCAGATTCTGGGGTTCAAGTCTTTCTGCGACCGCACTGAGCTCAAGTTTCATGGTGACGGTGTCGCCGCCATCATTGGGCCGAATGGGTGCGGCAAGTCCAATATTGCGGACGCTATTTCGTGGGTGTTGGGTGAGCAGTCGGCCAAAACGCTGCGGGGCTCGCGCATGGAAGATGTCATCTTCTCCGGCACCCGTGATCGCAAGCCGACCGGAATGGCCGAGGTGGCGCTGACGTTGATTGACCCCGAGGTGTATGACGGACCCGACATTGGCAACGCCACCGAAATCGAAATTCAGGAAGAGATGCCCACGGAAGATTGGGATGAAGCCGAGGTGCGAGCCAAGGCAGCCGAAGAAGTTGAGCGCATCACGGAAGACGCGCAGCCGGGGAAAGTCGATGAAATGGCGCTGCCTCGTCCCCGCAGTGACGCATTATCCGATTTCGATCCCGAGGATGAACCGAGGTTCGCTGTATTTTCAAACCCCAACCCTCCAGTGCGTCTCGCCGCTGCCACGGGGCCCGGTCCGCAAGTAGTACTGAAGATCCGGCGGCGAAAGTTTCAGCAGCAGTTCCGATCGGGGGAAATCGTAGTGACGCGGCGTCTGTTCCGTTCCGGGGACAGCGAATATCTGCTGAACGGGAAGCTCTGCCGTCTGCGTGACATTCAGGAATTGTTCATGGGCACGGGACTGGGGCCGGAGTCCTACGCGTTAATTGAACAGGGGCGCATCGGGCAGATTCTGAGCAGCCGGCCTACCGACCGGCGAGCCGTGATCGAGGAAGCTGCCGGCATTACGAAGTTCAAGACCAAGAAGCGGCTGGCGGAGGCGCGGCTGGAAGACGCCAAACAGAATCTTTCGCGGGTGAACGATATTTTTGAGGAAGTCACCCGGCAGATGAACTCGCTGAAACGGCAGGCTTCGAAGGCGGAGCGCTATGCCCGTTTGCGGGACGAGATGCGCGGGAAGCTGCGAGTCGTGCTGGCGAATAAGTTCCGGCAACTGGAACATGAGGGCGCAGAGCTGGATTTTCAGATGAACCTGATTGCCGAACAGTTGCGGCAGCACGCCGTGGATGCTCAGCAACTCGAAGGTGAGCACGCGGAGCGTACCCAGCGCGGATATGCGATCGAGTCCGAGATACGCGAGAATCGCGAGCGCCTGAGCCAGATCAAGCTGGAGATTGATCGTGCGCATGCCAGTCATCGGCACAATGAAGAGCGCTGCACCGAGCTGGCGGAGCGGGCTGCGGCTTTGCAGTTGGAGCGAGCGCAAGCCGGCTCCCGCCTGGAGGCTCTCGAGGCAGAGCGTAACTCGAATCTGCAGATACTCGATTCGGCAAATGCCGATCTTGCCGCGGTTCGACAGGAGTTGGTGGCCGCGCAACGGGAGCTAGAGATCGCGCAGAATGCGCTGGGGGAAATCGAGCGGCGGCAGGAATCGTCTCGAGGGGAGATTCTCGATGTGGTGGCTCACACTGCCAACCTGCGCAATCAAATCACGCAAGCGGAAGAGCGCCGGGCGGCGATCGAGCGCGAGGGAATCCGTCTGCGGGCCGAGTTGGATACGGCAGACTCGCAGGTGGAGGCCTTCGGCGGGCAACGCGGGCAACTGGCTCTGGAATTTGAAACCGTCTCGCAGCGCGCGGCGGGATTGGCGGAGGAGATCGCTCAGGCACGCCAAGCGATTGAGACCAAGCGGCGTGACGAAACTGAAGCCAAGAATCGCTTGGACGGCCTGCGCGCCGAGTATGCGTCGGCGATCGGAAAGAGAGCTTCTCTCGAGGCCGTGATCGCGGAGCACGGGTATTCGACGGAGTCGGTGCGGCGGCTGTTTCAGTCGGGTGTGATGAATGGTGGCCTGGCTCCGGCGGGCGTGCTGGCTGATTTCCTCGAGGTGGAACCGCGCTATGAGGGCGTGGTTGAGGACTTTCTACGGGATGAACTGAACTACGTGGTGGTGAAATCCTGGGATGCGGCTGACGAAGGCTTGCGTCTATTGCGTACCGATGTCGATGGCCGGGCTACGTTTCTGGTGCATCCCGAGGATTCGCAGGCAAAGTTTTCTTTCGCTGTCGACGAGGCGGCGCGTGCGGCCACGCCAGCACAATCGGTGGTTCCGCTGAAACATGCCATCCGCGTGCTGAACGGCTTTGGGCGGTCGTTGGAGGTCATCCTGCCCAAGTTGCGGGATGGTTATATCGTTCCGGAACCGGCATTCGCGCGCGATCTGGCCTTGGAAAATCCAGACGCGTTTTTTCTGTCGCAATCGGGAGAATGTTTTCACAATGTGACCGTGACCGGCGGCAAACAGCGCAGCGAGGGCCCGCTTTCCATGAAGCGCGAGTTGCGCGAGGTGATTCGACTGCTGGGCGAGTTGGAATACGCTCTGCGTGACCAGGAAATGCGTGTGCTGACCCTGGGGCGGGAAATCCGCGACCTCACTTCTCTGCTGGACAGGTTGGAGAACGAGAAGCGTGAAGCGGAAAAGCAAGCCATGACCTCGGGCCACATGCTGCAGCAACTGGATGCTGAGATGAGCCGGGTGGCTGAACGGGCGACCACAAGCCGGGCGGAATTACGCCGGCTGGAAGCAGACCGCGGCGAACACGAAGGAGTGATTCGCACTTGCCAAGCCGAATTGACGGAGTTCGAGCGAAGACGGAGTGAGTTAGAGTCCGCCACGGCACAAGCGACGGAAGAGTTAGCCGCCCTGCGGGTAAGCCGTGACCAGTTGGTTCAGAAGGCTTCAGAACGGATGGCAAGCGTAGCCACCATGGAAGAGCGGCATCGCGCTGCAGCGGCGGTTCTGGAACGAATTGACGCTGCGGCATCCGAAATAGCCGAGCGGGTAGGGTCGCTGGCGGCCCAGATGCGGTCGGCAGTCAACGAACAGCAACAGCGGGAGGAGGAAAATCGGCAATTGACCGTGCAGGTCAGCGATTTGTCTGCTGAAAAGAATGCAGGGGAAGCACGCGAAGGATTGCTGCAATTCGAATCGGACCAGGTGCGGGCGCGGCTGGCGGAGATGGATGAGGCGCTGCGCACTGTTCGCCAGTCGCTCGACCAGGCACGCGACCGGCGGGGTGAGCTGGCGGCAGCAGCGGCCAAGTTGCAATCGGATTCGCAATACATGGCGGAAAGCTGTCTGAACGAGTTGGGCGTGCAAAGAAATGAACTGAT
>Ga0335078_10016864_pt1 | contig 10850 bp, 6 predicted proteins | sample Lox_Sample_32_FD_206711 | JGI IMG/M metagenome (GOLD analysis project Ga0335078, IMG submission 206711) | Soil microbial communities from Loxahatchee National Wildlife Refuge, Florida, United States - Lox_Sample_3.2 | ecosystem: Environmental > Terrestrial > Soil > Wetlands | place: USA: Florida... | reverse complement strand
GTGGCCCCAAGCGAAGCTTTCGCCCGGGAATTACGCCGCTGGACGGGTCGCGAGGTCATCGCAATCCACCACGGATTTGATCGCAGGAATTTTTTCTGCGATCACAGATCATTGCCCACCGAAATGGGCGAGAAGCTCGGGCAGACCGAAGGTTCGCTGCGCCTGCTCCTGGTAAGCCATTACAACTATTACCGCAACTTCGAGACCCTGTTGCGGGCGTTGCCTTTAGTTCGTGAGCAGCTCGCTGGCCGTGACGTGAAGTTATTCCTAACGTGCCGTCTGGAGCCGGGGGCGAACCCGGGTTCGTATCGCACCGCGAAAGTCGCGGCGCTGGTTTCGCAACTCGGCATCGGAGACAACGTCGTAGAACTGGATCACGTTCCATACTCTCAGCTGCACCATCTCTACAGCGCTTGCGATATCTACGTAGCTCCGGCATATGCCGAGTCGTTTGCTCATCCCTTAGTTGAGGCTATGGCGTCCGGATTGCCAGTGGTGGCTTCTGACATCGCTGTTCACCGGGAGATTTGTGGAGACGCTGCGGTATTCTTCCCCCGCTTTTCGCCGCGGGAACTGGCTGCGCAAATTCTGCACGTTGCCCAAGATGAAACCGTAGCCGCGAGCGTGGCTCAACAGGGCCTGCGGAATTCGGAGAGATTCTCCTGGTCCAGACACGTCGACCAGATCATCTCGCTCGCGAAAAAACTCAAAGGTGTTGGCGAAAATGTCGATCAGGCCGCCTGACTTCTGGACAGCGCAGGGGCGAGTCCCTCCCGGCAGGCCGTGAGGTAAACACGACGGCGATGGCGAGCGAAAGCAGACCATATCTGGTCAACACTTCGCAAGTGCGGTGATTCCTGAGCGGGGAAAATGCCCGTATAATCGGCGAAACCGGCTTTGTGAGGTCCAGTTGCTTCATCAGCGTTACAAAGATCTGGTTTTTTTGTGCATGGCCAAGGCTACCCTCCCCAATTATTGGGCGCACAAATGTCTCTATGCGCTCCGGCCACAAAATGGACATTCTCTTCATCTGCATCTCGGCTGCGGCCCGAAATATCTGCCGGGTTTCGTAAACATCGACGCCAATCCTCGGCAAAAACTCGACCTCTGGCTGGATGTGCGCTGCGGGCTCCCGTTTGCTTCTGGCTCGGTGCATTCGATCTATTCGACGCACATGATCGAGCACTTTTACCCGGATGAGCTGGAGCAGTTGTTCGCCGAGTGCGCTCGCGTGCTCAAGCCAGGGGCGGGTATGCGGCTGATTGTTCCAAGCCTCCAAAACGCCATTCATGCCTACCAACAGAATCTACACGAGTGGTTCTACGATTCCTTTCCTCGCCACTTTGACTCTCTCGGCGGACGCTTCTCGAATTTCGTCTTTTGCGATGGCCAGCACCGTACGGCTTTTGATTTCGGTTATTTGTCTGAGGTTCTGTGTCGTGCCGGTTTTCACGAAGTGGAGGAAAAGTCTGAGGGTATGAGCCGGCTTTACCAAACCAATGTTCCTCCCTTCGAACCCGGCGACGCCCGCGAACTCCCGCACTCGCTTTATCTGGAAGCGTTCAAGTAAGCCGCCCATGTCTCTGTTGTGAATTCAGATGCCTCGACGCTCGCGCCCAGGCCCGCCGGGCTAATATGAATCTTCCTTCATGTGCGGAATTTTCGGAATCGTAGGTCGCGGTGCGTCGGTGGACGCGCAGCTGCTTGACCAGGCCACGCAATCGCTGGCCCACCGGGGGCCGGACGATTCCGGCACAGTGATCATTCGAGAGCAAGGCCCAGAAACGCTTGAAGTCGGTCTGGGAAACCGCCGTCTCGCCATCCTGGATCTTTCTCCGCTGGGCCACCAGCCCATGCGCGATCCTGAAACCGGCAACTGGATTGTCTACAACGGCGAAATCTACAATTTCCGCGAAGTTCGCAAGAAGCTGGAAGACGACGGCGTGCAATTCGTCAGCAACTCCGATACCGAAGTACTGCTCAAAGCTTACGCGCGATGGAAAGAACGATGCCTTGAAGAATTTCGTGGCATGTTTGCCTTTGCCATTTGGGACACGCAAAGCCGTCGGCTTTTCCTTGCCCGCGACCCAATGGGCGTCAAGCCACTCTATTACTGCACGTCAGGCCAGTATTTCTTGTTCGCTTCCGAAACTCGGGCCCTGCTGCGAACGGGCCTGGTTCCGTGCCGTCTCGATCGCGCCGGACTGTTCAGCTATCTCAGCTTTGGCTCGGCGTACGATCCGATCACGTTGATCGAAGGCATCTGCGCGCTGCGCCCAGGTCATTACCTGACATGGGAGAACGGCAGAGCATACGAGCAGATGTATTGGGATCTCCGGCCTCCTCTCGCAGAGATGCGCAATGGGGGAAAAAGGACTGGCTCCGCTGAGCGAGAGCGGTTGCAGACTGACCTGAGCACTGCGCTCGACGAAGCCGTTCGCATGCAGACGGTCAGCGATGTGCCGGTCGGGGTGTTTCTTTCCGGAGGTATTGATTCCAGCGCTGTCGCAGGGCTTCTGCGTCGAAGCGGGGCCGATGTAAACACATTTTCGATTGTCTTTCGCGAAGCCGATTACAGTGAGGCCGAGCATTCCCGCGCTGTGGCCCGCGAATTTGGCACCAACCACCACGAGATTCTGGTGTCGCAGCACGATGCGCTCGAAGCAATTCCATCGGCCTTGCGCGCCATGGACCAGCCCACCATAGATGGCCTGAATACCTACTTGATTGCACGGCAGACGCGGGCCGCGGGTATCAAAGTGGCGCTCTCCGGTTTGGGTGGAGATGAGCTTTTCGCAGGCTATTCCAGTTTTCGCGACGTGCCCCGTATGCAACGAATCGCAAGGTTATGCGCAGCATTTCCCGGAATTCTGCGAGACTGGGCGGCTCGCCTTCTAGGGGCTGTTACTCCCGAAAACGACCGCAACCGGAAACTTGCCGCGCTTGCTGCTTCTGGCGGGATTGATCCATATGTTCTTTCCAGGACACTTTTTATTCCCGAAACGCGGAGTTCATTGCTAAGAAAGCACAATTTCGAACCTGCCAGCCTTGCTCTCTCGGATACATTGGATCACGCCCGCGGCCTTGATCCGATCAACCGAGTTTCGTACCTCGAGTCGCGTTGTTACATGCTCAATACGCTGCTCCGGGATGCTGACGTGATGAGCATGGCCCACGGTTTGGAGATGAGAGTTCCGCTGATCGATCATGTGCTTGCGCGTAAATTGCTCGCACTGCCCGGGGACTGGAAGCTGAACGGCTCAACACCCAAGCCGCTGCTGGTCGATGCGGTGCAAGGAGCACTGCCGGAGAGGATCGTGCACCGAAAGAAACGCGGCTTCACTCTGCCGTTTGAGCACTGGTTGCGGGACGAATTGCGGCCGGAGGTCGAACATGGCCTGCAGAGTTTGGCTGAAGGCCCCTTGGCATCGGTGTTCGACTTGTCTGCTGTGCGTACTGTCTGGAACAACTTTGGAAGCGGCAAAACCTCCTGGTCGCGGCCGTGGGCGCTGTATGTTTTACAAAAGTGGTGTGAAGTGAATTCGCTCCAAGCTTAGAAGCTGCCGAGGCGGAGAAATCCAGGGAATCCAGACGGTACTTACCTGGTTTCCTCATCGTGAGGTTTTCCCAGTTTCCACAGCACCGCAGGTTAAGATGGCTACGGCGATTCCCTCTGGTTAATGCCAAAAATCGAAGAAGCGGGCCAGGCAGATATCTCTGCGTCTGCCGATTTCCTCCGCATCAGTGTGATCATTGCCGCGCGCAACGAAGCGCGAAATTTACCGGCTTGTCTTGATTCCCTGCGCGGCGTGGGGGAAGTGTGGGTTATCGATTCCAACAGCACGGATGAGACGGCGGAGATCGCCCGCCTGCATGGGGCTAAAGTCGCGCAGTTCCACTACCACGGTGGCTGGCCTAAGAAGCGGCAGTGGGCCATGGATCGGCTTCCGCTGGCTTACGACTGGGTGCTCCTGCTTGACGCGGATGAGTTCCTTACGCCGGAGCTGGCGGAGGAAATTCGGCTTGCCATTCAAAATCCAAACCGCAACGGCTACTTCGTGGCATTGCAGATGTTTTTCCTGGGGCAGCGGCTTAGGCATAGCGGCGCGAGCTTTTACAAGCTCTCTTTGTTTCGTCGCGGCAAAGGCCGGTTTGAGTGCCGGCTCAGAAATCAGGACACCTCCATGTGCGACATGGAGGTCCACGAACACATCATGGTGGAGGGCCCGGTTGCCAAACTGAAGAACCCACTTCTTCATCGCAACTTGGAGTCGGTTGCCCGCTACATCGAAAAACACAACGAGTACTCGAACTGGGAAGCCGCGGTGTGGTCGGAAAAGCGCCGCGACGAGGAAGCAACCTCGCTCTCAGCGGATCTCTTCGGAAGCCAGGCGCAACGCCGTCGCTGGCTGAAAACGAAATTCTTCAGCGTGCCCGGATCGCCGTTTTTATTTTTTCTTTACAAGTACGTCTTTGGCCGGGGATTTCTCGACGGTACGCCGGGCTTGATTTATTGCGGCCTGCAAGGCGTCCAGTTATTCCACATCAAAGCCAAGATCTACGAGTTGCACAAAAAGCGGGCTTCTGACAATGTGCGGAATTAGCGGAATCGTCAATTGCGGAGGGCCGGAAACGCTCGCGCGCATGAACGCCGTTCAAGCGCATCGAGGCCCCGATGATTCCGGCATTTGGCAGCGCACCTTCCCGAATGGCGCCTACATCGGGTTGGGCAGCCGTCGCCTGGCCATTCTTGATCTTTCAGCAAGTGGCCACATGCCGATGAGCAATCAGGACGGCTCGCTGTGGATCACCTACAACGGGGAAATCTACAACTTCGCAGGCTTACGGCGCGAACTGGAGGGCAAAGGCCACAGATTCCGCTCGCACACTGATACAGAAGTCGTACTTCACCTCTATGAGCAGGAAGGTCCAGAGTGCGTTCAGCGGCTGAATGGCATGTTCGCCTTTGTCATCTGTGATCTCCGTTCCGGTGCGCCCAAACTTTTTCTCGCGCGCGATCATTTTGGAATCAAGCCCCTTTACTACTATTCCGCAGGCGATCGGTTTGCGTTTGCTTCCGAAGTCAAAGCTCTCCTCCAGGTTCCGCAAATCGCGCCCGAACTCGATCTGGAATCGCTTCACCAGTATCTGACTTTTCTGTGGGTGCCCGATCCGAAGACGATGTTTCACGGAATCTTCAAGCTGCCCGCGGGACATTACGCAATCTTTGAAAATGGTGAGCTGAGCCTGACACAGTACTGGGATCTGACGTTTCCTCCTGCGCATGCCACGTATCCACTCAGCGAAGCCGAGCTGGCCGGAGAGATTCGCGACCGCTTTCGGAGTTCTGTTCGCGCGCAGATGGTCAGCGACGTACCGCTTGGCGCTTTTCTCAGCGCGGGACTGGATTCTTCCAGCATTGTCGCCATGATGTCTGTGGCCGTGCAGCGGCCTGTGCGGACCTACACGATTACGTTTCCATCGAAATACCGGGTGGGGGAAAACGCGCTCGATGATCCGGCAGTGGCTAATCGACTGGCGCGGCGTTTAGGCTGCGAGCATCACTGCATTGTGGTCGAACCGGATGTCGTCGACCTGCTTCCGCGGCTGACATGGCACATGGATGAACCTACCGCCGATCCGGCGATTATTGCGGCTTATCTCGTCTGTCGTGAAGCAAGCCGTGATGCGACCGTTCTTCTCTCCGGCGTCGGTGGCGATGAACTTTTCGGCGGGTACCGCAAACATGCTGCGCATTACTGGTCGCAGGCCTATCAACATCTTCCACAGGTGGCTCGCCGCTGGATGGAGAAGTCGCTCTCACGTCTTTCCGGTGGCCGTGGGACGCCGCTGAAGGGAAACATACGACTTGCCAAGAAAATGGCCCGCAGCGCGTCGCTCCCGGCAAGTGATCGTTTCATCATGAATTCTGTGTACCTTAGCGCGCCACAGAAAGCCGCACTCTACGCTTCGGCGGTGTGGGATGAAGTGAGGTTTGTCGATCCCACCGCCCGTCATCGTGATGCGTTTGAAACGATTGCTCATGCGGATTTTATGAACCAAATGCTCTATCTGGATTCAAAGATCTTCATGCCCAGCTTGAATCTGACTTACAACGACAAGATGAGCATGGCCTCGTCGGTGGAAGTACGCGTGCCTTTTCTGGACCATGAATTTGCGAAATTTGTCGCCTGGAATGTCCCGCCGGCGCTGAAGCTGAAAGGATTCTTCCGGCCCAACAGCAAATACATTTTTCGCCAAGCCATGCGAGGAATTCTGCCAGAGGAAGTCTTGAAGCAGCCAAAAGCCGGATTCGCGGTCCCGATCGATTACTGGCTGGCCAACGATTTGAAGGAGATGGCCGGCGATCTGCTTTCCGAATCCCGGATCAGAGATCGTGGATTGTTTCGACCTGAGGTGGTGCGGAACTTTCTCGACGAGCACGCAAGCGGCGCGCAGGACTGGTCCATGCAAATCTGGCAGTTCCTTACGCTGGAATTGTGGATGCAGACTTTTCTCGACGGCGACGGGCGGCAAAGCGATTTCATTCCCAAGCCCCAGGCGGCCAGCGCATGAAGCAAGTTTTGCAGCATGCTCGTAGCGGAGAAGTGGAAGTCATGGAAGTGCCGCGTCCCGGCGCGCAGCCGGCGTGTGTTCTCGTGCAGGTTATGGCTTCGCTGGTCTCTGCCGGGACCGAACGCGCATCTACGGAATTTGCCAGCAAAAGTCTGTTGCAGAAAGCCCGATCGCGGCCTGACCTGGTGCGCAATGTCCTCGACAAAATCCGGCGGGATGGCCTGTTTCCCGCAGTGCAGGCCGTGCGCAGCCGCCTCGATCAACCGTTGGAGTTGGGGTACAGCAGTGCTGGCATTGTCACACGCCTGGGCGAAGGTATGACGGATCTACGCGTGGGAGATCGCGTGGCCTGCGCGGGCGCCGGTTATGCCGTGCACGCGGAGATGGCCAACATTCCTCGCATGCTCGTGGCGCGAATTCCCAGCGAGGATATCTCTTTCGAGGAAGCTGCGTTCACCACCATCGGCGCGGTCGCATTGCATGGCATTCGCGTCGCAGAAGCGCGGTTGGGAGATGTCGTCGCCGTGATCGGCATCGGGCTTCTTGGGCAGTTGACAGTGCAATTGCTCAAGGCTGCAGGCTGCTGCGTGATTGGCATGGACATCAATCCATCCCGGGTCGAGCTCGCCCAGCGCCTGGGTGCAGACGCGGCTTCCACTTCGCCCGCAGATTTTTCCTCGTCCTGTCTCGCGCTTTCGAAGGGTTACGGTGTGGACTCCGTTCTCATCACCGCGGCCACGCCTAGCAGTGAACCAGTAAATCTCGCTGGCAGCGTCGCGCGCGAGCGGGCCATCGTAGTCGCCCTGGGCACGGTTGGCATGGAGATCGATCGCAAAATTTATTACGAAAAAGAATTGCAATTTCGCATCTCGCGTTCATACGGTCCCGGCCGCTACGACACGGCGTATGAACAGAAGGGCCTTGACTATCCCATCGGCTATGTCCGCTGGACAGAAACACGCAACATGGAAGCGTTTCTTCAGCTTCTCGCGGCCGGAAAGTTGGATGTGCGATCGCTCGTCACCCATCGCCTTTCCATTGAGCACGCGGAGCGAGCGTACGAAATCATAAGCGGAAAATCGAGCCAGCCGTCACTGGGCATTCTGCTTCAATATTCCGCAGAGGTAGAGGGCGGAACCCAGCGCTTAGAGTTGGTAGCAAACAGCCCGTTCCCAAGGCGAAGCCGAAAATCAGTGACTATCGGCCTGCTGGGCGCTGGCAGCTTTGCCCTCAGTACATTATTGCCGGCAATCCGGCGGATCGCGGGCGTCGATCTCGTGGGCGTTTGCTCGGCGACCGCGTCCCATTCCCAGCATGCGGCAAGAAAATTCGGCTTCCAGTTTTGTACAACCGACGAGCGGCAAATCCTCGACCACGACGACATAAACACGGTAATCATCGCGACACGCCATCATTTACACGCTCGCCAGGTTCTGGCTGCTCTTAGCTCCGGGAAAAATGTTTTCTGCGAGAAACCACTTTGCCTGAGTGTGGATGAGCTAACTGAAATCGTTCGGGCCTCCAAGACGGCGGGCCTTGAGAATCGGCCATTACTCATGGTGGGCTTCAACCGTCGATTCGCGCCGCTGGCAATCGAGCTCAAAAAATCACTGACTTCAATCTCAATGCCACTGGTGATGCATTATCGCGTCAATGCCGGGCAACTCCCCGGGGATCATTGGGTGAACGATCCCGAGCAGGGTGGCGGACGGATCCTCGGCGAAGCCTGTCACTTCATCGATTTTCTGACTTTCCTCGCCGGAGCGGCGTTGGTCGAAGTTAACACCTGTGTTCCTGGCGGCCATGACTCGAGCAGCGCTGTAATTTCTCTGACATTTGCTAATGGTTCGCAAGGCACCATCAGCTATCTGACAAATGGTGACCGGTCATTTTCCAAGGAACGAATCGAAGTGTTTGGTGGTGGGACCGTCGCGGTGCTCGAAGACTTTCGCTGGCTGGAAATTGTTCGCGACGGCCGGCGCAAAGTTTTTCGTTCCTGGTTGGGACAGAATAAAGGCCACGCCGCCCAGTTGCAGGCTTTTGCGTGCGCCATCCGCGAAGGCGAAGACGCGCCGGTCGCCTTCGAAGAAATCGTTGCAACCATGCTGGCAACATTTCGCGCGCTTGATTCCATTTCGACTGGAAAACTGCAATTCGTAGGTACAGCGGGTTTCATCGAATCATGTCGCGCATCGCGCTCACATGAAGCGGACCTCATGAACACAGTGCTCTGACCTATGCTGATTCTTGGCCTCAATATGTTTCACGCGGATGCCTCCGCCGCGCTCGTGCAGGATGGTGAAGTTGTGTTCGCGATTGCGGAGGAACGGCTCAATCGCGTGAAGCATTACGCGGGATTTCCTGCCCTGGCGGTCAAAGCGTGCCTCGATTCGATTGGGGCAAAGATTACGGACATCGATCACATCGCGGTGGGGCAGGATAGCGACGCGAATCTGGCTCAGAAAGTCCAGTACGCGCTTGCCAATCCGGCGAAGATTCTGAACTTTATTCGTCTGCGCCAGCGAAAACAGGCATTTCGCGGCATCCATTCTTTGTTGGCAAATGCTGTCGAGTGCGATCCGGAACAGCTTCGTTTCCAGGTCCACCATCTCGAGCACCATATCGCACACATCGCCAGCGCGTACTACTGCTCGCCGTGGGAGAAAGCCGCCGGATTCAGCTACGACGGTTCCGGCGATTTCGTTTCCACCATGTTGGCTCGTTGCGAAGGCAATGATATCGAGGTGCTGGAACGAGTTTACCTTCCCCACTCACTGGGCAGTTTCTATACCATGATGTGCGAGTTCATCGGATACAAGAAATACGGCGATGAAGGCAAGGTCATGGGCCTCGCTCCGTACGGAAAAGATACTTACTGCGAAACGGTCCGCCGGATCGTGGCTTTGAACAATGGAATCTTCCGTCTGAATCTCGATTACTTCAAGCCCCTCGGCAGCAATCAGGGCATGCGGCTCATGCCCGACGGAACCGTGCGCCTGGCGCGGCATTTCACCGATTGCATGGTCCGGCTTTTTGGAGAACCGCGAGAACCCGGCGAGGAAATCACGCAACGCGACATGGACCTGGCGTATGCAATGCAGCACTGTTTTGAGAAGGTCTTCTTTCATCTGCTCAATCAGTTGCACAAGCAGAGTCCGTGCGAGGATCTTGTGATGGCCGGAGGCTGTGCGCTCAACAGCGTAGCCAACGGAAAACTCTTTGCCCATACGCCGTTTCGGCGAACCTGGATCCAGCCGGCGGCGGGAGACGAGGGCCTCGCCATTGGCGCGGCTTTGCACACTTATCACGCGGTGCTCAAGCAACCGCGCCGCCATCATATGAAGAATTCGTACCTCGGGCCCGAATACACCCGGGAGCGAATTGAAGGCGCTCTCAAGAAAGCTGGTTTGCGTTACAAAAGGATGGAGCGCGAGCCGCTGCTCGATGTTGTCGCCGCTCAGATTGCCCAAGGCGACGTTGTCGGATGGTTTCAAGGCCGCATGGAGTGGGGACCGCGCGCATTAGGAAATCGCTCGATCCTCGCCCATCCGGGCTTGCCCCAAATGAAGGACGTGCTCAATGCGCGCATTAAACATCGCGAGTGGTTCCGTCCATTTGCGCCGTCGATCCTCGCCGAACGCCAGGCGGAATACTTCGAGCATAGTCATCCTTCCCCGTTCATGCTTCACGTGTACAGAATTCGAGCGGAAAAGCGCGCCCAGCTTTGCGCGGTAAACCACGTGGATGATACAGGACGCTTACAAAGCGTGGGCCGCGAGGAAAATCCACTTTACTACGATTTGATCCAGGCATTCGAGCGCAAGAGCGGGTTGCCGGTGATTTTGAATACAAGTTTCAACGAGAATGAGCCGATCGTTTGCGCGCCGGAGGAGGCGATCGATTGCTTTCAACGTACGCTCATGGATGCGCTGGCGATCGGCTCCCATCTTGTGCTCAAGACGGAAAACTAAGCCAACATGGCCGCGCAAGCCAGTTTCGCGATGTCCGCAACGAGGGCGGTTGGCCTCGCTCGAATTGGGAGATTTTCCCGTATGCGGGTTTTGGCCTGGGACGGAGATATTCTGTATGTCTCGCTCGGCTACGAACTGCTGCGCGCGCAGATCACGCAGGAACAGATCGTCTGGCAAGTCGTGGGCCGGTACGTTCCATCATGGCTGCGCAGTTTGAGTTCTCGCTTTACACTCAGTTCGCGCCTTCTTCGCGACGGCTTTCACGCTCTGGCGGTGCTTTCCTCTGGAGATATCGTCGCCGCC
>Ga0335078_10016863_pt1 | contig 10851 bp, 8 predicted proteins | sample Lox_Sample_32_FD_206711 | JGI IMG/M metagenome (GOLD analysis project Ga0335078, IMG submission 206711) | Soil microbial communities from Loxahatchee National Wildlife Refuge, Florida, United States - Lox_Sample_3.2 | ecosystem: Environmental > Terrestrial > Soil > Wetlands | place: USA: Florida... | reverse complement strand
GCCTGCCTCCTCTTTAAATCATTGGGTATCTTCCAGATGACCCTGTGCCCCTGAGTAAGCTGTCGGCCCCTTCCGGGCGGGCGAAGCGAGTCTCTAAAGCGGGGAGTCGCCGGGCTTATGCCGGTATGGAGTGCTGAACCCCGATGAGCGCCCTGCCGGGCGCCGGCTAACGTCACGCTCCCCCTATTGCGGGACGGCGACCCACTGCTGCTTCCCCCGGCTCTCCAGGATGGAATCGCACAGGCGGATCTCCCTCAGCCCATCGGCGAAAGTCGGGTAGGGCGGCGTCGGGCTGGGCTTGCCTGCGCGGATATCCCGGTAGCACTCGTTGAACAGTTGGACCAGCGTATCGTTGAACCCTTCGTTGTGGCCTCCGGGCAGGGTAACGAGACTTCGAGCCTCCGGATAGAAGAGGGAAGGGTCTTTCATCAGTATCTCATTGTTGCCGTCGCGCCGCCCGATCCACAATTGATTGGGCATCTCCGAGTCCCACGCCGCTGACTTGCGGGAGCCGTCAAGCTCGAAGTAGATGCGGTTCTTGCGGCCGGCCGACACCTGGCTGACCGTGAGCGTGCCTTTCTCACCCTTTTCGAAGCGGAAGAGCATGGACGCATAGTCCTCGGTGTCGATCTCAACATCCGCATAGTCCTCGGGCTTCAATATCTTGCCTGCATATGTCTCGACCGGTCTGAGCGGCTTTTTGCGCAGCTTATGGACCGTCGCGAAATCGGCCATGACTTCTACGATCCTGATGCCGCTCACATATTCGACGAGGTCCATCCAGTGGGAGCCTATGTCGGCCACCGCCCTGGAGGTGCCGGACATCTTCGACTCGAGGCGCCAGTTGTAATCGGTCTCGTAAAAGAGCCAGTCCTGCAAGTAGGAGCCATGGATCGAGAAGATCCTGCCCATCTCGTTCTTCTGCACCATCGTCTTGAGCTGGCGGATGAGGGGGTAATATCTCACGTTGAAATGGAGAGCGTTGACAAGCCCGCTCTTCCCGGCTGTCTCCACGAGGTCTCGCCCTTCGGCGGCAGAGATGGCGAGCGGCTTTTCACACACCACATGCTTGCCCGCTAGGAGGGCCTTCTTGGCCATGAGCGCATGAAGATTATTGGGCGAGCACACGTGCACCACGTCGATATCGCGCTGCTGGAGCATGGCTTCCCAGTTCCCGTAGTGTCTGCCTATGCCGAGCATCTCCGCCTTCTGGCGGGCCGTATCCTCGTCCGCCTCGGCAAGCGCCACGACCCTCACGTAAGGCATGCGTCTGAGCGCCTGAACATGAACAGGCCCGATGAATCCGGTCCCAATGACACCCACAGAGATCTCTTGCATCGAGTTCCTCCCGCGCTGATTGCCCCCGGCGACACGCCTCAAGCCGGAGCGGGCTTTTAAGAGGGTGGTCTGGTGGCATAGCCACTAGACACGAATAGTAAGCCACCTTCGGAGGAGTGTCAACGAAAAACTTGCCTCCCTTTCTGCGGACACGCGGGGCATGGTGCATCCCGCTGCTTCTTGTTATTGACTTGCCCCTTCGATCTGGGGTACCGTATACACTCAAATGAAGTCTTCCGGATGAGGCGGCTTCATACTTCCGGTGGAAGCGGCGCCTTTATCCTCCTTCAATGGGGAAGACATAATCAGACTCATGGAGCGAAAAGAGACGATGATCGAGATCAAGTTCGTGGGCAGGGGAGGGCAGGGGGCGGTCATCGCATCCCAGATCCTCGCGAAGGTATTCTTTCTCATGGGGAAATATCCCCAGTGCTTTTCCGTCTTCGGGGGGGAGCGCCGCGGCGCGCCTGTGGCGAGCTTTCTCCGGGTGGATGACAAGAAGATCTTTCTCAAGTGCGAGATACGACGGCCCGACGTGATGATCTATATGGCCCCCGATCTCGTCGATGAGGCCGAGGTCGAGTCACAGCTCAAGCCCGGCGGTCTCATCCTCATCAACAACGCCCTCACCACGAACGAGTTTCCGGGTCTGCGGAAATTCCGGCTCGCCCTTGTCGACGCCCTCACCATATCGGAGGGGCTCGGCATGGGGGCAACCATCAACACGGCGATCCTCGGCGCCTACGCCCGCTCGAGTGGCTCCATATCCATGGACTCCCTCGAGCAGGCCATAAGGGAGACGGTGCCTGCGAAGATCGAAGCCAATGTGGCGGTGGCCCGGAAAGCGTACGAGTTGACGAGAATCGTCTCTCACTGAATTGTAAGGAGCGAGAACGTATTATGGAGCATATCACCATCAAGGACATCGAGCCCCTCGTCCCTTTTTCAAGAGGCTCGACCGAGATCTTCCACACCGGCCTCTGGAGCGGCAAGAAGCCCGCCTGGAGGGAAAGGACGTCGCCCTGCCGCCAGGCCTGTCCCATCGGGAACGACATTGCCAGGGCCTTTTCCCTTGCGGCGCGAGGGGCGTTCGACGAAGCCCTGACTCTCTTCCGCCAGAACAACCCCCTCCCAGGGGTCTGCGGCAGGGTGTGCTACCACCCGTGTGAGGGCGACTGCAACAGGAAGGACCTCGACGAGGCGGTGAACATCAGGGCTTTCGAGCGGTACCTGGCCGACCACGGCAAAGTCCGGCCTGAGCCTCCCGTGGAGAAGAAGAAAGAGCGCGTCGCCGTCGTCGGCTCCGGTCCGGCGGGCTTGAGCGCCGCATACCATCTCGCTCGCCTGGGCTACCCGGTCACGATTTTCGAGGCCTTCCCGGAGCCGGGGGGAATGCTGCGCTACGGCATCCCCGAATACCGGCTCCCCAAGAACATCCTCAAGGCGGAGATCGCCTCCATCGTGGAGCAGGGGGTGGCCATCAAGACAGGGGTCAGGATCGGGAAGGACTTTTCCGTCAGCGCTCTCAAGGAAGAGTACCAGGCCGTCTTCCTCGCCCTGGGCGCCCACTCAGGCATGCGCCTCGGCATGGAAGGGGAGGATGGGCCCGGGGTAATAGAAGGCATCGCTTTTCTCCACAATATCAACGGCAAGAGTAAGCCGGACCTTGGACGCCGGGTAGCGGTCATCGGCGGAGGAAACACCGCAATCGATTGCGCCCGCTCCGCCCACAGGATGGGAGCAGACGTGAGGGTAATCTACCGGCGCTCCCGTTCTGAGATGCCTGCCCTGGCCGAGGATGTGGATGCCATCGAGGCGGAGGGCATTGCCCTCGACCTCCTCGCCGCGCCTCAGCGCGTTATCAGGGAGCAGGGCCGCGTCTCTGCCCTCGAATGCGTACGCATGGAGCTCGGCGAGCCCGACGAAAGCGGCAGGCGCAGACCTGTCCCTGTGAAGGGCTCGGAATACCTCGTGTCCGTGGACACGGTCATCGCCGCCGTGGGCCAGACCCCCGAATCTGATTTCCTGAAAGAGATCGGCCTCTCCCTGACCTCGAGGGGCATCATCGAGACGTCCCCCTCAACGGCGACGAACGTATTGGGCGTCTTCGCGGGCGGAGATGGCGCCGGCGCAAGAGCCTTCGTGGCCGACGCGATCGCGAGCGGCAAGAAGGCGGCCCTGGCGATCTCATGCTATCTTGAAGGCAAGGACGAGGCGTATGAGTATGAGCGCCGCCGCATCGGTGGGGGCGCTTCCTTCTCCTTCGCCCCATCCGACCAGATCGATCTGAAGGACGTGGTAACCTCCGACAAGCTGAACACGATCTGCATCCCCTATGCCCCTCGGAACAACAACCCGTCCGCGCGCTCAAGGAAGAAGTTTGCCGAGGTCGCGGGCGGGCTCGACCCGGGCCGGATGGAGAAGGAGATCGCCCGGTGCTTCAAGTGCGGCACGTGCACCCAGTGCGATTTCTGCTACCTCGTTTGTCCGGACATTTCCATAGTGAAAGCCCATGAGGGCTACACAGTGAAGCTCGATTACTGCAAGGGCTGCGGCGTCTGCGCTGAAGCCTGCCCGCGCCACGCCATCGAGATGGGAGGTGGGATATGAGACAGCTCGACCGCATCTCCCGGGACCTGATCTTGGCGCACCTTCCTTTTTTTGAGGGGGTGGTTCCGCCGGCTTTGCCGGTGGAGGGGGCGACGCGAGCCAGCGGCGGAACGAGCGAAGCGAGATTGAGGGGGAGGCTCCGCAGGCTTATGCCGGTGGAGGGGGCGACGCGAGCCCCGGTAATTGAGGGAGGTCCTATATGAGACAGCTTCTCGCCGGCAACTATGCGGTCGCCGAGGCGGTTCGCCTTGCCCGGGTGCAATTCGTCGCCGCCTATCCCATCACGCCCCAGACCCCGATCTATGAGAAGCTCTCCGACCTGGAGAATGAGGGGAAGCTCAACGGGATCATGATGCGCACCGAGTCGGAGCACTCTGCCATGGCAGCCTGCATCTCCGCCTCCCTTACCGGGGTGCGTACCTTTACCGCCACGGCTTCCCAGGGGCTCGCCCTCATGCACGAGATGCTCCATTTCGCCGCGGGGAACAGGGTGCCCATCGTCATGTGCAATGTGAACCGCGTGGTTTCCGCGCCGTGGGCCTTCGGGAGCGATCAGTCTGACACCCTCTCCCAGCGGGATACAGGGTGGATGCAGTTCTACTGCGAGGATGCTCAGGAGGCATTCGACACCGTCATCCAGGCGTACAGGATCTCCGAAGAGGTGCTCTTTCCCGTCATCGTCGCCATAGACGGCTTCTTTACCTCCCATTTCATCGAGCCCATCGAGATACCGGACCAACAGGCCATAGACGCCTTCCTCCCGCCCTTTACCATTCCCACCCGTTTTAACATCGAAGATCCCGCCTACGTGACGAACGTGGTCAGCGGGGAGCAGTATATGGGCTACCGCAAAAGGAGCTTTGACGATATGGAGAAGGCGCGGCCCGTCATCGACCGTGTGGACAGAGAGTACCGGGAGGCGTTCGGCAGAGGGTACGGAGTGATAGAAGCGGCCCAGACGGATGATGCGGAGATCGTCCTCGTCACGAGCGGCGCCATGACGAGCACTGCCCGGGTGGCCATCGAGTCGCTCCGGTCCCAAGGATACAAGGCCGGCCTCCTCAAGATGAAGGCCTTCAGGCCCTTCCCCGCCAGCGAGGTGCGGGAGGTGCTGAAGGATGTGCCGCGCGTCGCCGTCCTTGACCGGAACATCTCCGTCGGCAAAGAGGGGATATGGTGCCAGGAGCTAAAATCGGCCCTCTATCCCTTGGAGCGCCGACCGATCGTGACTGGTTTCATCGCGGGCATTTGCGGTGCCGATGTCTCGCCTGACATGATCGAAGACATGGTGAAGAGCGCAGCCGGCGACAAATCGGCGCGCGACTTGCCCACATGGGTACGGAGGGATCCCTGGTGATGAACTTCAATGACAGAAAAGAATACATGCGGCCAGGTCACATGGCCTGCCCGGGGTGCGGCGAGGCGACGACAATACGCCTTGTCCTGAAGGTGCTTGGCGAGAAGACCATCATGGTCATCCTGCCATCGTGCGTCGGCGTCATCAGCGCCACCTACCCGAACGCCACCTTCGCGGTGCCCTGTTTTCACTCAGCCTTCGAGATAGCGGCGCCCGCGGCCTCGGGCATAGCGAGCGCCCTCAAGCTTCAGGGCAGGGAAGATGTCACGGCAGTAACCTTCGCAGGCGACGGAGGCACTTTCGACATTGGCCTCCAGTCCCTCTCGGGCGCCGCCGACAGAGACGACAACTTCATTTACGTCTGCCTCGATAATGAGGCCTACATGAACACGGGCATCCAGTCGAGCTCCTCCACTCCCCAGAACGTCTGGACCATGACCACGCCGGGCGGGAGGAGAGGGAGAAAGAAAAAGTTCATGCAGATCATCGCTGCCCACAGGATGCCGTACGCGGCGACCGCCGCGATCGGACACCCCCAGGACCTCATGGAGAAAACCCAGAGGGCCAAAGAGACAAAAGGAACGAAGTTCCTCCATACCCTCACTCCGTGCTCGACGGGATGGAGGATGGGCGAGCAGCTCTCGGCCAGGGCAGCCCAGCTTGCGGTGGAGACGAAGCTCTTTCCCCTCTACGAGATCATCGACGGAAAAGAGTACCGGCTCACCTACCAGCCCAAGGGCCTGCCGGTGAGCGAGTACGTGAAGATCCAGGGCAGGTACCGCCACTTCACACCTGACGACGTGGCCCGCCTCCAGAGAGAAGTGGATGACGATTGGGAAGAGCTCATGGCACTCACGCGGGGGTGCAGCACCTGATGAAACGCCTCCTCATCGCCGACACGGTGACCATACGGAAGGAGGTCCGCCGGGCCTTGCGGGAGCAGATACTGAGCGGTGAGATAGGCCCAGGCGAGAGGCTCATCGAGGCAAAGATTGCCGCCTCCATAGGCACGTCGAGGACGCCGGTAAGAGAAGCCCTCCACAGCCTCGAGAGCGACGGTCTCATAGAGTCAATACCGCGTGTGGGCTACAGGGTGAAGGCGATCACCGACCAGGAGGCGAAGGAGATATGGGAGATCAGGGGCCTCATCGAGGGGCTCGCCCTGCGCTGGGCCTGTGAGCATGCCCGGGGGGAGCTTGTGAAGAGGCTCGCGAAGAACATCGCCCTCTCCGAGCGGGAGGTGGCCAAAGGGGCCCTCGCCGATTTTGTCGACCTCGATGGACAGTTCCATGAAATCATCGCAACCCTCAGCGGCGGCAATCGGCTTCTCGAGCTCTCCCAGTCGCTCAGGCGCAATGCCCTGCGGTACCGCCTCGAAAGCCTTTCTCTCGCAGACACGGCCCTCCGCGCCATCGAAGGGCACAAGGACATCCTCAGGGCCATCGAGGAGAATGACGTGGAGGCAGCCTCGCTTGCCATGAGGTCCCACCTGGAGCAGTCGAAAAAGGACACCCTGCGCTACGCATTTCACGGGGAAGGGGAACGGAAAGAGAACCATACCTGAAGCATCGTTTCCCCTTCATGCCAGTTAGCCCATCTCTTTCCTCCTCGTCATCGGCACCGCAGATTTCTCCGCAGAGACAGCGGCACAGTTGTTGCAAAGCAAATCTCTTGAGGCAGTTGAGAAGCGGCGGCAAAAAAGTTATAGTTTTGTCGGCCGGGCGGAATGGCTGGATTCGAAAGCCTCCTTCCGGCTAGGGCCTTGTTCGATTGAGGAGGGCCTTTCCGGAGCCCCTTGTGAATCTCTTTACCGGAGTCTGGTGCCGGGTATCCGGGAATGAAGAGTGTGGGGGCGTCGCAAGAAGCCCGGAACGATTGGAAAGAGGGAAGGGCATCGGAGGGATAGGGGAGTTTTATGCGGGCCTGAAGATTAAGAGAAGACCCGGACTAAAGAGGGTAATAGAACCATGCTTGACCGAGAATTGAAAGAGGGGGAGTCGTTGAAGCAAAAGGGAACAGCATCACGCACATGGTGGTGGTGGATCGTGATACTGGTCATCTGCATCGTCGCCGGGGTCGTGATTTACGGAAAGACGAAGGGAGGCGCCCAGGTGACCGCTTCCGAACAGGCAAAGGGCCCCCCGGTAAGGGCCGTGCCGGTGGCGGCGGCCGCGGCAAAAAACGGGGACATGAATATCTATGTCAATGGCCTCGGTTCGGTGACTCCCCTTAACACGGTGACCGTTCATAGCCGCGTCGATGGCCAGCTCATGGAGGTGCTCTTCACAGAGGGCCAAATCGTAAGGGCAGGTCAGCTCCTCGCACGGATCGACCCGAGGCCCTTCGAGGTGCAGTTGGAACAGGCAGAGGGGCAAATGGCGCACGATCAGGCGCTCCTGAAAAACTCCAGGATCGACCTCGAGCGATACAAGGTCCTTTGGCAACAGGATTCTATCCCGAAACAGCAGCTCGATACGCAGGAAGCCCTCGTTCTCCAGTATGAGGGCGGGATCAAGACAGACCAGGGACAGATCGACAACGCGAAGCTGCAGCTCACTTACAGCCGCATCACATCGCCTATCACGGGAAAGGTCGGCCTCCGTCTCGTTGACCCGGGTAACATCATCCACGCGGCTGACCAGAACGGCTTCGTGGTGATCACACAGCTTCAGCCCATCACGGTCGTCTTTCCCATCCCCGAGGACAATCTCCCTTCCGTTATTACGGCCATGAACAAGGGGAAGCGTCTGCAGGTAGATGCTTACAACCGCGAGCAGACGCAAAAACTCGCCACGGGAGTGCTCCTGACCACCGATAACCAGATCGATCCGACCACGGGCACCGTAAAACTCAAGGCAACCTTTGATAACAAGGACAGTCTGCTCTTCCCCAGCCAGTTCGTCAATGCGAGCCTCTTGATCGATACAAAGAAGAACGTTCTCATCATACCTTCCGCAGCGCTGCAGAGAGGCCCTCAGGGCGCCTACGTTTACGTGGTAAAACCCGACCACACGGCCACCGTCCGTCCTGTCGTGGTCGACGAGGTTCAAGGTGGCGACGCCTCAATCCGATCAGGTCTCGCCGAGGGCGACCTTGTGGTCGTGGACGGAGCGGAGCGGCTCAGGGAAGGGGCTAGGGTCGACGTGAAAGGACAGGGGCAGGACCGGGGTCACAGCCAGCGGAGTAGCTGATGAATATCTCCAGCCCCTTTATCCTCCGGCCGGTGGCAACGACCCTGCTCATGGCCGCTATCCTCCTCGCCGGTGCCGTCGCCTATCGCGAGCTCCCCGTGTCTGCCCTCCCGGAAGTCGATTATCCCACCATCCAGGTGAGGACCTTCTACCCGGGCGCGAGCCCCGACGTCATGGCCTCGTCCGTGACTGCCCCTCTCGAGCGTCAGTTCGGACTGATGCCGGGCTTGAGTCTCATGACGTCGACGAGTTCCAGCGGAAGCTCAGTCATCACCCTCCAGTTCAGCTTGGATCTCAGCCTCGACGTGGCGGAGCAACAAGTCCAGGCAGCCATCAACGGGGCCTATAACTTCCTTCCGGCGGACCTGCCGACCCCCCCTGTCTACAGCAAGGTGAACCCTGCAGACACGCCTATCCTGACGCTCGCCCTTGCATCGAAAACTCTTCCACTGCCGCAGGTAGAGGACCTCGCCGACACGAGGTTTGCCCAGAAGATCTCGCAGCTTCCGGGCATAGGCCTCGTGAGCATCAGCGGGGGACAGAGACCGGCGGTACGCGTCCACGTGAACCCCACCGCACTCGCCGCCTACGGCATAACACTCGAGGACGTGCGCACCGCCCTTGGGGCGGCGAACGTCGACCAGGCAAAGGGCAGCTTTGACGGTCCGCGCCAAGCCTACATCGTCGGCGCCGACGACCAGCTCTTTTCGGCCAGCCAGTATAGGTCCATCATCATCGCGTACAAGAACGGCGCTGCCGTAAAGCTCTCCGATGTCGCAGAGACGATCGACGACGCGGAAAACGTTCAGCAGGCCGCATGGATGAACAACACACCCGCGGTCATTCTCAATATCCAACGCCAGCCGGGCGCCAACGTCATCCAGGTGGTGGACCGCATCAAGACCCTCTTGCCTCAGCTTCGGGGCTCCCTTCCACCGTCCGTCCAGGTCTCGATCCTCACCGACCGGACCACGACGATCCGCGCATCTGTTCGGGACGTGCAGTTCGAGCTGATGCTTGCGGTTGCCCTCGTGGTGCTCGTCATCTTTTTGTTCCTCCGGAACCTCTCCGCCACGGTCATACCGAGCGTCGCCGTTCCCCTCTCGCTCGTGGGAACCTTCGGCGCCATGTATCTCCTGGGCTTCAGTGTGAATAACCTCTCTCTCATGGCCCTTACCATATCGACGGGCTTCGTCGTCGACGACGCCATCGTTATGATCGAGAACATCTCGAGGTACATAGAAGGAGGCGACAAGCCGCTCGAGGCGGCCCTGAAAGGCTCGAAACAGATCGGTTTCACTATTCTGTCCCTGACGATCTCCCTCATCGCCGTCCTCATACCCCTTTTGTTCATGGGCGACGTCGTGGGGAGGCTCTTCCGGGAATTCGCCATCACCTTAGGGATAACCATTCTCATTTCTGCCGTCGTATCCCTGACCCTCACGCCCATGATGTGCGCCCGCCTCCTCAAGCACACACCCGAGGCCCAGCAAGGGCGTTTTTTTCGAGCGTCCGGACACATGTTGGATCAGATCATCGAATCATACGGAAAGACGCTGCGCTGGGTCCTGGAGCGGCAAAAAGCGACTATGATGGTCTTCCTCGGGACGCTTGCCGTCACCGCGTTCCTCGCGCTGCTCGTACCGAAGGGATTTTTCCCTGTTGAGGATACCGGGGTAATCCAGGGGATCACGGAAGCCTCCCAGTCGGTCTCTTTTGCCTCTATGGCGAGGCATCAGCAGAACCTCTCGGCAGTGATCCTTCGCGACCCGGCAGTCGAGAGCCTCTCGTCCTTTATCGGCATAGACGGCACGAACTCGACCCTCAACAGCGGCCGCATACTCATCAATCTCAAGCCCTTATCGACAAGGAAGGAGACAGCGAGTGACGTGATCGCCCGCCTTCAACCGGAAGTGGCGAAGGTCGAAGGCATCACGCTTTTCCTCCAGCCCGTGCAGGACCTTACGGTCGATGCGCGGGTAAGCCGCACCCAGTTTCAGTACACCATGGAAGACCCTGACGCGAACGAGCTTAACAGTTGGGCGCCGAAGCTCGTCGACGCCCTGAAGGTGCGGCCCGAGCTCCGGGATGTAAGCAGCGATCAACAGGACAAAGGGCTTCACCTCAACGTATCCATCGACAGGAGCACCGCTTCGCGCTTCGGCATCCTGCCTCAAGCCATCGACAATACGCTCTATGACGCTTACGGCCAACGGATGGTATCCACCATTTTTACGCAGTTGAACCAGTACCGGGTCATTTTGGCCGTCAAGCCAGAGTACATGCAGGACCCGACGCAACTGGGGTCCATCTATCTTCGCGGCGCAGGCGGTGGTCAGGTCCCGCTCTCCGCCT
>Ga0335078_10016862_pt1 | contig 10851 bp, 7 predicted proteins | sample Lox_Sample_32_FD_206711 | JGI IMG/M metagenome (GOLD analysis project Ga0335078, IMG submission 206711) | Soil microbial communities from Loxahatchee National Wildlife Refuge, Florida, United States - Lox_Sample_3.2 | ecosystem: Environmental > Terrestrial > Soil > Wetlands | place: USA: Florida... | reverse complement strand
ACTCCCGTTTGCTGGGCAGACTCATGTTCGTTGTTTGGGTAACCACGATCTTGAGTCAACGAAGAGCCAAACCCCTCGTCCAGCTCCCCGCCCCGGTAACATTTATCCTGAGTCAACACGGCCGGGTTAAACCGGCAAAATTAATTCGCGCCGCCAGGGTGGGCGTTGTAAGGTCCGCACCATCATGGGCGTGGCGGACATCAGACGGGAATACGGGCGCGGCAATTTGCGGCGCGCGGATTTGGAGGCTAATCCGGTGATGCAATTTCAGAAATGGTTCGCGCAAATCGCCGGGGATTCGTCAGGCGGCCGGTGGCGGAAAATCGGCATCGCCCTTTTCAAATTGTGGCACGCCGTCCTCGGTCACGCGCCGGCGGACCCGACCGCGATGGTGCTGGCCACGGTGGACGAAGGCGGCCGGCCTTCCACCCGCACGGTGTTGCTCAAAGGTGTGGATGAACGCGGGTTTGTCTTTTATACGAATTATGACAGCCGCAAGGGTCGGGAGCTGGCCGGCAACCCCAACGCGGCGCTGACATTTTATTGGGCCGACTGGGAACGGCAGGTTTGTGTCGGCGGCACGGTCACCAGAATTTCCCGCGGAGAGACGGAGGCCTATTTCAAACACCGTCCGCGCGGCAGCCAACTCGCCACCTGGGCGTCGAACCAATTCGACGCGGTTGCCGACCGCGCCGCACTGGAAAAGAAATGGAACGAAGCCGCCGCCAGGTTTCCCGCTGACGTGCCGTTGCCGCCGAACTGGGGTGGTTTTGTCTTGAAACCCGAATGGATTGAATTCTGGCAGGGCCGGCCCAGCCGGTTGCACGACCGCTTCCGCTTTACGCGACAGCCCGACAGCTCCTGGAAACTGGAACGGATCGAGCCCTAGAACTTGACGGCCAGGGCGCTGACCAGTTTCACGTCGTTGTTCAGCCGCCCGGGTGCCGGAACATTGGCATAATTGTCCTGCACGTAGGTTTGCAGGCTGAAATATTTGGTGAGCGGGGTCTCCACTCCGACTTCGGCATTGACGAGAAAATTATCCGGGGCCGTGATGGGCGGCAGGAACTCAATATTTTGCCAGAGGCGCGCGTGCCCATCGAATTTGTGGTCCAGGCGCTCGGCCAAGCGCAAGGTGGGGTACGTGTGGTATTCGCCATCCAGTTTTTCATACAGAATGGCCGGGCCGGCTTCTCCCGCCAGTCCGGTTTGTCCGTTTTTGACAAGGTAATAGCCCGCGCCCGGGCTGAACGTGAGCCGGTACTCAACGTCGGCGATGCCATCATGCAATACGTCGCCTCGCGCATAACCGTACCAACGGTCACTGAACAGGTGGTTGTATTGGACGAAACCGTGCAGGGTTTCGTTGTTTTCAACTGAACTCGCCTCGCCGTAGGCCGCGTCCCCGTGGATGGTCCATTCGTCTTCCAGCGTCTTTTTGTGCGTCTGGAAAATTCCCGTGACCAACGCGCTGTCACTGTTGCCGGCTGTCGCGGTGAGTCCGAAGGTGAGGGTGCTCTGCCATGGGGGCTGATGGGTGGTGAGATTGGTGAAAACCTCCGCACTGGAGCCGGTGCCCTGGGTGGTGTGACTGTCACTACTGGCCGTTGCCAATAATGACAAGGCATTGTTGCTGTGATCCGCCGGAGCGGTACCCGGCACGCTTCCGCCCGCGTCGGCGCTGACGGCGTGAGCGTGTACCGCCAGTCCCACCAGGGCCAATCCCGTCAAAATGTATTTTTTCATTGTTCTTCTGGCCGACAATTTGCATCGAACGAGGAACCGATCGGCAGAAGAATGAACTTCCTGCAACCCCCGAAACAAATCGGACAAACCAATTCTAACTCAAGACCCGAAACAGGCAAGCGCCGTTCAAAAATTATTTTTCCGGGCCCGAGTCGCCCGCAGCGTCTTCTTTGTCCTCACCAATGACGGGGGCGATGGCCTGCAATTTGTCGCCGGCATCCAGTCCGACCAGTTTCACGCCCTGCGTGTTCCGGCCGGCTTCGCGGATGTCCTTCACAAACGTCCGCACCATCTGGCCCTTGAAGGTGATGAGCATGATTTCGTCGTTGTCGCGCACGGTCAAGGCGCCCACCACCCCCCCCGTCTTCTCGGTGGTTTTCATCGTGATGATGCCCTTGCCGCCGCGGGATTGCTGGCGGTATTCCTCAAAATCCGTGCGTTTGCCGATGCCATGCTCGCCGGCCACCAGCAGCTTGGCATCCGTCACGACAATGGCCAGGGCGACGACTTCGTCGCCCTTGGACAAATTGATGCCGCGCACGCCGCCGGCCGGCCGGCCCATCGGGCGGGCGTCCTCTTCGTTGAACCGGATGCTCATGCCATCGCGGGTGATGAGCACGACCTCGTCGCGGCCGGTGGTCAGTTTCACATCGATCAGCGTGTCGCCCGGTTCAATGCCAATGGCGATGATGCCGCCCTTGCGGACGTTGGCAAAATCGGCGAGCGCTGTCTTCTTGACCGTGCCTTGTTTCGTGGCAAAGAAAAGAAAACCTTCCTGTTTCCAGGTCGCGTCTTCCTTGTTGGCGTCGGTTTTGGACAGGACACGGATGAGCGCGGCGATGGTTTCGCCCGACTTCAGCTCCAGCAGATTGGCGATGCTGCGGCCCTTGGCGGCCCGGCCCATGTCGGGAATTTCATGCACGCGCTCGACATAAACACGGCCGGTATTCGTAAAAAACATCAGGTAATCGTGCGTGCTGGCGGTGAACAGGTGTTCGATAAAATCCTTGTCCTCGTCGGTCGCGCCCTCCCGGGTGGTCATGCCAATCACGCCCTTGCCGCCGCGTCGCTGGGCGCGATAGCTGGAAATGTTCGTGCGTTTGATGAGGCCGTTGTGCGTGAGCGTGATGATGACCCCTTCGTTGGCGATGAGATCTTCGATGTTGATTTCCCCCTCGTCGGGCACGAGGTCGGTCAGGCGCGGAGTGGCGTATTTTTCCTTGATGGCCTTCAATTCGGCCTTGATGATGGCCAGTACGCGCGCTTCCTTGGCCAGGATGTCCATCAAATCCTTGATGCGTGCCAGCAGTTCCTTGTACTCCGTTTCGACCTTGTCGATCTCCAGGCCGGTCAACTGGTAAAGGCGCAGTTCCAGAATGGCATCCACCTGCCGTTCGGTCATCGCGTAACGGCCCTTCGTCAGGCGGGCTTCGCTGCGGATCAAAACGCCCCAGCGTTCGACCTGTTTCTGCGTCCACTCGAACGCCAGGAGCTTGATGCGGGCTTCGTCCCGGTTCTTGCTGCCCCGAATGATGCGAATGAACTCGTCCAGGTTGGCCAGCGCGCAGAGGTACCCTTCGAGGAGCTCCGCGCGTTCCTCCGCCTTCTGCAGTTGAAAACGCGTGCGGCGCAACACCACTTCGCGCCGGTGCTCGATGTAGCAATTAATGAGCTCCTTCAACCCGAGCGTCTTGGGCCGGCCATGATCAATCGCCAGCATGTTGACCGCAAAACTCGTCTCCAGCGCGGTCTGCTTGTACAGGTTGTTGATGACCACCTTGGCGATGGCATCGCGCTTGAGTTCGACGACCACCCGCGTGTTCTCGTCCGATTCATCGCGAATGGCGGTAATATCGCCGAAGCCCTGTTCCTTTTCATTGACCAGCTCGGCGATACGCTCTACCAGCACCGCCCGGTTGACGTTGTACGGGATCTCCGTGATGACGATCTGTTCCTTGCCGCCCTTGAGCTGCTCGACGCCGACCTTGCCCCGGATTTTGACGCTGCCGCGGCCGCTGGTGAAATATTCCTTGATGACCTCCAGCCCGCACACCATGCAACCGGTCGGAAAATCCGGGCCTTTGATGAATTTCAACAGGCTCTTGACCGTGATTTCCGGGTCGTCAATCTGCGCACAAATGCCGTCCACAATCTCACCGAGGTTATGCGGCGGGATGTTGGTGGCCATGCCGACGGCGATCCCGGTGCCGCCATTAACGAGCAGGTTCGGGAAGGCGGCGGGAAAGACGGTGGGCTCGGTGCGCGTCTCGTCGTAGTTGGGGATGAAATCCACCGTGTCCTGGTCCATGTCCTCCATCAGCGCGGCGCCGAGGTGGGTCATGCGGGCCTCGGTGTAACGCATGGCGGCGGGCGGATCGCCTTCCACGGAGCCGAAGTTGCCCTGGCCGTCCACCAGCCGTTCGCGCATCGCCCACGGCTGGGCCATGTGCACCAGCGTCGGGTAAATGACCGCTTCCCCGTGCGGATGATAATTGCCGCTGGTGTCGCCGCAGATTTTGGCGCACTTGCGGTGCTGCCGGTTGGGAAACAGCGAGAGATCATGCATCGCCAGCAAAATCCGGCGCTGGGAGGGTTTGAGGCCGTCGCGCGCGTCGGGCAGGGCGCGCGAAATGATCACCGACATCGAGTAGTCCAGGAACGAGTTCTTGATCTCCTCGGCCACATTGACCTTGGCGATTTTTTCGCCCGAGGCGAACAACGGCGTGTTGGTCACCGGCAAATCATTTGAATCTTTTTTATCCGCCATAATTTTTCCCAAACGAAATCAAGAAATTAAATGTCCAGATTGCGCACGTTCAGCGCATTGTCCTCGATGAACTGGCGGCGCGGCTCCACTTCCTCGCCCATCAACCGCGTGAACATCTCCTCGGCCTCGACGGCGTCGGTCAGGTCCACTCGCAACAGCTTGCGCTTCACCGGGTCCATCGTCGTGTCGAACAGCTCCCGCGCGTTCATTTCGCCGAGGCCCTTGAAGCGTTTGATGGCCAGTCCGCGCCGGCCGATCTCCTTGACTCCCGCCAGGATTTCCGGAATGGAGAACAGCGGCTTGACGGTTTCCCGGTCACCCTCGCCCTCGCGCAGTTCAAACAGGGGTTCATCCTGCCCGGCGTAGTGCTCGATGCTGAATCCCTTTTTGTCGAGCTTCGACAACAGTTCCACAATGGCCTTGCTTTCGTGCAATTCCACGTGCCGTGCCCGCCGCGTCGAACCGTTCTTCGATTTTTCGACAAACGTGGTCGTGTCGCTGTCCTCTTCGCCGCCGAATAGCTTCAAGTCGGCGTTCTTCGCGCCGAAGTGGGCCAGTTCCTCCTCGGTGTGGAAGTAATGGACCGTTTCATCGTTGCCTTCACGCACCTTTACCAGATGCCGCGGCAGGTCGCCCGTTTTTTTCTGGCGATGCTCGACGTATTCCGCAAAGTCGCCGCCGTGCCGTTTCAACGCGTTGGCGTATTTGTCCAGCGATTCCAGCAATTCCAGGATTTCAGCCAGTTGCTTCTGGGACAGTTCCTTTTTGTCGGAGAGGTTCTTCAGGCGCACTTCTTCGGTGCCCAGTTCGATGAGAATCTTGTTCAACCGCGTGTCGTCGTCCACGTATTCCACGCGTTTCTTTCGCGCAATCTGATAAAGCGGCGGCTGCGCGATATAAACAAACCCGTTTTTGATGAGCGTCGGCATTTGCCGGTAGAAAAACGTCAACAACAGGGTGCGGATGTGCGAGCCGTCCACGTCCGCGTCGGTCATGATGATGACCTTGTGGTACCGGAGTTTTTCCAGGTTGAACGCACCCTCGCCTTCGCCGTCGCCGATGCCCGTGCCCACGGCGGTGATCATCGTGCGGATTTCATTGTTTTGCAGCACCTTGTCCAGACGCGCCTTCTCGACGTTGATCAGCTTGCCGCGGATTGGCAGGATCGCCTGGAACTTCCGGTCGCGGCCCTGCTTGGCCGAGCCGCCGGCGGAATCGCCCTCGACGATGAACAACTCGGTGTTCGCCGGGTCGCGGTCCGAGCAGTCAGCCAGTTTACCGGGCAGGCCGCCGCCGGTGAGCGCCCCCTTGCGCACGGTCTCGCGCGCCTTGCGGGCCGCCTCGCGCGCCCGTGCCGCCAACAGCCCTTTCTCGATGATTTTTTTGGCGACGCCGGGGTTCGCGTCGAAATGCGTCATCAGCCCGTCGTAAACGATGGACGACACAATGCCGTCGATTTCCGTGTTCACCAGCTTCACCTTCGTTTGCGACTCGAAACGCGGATTCGGCAGCTTCACGCTGAGCACGCAGACCAGGCCTTCACGCACGTCATCGCCGGAAATCGTCGGGTCCTTTTCCTTCAGCAACTCGTTCTGCTTGGCATATTGGTTGATGGCGCGGGTCAGCGCGGAGCGGAACCCGGTCAGATGCGTGCCGCCGTCGGGATTGGGAATCGAATTGGCGAAACACAGGATCTGGTCGTTATAACTGTCGGTGTATTGCATCACGCAATCCACAAATACGTCCTCGTCCTTGCCCTCAACCCGGGTTTGCCGCTTCCCGGTCAGCACGATGGGCTTGGGGTGCAGCGGCTGCTTGCTGCGGCCCAGTTGGCGGACGAACTGTTCGATGCCGTCCCGGTAGAAAAACGTCTCCGTTTTCTCGGTGCGCTCGTCCGTCAGCACAATCTCGATGCCCGGATTCAAAAACGCCAGTTCGCGCAGGCGGTTGGCCAGGATGTCAAATTTGAACTCCGTGGTGATGGTGAAAATCGTCGGGTCGGGTTTGAACGTGATCAGGGTCCCGGTTTTTTTTGATTTGCCGATGACTTCGAGTTTTTGCGTGGTTTTGCCGCGCTCGAATTCCATCGAATACACCTTTTCGTCGCGCGAGACCTCCACCCGGAACCAGTCGGAAAGGGCGTTGACACATTTGGCGCCGACGCCGTGCAGTCCGCCGGAGTATTTGTAGGCACCCTGGCCGAATTTCCCGCCCGCGTGCAAATTGGTCAGCACCAGTTCGACGGCGGGCATCTTCCACTTGGGATGCATGTCCACCGGGATGCCGCGGCCGTCGTCGCGGATGGACACCGAGCCGTCCACGTGGATCGTCACCTCGATTTTGTTGCTGAAACCGGCGAGATGTTCGTCAATGGAGTTGTCGAGCACCTCGAACACGCTGTGGTGCAGGCCGCGTTCATCCGGGTCGCCAATGTACATGCCGGGCCGCTTGCGCACCGCCTCCAAACCCTCCAGTTTGTCAATTTTGGAGGCGTCATACTTCTCCACCGCACTGGTCATCGGCTTCTTTTCCGGCTCGGCTACTACAGCTTTTTTCGACATATAAAAATTCAAAAGACGCGTTGTGACGCGTCAAATTTCAGGTGCCAAAATTATACAAAAACCGCCGTTTTGGCACAATGCTTATTTACGGAATTTTCAGGCGAAAAATACCATTAGTTGGGCAGGGCTTGACCCGCCAGCCGGATATGTTGTGGTGGCTGAAAAACGACGGGAAACGTGTTTTTCACCCCGGGAAAGGCCCGGAACAGTTGTGCGTCTTTCGCGTGTTCGAGAGTCAAAACTTGCACTTCCCAGCCGCCACCAATCGTCCTATTTTTCACCTGTGACTCTTCGCCGCGACCAACTTTTCGCACCCCTGAAGCAATTCTTCGGTTTCAGCTCCTTTCGCCCGTTGCAGGAGGAAATCATCGGCGACTCGCTGGCGGGCCGGGACGTATTCGCCGTGCTGCCGACCGGCGGCGGAAAATCGCTCTGCTTCCAACTTCCCGCACTCCTGCGGCCGGGACTGACGGTGGTGGTCTCGCCGCTCATCGCGTTGATGAAGGACCAGGTGGACGCGCTTCAGGCCGCGGGCGTGGCCGCGACCTTTTTGAATTCATCGCTCGCCGCCGGCGAATCGCGTCCGCGCTTGCGTGGATTGCACCACGGCGAGTTTCGCTTGCTCTACGTCGCGCCGGAGCGGCTGATGTTGTCCGGCTTTCTTGAAGATTTGAAAAAATGGAACGCCGGCCTCTTCGCCATAGATGAAGCGCATTGCATCAGCGAATGGGGACACGATTTCCGCCCCGAATACCGGCAGCTATCCTCGCTGCGCGATGTTTTCCCCGGCGTGCCGATGATGGCGCTCACCGCCACCGCCACCGAGCGCGTGCGCGGCGACATCGTCCGGCAGTTGCACCTGAAAAATCCCGCCTGCTACGTGGCCAGTTTCAATCGCCCGAACCTGACTTATCGCGTTGCCGCCAAATCGGCGGCTTACGAGCAAATCCTTTCCTTCGTTCGCGCGCGGCCAAAAGAAAGCGGCATCATTTACGTCCAGGCCCGGAAAACGGCGGACAGCATGGCGGCCAAACTTACCACCGACGGCGTCAGGGCCCTGCCTTATCATGCAGGCATGAATCCCAGGGACCGGACCAGGAATCAAGAGGCATTTCTCCGGGACGAGGCGCGGGTCATTTGCGCCACCATCGCCTTCGGCATGGGCATCAACAAACCGAACGTCCGCTTCGTGATTCACTACGATCTTCCGAAAAACATCGAAGGCTACTACCAGGAAACCGGTCGGGCCGGCCGCGACGGCCTGCCCGCCGAATGTCTGTTGCTGTTCAGCCCCGGCGACCGCGTGAAGCAAATGCGGTTTATTGACGAAAAGCCGAATCCGCGCGAGCGCGAAATCGCCCGCGCCCAATTGGAACAGATGATTCATTATGCCGAAATCGCGAGCTGCCGCCGTGATTTTTTACTCGGTTACTTTGGGGAGAAGTTTGCCGTCCCGCCTTCCGGTGGCAGCGGACCCGTGCCGACTGTAGGCGGGACTCCAAACGAGCCTGTCAATTGCGGAGGCTGCGACAACTGTCGGGCCCCGCGCGCCACCTGGGACGGCACGCTGGCGGCACAGAAGTTTCTATCGTGCGTTTACCGAATCCGCGAGAAAAGCCGGTTCGGGGTCGGTATCCACCACGTCGTCGAGGTGCTCTGCGGCGCCGAGACGGAGAAAGTCCGCAAGTTTGGTCACCACACGCTTTCCACCTACGACATCGGCAGTGAGCACACGCGGGCTGAGTGGGGTGCCATTGGCCGTGAATTGGTGCGGCTTGGCCTGCTATTCCAAAATCCGGAGAAGTTCAACATCGTCGAGCTGACCGAGGCGGGCCGCGCCGCGCTGAAATCCCGGCAAAAGATCACCTTGACCAAGTCCGTGGCGCCGACCGAAGCGGCCAAACATCGGGCCGGGGAAATTGCCTGTGACGAGGCGCTGTTTGAAAAATTGCGCGGTTTGCGGAAACAACTCGCCGACGGGCGCGCCGTGCCGCCGTACATCATTTTTTCCGACGTATCGTTGCGGCAGATGGCGCGGTTTTATCCGATGAACGGGAAGGATTTTTCGCGCGTCAGCGGCGTGGGCGAAAAAAAGCTTCAGGAGTTCGGCGAAATATTCCTGCACGAGATCGCGTTGCATTTGCAGGCGAACCCGCGCCAGATATTTGCCGACGATTTCCCGCAAAGCGGGATGTCCTCCGTCCTCCCTGCCACGCCGCTCACGGCTGACAGATGCCGCGCGTGAGACATTGCATTTTTTCCGGCAGGGCAGGACCGTGTCTGAAATTGCAGGGATTCGCGGCCTCACAGCCGGCACGATTTACAGCCATCTGGAAGAAGCCATGCTCGCCAGTGAAGCGGTTGACGTGAAGTCCCTGATCCCCGCCGAAGCCCAACGTGACATCGCCGCGGCCTTCGCTAAAAATGGTTTCGGCAGCCTGGGCGTCGTGGTCGAATCGTTCGGTGGCAAATATGGTTACGGCGAATGCCGACTCGTCCGCGCCGCGTTGCAGAGGTAGGGATGCCGCGCTGCGGCGTCACCGCCCGCGCAAGAGCGGGTGGAGTACATGCCGTACACAACTTATTGCGTCGCTACTGCGCGGCGCAGGACGGCGCAGCGCGCCATCCCCACCGTGCCTGAATCCAAATCAACTCGCTTTTTCCATGAGCAAACCATAACGTTGCCCGATGGTTTTGACTGAGTCTGTGAGCGAACCTGTAAAAATAAATCAATCTTCCGGCGCCAGCGGGCCCTCAGCGTCTTCCGATCCCTTTGTCCGTCGCCATGTCGGTCCGAACGCAGCCGAAGCGCGCGAAATGCTCGCACAAACCGGTTTCAAAACCATCGACGAACTGATCGCTGCGGCCGTGCCGGAAAACATTCGCCTGCGCCGGCCGCTCCAATTGCCCGCCGCCAAAACCGAGCATGAAGCGCTGTCCGCACTTAAGCTAATCGCTTCCCAGAACCAGGTTTTCCGTTCCTACATCGGCATGGGCTATTACGATTGCCTCACGCCCGCCGTCATCCAGCGCAACGTTCTCGAGAATCCCGGCTGGTACACGCAATACACACCTTACCAGGCCGAAATTGCCCAGGGCCGCCTCGAAGCGTTGTTGAATTTCCAGACGATGGTCGCCGATTTGACGGCGCTCGACATCGCCAACGCCTCGCTGCTCGACGAGGCGACTGCTGCTGCCGAAGCCATGACGATGTGCCACGCGCTCAAGGATGGACGCAACGTGTTCCTGGTCGCGGAGACTTGTCATCCGCAGACCATCGAAGTCATCCGGACCCGCGCCCACGCGCTCGGAATCGAAGTAGTCGTCGGCGATCACGAGGCGTTTCCATTCGGGGAAAAGGTTTTCGGCGCGTTGGTGCAATATCCCGACACGTTCGGCGCGATCCATGATTACACCGGGGTGATCGAACAAGCGCATGCGGTGGGCGCGCTGGTCACGGTGGCGACCGATTTGCTGGCACTCACGTTGTTGAAACCGCCGGGTGAATTCGGCGCGGATATTGCCGTGGGCAGCGCACAACGGTTTGGCGTGCCGCTGGGCTACGGCGGGCCGCACGCGGCGTTTTTTGCGACGCGGGACGAATTCAAGCGCCACATGCCCGGTCGCATCGTGGGTGTGTCCAAGGATTCACGGGGCAAACCCGCCTTGCGCCTGGCACTCCAGACGCGCGAACAGCATATCCGGCGTGAAAAGGCGACCAGCAACATCTGCACCGCCCAGGCATTGCTGGCCAATATGGCCTCGCTCTATGCCGCT
>Ga0335078_10016861_pt1 | contig 10851 bp, 7 predicted proteins | sample Lox_Sample_32_FD_206711 | JGI IMG/M metagenome (GOLD analysis project Ga0335078, IMG submission 206711) | Soil microbial communities from Loxahatchee National Wildlife Refuge, Florida, United States - Lox_Sample_3.2 | ecosystem: Environmental > Terrestrial > Soil > Wetlands | place: USA: Florida... | reverse complement strand
CGGGTAGAGAAGGGCCTCGAAATCGTCAGGCGGGCGGCGACGGCGGATTCGAGGAGAGGCAGGGCGCGCATCTGGCAAAATTGTGAGGGGACAGTTTTTAGGGAGCTGTGCCTTACCGTTTCCGTGGTTCCAGATTTCAGCGCAGAGCGGGTTTAGCCGATCGCTGAGCGCTGATGGCGGAGCGCTCCCGCAGGAATTTCTGCTGGCACGCCATCCCCTCCGCGCGGATTTCGGCGAACCCGGGACGCGAGCGTGCGGCGGCCAGCATGGGGTCGGAATCCATCCCCGGGTAGGCGCAATAGCCGGCCTCGACCGCTCGTTTGAGCAGCGGGAGAGCGCGCGCGCCTTGGCCCACGTACGAAAGGTGCGCCGCGGACAAATAGTTCGGCTCCGGATCGGACACTGGCTTTAGCCGAGCCGCCATGGCATCGATTTCCCCGGGCGGACGATGCCGCAAATAAGCCAACAACATGGGGTAGCCGCTCCACTCGGGCGGCTTGCGTTCGAGAACCTCCTTCGTCTTCCCCTCGTCTACCAGAACGTCGATCAGAGTACCCTGCGAGATTTCGGCCTCCGGATCCAACCGCAAAAAATCCTGCGCGCGCGAATAGTCTCCGCGCAGCAGGAACGTGATCCCGCACGAGCGCGAGCCGGCGTCCCTGGCATCGATGATCATCGAAGCTTCGCACTCGCGCGCCGATTCGTCCAGCAATCCGACATCGCGCAGAATCCAGCTCAGCAGGAAGTGAAGCCGCGCGCGATCGGGCCGTTGGCGCAGCAGGTCCTCGACACCGCGATAAGCCGCTGCCTGCGTGATGCCCCCTTCGCTAGCCGGACGGCCCGAGAGGTCCAGCAACAGGTCGGCCTTGTAGACCACATTGTCCGGCTCCACTTGCGCCGCTTTGGCCAGCGCGGCACTCGACTTCTCCCGTGCCGGCTCCCCTCCGTTTCCGAACCAATAGAGGCCGCTATACAGCCCGGAGAGAATGCGCCATGCGGGACCGAAGGAAGGGTCGAGCTGAACGGACTTTTCCAGCGTCTCGATTCTCCGCTTCCGCATCGCCGGATCGAGCGAGACAAGGTCCGGTTCCGCCATTACTTCGAGGTACAGCTTGTAGGCTTCTTCGTTTTTGGGCTGGGGCGGATCGTCCGTGGCGAATTCGGTAACACCCAGAACCGGAGCCATGGTCCGGCGCGTTTTGGCGGCGACTTGCGCCTGCATGGCCACCATGTTGTCCGACGGGACCTCGAAAACGTCGCTCCAGACTACGCGATCGCGCGCGACGTCCGTCAGTTCCAGCGCAATCTGCACTTTATCTCCGGCCATCATGAGCCGTCCGGACACGATCGTGTCCACTCCCAACTGGCGGCCCGCTTTCTGTAAATCCACGCCCGCATCGTTATACTTGCGAGCGAGTTGAGGTGAACGCACGGTCAGGTGCCGGCCGTACTCGAGAATTCGCGAGACCTCGTCCGGAAGCGCCGCGGACAGGTAATCGAGATTCTTATCCGCTTCGGGATTCTGGAACGGAAGCACGGCGATGGTCCGTGACGGCTGCTGGGCGTGCGGCGCCTTTCGCGTAAAGAGCAGCGTGATGGCGGCCGTCGCCATGACCAATGCCGCCGCCATGGCGGTAATCGCGATCGCCCGCGAATTTCGCCGGGCAAGCCGGGCAAGCCGTGTCATCCAGGAATCGCCGCGAGCTTCCACCGGCTCGCGATGCAAATAATGATCGATATCGCGAATCAAGGCCGCCACCGAGGAATATCGCCGCGCGGGGTTCTTCTCCATGGCCATGAGGCACATGGCATCGAGGTTCGCCCAGGAAACCTTGGCTCCGGTGCGCGGAGCGATCGACGAGAGTTTCGGCGGCTCGCCGGTGCCGATCATCCGCTCCGCCTCGGCGACACTCTTGCCGGTGAGATCGAACGGCGGCTGGCTCGCCAGCAATTCGTAGAGGACCACGCCCAGCGAGTACACGTCGGTCAACGCGCTCACCGTATCGCCGCGAAGCTGCTCCGGCGAAGCGTAGGCGGTGGTCATCTGGCGGAAAGCCGTGCGCGTGTGAGTCGCCTCCTGCCCCATGGGGTCGAGCTGCTTGGCGATTCCGAAATCGACCAGCCGGACCGAGCCGTCGGCTTTCACCAGGATATTGGAAGGCTTCAGATCGCGGTGAATCACGCCGTGTTCGTGGGCGTATTGCACGGCTTCCGCGATGGAGCGGACCAGCTTCAGCCGCTCTTCCACGGAACAGTCGTGACTCCGGCAGTATTCGGTGATGGGCATGCCGTCCACGTACTCCATGACGAACCAGGGAGTGCCGTCCGGCAGGGTGCCGGCGTCGTAGAGCCGGGCAATTGAAGGGTGATTGAATTGCGCCAGCGTGCGTTGTTCCGCCGTGAACCGCTCGCGGCGCGCCGGAGATAGCCAGGCATCGCGCAGGAGCTTGATGGCCACCAGGTTGCCGAGATCGCGGCGCTCCGCCAGGTAAACCACGCCCATTCCGCCTTCGCCCACCACGCGCAGTAAACGATAGGCGCTGAATTCCTCGAAGGACATCGACAGCCGGTCTGCGGAGACGCCGGCCGCGACATCCACCGCATGGTGGTCCAGCAGCCATTCGCGGCCGTCTTCGGCGAGCATGCGCTCCACCTCGACCTCGAGCGCGCGATCTTCGCCGCAGGCGTCGCGCAAGAATGCGGGCCGTTTGTCGCCGCTCAATTCCACGGCGCGATGAAACAATTCCTGCACGCGCTGCCAACGCTCGGGGTCCATCAGCGTCTGCGGACCTCCTGCGCGAGCCAGGCTTTGGCCGCGCGCCAGTCGCGCAGCACCGTGGCCTCCGAAACCCCCAGCAGCCCGGCGATCTCGGGGATCTCCAGGCCGCCGAAGAACCGGCCCTCGACCATCGCCGCCTGCCGCGGATTCATCTTCGCCAGCTTATCGAGCGAATCGTCGAGCGCGATCAACTCGTCCTCGGCGACGATGGCCGGCTCGGGGGACAAACCCGTCGTGACGAGGACGTCGTTGCCCCCGCCGCGCTTGCCGGCTTTCCGCCGCCGGATATCGTCGATGAGCACCTGGCGCATGGCGCGGGCGGCGATCCGCTTGAAATGCAACTGCGAGACGGCGTTGAGTCCGTCGGAGCCGGACAGCTTGAGCCACGCTTCGTGGACCAGCGCCGTCGGACTCAGGGTCACGCTTTTGTGGGCGCGCTTGACGAGGGCCGCCAGACGGCGCAGTTCCTCATAGGTGGCGGCGAAGAGAGCGTCGAGATCGGTTTGACCGCTTAACCCATCCGTCATACTGAAGCGAAGCTGGCGAGCCTACGTAGTATGTAGTATGTGCCCGCCGCTCGGACGGATGCAACCTGGGGGCGCCGCTCCTTTGGCTCATTAACCGCTGGCACACCATTACCGAGCCGCAATCGCGAGGGGAGCGGTGATTTTGCGCGCCAGTTTCAGGCCGTCACAGACCGGGCGGCGCGCGGCCCCCCGCCGATAGCTGAAAGCTGAGCGCGGATAGCCGACTTAACGCATAGCCGCCAGACTGCTATCGGGAGCCGGCGTGATGCGTACCCGTTTGAAGCCCGCATTGTCCACCATCAGGAAAATGAGTCCGCTGGTGCCGTCGGCGTGCCACGTCTCCCTGGCGAAACCGTTGGGCGCCGGCGCCCCACCTTCGGCGACCGGTTTTCCATCGGCGAAGGCGCGGAATTTCGGGCCTGTGCGCCAACTCCAGAAAATGTGATTGCTGTCGGCGCTGAAGGTGAGATTCGAGCTCTCGCCGCCGCTGGCCTGGAAGAACTTTCCGTCGACGCAAACCCCCACGTCGTTTCCAGTTCCGGTGGCGCGGCAGATCCAGGCCAGGTGGTTGCCATCCGGGCTGAAGACGAAGGGAACGGCCAGCGAGTCGCTGATACCGCTGTTCGCCTGCGCCACGCCATCGCGGTAGAGCACCACGGCGCCATTCTGGGACATCAGGAACGCATAGTGCGCGCCATCCGGACTGAAGGCAAGGTGGCCGACGCTCGAAGCCCGCGGCAGTTGCAGATACTTGCCATCCAGCATGACACTGCCCTGGCCGCCGACCAATACATGCCCTCCCGCCGGCGCCACCGTGAGTTCGGTGACCCCGCGGAGCGCATCGGACTCCTGGTCGCCGACCACCAGGAACACGCTGCCTGCCGCGTCGTCTCCCAGGTAGACGACGCGTCCATCCGACGTGAATGCGAATTCCTGTCCCTCGGCGCCGCGCGCCGAGAAATTGTCGGTGCGCGCGTATTCCAAGCCCTTCTTGCCGTCCCAGAACATGAATTCGTGCTGGTTGGGATTCTTGTAGCGGATGGCGTAATGCCTGCCATCGGCGCTGAACTGCACCCCGTTCCCCGCCACTCCGCCCACATGTTCGCTGCCCGGCACGATCCTGCCGCCGATGGAGAGAAACTGCGTGGCGGTGTTGCCCGTAATTCTGGTCACCAGGGCCACCACCATGTCTCCCACCGGCGGTACAAACAACCGGATCTCATCGCCGCGCATCACGGGCTTGCCATCGAGCGAGATTTCCACCACGGCGCGATTCGGACCGTTGATGCGAAGCGTGGTGTAAAGATGCTGGCTGTCCGCGGTCCACTGCGGGTTGCCACCGGAATAAGGCGCCGGTTTGCCGTCGATAATCAGCTTCGAGATGTTCTGCCGGTAGTTGTTTGCCGGATCGCCCCAGATGTAAGCGAAACGGTTGCCATCGGGACTGAAGCTGTACGCCCGCCAATCGTTCCCGGGCGCGCCCGGCGGGCTGGCCTGGCCGTCGAAAACGAAACTGGACGCGTCATGGCTGGAATCGAACCGGCTCGCCGAAGAAAAGTAGAAATGCTTGCTGTTGGAGGTAAACACGATCGGCCAACAACTCCCTTCGCCGATCGCGCCGGATACCATGGGCTTCGATCCACGGAACATTTCCTTGCCATCCACCATCACCACGAAGTCGCTGCCCTGCGCGCCGCAGTAGGCGTAGCGGGAACCATCGGGGCTGAACGCGATGGCCCCGGTCCCGCCGAAGATCTGGTCGAATTTCGGGCCCTCCACGCCGTCGTAGATGACAATCCAGCGGCTGCCGCTGTGCCCGACGGTCGCCATGTGGATGCCGTGCGGGCTTACCATGAACTGCGCGCCGGGAAGATGCGGAGAGAGCAGCACCGCGTCGATTTTGGTTCCGGGCGGAGGCGTGAATGGGCCCGTGGTGTTTGCGGGCGCGGCTGCGGAGGCGCTCCCGGAGCTGCCGGCGGAGCCGCTGCCGCCCGCCGGCGGCGCCGCGGCTTTAGGCTGCCTGGCCCGGTTCAGCGCATCCCTGGCGGCCTGAATGGGATTGGTTTGCGCAACGATGTAGCCGGCCGACAAAATGGCCATCGTTGCCGCGAGTGCGAGCCGATATCGTGAATCCATAGACGGTCCCCCCTGACGTATGTAGGCTTTCAATCACCATACGTAAAGGCGAAGCGAAAACCGTCAGGGCCGGATGTGGGAATTATTCCGGAAGCGGCCGGCCCCTGGTTTCCGGCGCGAAGGGGAGCGCCGCGAGGCCGATGAGAAACACGAGGCTCATGGTCACCCCCGCGTACCGCATCGGCTCGGCGTGCCCGGCGAAGACGTTGCCGGTGAGATAGCCGAATGTGAACGGACCGAACGCCGCGAGGCCGCGGCCCACGTTGTAGCAGAAGCTGGTGCCCGTGCTGCGCAAGCGCGTGGGGAAAAGCTCCGGCAAGTAAATGGCATATCCGCCGAACAGCGTCATCTGCGAGAACCCCATCAGCGGGACCATCCAGAAGATGTCGCTGATGGCGCGCAGGTGCCAGAACGTGTACGCGGTGATTCCCATGGCGGCCAAAAAACTCACCGCGAAGGCGGTCCGCCGGCCGGTGGAATGCGTCAGATAGGTGAACGCGTAGACGCCGAAGAATCCGCCCAGATTCTGGAACAGCGAGGTGATCCCGATCCAGGAGGTGGTCTTCCCCGCGAGCGCCGCGCCGGCGAGCCCCTGCGCGGCGAACGTGCGCATGAGCACGGGCTGGAAGAGATCGTAGCTGAAATACCCGATGCCCCACAGCCCCACCACGCCGGCCACCGACAGCATGAGGCCGATTGTCGCGTTGCGTCCCCACCGGGGGTCGGAGAGCAGCTCGCGGTAGGACCCGAGGCGCTTCTTTTCGGCGCGCGCCTTGAGCCACTGCTCGGGCTCCTTCAGTTGGCGGAACACGATGAAGGCGAGCGGCGCCGGCACCGCGCCCGACAAGAACTCCCAGCGCCACGCCCCATGAATGGCGCCCGAGCGTTCCAGCAGGCCGAGCACAATTCCGACGGTGGCGGCGACCATGTTGCCAATCGACGCGAACGATTGCAGCGTGCCGAGCGCATAAGGCCGCGCGCGCTCCGGCACCACCTCCGCCACCAGCGCCACGCCGACGGCGAACTGCCCGCCCACGCCCAGACCGCAAAGAAATCGATAGAAGTTGAAATCCCAGATGCCGGTGGCGAACATGCTCAGGCCGGTAAACAGCGTGTAGCAGAGGATGGTCCACACCATGGTGCGGACGCGGCCGATACGGTCGCCGAGAATGCCGAATACCACTCCGCCGGTGGCCCATCCCACCATGAAGACCGCGGTCGCATAAGCGCCCATGGCGTCGCTGGCGTGCGCGCCCATCAGGTCTTGGATGGCCGGTTTGCGCGCGAGATTGAAGATCTGCTGCGCCATGGTGTCGAACATCCAGCCGATCGAGCAGACCGCGAGGACAAACCACTGGTACCGCGTCAGGTCCCGGTACCACGCGTATTTCGGCATGAGTTGTTATTGTATACGCGAAAAGTCAACCTGCCAGCTTGCGCACGGTGTCCACGGTATCGGCTTCCGCCGCTGTCTTGTCGGGCCGGTAGCGTTTCACGCGCGCGAAGCGCAGCGCCATTCCGCTGGGATAGCGCGTGCTCACCTGAATGTCGCTGAACGCGATCTCGGCCACGATTTTCGGCTCGACGTACACGGTGTAGCTGTCGCGGCCGATTTCGAGCTTCAGAAACTGCTCCGTCTGCCATGCCAGCATTTCGTCCGTGAGTCCCTTGAACGTCTTGCCGAGCATGGCAAAGCCGCCCTTTTCGGTGTCGCGCGCGCCCAGGTGCAGATTGCTGAGCCAGCCCTGGCGCCGGCCGTTGCCCCATTCCGCCGCCAGAATCACCAGGTCGAGCGTGTGCGCCCGCTTGATCTTCAGCCAGCTCTGCCCGCGCGACCCGGCCGCGTACGACGCGCCGGGCGCCTTCGCCATGATGCCCTCGTTGCCGCGGTCGAGCGCCAGCCGTAAAAACTCCGCGCCCTTTTCGGAGTCGGCAGTAACGAGGTGCGGCACCAGGCATTCGGCCGGCGCGAGCGACGAGAGCGCCGAAAATCGCCGCGCCTGCGCCTCGTCGATGAGCGGCTGCCCATCGAGGTAGAGCAGGTCGAACCAGTACGGTGTGAGCGGCAGTTCGGCGCGCATGCGCTCGAGATCGAGCTTGCGCCCGAAGCGCCGGGCGGTCACCTGGAACGGCTGCGGCCGGCCGTCCGGCGTCAGGCTGACGATCTCGCCATCGAGAATGAGATCGCCGCCGGGCAGCGCCCGCACAGCTTCCACGATTTCCGGCGCCGCCGCGGTCACGTCGTTCAATGCGCGCGAGAAGACGACGACATCGCCGCCCCTGCGATGCGCCTGCACGCGCGCGCCGTCGAACTTGAACTCCAGCGCCGCCTCGCCCATTTCGCCGAGCGCGCCTTCCACGTCTTCGGCGGTCTGCGCGAGCATGGGCTGCATCGGACGCAAAAGCTGAATGGTGTACCGCGCGAGCCCCGCCGGACCTTCCGTCAGCACCGATCGCGCCACGCGCGCGATATCGCCGGCGAGCATCACGGCGCGCCGCACCGCGTCGGCCGAAGCTCCCGAAGCGCGCGCCAGCGCTTCCACCATTACGCCCTCGAGCGCCCCCTGGCGGATCTCGCCGAACAGGAGCGCGCTCAGGAATCGCTGCTCCGGCGCCGTGGCGCGCGCCATCACTCCGCGCAGCAGCTCGCGCCGCTGGGCGTCGGCGCCGCGACCCTGTATGCCCGCGAGCGACGCGAAGGCGCGATCCACATCGGCAATTTCCAGCGCGGCAGTTTCCGCGGGCGGAGCGGCGGAAGCGCGGATGGCCGCATATCCCACGCCGATCCGCCCCTGCCGCGCGAAGCCGCACAGATACGCCACCGCGATCTCGCACTCATCGCCGTTGAGCTGCCTGGCGAGCGCCGCCAACAGCGCGATTTTCTCGAGCCGCTTCGAGGTTGCCGTCACGCGCTCCGATGTCTCCACTACCCGCGCGAACAGCATGGCTACCGCGCCTCGATGGCCGCCGCCAGCTTCATCCCCGGCTTGAGCGCCGTGTCAGAAGGCATCGCCACGGCATCGCCCTCCGCGAGGCCATCCAGAATCTGCAGCCGCGTGATGCTCGACGCGCCGGCTTTCACGGCGCGCCGCTCGATGGTATCGCCATTCAGCCGGTAAACGTAATCGCCGCCGGTATCGTGGCGCACCGCCTCTTTGGGGATGGTCACCGCGCCCTCCACCACGGCCGTGCGGATGGTGGCATCGACGTTGGTGCCGGGAATCAGCAGATGTCCCGGGTTGTCGATGACGCAGATCACCTGCCCCACCTGCCGCGAACCGAGCGCCTCGATGGCGGCCGGTTTTTTCTCCACCGTCCCCGTCCATTGTTTGTCGGGAAGCCCTTGCCAGGTGATGGTGACCGGTTGGCCGAGCGCCACCCGCCCCAGTTCCGGCTCATCGACGTAGACGCGGACGCGCAGGCGATCGAGTTCGCCCACGTTCGCCAGCAGGTCGCCCGTATTCAGATAGGCGCCGGCGCGTACCGCGAGTCCATAGACGACGCCGGTGAGCGGCGCGTGAATTTCGCTCTGTGCCGCCTGCTGCCGGGCCAGTTTGAGCGCCACGCGCGCATCTTCCACGCGCGCCTTTGCCGCCGCGATATCGGGCTGCGGAACGGCATTGCGGCGGCGCTTGTCGAGCCCCACGATCTGCGCTTTGATCTGGTTCACCTTGTCGCGCGCGGCGGTGACTTCGGCGTTGGTGGCGGCTTGTTTTTCGGCGAGGCGCTGCGAAGTCGCCAGTTCGCGTTCCGCCGCCTGGAGATCGAGATTGGCGCGGGCGGCGGCGTTGTCGATCTCCGTGAGTTCCACCGGCTTCGGACCGGCTTCGAGCGATGCCAGGTTCGCCTCCGCTTCCGTAAGTTTCGCCTGTGCGGCGTCCACGTCGGCCTGCTTGGAGGGATCGGACAGGACGGCCATCACGGCGCCTTTGCCTACCGCCTGTCCCTCGGCTACGTCCAGGCGGCTCACCAGCCCTTCGGTTTCCGACCGCACCGGCTGCCACTCGAACGGCTCGGCCTTGCCATTGGTGGGCAGCGTGCTCACCAGCGTCTCGCGCTTCGCGCGAGCGAAAGTCACCGTAGGCGGTGTACTTCTGCGAAAAACTCCCCAGCCGATCACTGCCACGACTACCAGCAGCAGCACGAGCAGCAGCTTCTTCAAACGGGCATCTCCAAGAGACTATCTTAGCGGGAAACAAGGCCGTGCCTGCCTGTTTTCCCCTCTCCCCACGAATCGGATACTATGGGCGAAGCCATGAGCTACCGTCTATCGAGAACCCTTTTCTTCGCCAGCCTCGCCGCCGCGTTAATGGCGCAGCGGCCCACGCCGCCCGCGCGCGATCCGCACGCTTCCGGATACGTCGATGCCAAGGAACTGCCGGACGGCGAACTGCCCCCGCCGGCGGCCGACGGCAACTTCATCATCGGCCCCACGCACAATCCCGCGCCCGAGGCCACGGTGCACGAAGGAGTGCCGCAAGGCGCGGTCATCAACTTCGAGATGCACTCGGAGGACAGCCGAATCTACCCCGGCATCGCGCGCGATAAAGACACGTTCGGTACTCCCGACCCCAACGATCCGAGCAAGCTGATTGTCACCACGAGCCATCCGGCGCCGTGGGTGCGCAGGGTCGCGGTCTATGTCCCGAAGCAGTACAAGCCAGGTACCGAAGCACCCTTCATCGTCGGCGCCGATGGGCCGGACAAGCTGCTGTTCACCGTCCTCGACAACCTGATTGCCGAGCACAAAGTGCCCGCGATGATCGCGATCTCCATCCAAAACGGCTCGGGCGACGCTCAGGGCAGCGAGCGCGGACTCGAGTACGACACCATGTCGGGCCTGTATGCGGAGTGGGTGGAGAAGGAAGTGCTGCCGCGCGTCGCGAAAGAGGCCAACGTCAAGCTGACGGACAATCCCGATGGCCGCGCCACCACCGGCAACAGCTCCGGCGGATCGTGCGCGCTGATCATGGCGTGGTACCACCCAGAGTGGTATCACCGCGTGCTCACGTATTCCGGCACGTTTGTGAATCAGCAGTGGCCGCAGGATCCCAAGCTGCCGCACGGCGCGTGGGAATTCCACGAGCATTTGATTCCCGAGAGCGCGAACAAGCCGATCCGCCTCTGGATGGAAGTGGGCGACAAGGACCTTCTCAACCCCAACGTCATGCGCGACAACATGCACGATTGGGTGCTGGCCAACGAGAACATGGCGAAGGTGCTGGCCGCGAAGGGCTACCACTATCAGTTCGTCTTCGCGCGCAACGCCGTTCACGTGGACCGCGGCGCCCGTTCGCAGACCCTCGCCGAAGCGCTGGAATATTTGTGGCAGGGATACCCCATCGAGGGCAAGTAGCGTTAGGCTGGACGTTCGGAAGCTTTTGTTCCAGCACGCGGAGCATGCTAGCG
>Ga0335078_10016859_pt1 | contig 10852 bp, 8 predicted proteins | sample Lox_Sample_32_FD_206711 | JGI IMG/M metagenome (GOLD analysis project Ga0335078, IMG submission 206711) | Soil microbial communities from Loxahatchee National Wildlife Refuge, Florida, United States - Lox_Sample_3.2 | ecosystem: Environmental > Terrestrial > Soil > Wetlands | place: USA: Florida... | reverse complement strand
AGGGGGGAGGGGATTTTCTTGCGAATGGGGGAGATGGTTACGCGCGGCCGGCGCCGAGATTAGTCCGCACGGTGCGGCTCGCGCGATTGCTGCGCAATCGCTGACGGGCAACGCGTTCGCCTAGCCCCGCCTTACTTCCGTGCGTTTGCCGAGGGCGCGGCCGAGGGAGTCGAGGCGGCGTTGGACGCTTTCGCCGTAGCGCTTGGCGCTGTCGCCGGCGAGGGTCAGCGCCAGGGTGTTGCCGTCGATGGCGAGCTTGCTGCGGCCGAGCAGCCCGGCGACGCCGCCCGACAGGGTGAAGGCGAGGCGGAGCGCGAGGCCGGCGATGCGCGCTGCCTCCAGCGCCTCCTCATCGAGAAGGGCTTGCAGCACCTCGTAATTGAACTCGTTGCCGCCATAGCGGACATAGATCGCGGCGGCGAGCCAGGCGCGCTCGGCATGGTCGAGGCCGGCGACCGGCATATAGAGCACGCTGTGCAGCGCCTGGTCGGCGCGGTAATCGGGATGCTCGTGCCAGGCGAGATCGCCGAGCAGCGCCGCGGCGTGGCGGAGGCGGCCACGCTCCTCGCCTTCATCGGCAAAGAGCGCACCGGTCCAGGCGAAGACCTCGTCGCCATCGGCACCGAAGCGGCGATTGGTGAGCGCCAGATCGGCGCAAGCGGCGAGCAGCGGATCCTCGCGCTGCGCCTCGCCGCGCAGCAGGCTGAAAAGATGGCCCTCGCGCAGGCCGTAGGCGGAGAAGACGAGCTGCTTCGGCGCGATGCGGCGCAGGAGACGCTGCAGCAGGCGCGCGGCGATCGGCACGACGTCGAGGCGCTTGCGCGACACCGTGGTGATCTTCTCCAGCGATTTGCGCGACTGGCGCGCGATGATATCGAGGAAATCCTCGGCCTCGCTGCGCGGCACGGTGTAGTGCTGGATGATGTGCAGGGGATAGTGCGTCTGCTCCATATGGATGCGGGCGAGCGCCCGCCACGCGCCGCCGACGGCGTAGAAGGCACCGCCATCGACGCGGCTGCCGAGCCAGGGCACCAGGCCGAGCTGCTTGTCGATGGCATCGCGCAGCTTGCGGTCGTCCTCGGCATAGTCGGCGAGCCGCAGCGGCCCGAGCGGCAAGGTCGCCGCGGCGCCGACCTGACCGCCCGCCACCGGCACGAGCTCGACGCTGCCGCCGCCGAGATCGCCGACGATGCCGCTGGCCTCCGGGATGCCGGCGAGCACGCCATAAGCGGAGAGCCGCCCCTCCTCGGGGCCGCCCAGCACCTGGACCTTGAGGCGATGGCGCCGCTGGATCTCCGAGACGAAGGCGCGCCCGTCGCTGGCATCGCGCACGGCGGCGGTGGCGAGCACGTCGAGGCGGCGGGCGCCGAGGCTGCGCGCCAGCGCGACGAAGCGCTGCAGATTGGCGCGCGCCAGCTCGACACCGTCGGGATCGAGCCGCCCTGTCCGCTCGAGGCCGCGGCCGAGGCCGCACATGACCTTTTCGTTGAAGAGGGTGATCGGCGAGCGGCGGATGCCGTCATAGACGACGAGCCGCAGCGAGTTGGAGCCGATATCGACGACGGCGACGCAGCCGCGGCGCGCGGGGCCGCGCTTGCGCCGCACGCCACCGCGGCGCGGCACGCTCCGCATGCGCAGAGCCTGGGTCAGAGATCCGCCTTCTCAGCGACGAGCCGCGGGCCCGAGCGCGCCCGGTGGAGCGCGCTGCCCCGGCCGGACAGGCTGGGATTGGTCATGAAATAGGTGTGGGCGCTGAAGGCGTCGGGTGCAAGGCTCTCGCGCACATATTCGCCGTCGGACTGGAGGCGCCAGGACAGCGCCTGATCGCGCAGATTGGCGCCCATGATCTCGTCCAGCACCTGGCGATGCACCGTCTCGTTCTCGATCGGCACCAGCGCCTCGACGCGCCAGTCGAGATTGCGCGGCATCCAGTCAGCCGAGGAGATGAACACCTTGGCCTGGTCCGAGGGCAGCTTGTGGCCGTTGCCGAAGCAGACGATGCGGCCATGCTCGAGGAAGCGGCCGATGATGCTCTTCACCCGGATGTTGTCGGAAAGGCCGGGAACGCCGGGCCGCAAGCAGCAGATGCCGCGCACCACGAGATCGATCTCCACCCCGGCCGAGGACGCCTGGTAGAGCAGATCGATGATGGCGGGATCGACCAGCGAATTGACCTTGCCCCAGATCTGCGCCGGCCGGCCGGCACGGGCATGCGCGATCTCGGCTTCGATCAGCTCGACCAGATTGTGGCGCAGGCTGATCGGCGCCACCGCGATCTTCTCGAGCGTCGCCGGCGTCGCATAGCCGGTCATGTAGTTGAAGAGCCGCTGCGCATCGCGGCAGAGCGCGGGGTCGCAGGTGAAGAAGGAAAGGTCGGTGTAGACCTTGGCGGTGTAGGGGTGATAGTTGCCGGTGCCGAAATGCACATAGGAGCGCAAGGCGCCGGCCTCGCGCCGCACCACCAGCGACACCTTGGCGTGGGTCTTGAGCTCGAGGAAGCCATACACCACCTGCACGCCGGCCCGCTCGAGATCGCGCGCCCAGCGGATGTTCTGCTCCTCGTCGAAGCGCGCCTTGAGCTCGATCAGCGCCGTCACCGATTTGCCCGCCTCGGCCGCCTCGATCAGCGCGCGCACGATCGGGCTGTCGTCGCTGGTGCGATAGAGCGTCTGCTTCACCGCCACCACGGCGGGATCGCGCGCCGCCTGGCGGATGAACTGCACCACCACGTCGAAGCTCTCATAGGGGTGGTGGACGATGATGTCCTTCTGGCGGATGGCGGCGAAGCAATCGCCGCCGAAATCGCGGATGCGCTCGGGAAAGCGCGGATTGTAGGGGGTGTAGATGAGGTCCGGCCGCTCATCGATGATGAGCTGCCTGGTGTCGGAAAGGCCGAGCAGGCCTTCGAGCGCGAAGACGTCCTCGGGGTAGGCGTCGAGCTGCTCGATGAGGAACGCGCGCAGATCCTCGGGCATGCTCGCTTCGACCGAGAGGCGGATGACATGGCCGCGCCGCCGCCGCTTCAGCGCGGTCTCGAACAGGCGGACGAGATCCGCGGCCTCTTCCTCGATCTCGATGTCGCTGTCGCGCAGGATGCGGAACATGCCCTGGCCGATGACGGAGAAGCCGGGAAAGAGATGATCGAGGAAGAGCCCGATCATCTGCTCCAGCGGCAGGAAGCGCACCGACTTGCCGGGCAGCCGCACGAAACGGTTGAGCGTGCCCGGAATGAGCAGCAGCGCTTCCATGCGGTCGCCGTCGCTGTGGCGCTGCAACTGAAGCGCAAGGCCGAGGCCGAGATTGGCGACGAAGGGAAAGGGATGCGCCGGATCGATGGCGAGCGGCGTCAGCACCGGAAAGATCTCGGCCATGAAGCGCTCTTCGAGCCAGGTGCGGTCCTCGGCGCCGAGATCCTCGGGCCCGACCACGGTGATCCCCGCCTCGGCCATCTGCTGGCGTAGCACGCGCCAGGTCACCTGCTGGTCGCGCATCAGCTTGCCGGCACGCTGGTTGATGGCCTCGAGCTGCTGCTGCGGGGTGAGCCCGTCCTGGCTCGGCGTCGCGATGCCGGCCAGCACCTGACCTTTGAGGCCGGCGACGCGGACCATATAAAATTCGTCGAGATTGTTATCCGAGATCGACAGGAAGCGGAGGCGTTCGAGCAAGGGATGGCGGGGGCTGTCGGCCTCGGCGAGGACGCGCTCGTTGAAGGCGAGCCAGCTCAACTCCCGGTTGATAAACCGCGCCGGAGAATGGACGTCGATCGACGACGCCTCGGCGCGTAAAGCCTGGGCCACGGTCTTGCTCCTCTTTCCCTGCCAGGGAGCAGGAGTTTATAACGAACCGGATGGCGATGTCATGGCAACACGCAAGAGCAAGCGGACGATGAGGACGCTCTACCTGCTCCGCCACGCCAAGGCGGTGCCGCAGGAAGAAGGCGGCCCCGACCGCGAGCGCCCCTTGGAAAAGCGCGGCCGGCGCGCCGCCAAGGCGGTGGCGGAGTGGATGGCGGAACACAAGGTCGCGCCGGCGCTGGTGCTGTGCTCGCCGTCACTGCGCACGCGCGAAACGCTGGAGCTGGTCGCGCCCGAATTCCCGCACCTCCCCGAGATCCTGTTCGAGGAAGGGCTCTATCTCGCCACGGCGCGGCAGCTCCTGACGCGGCTGCGCCGGGTGCCCGCGGAGACGCAGAGCGTGATGTTGGTTGGTCACAATCCTGGGTTTCAGGAACTTGCTATGTATCTATCGGAAGTGGCGACAGGCGCGCACGTCGCGCGACTCGCGGCCTTCCCGACCGGCGCGCTCGCAATCTTCCAGGTCGAGTCGCCCTGGTCGCAGCTCGAGCGCAAACAGGCCCGGCTCACCGCCGTCGCGGTGCCGAAGGAGCTGCGCGGCGAGGATTAAGGCGCCGTTCAGCCGGCGCCGCGCGCCTCGGCTTCGGCTTCGACGAAGGCGCGCTGCAAGGCCTGGCCGAGACCGTATTGCTCGGCCTTGACCAGGAACCGGGGCCGCAATCCGGTGCACGCGAAGCGCCCGAGGACCTCGCCGCGCGGCCCCTCGCCTTCGGGCCGGAACGCGAAAAGCTCCTGGCTGGTGATGACGTCGGATTCGGTGCCGGCGATCTCGGTGAGGCTGATCACGCGGCGCTTGCCGTCGCGCAGGCGCGCGATCTGGATGATGAGGTGCACGGCGGAGGCGATCTGCGCGCGGACGAACCGGGCGGGCAGGTCGTAGCCGCTCATCAGCACCATGTTCTCGAGCCGCGTCATCGCCTCGCGCGGCCCGCTGGCGTGGATGGTGCAGAGCGAGCCGTCATGGCCGGTGTTCATCGCCTGCAGCATGTCGAAGGCTTCTGGGCCGCGAACCTCGCCCAGAATGATGCGGTCGGGACGCATGCGCAGCGCGTTGCGCAGCAGGTCGCGCATGCCGACCTCGTTCCGGCCTTCGAGATTGGGCGGCCGCGTCTCGAGGCTGGCGACATGCGGCAGCCCGAGCTGCAGCTCGGCCGCGTCCTCGATGGTGATGATCCGCTCGGCGGGGTCGATCATCTGGGCGAGCGCGTTGAGCAGCGTGGTCTTGCCGGCGCCGGTACCGCCGGAGATCACCATGTTGAGGCGGCAGCGCGCGGCGATGGAGAGCACGGTGGCCATCGCCGGGGAGAGGCTGCCGGATTGCGCCAGCGCCTCCAGCGACGGGTCCCGCTTGGAGAATTTGCGGATCGAGAGCATCGGCCCGCGCAGCGCCAGCGGCGGAATGATGACGTTGATGCGGCTGCCATCGGGCAGGCGCGCATCGGCGATGGGCGATGATTCGTCGATCCGGCGACCGGCCTTGGTGACGATGCGCGAGGCGACGTTCAGCACATGCTGATCATCGACGAAGGTGATGTCGGTCAACTCCAGCCGACCGCGCCGCTCGACGAAGATCTGGCGCGGGCCGTTGACGAGGATATCGGAGACGGAATCATCGGCGAGCAGCGGCTCGAGCGGGCCGAACCCGATCATCTCGTCGAGGATCCGGCGCTTCACCCGCCCCTGCTCCGAACCGCTCAGCGCCAGCTTCACCTCTTGCGCAATCTCGGTGACCAGCACCGCGATCTCCTCGCCCAGCCGGGCCTCGGGGATGCGCACGGCGACTTCCGGCTGAATGCGCTCCATGATGCGCGGATGAAGCAGCGATACCGCCGCCTCGATGCGCTCGCGCTCGGCCTTGTTGCCGCCGAGCGTGATCGCGATCGATTCGCTGCGAGCGGGTTGAGGCGCCACCGCGGCGACGGACGAAAGATCGGACGGCGATGCGGGATTGTCGAGGCCGCTGCGCAGCTGCGGCGGGTTGATGCGAAGGAGGTCCTCGGCGCTTCGCGGCAGCAACTCGGGCTCGACGGGATGTCCTTCGGTGATGTGGATGCCGAAGGTGGTGTTGCGCCGCCAGGCCACCCTGCCGGGGAAGACGCCGAGGCCCTTGATCGTCAGCGCCGCGGGCTCGCGCACGGCGATCGCCGCGGCGGCGACGTCCTCGCCGCGGTCCACTTGAATCCGCGCGCCTTCGGGAGAGACATCCAAAACGCGGCAGCGCACCGTGCCTTGGGCGGTGGCAAGAATGCCATTGGCGAAAGTGCGCGTGCGCCGGTGTCTGCGGCGATTTTCCTCGCTGACTTCCCGCCCGGCCACGGGGTCTTGCACCCGCTTCATCCGCGGCTCCTCACTGTCGGGACGCCCCAGAGTAGAGCGCCGACTGATCTTATACTCCTGCTCCTAAGACTAGGTTAAGTAGGAGATAACGCTACATTGTCGGGCATATGATTCATTTCTTCGCAATCTTTGCCGAGAGTTTTAACCGGGCCCGAAGCCCAGCACCCGCTTGGCCAGCGGCACGGTCACGCGGCGGTGCTCGGCGAGCGCCGCAGCGTCGAGCGCGGCGACGGCGCGCTGCGCCGCGGCGAAGGAGCGCTCGAGATGGAGCGCAAGGAAGGCGAGCACCTCCTCCCCCACCGCCAATTGGCGGTCGGCGAAGAGCTTCACCAAGAGCGCGCCGATGAGCGCCTCGTCGGGCGGCATCACCGCCACTGCCGGCGCGGCGTTGAGGCGCGAGCGCAGATCGGGAAGCGCGATGCGCCAGCGCGCCGGCGCCTCGCGCGCGACGACGAGAAGATGGCCGCCGCGCTCGGCCAGCAGGTTGTAGAGATGGAGGAGCGGCTCCTCGGCGGCGCGGTCGGCCTCGTCGACGATCGCCGCGGCGACGGCGCCGAGCAGCGCGGGCACGCGGTCGGTGGCGAGCGCCGCCGGATCGATGAAGGCGGCCGCCGCGCGCGCGGCAAAGACATGGGCGAGATGGGTCTTGCCGCTGCCCGCGGGTCCGTAGAGCGCCAGCGCCGGCGCCGGCCAGCGCGGCCAGCGATCGAGCCAGGCGATCGCCGCCTCGTTGCACGGCGCCACCAGGAAATCGGCACGCCCCAGCGCCGGACGGTGCGGCAGATCGAGCGGCAGCTGGGTCATTGCTATTACTGATGATCGCAGCTTCGAGCGTCGCCCCACCTCACCCCAACCCTCTCCGCCCCCCGGGGCGGAGAGGGAGGGGCCCGCGTAGCGGGAGGGTGAGGTGGGGGGTCGACGACGTACTGTTCCAGGCATCTCTAGCGACCACTCTCGGCCTCGAGCTTTCGCGTCACCATCTCGACGAGCGCCTTCTTCGATACCTTGCCGAAAGGGGACAGCGGGAACTCGGTCATGAGCTCGAGCCGCTCGGGCAGCTTGAACTTGGCGATCTCCTTGCCGGCGAGGAAGGCGGTGAGCGCGTCGAGGGCGAGGCGCGCGCCCGGCCGCGGGATGATGCAGGCGCACATGCGCTCGCCGAGCTCGGGATCGGGCATGGCGATGCAGGCGACATTCTGCACGGCGGGATGCGAGAGGATCAGATTCTCGATCTCCTCGGCGCTGATCTTCTCGCCGCCGCGATTGATCAAATCCTTCTTGCGCCCCTCGACCATGTAGTTGCCCGAGGGATGCCGGCGCATGAGATCGCCCGAGCGGTAGAAGCCGTCAGGGGTGAAGGCCTTGGCGTTGTGCTCAGTCGCGCCGTAATAGCCGCGCAGCGTGTAAGGACCGCGCACGCAGAGCTCGCCCACCTCGCCCGCCGGCACTTCCCGGTCGTCGTCATCGAGGAGCAGCACCTCGTCATCGGGCGAGATCGGCCTGCCGACGGTCTCGAGCCGGACATCCTCGGGATCGTCGATGCGCACGAAGAACAGCGTGCCCTCCGACATGCCGAAATTCTCCTGCACGAAAGCGGAGGGAATGAGCGCCCTGGTCTTGAGGCGCACCTCGGGCTGGAGCCGCTGGCCGCCGCTCTGGATGTAGCGCAGCGACGAAGTGTCGTACTGCCTGGCTTCGGGGCTGTTGATGAGGCGGATGAGGAGCGCCGGTACGACCTTCAGATGGGTGACGCCGTGCTGCGCGATCAGCGGGAAAAGCGCCTCGGGACGCGTGCTGGCGCTCAGCACCACTGCGCCGCCTTTGAAGAAAAACCCCTGCAGCCCGGGGCAGGCGAGCGGCAGATTATGCGCGATGGGCAGCGCCAGCAGCAGAACGGAGCTTCCCGTGACGCCGCAGACCTCGGCCGCCATGCGGGAATTATAGACGTAGTCGTTATGCGTGCGCGGAATGAGCTTGGGCACGCCGGTGGTGCCGCCGGAAAGCTGGAAGATGCAGGGATCGGTCGGGTCGAGGGCGATCTCGGCGAGGCGCGACCGGGGCAGCGATGCCGGCCGCTCGATCAGCTCGGCGAGCGACATCTCGCCTTCGCGCGGCGTGCCGAGCACCAGGGCAAAGCGCAGCGAGGGCGATTCCGCCCTGACGCGCGCCACCATCGGCGCAAACTCGAATTCGCCCTGGCGCTCGGGATAAGCGCAAGCGACGGCAGCGGCGAGGCGCGTGAACTGGCTCAGCTCGGTATAGCGGTGGCTCGGCAGCGCGGCGATGGGGATGGCGCCGATCTTCTGCAGCGCGAAATAAAGCAGCACGAATTCGGCGGTGTTGGGCAGCTGCAGCACGACGCGGTCGAGCGGCTTCAAGCCGAGGGCCAGCAGATTGAGCGCGAGGTTACCGGAGAGCGCATCGATCTCGGCATAGGTGAAGCGGCGCGCGCCGTCGATCACGGCGATGCGCGGGCCGAAATCGCGGAAGACGTCCGCGAATTCCGCGGCCAGCGAGCGGTCGCGCCAATAGCCGCGCTCGCGGTAGCGACGGGCGAAATCCGGCGGGAACGGGACGACGCCGTCAAGCATGGCTTGCGTCAGGTCGAGCTCGAGAAGCCGCCATCGATGACGACGACCTCGCCGGTGACGAAGCGATTGCCCTCGATCAGCGACAGCATGGTCTCGGCGACATCGTCCGCGGTGACGACGCGCTTCAGCGGCGTGAGCTTGGCGCGCCGCCCCATCAGCTCGTCATATTTGTCCTTGAGCATCCGCTTCATCCAGTCGCCTTCCATCCAGCCGGGCGCCACGGCGTTGACGCGGATCTCGGGCCCGAGATTGAGCGCCAGGGTCTTGGTCAGGTTCACCACCGCCGCCTTGCTCGCGGCATAGGGCAGCGGCTGCGGCCCCGGCCGTAAGCCGACGATGCTGGCGGTGTTGACGATGGCCGGCGCCGGCGCCCTCTTCAGCAGCGGCAGCGCGGCGCGCGTCACCAGGAAGACGCTGCGCACATTGACGGCGAAGACGCGGTCCCATTCCTCGACCGAGAGCGCGTCGAGATCCTTGGGCCGCACCTCGGTGGTGGTGCCGGCATTGTTGATGAGCGCGTCGAGCTTGCCGAAAGCGCCGTCGATGTCGCGCAGCATGGCGCGCACCGCGGCATCCTCGGCGACATCGCAAGGGCAGAGCAAGGTGCGCGCGCCGAGGCGCGCGGCTTCCGCCGCGACCGCTTCCGCCGCCGCCGCGCTCCGGCTGTAATTGATCGCCACGTCATAGCCGGCCCGCGCCAGCGCCAGCGCCGCGCTGCGGCCGATGCCGCTCGACGCGCCCGTGACGAGGGCGGATTTGCGCTCTGCCATCCAGCCGTTCCTCCCGTGCGCACATATTCGAACGTGTTCGATTTTATGTCAAGGAAACCGGTGGAGGGACAAGGGCCAAGCAGCCTTCCGCAACCAACTTAGCCCCTCCCCCCTTGAGGTAGGGGAATCGCATATGGCCTTACACGGCTGTTGCATAGCGGCGCGAACTGGATTCTTTGGATGTCTCCCAACCTCGGAGGGAGACCCGAATGCGCAAGCTCAAGCGCATGTTTCGCCCGCTCAAGGACCCGCGCGCCAGCAACAGCCGACACGATTTGGTGGAGATCCTCGTCATCGCCCTGGCAGCGACGCTGGCCGGCGCCAAGACCTGCACCGAGTTCGAGTTCTTCGGCAACGGCCGAGAGGAGCTGCTGCGGCAGTTCCTGGAGCTGAGACATGGCATCCCCAGCCATGACACTTTCAGCAATGTTTTCCGCGTGCTGGCCCCGAAGGGGCTGGACGCGGTCTTGCGCAAGTTCAGCAAGAGCTTCGCCGTCAAAGGCGTGGTCAGCATCGACGGCAAGGCCCTGCGCGGGGCTTTCGCACGCGGCCGGCAGGCCACGCCGCTGCATATGGTCAATGTCTGGGCGGCCGGCATGCGCATGGCTCTGGCTCAGAGGAAGGCCCCCAACCGCAATGAGGTCGCCGGCGCCCTCGAGGTGCTCGCCTTGCTCGATCTGGACGGCGCCCTTGTCACCGCCGATGCCTTGCATTGTCGGCCCGATACGGCACAGGCCATCCGCGACCAAAAGGGCGATTACGTGCTCGCTATCAAGAGCAACCGCGGCCGGCTCTTCACGGCCGTCAAGGCGCTGCTCGATGGCGCCGCAAAGCCGTCGCGGTCGAGCCAGCGAAGTACCAGGGCGCATGGCCGCGTCGAGCGCCGCCAAGCCATCGTCGCCGCCGCCCCACAGCTGGCACAGCAATATGACTTCCCCGGCATTGTCGCCGTCGGCCGCATCGACAGTTGGCGAGCCGACACCGGCAAGCCTGACACGCACAAGGTCCGATACTTCCTGGCCTCGCGCCTGCTGTCGGCCAAGGAGCTGCTCGCGACCGTACGGGCACACTGGGGCATCGAGAACAACCTGCACTGGGTTCTCGATGTGCTCTTCGACGAAGACGCCTGCCGCAGTCGCAAGGACCATGCCCCGGAAAACCTCGCGGTCATCCGCAAGCTCGCCATCAACATCCTGCAGACAGTCCCAGGGCCTCGGCGCATCAGCCACAAAATGCTCCAGGCCAGATGGAACAATGACTTTCTTCTCACCGCCCTCGCCCATATGCGATAGCCCTACCC
>Ga0335078_10016858_pt1 | contig 10852 bp, 7 predicted proteins | sample Lox_Sample_32_FD_206711 | JGI IMG/M metagenome (GOLD analysis project Ga0335078, IMG submission 206711) | Soil microbial communities from Loxahatchee National Wildlife Refuge, Florida, United States - Lox_Sample_3.2 | ecosystem: Environmental > Terrestrial > Soil > Wetlands | place: USA: Florida... | reverse complement strand
GGGATCTGACGGCGGCTTACACCGCCCGCCATGCGGGCGCCGCGCCGGAGTGGGCGCCGCTGCCCGTGCAGTACGCGGACTACACGCTCTGGCAGCGCGACCTGCTCGGCGCCGGCGACGACCCGGAATCGCTGCTGAGCCGGCAGCTGGCCTACTGGCAAGCCGCGCTGGCCGGAGTGCCGGACGAGCTGATGCTGCCCACTGACCGTCCCCGCCCGGCCGTGGCAAGTCACCGGGGCGATTCGGTGCCGGTGGAGATCGGCGCCGGGTTGCATCGGCGGCTGCTGGATCTGGCGCGGGGTAACCAGGCGACCTTGTTCATGGTGGTGCAGGCAGCGCTGGCGGCGCTGCTGACCCGGCTGGGCGCCGGCACCGACATCCCGATCGGCTCGCCGATCGCCGGGCGCACCGACGAGGCGCTGGATGACCTGGTCGGGTTCTTCGTCAACACCCTGGTGCTGCGCACCGATACCTCCGGTGAGCCGACCTTCCGCGACCTGCTGGCCCGGGTGCGGGAAACTGACCTGTCCGCCTACGCGCACCAGGACGTCCCGTTCGAACGGCTGGTGGAGGAGCTCAACCCGGTCCGCAGCCTGGCCCGCCACCCGCTCTTCCAGGTGCTGCTGGTGTTGCAGAACAACGAGGAAGCCGACCTGGAACTGCCCGGCCTGCAGGCCACCGGTGAATCAGTGGACACCGGGACGGCCAAGTTCGACCTTGCGCTCGCGTTCGCCGAGCTCCCCGCCGCGGGCGCCGCCCCGGGCGGCCTGCGGGGCTCGCTGGCGTTCGCCACCGACCTGTTCGACGCCGGCACGATACGGACGATCGCGGATCGCCTGGTCCGGCTGCTTGCCGCGGTCGCGGCGGACCCGGATCGGCCGCTGCACCGGATCGAGTTGCTGTCCGGGGTGGAACGGCACCAGTTGCTGGTGGAGTGGAACGACACCCAGGCGCCGGTCGAGGGTGCGACGCTGGCGGAGTTGTTCGCGGCGCAGGCGGCGCGTACCCCCAGGGCGACCGCCCTGGTGTTCGAGGGTGGTGCCCTGAGTTACGCGGAGCTTGATGCCCGGATCGGGTCGCTGGCCCACGCGCTGCGCGCCAGTGGGGTCCGGTCAGGCGACATTGTGGGAGTGGCGCTGCCGCGGTCGGTGGAACTGGTGGTGGCGCTGCACGCGGTGCATCGGGCTGGGGCGGCTTACCTGCCGATCGATCCGGACTACCCGCCGGATCGGGTGGAGTTCATGCTCGCCGATGCCCGCCCGGCGGTTGTGCTGACCCCCGATGTGGTTGCCGGTTTGACCGCCGTCGCGGCGAGCGCGGCCGGGCCGCTGCCGGTGGTCTCCCCGGCGCATCCGGCCTATGTCATCTACACGTCCGGGTCGACCGGCCGGCCCAAGGGCGTGGTGATGCCGCACGCCGGCATCGTCAGTCACCTGCGCTGGATGCAAGCGGATTATCCGCTCGGCGCGGACGACCGGGTCCTGCAGAAGACCCCGTCAAGTTTCGACGTGTCGGTCTGGGAGTTCTTCTGGCCGCTGCTGTCCGGTGCCACCCTGGTGGTGGCGCGGCCTGAGGGCCACCGTGACCCGGCCTACCTGGCCGAACTGATCCGTACCGAGCGGGTGACGACCGTGCATTTCGTGCCGTCCATGCTGGAGGCGTTCCTCGCCCTGCCGGACGTGGCCAACGTCAGCTCGCTGCGCCAGGTGTTCTGCGGCGGCGAGGAGCTGACCCCGGCGCTGGCCCGGAGGTGCGCGGCCACCCTGCCGGCCCGGCTGTCCAACTTCTACGGCCCGACCGAGGCGGCCGTCGAAGCCACACACCATTCATTCCGGCCGGGGGAGCCTGAGCGCTCGGTGCCTATCGGCCGGCCGGTATGGAACACCCGGGCGTACGTCCTTGACGACTACCTGTCCCCGGTACCACCGGGCGTACCCGGCGAGCTGTACCTGGCCGGCATCCAGCTGGCCGAGGGCTACCTGCACCGGCCAGGCCTGACCGCGGAACGGTTCGTGGCCAGCCCGTTCGGCCGGCCGGGCGAGCGGATGTACCGCACTGGCGACATGGTCCGGTGGGCGCGGAACGGGACGATCGAGTACCTGGGCCGCACCGACGACCAGGTGAAGATCCGCGGCCAGCGCCTGGAACTTGGCGAGATCGCCGAGGTGGCCAGCCAGCATCCCGGTGTCACCGGGGCGGCGGTGGCCGTGCGGGAGGACCCCCCGGGGGACAGGCGGCTGGTGGCCTATGTGGTGGGTGAGGTGGATCCGGCCGGGCTGCGCCGGCACATCGCCGGCTTCCTGCCCGGGTACATGGTGCCTGCCGCCGTGGTGTGCCTGGACGCGCTGCCGCTCGGCCCCAGCGGCAAGCTGGACCGCGGCGCCTTGCCCGCGCCCGATCCGGCCGCACGTGTGGACTCCTACCGGGCACCCCGCGACTCGGTTGAGGAGATCCTGTGCGGGTTGTTCGCGGATGTGCTTGGCCTGCCGTCGGTAGGCATTGATGACGGGTTCTTCCTGCTGGGCGGGCATTCACTGCTGGCCACCCGGCTGATCAGCCGCATCCGCTCGGCGATCGGCGCCGAGGTCAGCCTGCGCGAGCTGTTCCGGGCACCGACCGTGGCCGGCCTGGCCGAGAGGCTGCGTGCCGAGACCGCCACCGGCTCCGACGGGGAAGCGCTGGCGGTCCTGCTGCCGCTGCGCGAGGAGGGCGCCCTGGCCCCGTTGTTCTGCGTGCATCCCGGGGTCGGCGTGGGCTGGGTCTACTCCGGGCTGCTCGCCCACCTCGACCCGGACCGGCCGGTGTACGGGCTGCAGGCGCGTGGCCTCACCGAGCCGGACCGGCGACCGGCCACCGTGGACGAGATGGTCAAGGACTACCTGGAGCAGATCGTCCAGGTCCAGCCGACCGGTCCGTACCACCTGCTGGGCTGGTCGTTCGGCGCCAAGGTCGCACACGCCATGGCGGTGCAGCTACAGGCCCAGAAGCAGGAGGTCGGGCTGCTGGCGATGCTGGACGGGTACCCGGGCCCCGCGTTGTCGGCCCCCCCGCTGACCGGCGAGAGGGAGGTGCTGGCCGCGCTGCTGGTGTCCCTGGGCCACGACCTTGCTGACTTGCCCGGCGACGAGCCGCTGGGCCTGGATGAGTTCACCGGCCGGCTGCTGGCGGCCGGCGGGCCGTTGGCGGAGCTGGGGCCGGACAGGCTGGCCACGCTGCCGACGGTATTCGCTGGGCACAGCGAGCTGGCCAGAGAATACCGGCCGGGTTCCTACCGGGGCGACGCGATGTTCTTCCTGGCCGCCGAGGGCCGGACGGCCGCCTCGCCGCAACCCGCCGCGTGGCACCCGCATATCTCCGGCCGGATGACCGTACACGAGGTGGCCTGCCGGCATGGGGCCATGACCCAGCCGGAGCCGCTGGCCTGGATCGGCGAGGTGCTTGCCCGTCGGCTCGCCGACCTTGGGTGACTCCGCAGAACCTGGATGATCTTGCCCTGTGCTGTGCCAAAACCCTGCGCATGTCTTGACTGGCCGCCCGTCTGCGGCCAGGCTGGGCTGACCGTGCCGTGGGGTCGCAGGCCCCGGCGCCTGGCGTCGTGCGGCGCCGCGGGGTAGGGGTGCTCGGGCGCGAGCCGGTAGTCGACGGTCACCACCTGCATGCGCACCTTGCGCGCCAGGTCGGAGGCCAGGCCCAGCGAGGCCGCCGCCGAGCCGATGGCGAAGAACCCGCCATGCAAAGTCCTCGGCGGCCTCCTCAACGAATACGAGCGAGCCGCCTGAAAGCCCCAGGTCACACCAGCGGCACAGTTCTGGCACCCCCACAGGGTTGTCTCCCAGACCTGAAGAAATGCCCGCCGGACGTGTATTTACTGCGGCTGTTCTGCCTCTGGATAGGCGAGCTCCGGTGGGCGTCGTCTCGCACCGGGCGTGGCGGCAGATACCTAACGGGGCTTCGCCCCAGCCCGACGAGCCATGTCTGGTGGCTGAGGTTGGTGAATAGGGCTCCGGTCGGCGACAGACGGTGACACGCTTGTGTCCCGTTATGGACCGCCTGTGGCGGTAGCTGGCCGCTCAGGGCCGAGTCGTCCGGCCGGAGCTTGTCATGACGCTACGGCGCACCGTCGCTGACGTCCTATCGGAGCATGTGGCCTCACGGGGAAACGCTGATCACCTGCCCGGAGTTGAATCCCGGAGGCTAACATTAGTCCGTTGGATCAAGGTGGTAGGCAGGGATTCGTCAAAGTCGATGTGACGTTGTGTGACTGATCGGCGGGCGTGAGACGGGACCGCTGACGGGGTGCCGGGGGGCGGGGACGCCATAGCGGTTACTATCCGTGGTGACTTCGGCGGGCGCGCGCGTCCGGGCCGTAGGCCCGGGTCCCGCAGCGCGGCCTGAGCGCCATCACGAACGGCAGCCTGCCTGCGCCAGCTCGGCGCGGAACCCTTCCTGACCCCCGTAGGCGCTGTCCGCGGCCACCGCGCGGAATGCGAACCCCGCCGTCCGCGCCCGGACCGCCAGATCAGCACCGATGGCCAGCTTGGTCCGGAACGCCGGGTCACTCTTCCCCTTCGCGAAGTGCTCCGCCGGGGCGTACGGCACCGCGTGCAGCGGGTAATACAGCCGCTCACTGGCCCACACCGTGGTGACGGTGACCACCCCGTTGTCCGTCTTGCCGTACCGGCCCAGCCACCGCCGGCCCGCATGAGCGGTCTTCGTGCCGTCCTTGCGGTCCGCCGAATCGTCGATGAGCAGTACCCCGCCACCGTGCGGCGCGGTCACCGGGTCCGCCAGCAGCAGCCCCAGCTGCCGGGGCGTTAACCCGCTCCGGATCGCACACCGACTCCGATAGGAAGAACTGCAGCCGCTGCACCGCCGGCAGCTTGGACCCGCTCACCGGCTCGGCCCCGGCCAGCGTCTTATCCCGCCGATCGAGTCAGGTGAACGATCCTCGCTGACGGTATTGGGGGTCGCAACGGTTCACGCGCAGCTCAGAGGACGGCCGGGGCGGTTGGCCCGGAATAGGACGCATCTCTTTCTCTGCCATGATCGCTGCTCCGTGCTGAGAATTTGTCCAATAGGTTGGCGGATTATCGCTCGATGGCGCTTGCTGTGCGCCGCTGATCAGTCTCGAATGCTTCCGCCATGAGGTCAATCTCCCGGTGGGGCAGGTTCAGGTCCGCCGCTTCACGCCGCCATCCGGATGTCGCCTCGCTCACGGCCGTGACTTCCGACCGTGCTTCGGCCAGTGTGAGCCGAAAGTAGCCGCTGACCGACAGGGCGGTCTCAATGTCCGCCTTCGTGTCGTCAAGGTCGATGGCCGTGCTGAGCCTGTCCGGCCGGTGCGGGTTTGGGTTCAGGTCGTAGGCGGGGGAAAGCGCCCATCCCCGGCGTCGGCGTAGGAACGCGTGATTGCGCAGGTGGTCATCTGTGTTTCCGGTGAGGATGGAGAAGATGATGCGACGGTACAGCTCCCGCAGATCAGCGGTCGGGGACGGGGAATGCCGTTCGGTCACTTCAGCAATCTCCAGATAGCTGCGTTGCTCGCCGTCAGCCGCCTCCAGCATGGTGAGGGCGCTGACAAAGCCAGTGCGCTGGCCTGAGGTCCGGTCAAAACGGTTCACGATGAGGACGTGGCGTCCTGCCACCAGGCTGAGTCGGGAATCGCTAACCATGATGCTGGAGCGGCGGGCAAGGCGGAGCTGGACTTCCTCCCAGCCGGCTACGTCCCATTCGTCACTTCCTGAACGTGGGAACTTGGCGATTGCCAGCCGCCCAGTCCCATCGATGACCGCGGCTTTGGGGCGCGCTCCGCCGAGCGAGCTCCCGGCGTCGATCAGGTCCTTTAGGTCCGGGCTGTCCGTACCGTCATCGAGATGGTCAACCGCATGCAGCAGGCGGGGCAATTCGATCAGGCGCGGTACGGCGTTTCGGTGCGTGGAGTAATAGTCGCAGGTGCCGGGATGCCGGAACCGGATGGCTCCTTGCCTGGCGTCGTCTCGTACGCCGAGCAGGAAGTCTCCGTTGCGGAGGGTGCGTGGTGTGCTGCTCGCAGCTGCGGCGCGCTCGCGCTCTTCACGACGCATAAGGTTTTGGCCCCACCGATCAGGAGCGCTGTCCGCGAACGCGCTGAAGAGCGGCTTGCCTGGCGGGGACTGAAAGATGCCAGCCGATTTCGGCAACGCGGGGTCCAGATCGTAGCTGACCGGGCTGGCCAGGTAGGAGTTGGAGTAACGGAAGGTCGCGGTTTCGGTTCGTTGTTCGTGAATCCAGAGAATGCCTGCGACGACTTCTCGTCCGCCGATCTCCACCGTGACCTCGACGGGTTCCCGGTCAGCCATTATTCACGCACCCGCTTGGGGAGGATTTCGTCAGCGCGAAGCTTGCCGACGTCGGTCTGATAGGGGTCGGCGGCATCCAGTACGGAGTCCAGGATGCCGAGAATCCGCAGGACTCGAAGCAGGTTCTCGGTAGATGCCGTCCCCTTGCCCTGTTCGATGGTGCGCAGCGTGTCACGGCTAATGCCTGCGCGTTCTGCCACTTGAGCGGCGGTCAGCCGTTGTAGCTTGCGCCAAGTGGATACGTGCTCGCCCAGCACTCGCAAGCCTCGCCCGACAGCGTGCGGCATCACCGACTCTTTAATGGCTGCCATAGTCGCCATAATACCGGGTTACGCCGAGCATAGTCGCTGTTAGCGGATCGGCCTATCCGATCGGCCTCATGCCACAGCGGCGTGGCGTAGATCAGCCAGCCACGCCGACGTGGTTGGTGTCAAGGTACGTCCCAACAGTGTGCTTAGCCTTTAGTGCCAGTAGCCCGGATCCTGGGCAGGCTCGACGACCATCTGGCGAACGCGCTGCCCAGGTTCGGCAGGTGATGCATAGGCCGCGGGGCAGAGCCCGTCAATGCACGTCAGCACATGGCGCTGACATGGGTGGGCCGACAGCGACAGCCCTCGGTCGCGACACGACGTACCTAGCCTCGGTCACGCGCGAGTAGCCGTCTGATCGGAGTATCCCGCCATCTTGTTACCGTTTCGCGACCTAAACCCGACTTGAACCCCTATGGCCCTGATCTGCGAAAGCTAGCCGAGGCCGATCCTGCTATGCCCTAGCCCCATGACATATCAGCAGGTCAGCTCATGATCACGATGTGTCCGAGGACCGACACAACCCATTGCCCCATATCAGCCCATGCGCCACAGCGCTGAATTGAGTATATGAGAAGACGGTTCCCCTGTCTGCTCATGATCTCCTTGGCGGTCTTGCCCTCGGCGGTGCGCCGGGCCACGTAGGCCCTAGCCTCGATGATTCAGGGTGCGGGCGGGACTGGTTACTGATCGTGTTGTGCCGGTTTTCGGCCGTGGTGTCTGGTTCGCAGGTTCCCGGCAGGTCGCGGTGCTGCCCGATGCGCTCGGGGCGGCACCGGCTCCGACCGCGCCGGGGTGGCCTCCTTTCCGGGGTCGCAGGGACGGGGTGGCTGGTCAGGCCGGTGCGGGCAGGGCGCACAGCCGCTGCCAGCAGGCCAGGAACGCGTCTTTCCAGGGCCAGGTCCGGCTGATCTTCAGCATGCGGGCGCGAGCATGACGCACCAGGCGGGCGGGTAGCGCCCACAGCCGGTAGCGCACCCAGTCGGGGCCGTGGACCGGTTCCTGGGGTTCCTGAGCTCGTCGGAGAAATCGCCGAACACGGTGCGGTCGTATGGGATGTAATGGCGACGTCGGCATTAATGGGCTCATGCCGACCAGCCAGTTATGCCGCGCTTGTGCCGAAAATGGCTGGCCAGATGGCTTGTAATAGCTCTCGTTTTCGGCATAATTTCCAGTCTCTTACGGATAGTGACTGATTCAGTCTTTAGAGTAACTATTGCTGTTGCCGGTCGCTGTTGGGGAGGCAACGATGAACAGATGGCAACGAGCAGGACACCCGACACGGGTGAAGGTGTGCGGGCCGCTGGCCCCGTATGCGGATGGTTTCCGCCAGGATCTGGCCGGGAGGGGCTACCATCCGCAGGTTGTCGGCCGTCAGGCGCGGCTGATGGCGGATCTGAGCACGTGGCTGCAGGGCCAGGGCCTTTCCGGCGGCGCGCTGGCGGCCGGGGTGGTGGAGGACTACCTGCGGGCGCGCCGCGCCGCCGGGCACCGGGACTGGTCTCGCCGCGGGCGGCGGCCCCGCTGCTGAGGTACCTGCGCAGCCTGGGCGCCGCGGCTGCGGCCGCCGTTCCGGTCCCGCGGGACCCGGTGGAGGTGCTGATGGCGGAGTTCGCCGGCTACCTGAGGAGGGAGCGCGGCCTGTCGCCGGCGTCGGTGATCAGCTGCCTGCGTCATGCCCGGCCGTTCCCGGCCGGGCTGGAGACCCCGCTTGATACGGCGCTGGCCAGCTTGTCGGCTGCCCAGGTCACCGCGTTCATGACCAGTCACCACGGCCGGTGGGGCACCGGCACGGCCAAGGCGACGGTGACCGCGCTGCGGTCGCTGCTGCGGTTCTTGCACGCCGCCGGGCAGGTGCCGGACCCGCTGGCATCAGCGGTGCCGCCGGTCGCGGGGTGGAAGCTCGCCCCGCTGCCGCCCGATGTGAGCCCCGATCACGTGGCGGCGCTGCTGGCCAGCTGCGATCGCCGCAGCGCTTCGGGGCGCCGCGACTACGCGATCCTCATGCTGCTGTCCCGGCTGGGGCTGCGGGCCGGCGAGGTCGCCGCGATCGAGCTGAGCGATGTCGGCTGGCGGGCCGGCGAGCTGATGGTCCGCGGCAAAGGCCGGCGCCGGGAGACGCTCCCGCTGCCGGCCGACGTCGGCGAGGCGCTGGCCGAGTACGTGCAATACGGCAGGCCCCGCTGTGCGGGCCGCCCGCTGCTGGTCATCTTGCACGCGCCGTATACCGGGCTGGCCCGCGCGCACATCCTGGCCGTGGTGCACCGCGCCTGCGCACGGGCCGGGCTGCCGCAATTCGGGGCGCACCGGCTGCGCCACGCGGTCGCGTGCGACCTGCTGCGCCACGGCGCGTCACTGGCCGAAGTCGGGCAATTGCTCCGGCACCGGGACGAGCGGACCACCGCGATCTACGCCAAGGTGGACATCGACGCGCTGCGCACCCTGGCGCGGCCGTGCCCGGCAGCGGGTGCGCTATGAGCCCGCTGCGGCAGGCCGCCGAGGATTACCTGGCGATGCGCCGGTCCCTGGGCTACAAACTCCACCGGCAAGGACCGCTGCTGCTGGACTTCATCGGCTACCTCGAGCGCGCCGGCGCGACCACGATCACCATCGAGGCGGCCATCGCGTGGGCGACCTTGCCGGCCGGCGCCGCCCCGGTCTGGCACAAGCGCCGCCTGGTCGCCGTCCGCGGCTTCGCCGCGCACCTGAAGACCTTCGACCCTGACTGCCAGGTCCCGCCGCCCAGGCTGCTGCCAGCTGGCGCTGACCGGGTCACGCCCTACCTGTATTCGCCGGAGGAGATCGCGGCGCTGGTCCACGCCGCGGGCACCCTGGCCCGCCCGCTGCAGGCCGCCACCTACCAGGCGCTGGTCAGCCTGCTGGCCGTCACCGGCCTGCGCGCCGGCGAAGCCATCCGGCTCACCCGCGGCAACGTGGACCTGGACGCCGCGCTGATCGCCGTGATCAACTCCAAGTTCGGCAAGTCGCGGCTGGTCCCGCTGCACCCGGCCACGGCGGGCATGCTGTGCCGCTACGCCGCCCGCCGCGATCAGCTGTGCCCAGCCCCCGCCGCCGGCAGCTTCTTCCTTTCCACCACCGGCATGCCGCTGCTGCCCAGCAGCATCGACTCGACATTCGCCCGGCTGCTCAGCCTGGCCGGCATCCACACGACCCCGGGACAGGCCCGGCCGCGCGTGCACGACCTGCGCCACACGATGGCGGTGCGCACCCTGCTGGAGTGGTACCGCTGCGGCGCCGACGTCCAGGCCCGGCTGCCGCTGCTGTCCACCTGGCTGGGCCACGCCGACCCGGCCTCCACATTCTGGTACCTGCACGCCTGCCCCGAGCTGCTCGCCCTCGCAGCCAGGAGGCTGGAAGACAACCCGGGGCCAAAGTCATGAGCGCCGTCGCTCCCGTGCTGGAATCGTTCTTCACCCAGCGGCTGATGACCCAGCAGCGGGCCAGCCAGCACACGATTGCCTGCTACCGGGACACCTTCAAGCTGCTGCCCGGCTACGCCCGCGAGCGCACCGGCAAGCTCCCCGGCCAGCTGGATTTCACCGACATCGATGCCCCGCTGATCAGCGGCTTCCTGACCTGGCCGGAGACCAGCCGGGGTAACAGCGTGACCACCCGCAACGTCCGGCTGGCGGCGATCCGCTCGCTATTCAGCTACGCCGCGCTCCGGGCACCCGAGCACGCCGCGCTGATCGCCCGGGTGCTGGCCATCCCGGCCAAACGCCACGACCACGCCACCGTGTCCTTCCTGACCCGCACCGAAACCGAGGCGCTGCTGGCCGCACCCGACACCACCACCTGGCACGGCCGCCGCGACCACACCCTGCTGCTGGTCGCCGTCCAGACCGGGCTGCGGGTCTCCGAGCTCACCGGCCTCACCATCGCCGACGCCCACCTGGGCACCGGCCCGCACGTGTACTGCCGCGGGAAAGGCCGCAAAGAACGCTGCACCCCGCTGACCGCCCAGACCGTCGCCGCGCTGACGTCCTGGCTGGCCGAGCGAGGCGGCCACGGCCCCGGCCCGCTGTTCTGCACCCGCCGCGGCGGGCCGCTCAGCCGCGACGCCGTCGAGCGGCTGCTCGCCAAATACGTCACGATCGCCGCGGGCAACTGCCCGTCCCTGCAGGCCAAGACCGTCTCACCGCACACGCTGCGGCATTCGGCGGCCATGGCGCTGCAAGGGCGCGG
>Ga0335078_10016857_pt1 | contig 10852 bp, 9 predicted proteins | sample Lox_Sample_32_FD_206711 | JGI IMG/M metagenome (GOLD analysis project Ga0335078, IMG submission 206711) | Soil microbial communities from Loxahatchee National Wildlife Refuge, Florida, United States - Lox_Sample_3.2 | ecosystem: Environmental > Terrestrial > Soil > Wetlands | place: USA: Florida... | reverse complement strand
CCGCCGGCTTCAGCTATCAGGAGTTCTCCAACCTCGAGCATGCGCTGGCGCTCAAAGGTGATCCATATCACGCGGGCGACGAGAACAAGGTGAGCTACTGGGCCGAATTCCTCATGCCCGAGCATGCGAGATCTCTGGCGTGGTACGACCATCCGTTCTTCGGCAAGTGGCCGGCGATCACCGAGAACCAGTACGGCTCGGGAACGCTGCTCTACGAAGGAACCTATCTCTCCGATAAGCTGCAGACCGCCGTTCTGCTCAGCGCGTTGAAAGAAGCCGGCCTCACCGGTTCCGATCAGGATCTCCCTGCGTCCATCCACACAACGCAGGGCGTGAATCGCATGGGCAAGCGCCTCCATTACTACTTCAACTATTCCGGCGCCGAGGTTACCTTCACCTATCCGCATGGCGCGGGAACGAATCTGCTTACCGGCGATGCGGTTCCGCAATCGGGAAAGCTCAGCCTGGCGCCGTGGAATTTGGCCATTGTCGAAGAAAAGTGACCTCAGCCAAACGTGAAATGGGCGGGCGCGCCAGACTTTGCGGTCCTCAGGCGCCAGACCGGGCCGGCATTCAGGTCGACGAGCGCAAAGCCGGCAAGTCGGTGTGATCCGCAATTACCGGCCGATCACGCCGACCTTGTATATCAGTAGAACAATTACGGTCGCCACCGCGATCCACGCGGAAAGAAGGTAGCGTCGGAAGAAGTAAAAGGTAACGCCTGCCCAGCAGGAGCAGGCAGCGATCGAAGCGCCGCCAACATACTGCATCGCCACTGCCGTAGAGAAGGCTGGGCCAAGAACATGCCGGAGCCGGAAGATCTCGCCGAGCGTCCTCGCGATGATGAGGAATTGAAGCATGATCCCGAGCTGAGCCCAACGCTCTCTGGTCATGGGGAGAATTGTAGCCCGATCCCCGATTGGCAGAGCTTCGATCTCGATTCGGAAACCGTTCCACAATCGGAAAGGCTCAGTCCGGGACTGCGGGAATTGGAAGTCATCGAGGAAAAGTGACCTGCGCCACATGCCGAATGCCGAAATCGGAGTAGCATGACACTTCGCAGGACTTCGATTGAATTGCAGGAGGCAGACCTATGAGCACTCTTGTTTCCTCTCCGGCTGCCCGCAGAGTCGTTCATACCCGTCTCTCGGGCTATGAACTGCTACTCCACCCCGGCCTGAACAAAGGCACCGCGTTTACCGAGGAGGAGCGCGACGCATTCCACCTGCATGGTCTGCTGCCGCCCCATATCGGCACGCTCGAGGACCAGTGCGAGCGCCGCAAGCATTTCCTCGACCTGCACCCGTTGCCCTTCGACAAATACATGTTGATGCGCGATCTGCAGGACAGCGACGAGACGCTCTTCTACGCCCTCATCGCCCGCTACATCGAGGAGCTCTTGCCCGTGGTTTACACGCCCACCGTGGGCGAGGGCTGCCAGCGCTTCTCAGAGATATGGCGCAAACCGCGCGGCCTCTTTCTCAGCTACCCCAACCGGAACCGTATCGACCAGATCCTCGCCCATCCTCGTTACGACGGCGTTCGCTGCATCGTGGCCAGCGACGGCGAGCGCATCCTCGGCCTTGGCGATCAGGGCGCCGGCGGCATGGGCATCCCCATCGGCAAGATGGCGCTCTACACCGCGCTCGGCGGCATCCCTCCGCATCACTGCCTGCCGATTCTGCTCGACGTCGGCACCGACAACGAAGCCCTGCTGCGCAATCCCGTCTACATCGGCTGGCAGCACCATCGCGTGCGCGGCCAGGAATACGACGACTTCATCGAAACCTTCGTCTCCGCGGTCGAGCGCCGCTGGCCGCACATTCTGCTGCAGTGGGAAGACTTCGCCGGCGAAAACGCGCTGCGCCTGCTCGATCGCTATCGCAATCGCCTCTGCACATTCAACGACGATATCCAGGGCACGGCTGCCGTAGTTTCGGCCGCGCTGCTGGCCGCCGTGCACGCCACCGGCGTTCCGCTGCGCGAACAAACCATTGCCTTGTTCGGCTGCGGCTCTGCCGGCATCGGCATCGGCGCCCTGCTCGTTGCGGTGATGAAGGAGCAGGGGCTTACCGAGCGGCAAGCCCGCCGGTGCATTTATGCCCTGGATCGTTACGGGCTTCTTGTGGAGGGGGGCCCCGGGATCCGTGCCAGCCAAATTGATCTCGCTCGCAGAAAAGAGGACGTCGCCGGCTGGAGACTATCCTCCGCAGACAACATCTCACTGCTCGACGTTGTGCGGAACGCGGGCGTGAAGGTACTCGTGGGCGTTTCCGCTCAGGCCGGCGCGTTCACCGAAGAGATTGTGCGCCAGGTGGCGCGCAACGCCGAGCGGCCCATTATCTTCCCGCTTTCCAACCCCACCTCGAAATCCGAAGCGACACCCACGGACATTCTCCGTTGGACCGATGGCCGCGCGCTGGTCGGCACCGGCAGCCCTTTCGAGCCCGTCGACGTCGCCGGCCGCCAGGTGCGGATTTCACAGATCAACAATTCGTTCATCTTTCCCGGCCTCGCGCTCGGCATCCTCGTTTCGCGCGCCGGCCGCGTCACAGACGGAATGATCATGGCCGCGGCCAAGGCCCTTGCCTTCATGTCGCCTGCCTGCAAGGACTGCAACGCGCCGCTGCTGCCGCCCATCTCCGACTGCCGCAAGGGGAGTCTCGTGGTCGCCGAAGCAGTCGCTCGCCAGGCGATGGCCGAAGGGGTTGCCGACTTGGGCGATCCCGCCTCGCTCTCCAACGAGATTCTTGACTATGTGTGGGAGCCCGTCTACCGCCGGTATGAGCACATCGACGACCCGTTCTGAGCAAAGCCGGCGCACGACTTATTCAGGATTGTCCCGTCCTTCTCCGCGTGAGCCAGGTGGCCGCGGAAAGGGCGGGATCGTCCTCCTGCCGCCGCGGGTCATGCCGCCGGCTTGATGCCGACGGCCAGCACATTGTCGCTGTAGCGAAGCCCGCGCAACAGGCCGAAGCTGATCTGCTGCCAGGTCACATTGGGCTTGCCGGGAATGCCGCCGCAATCGGTAAAGACGAACTCCGGCGATCGCAGCCCGGTCTCCTGAAAGATGCGCGTCAGGTCCTTGCGCAGCAGCGCCGTGATGTGCGCCGGATAGGAAGCCTCGCCAAAGCCTGCGTAGTGGCCGCGCACCAGCAGCGCAACCAGCGATCGCCAGCTTTCGTTGTTGGGCGTGGAGACGATCACCGTTCCGCCCGGCCGCACGAGACGAAAAAGCTCGCGAACGGTGAAGCGCGGGTTTTCCAGATGCTCGATGACCTCGGCCGCGATGACGACATCAAACGCGCCATCGTGGCCCTGCATCGGCTCGTTCAGGTCCTGCTCGATCCACTGCACCCGGTCGAGCCCGGCGGGCCGGGGCATGATGTCGGCCGCGGAAACCGAGGAGAAGCGGCCGATCTCAACCAGCCGGCGAGTGAGGTCGCCCACTCCCGCGCCGTAGTCGAGCACCGCGCCCTGCAGATCCCGGGTCGCGATCACGCGCTCGATGGCCGCGTAGATCACGTTGGAGCTGATTCCGCGGCTGAGCTCGGCTGCCTTGACGCGCTGCGAAAGTAGATCGTCTGCGGCCGGACTCATCGGCCTCCTCGCCACCATTGTACGGGACTGCGCAGCATATTCAGCACGTGGCGCGCTCTCCCGGCTTCAGCTTTCTATCTCCGCCGGCACGAGCCCGAGCAGCCGCTTCCAGGTCTTCTGGTTTCTGCGGTAACTGCGCTTCAGATCCTCCAGAATCCTCTCGAAATCCGCATTCGTGCGCAGGTTGTTCCAAGCCGGATTCTTCTGGAACCACGGATAGTTCTCGTTGCCCAGGTAGATGGCGCGCCGCAGCCAGTGCAACGCTTCGCTCGAATCGCCTTCCACGGCAAAATACGTGGCCAGGCGATACGCCATTTCATTGTCGGCTTCGGCCGCGGCCAGCGTCTCATCCTTCAACAGCGCGGCGGCCCGGGCCCGTTCGCCGGCCAGCACATAACACAGCGCCAGCGTAGGCACGGCGATGCGCAGGGAGCTGTCGTCGCGCACCACGCTCTCCAGAATTTCGATGGCCGCGCTCAAGTTTCCCAGCCGCATCTGCTGGTAGCCCGCCGAGGTGCGCAGCAGCGGATGACGCGGCTCCAGCGCCAGCCCTTTTTCCAGTTCGTCCCCGGCCAGCTCGATCTGGTTCTGGTAGTGATAGACACGCGCGCGATGGTTGTAGAGAATGGCCGCGTTGGCCGGATTCAGCTTGAGAGCCGCGTTGAATTCGCGCAGCGCTTCGTCGTACATGCCGTCGCCCCGCAGCGCGATTCCGGCCACCATCCGCACATTCCAGTCATTGGCCGCGCTGATCAGCAGATCGGCGATCCCATGCCGCGCCGATTCCTTTTCGCCGCGCGAAAGCAGCATGTAGATGCGGTAAAGATTGGCCTCGGCCGACGCCGGATCGAGCCTGAGCGCTTCGTCGAAGGCCCGCCGCGCGCGCATGACGTGAATCTGTCCGCCGAATCCGTGCCGCACGTACTCGAGTTCCGCAATGCCCAGCCCCGTCCATGCTGCGGCAAATGCGGGGTTCTTGGCGGTCACGCTGGTAAACAGCCCGTGAGCGCGATCCAGATCGCTGCGCGCGCCGGTTCGCACCATGAACGAGCTGAGCAGCGCGCGTGCCTGCAGATATTCCTCGCTCGACGGCCCCGGCAGCGAGCCGTCGCGCAGCGCGCCTCTCTGCGCTTCCGCGGCATGGCCGGCCTCTACGCCTTCGGCCGCGCCCAGCCCATGCAGCGCGGCAAAGACTTCGTTCGATATCTCGGTCTGCACGGCGATCAGATCCAGCGAGGGCACGCGGATGGCCCCGCCCGAGCGCACGCTTTGCGAAGGCACATCGAGCAGTTGCCAGTTCAAATCGAATCCCTGTTCCGAGCGCAGAAAGTTGCCCGTCAGGACATAGGAGACCAACATCTTTTGTCCTATGGCGAGCGGATCCATGGCCGCCATCGGCATCGTCATCAGCGTGCTCGAAGGCCGCACCACCAGCGCCGGAATCCGTGCCAGGCGCGCCGCAATCGCGTCGGCCAGCGCAAATCCGTACAGCGGCGGAGCCTCCGTGGCGCCGAGGTTGGCAAAGGGGAGAACGATCAGCGTGTTCTGGCGCGCGCGCTCGCCCGCCGACTCGCGAAAGCGCTCTGCCAGCATCGACAAAAATCCCGTCGCCCGCTTTTCGGCTCCCGGTCCGGAAGTGGGCAGGTTGGCCGCGGCGTCGCCGGGAATGATGCCCGTCTCGATTGTGAGCGCTTTCATGATCGTCTTCAGCGCTTCACGCACTTCGGCCGCAGTGGCGTAGCGCGATGCCGGGTTCTTTTCCAGACAGGCCCCAATCACGCTCTTCAACTCCGCAGGGACCTCGGGCACGATCTCGCTCAAATCGACTGGATCGGAGTACTGGATCGCGCGAATCGCCTGGAAATCTTCGCCATCGGGCCGCGCAAACGGATGCCTTCCACTGGCAAGCTCATACAGAATCACTCCCAGAGCCCACACGTCCGACTGCGCGCTGGAGTGGCCGGTGACAAACTGCTCCGGCGCCATGTAGCGAATCGTCCCTCCACGCGCCGTGTAGGTTGCGGCCAGCGAAGCATCTTTCGGCAAGCCCTGCTTTGCCGGATCGAAACTCGCCTCTTCGGGCTGCAGGCGGCGCGCCAGCCCGAAGTCGAGAATCTTCACCAGGCCGCCGTCGGTCAGCATCACGTTCTGCGGCTTCAGGTCACGGTGAAAGATGCCGAGCGTGTGCGCGGCCTGCAATCCGTCGGCGATCTGGATGCCGACCGAGAGCACCAGTTGCAGGCTCGACGGGCCCTGCACGATCAGCCGGTCGAGCGACTCGCCGGGCACGTACTGCATCACGATAAAGCCTTCGCCGCCGCTCTCGCCGACCTCGTAGATTGCGCAAACGTTGGGGTGCTCAATGGCCGAAGCCAGCCGCGCTTCGCGCAGCATCGTGGTGCGCACTTCAAGCGCACTCATGGGGCCGGCGCGCAGAATCTTCAGCACCACCGGCCGCTGCAACAGCGTGTCGTTGGCCAGGTACGCCACGCCGCTGCCGCCCGCGCCCAGGCGCCGCACAATCTCGTAGTGTTCGATGGTCTTGCGCTTCATCGCTGAGGAAAGTTTAGCGGCCGGGGGATAAAGATGGCGTCAACGCGCGAGATCGCGAGCCGCATGCGATCCAGATGAAAATCAGGCCGATTTGATGTGGCTGAAGACTCGGGCAAATCAATGAGTGAAGGGTACGGGCTTCAGCCTGTACGTACTCGGCCCCAAAAGAAGACTCGGGGCTTTAGCCCCTGACGGGAAAGGACCGAGAAATCCATAGCAAGAGGCCCTTGTTCCCTCCCTCAATGCCCTCTTCGCCCTTCTCCCTCCTCCGGCGGTGGAGGCTCGTTCTCCATCCTGATCTGCCCGCGGCGGCCCAAAAACAGCATGATCAGGCCGAAGACCAGCAGCACCAGTCCCCACCACAAGTTGGCGTCAATGCCGAGGCTTTTGGCATAGAGATCGACGCGACCCCGCGTGGCATATCCGAACGAAGTCAGAATGACGCCGGTCAGCGTGAACATCAGGCCCAGCGGAATGCGAAGATCGAGGTTCATGGTTTCCGATTTCTCCAGTTTTCAGGGGCTGAAGCCCCATTCCTAAATTGATCGCCGTACGGCACGACTAAAAGTCGTGCCCTGACTCATGTTCCCTCGGGACGACTTGTCCTCTGACACACGAGACGGCTCCTCAGGCAAAAAAGATGTTGACCGCGATCGCACCCAGCAGCACGGCGATCGCGAGTGTCCCGGGCCGTTTCCACCACGGCAGGTGCGCGTGCGAAGGCATCGGCGTCAGCGAGCGCACCAGTCCCACCAGTTCTTCGTCCGGCTTCGGCTTTGTCAGCAGGCTCACAGCTACGGCCACCACGAAGTTCGCGCTGAAAGCAAAGATCGCGCCCCAGAAATTCTGCGCCATGTCGCTGGGGTAATGATGGATCACATGAATCCATCCGCCGTGGATGCCGGGATGAGCCTCGATCGGCAGCGTCAACCCGTGGTGGATCATGGCGGCAGCCGTTCCGGTAATCAGGCCCGAGAATGCCCCGTGGCCCGTGGTGCGCTTCCAGAACATGCCCAGCAGGAAGGTGGCAAACAGCGGCGCGTTCACAAACGAGAAGACCAGTTGCAGCGTATCCATGATGTTGTTGAAGTTGATCGCCGCGTACGCCGTCGCGATGGAGAATAGAATGCCTCCGATCGTCGCCCATCGCCCCACGGCAAGATAATGCCGGTCGCTGGCGCCTTTGTGAATGTAGGACTGATAGAGATCGTAAGTGAAGACCGTATTGAAAGCCGTCACGTTGCCGGCCATGCCGCTCATAAAGCTGGCCAGCAGCGCCGTCAGCCCCAGCCCCAGGATTCCGGTGGGAAAGTAGTGCAGCAGCATGTTGGGAGTGGCCATGTCGTAGTCGAGCAGCGGCTGGCCGCTGGCGTCGAGCATGGCCTTGCCGGTCACCGGGTTGATCTTTGCCGGAATCAATCCCCTGCCCTCGGCGGCCTCAGGCGGCGCTACGTCGATCTCGTGCACGATCGCGCCGTTCACCTGGCTCACCACCGTCGTCGTGTGCGGAGTGGGCAGCGCGATCGCGATCAGTCCCGGCAGGATCACCAGAAATGGAAAGACCATCTTGGGAATCGCAGCGATCAGCGGAACGCGCCGCGATGCTTCCATGTTGTGCGAGGCCATCGCCGTCTGAATCACGAGAAAGTCCGTGCACCAGTAGCCCGCGCCCAGCACGAATCCCAGCCCCATGCCCAGGCCGATAATATCCACGCCCATGGGATTGGTGCTGGCGTGCATCACGCCTTTCCACTCATGCATGTAGGCTGTGGGCAGCGACGCCTTCAGTCCGTGCCAGCCTCCGATATTCTTCAGCCCGAGCAATACCAGCGGCAAGAACCCGGCAACGATCAAAAAGAATTGCAGCACCTCGTTGTAGATGGCGCTGGTCAGCCCGCCGAGAAAGATGTAGAGCAGCACGATCACCGCCGAGAGAGCGATCGAGAAGGTGAAGATTCCGTCGCGGTTCCAGTTCAGCTCGCGAAACAACCCGTCGAAGACGTGCAGCGCCTGAATCAGCCGTGCCATGGCATACATCGAGATGCCGGAGCTGAAGACCGTCATCACCGCGAAGGTGCACGCGTTCAGCGCGCGCGTCTTTTCGTCGAAGCGCAGGCGCAGGAACTCCGGGACCGAGCGCGCCTTCGAACCGTAGTAGAACGGCATCATGAAAATGCCCACGAAGATCATGGCGGGAATAGCGCCGATGCCGTAGAAGTGCGCCGTCTCCAGACCGTACTTGGCGCCCGAGGCGCCCATGCCGATCACTTCCTGCGCGCCCAGGTTGGCGCTGATGAAGGCCAGGCCGCAGATCCACGCCGGCAGCGCGCGGCCGGCCTGGAAGAAATCCTTGCTCGTCTTCATGAAGCGCTTGAGGGCAAAGCCGATGCCCAGCACAAACGCGAAGTAGAGCAGCATGATCAGCCAGTCGACGCGGGTGAGGTTCAAACTGGGCTCCTTCTGCGGGAAGACAATCCTCATCACTCTACGCATCGCGGCGTCGCGCAGTCCAGCGGAATCTGAAAAGGTTTACAGAGGAAGATGTATGCGGTCTGGACGGATAGGGCTTGCCAGTGTGAAGAAACTCGCCCTCGGGGCCCCGACGGACGCCCCCGGATCGAGGTGCGACGAAGGGGCGTCATCGAGGTGACGAGTGCGATGGGTTCGAGAAAGCAGTATCCTGTACTGCCAATCAGGGAGCATTCACGCTCTTGAATGTTCCTCGCCGACTAAACGAACGGGCTTCTTAATTTGTCCAGAACAATCAGGCTGCTCGCCGCGGGAATGGAAATGGGGGATTCCGTCTCCTTGATCTCGCTCGCCGTCACCGTATAGACATAGAGCTTGCCGCCGGCCAGCCAAAGCTGCCGGAATACCTCAAAACAAACCGCGCCCCAAATAACGCTTGACATGGAACCAACCGGTTCCCTAATGTAGATATGGAACTAAATGGTTCCCTTTTCATGATGGACGATGATGCGGTTTTCAAGGGATTGGCAGACGCCAGCCGACGAAAGCTTCTCGACCGGCTGCACAGGAAGAATGGGCAGACACTGGGAGAGCTTTGCGACGGGCTGGACATGACCCGCCAAGCGGTCGCCAAACATTTGGCAATTCTGAAAAAGGCAAATCTGGTGTCCTGGAAGCGCGCCGGGAGAGAGCGGCGGCACTTCATCACTCCGGTACCGATCAACGCGTTGGCCGAGCGCTGGATCAGCAAATTCGAAGAGCCGCGCCCTCGCGCGCTCTCAAAACTGAAGAAAAATCTGAAGGGAAAAGCCGATGAGTAAGGCAGATCAAAGCGAATTCGCTTACGTGACCTTTATCCGAACCACGCCCGAGAGGCTGTGGTCCGCCCTGACCGATGCCAACCAGATGAAGGAATACTGGCTTGGAATGCAAATCCACACGGAATGGCGGAAGGGCGCCGAGTGGCAAATGGTCTTTCCCGATGGAAGAGTGGCGGACACGGGAGAGATTCTCGAACTCGAACAACCGAGGCGGATTCGCCTTAAGTGGCGAAACGAGTTCAGGCCGGAGTTGAAGGCCGAGGGCTATGCGCTCTGCACTATGGACCTGGAACCTGTCGGCGCCGCGGTGCGACTTACTATCACGCATTCCATCGAGCGCGCGGATTCTAAGTTCATTCTGGCAGTTTCGGATGGATGGCCGAAGGTTCTCTCCAACCTCAAATCTCTGCTCGAAACCGGCCAGGTCGTCCTCACGGAAGCAGATCATTCCCATGCCCGATAAAATCGACCGGGACTGACAAAATGGCTTGCGTACAGCGCCCGCTTCGATGCTCATTTGGATATGGATGAGCGCGTAATCGCCGGGCATTCACCCGCCTAGGTACTGCAGGAAGGACTGCTTACCGCGATCAACTGAAATGGATTGATTCTCCCCGGCTCGAGCGCTTAGGCGAAATCCTCAAGCCATGGGCATCGCAAATTCACTGCAAGCGCTTGTACTCGTCGCGAGCTTGTACCAGGACCGGGACGTTCGAGTCGGCGCTCGTCCAGAGGTTGAGGAAATCCTCGTAAGCAGAGCGGGCTTTGGCGAGTAGTTCCGGGCGACTGTTGTCAGTCGCAGCTTCGGCCTGCATGGCGTATGCCCGTGCAATGCCAAGATGGGCCAGCGCGCCGATGGCTTCGGTGAACACAACGCCACGATAGTCGAGGACCTTTTGGAACTCCGTCGCCGCCTGTGCGCCTCGATGGGCGGCTAAAGAGGCTTGACCGCGGACGTAGACCGGCAGTAATGCCTGGGGGAAGCCGTAACCGCCCGGAATCCCGAGCTCGTAAGGAGCAGACGATTCGAGGGCTCCGAGGGCCTGCGACGGATTTCCACGATTGAGAGCTATTTGCGCGCGAAGAGTGGGCACGTAGTTGAACTTCACCAGCGTATCCTCGGGGAATCGCCTTGCCAGATCGTCTGCCAGGTTTGCGATCTCTGCCTGCTCGTGGGGATCTTGGTTGGCCAGAGCCAATCCCAGAGCCGCGCTGAACTCCACATCGCGGCCTTTCCAGTGGGAAAGCGCGGCGCGGGCGTGCTCGCGCGCTTCTGCTGCGAGACCAAACAACGCTTCCCACTGAGCGGCGTCGGCTTCGTACAAAGCCGCGGTTTCTTTGTCCTCCGCGCGCTGTGCTGAAGCGACGGCCCCGCGAAAGACCTCCCTCGCCCTGGTGACCTGGCCGGT
>Ga0335078_10016855_pt1 | contig 10853 bp, 9 predicted proteins | sample Lox_Sample_32_FD_206711 | JGI IMG/M metagenome (GOLD analysis project Ga0335078, IMG submission 206711) | Soil microbial communities from Loxahatchee National Wildlife Refuge, Florida, United States - Lox_Sample_3.2 | ecosystem: Environmental > Terrestrial > Soil > Wetlands | place: USA: Florida... | reverse complement strand
ATCTTCGCAATGCGCACGTCGATTTCCTCACCATCGGGCAATATTTGCAGCCGTCGCGCAAGCACCATGCGGTGATCCGCTTCGTGCCGCCGGAGGAATTTAAGGAATTGGCGGCGATCGCCTACGCCAAGGGCTTTTCGATGGTGTCGGCGTCGCCGCTGACGCGGTCTTCGCATCATGCCGGCGAGGATTTCGCCCGACTAAGGGCATCGCGGACGCCGCGTTGATCAATGCCGCAATTCTCGACCACGCGCCGGGTCCGGCACTCGGCCGCCGACATGTTCGACCTCGTTGCCGACGTCGAGCAATACCCGCAATTCGTGCCGCTGTGCCAATCTTTGCATGTGCGCAAACGCTTCGCCGAAGGCGACGGCAGGGAAGTCATCGTCGCCGACATGACCGTGGCCTATAAGCTGATCCGCGAGACCTTCACCAGTCGCGTCACGCTCGATCGTCCAAAGCTCGAAATCCTCGTCGAATATCTCGAAGGACCGTTTCGAAAAATGAACAATCGCTGGACGTTTCGACCGACCGGCGAGGGCTCCTGCGACGTTGAGTTTTTCATCGCTTATGAATTCCGCAGCCGCATGCTCGGCCTGCTGATGGGAACAATGTTCGAGGCCGCGTTTCGCCGCTTCGCGGTCGCCTTCGAGCGCCGCGCCGATGAGATCTACGGCCGGCGGCCGGCTTAAGTCTTTTGCCGGTCGAATTCGGCTAACCGCGCGAGCATATCGAGCGCTTCGGCGACGGCGCGGAGCCGGACCCGGCGGCGGCCGAGCTTGCCGAACAGGCGCCGGCGCTGCACGCGCCGGCCGTCGCGGCTCAAGGCGGCGAAATAGACGAGACCCACCGGCTTTTGCTTGGAGCCGCCGCCGGGACCGGCGATGCCGGTGACCGCGATCGCAAGATCGGCCGGCGAATGTCTCAGCGCGCCGGCAGCCATCGCGTCGGCCGTTGCAGCACTTACCGCGCCATGGCGCTTGAGCGTCGCGGCGCCGACGCCGAGTATGCGGTGCTTGGCATCGTTCGAATAAGTGACGAACCCGGCATCGACGACCGCCGATGCGCCGGGGATTTCGGTCAGTGCCGCGGCGACCATGCCGCCGGTGCAGGATTCCGCGGTGACGATGCGCCAGCCGCGGGCCCGGCACAGCGCGAGCACGCGCCGTGCCTCGCGGCGCAGCGCGGCATCGGTCACGCTGCGGTCCACGGCAATCGCACCGTCGCCGCCGCCATCGCGACGATGCCTTCGCCGCGGCCGGTGAAGCCGAGCTTTTCGCTGGTCGTCGCCTTGACGGCGACACGGTCGACCGCGATGCCGGCGATCGCAGCGATGCGCGCCCGCATTGCGTCGCGATGCGGGCCGATGCGAGGAGCCTCGCACACGACGGTCACGTCGAGATGAGCGATCATACCGCCGCGCGCCCGCACCCTCTCGCAGGCAAAGGCAAGAAAGCGGTCCGAGGCCGCGGCGCGCCATTGCGGATCGCTCGGCGGAAAATGGGCGCCGATATCGCCTTCGGCCAGCGCGCCGAGAATCGCATCGACCAGAGCATGCAGCACAACGTCGGCATCCGAATGTCCGGTCAGTCCGCGCGAATGCGGCACACGAACGCCGCCAAGCATGACGTGATCGCCGTCGCCGAAGGCATGGACGTCGAAGCCGTTGCCGGTGCGCACATCGCCGAGAGCCGCCCCGCTTAGCACCTCGGCCCGCAGAAAATCATCGTTCGTAGTCAGCTTCACGTTGCCGGGTTCGCCCGCGAAAACCGATACCCGATGGCCGGCCCATTCGGCGAGCGCGGCATCGTCCGAAAAATCGTCTCGACCGGCGGCTGCGGCGCGCCGATGCGCCGCGAGGATCAGATCGAACGAAAAGGATTGCGGCGTCTGCACCAGACGAAGCCGGCTCCGGTCGAGCGTTCCGGTCACGCGAGCTCTGTCGTCGATTTCCTTGACGGTGTCGGCAACGGGGACGCCCGGCACCGCCGCGCCGTGATCCCGGCCGGCAATGATGGCGCGGCTGATCAGCGCCGCGCTCGGGAACGGCCGCGCCGCATCGTGAACAAGAACGATCGCGGGTGCGGATGGAGCGAGCGCCTCGAGCCCGGCGCGCACTGAGGCTTGCCGCGTCGCGCCGCCGAAAACCGGCGCGCGCACGCCGTCGAGGCCGGAAGTGGCGTCACGAAACGCGGCCGCATCGTCGGGATGGATGACCGGCTGAACCGCATCGATTTCCCCGTGCCGAAGGAAGGCCGCGAGCGTCGGACGGATCATCGGTTCGCCGGCGATGGTCCGATATTGCTTCGGGCGGTCGCCGCCGGCGCGCTGGCCACGCCCGGCACCGACGACGACAGCAGCGACCTTGCCCGTCATGAAATGGCTCTCAGCAATCCTGCGCGCGGCATTACGGCACACGCTTTAGCGCATGTTCCCCCGGCGTGCGACCGCGCTTTACCCGGCCCGTTTGCCGGGTGTCGCGAGCCTCCGCCGAACCTTCGCGCCGGGATTTGCACAGCTTTACGATATTGCAGTGCAGCACTTGCGCGGGCCGACGATTTGGCTAAACTCTAAGCAAAAGGCTAATAACGCCTATTTCGTGTGCACAAACTTGCTTGGTCAGATTAGGTCGTTTCTGCCATGTCGTCGCTGCTGATTGAGACACTCAATAGAAACAAGGGGTTAGCGAACAACTCTTGCTGCGGAGCGGAGCCGGCATGAGCACCGCCGAATCCATACCTGCCCCTGCACATTCTGCTGCGGATGCCGTGCTCAACGCCTTGCCGCATCCCGTCATCGTCGTGTCATCGGACGGCAAGGTCGCGGACGCCAACGCCGCCGCTGAGGCATTTTTCGAAGTTTCGGTTCCGTTGCTGCGCCGCCATCTGCTGCGCGACCTAGTCCCCTTCGGAAGCCCGCTTTTGCCTCTGATCGATCAGGTGCGGCGAGGCGGCGCCGCAGTCAACGAATACAAGGTCGATCTCGGCACGCCGCGAAATCCGGGCGATCGGCTGGTCGATCTGCACGTCGCGCCGCTGCCGGAGCAACCCGACTACGTCGTGGTGATGCTGCAAGAGCGCACCATCGCCGACAAGATGGACCGCCAGCTTACCCATCGCGGCGCGGCGCGTTCGGTGATCGCGCTCGCCGCGATGCTCGCGCACGAGATCAAGAATCCCTTGTCCGGCATCCGCGGCGCCGCGCAATTGCTGGAGCAGTCGGCCGACGACGAGGATCGCACGCTGACGCGACTGATCTGCGACGAAGCCGACCGCATCGTCAAACTGGTCGACCGCATGGAGGTGTTCGGCGATCAGCGCCCGGTCGAGCGCGCGCCGATCAACATCCACGTCGTGCTCGATCACGTTAAAAGGCTGGCGCAATCGGGCTTCGCCCGGCACATCAAGTTCGTCGAGGAATACGATCCGTCGTTACCGATGGTTTTGGCGAACCGCGATCAACTGATCCAGGTCTTTCTCAATCTGCTCAAGAACGCCGCCGAAGCGATCGGCGAAAATACCGCCGGCGGCGAGATCGTCCTGACCACCGCGTTTCGGCCCGGCGTTCGTTTGTCGCTGCCGGGCGCCAAGGCGCGCATATCGCTGCCGCTCGAATTCTGCGTCAAGGACAACGGGCCCGGCGTTCCCGATGAGCTCATGCCGCACTTGTTCGATCCGTTCGTCACCACCAAGCCGACGGGATCGGGGCTCGGTCTGGCGCTGGTCGCCAAGATCGTCGGCGATCACGGCGGCATCATCGAATGCGAGTCGCAGCCGCGCCGCACCGTCTTTCGCGTACTCATGCCCAAATACACGGCCAATGCCGGGGACGACGCCGAGCCGGACGGCGTCGCGCTCTCACAAGGGGATCATTGATGCCCGCGGGTAGCATACTCGTCGCCGACGACGATTCGGCGATCCGGACCGTTCTCAACCAGGCGCTGTCGCGCGCCGGCTACGAGGTCCGCTCCACCGGCAATGCCGCGACGCTGTGGCGCTGGATCAGCCAAGGCGACGGCGATCTCATCATCAGCGACGTATTGCTGCCCGACGAGAACGCGTTCGATCTTCTGCCTCGCATCCGCAAGGCGAGGCCGGATTTGCCGATCATCATCATGAGCGCGCAGAACACCTTCATGACGGCGATCCGGGCCTCCGAACGCGGCGCCTACGAATATCTGCCGAAACCTTTCGACCTGAAGGAATTGATCTCGATTGTCGGCCGGGCGCTGTCGGAACCGAAGGAACGGCCCCGCCAGCCAGCCAAGGCCGAGGATCTCGACTCGATTCCGCTGGTCGGCCGCTCGCCGGCCATGCAGGAAATCTACCGGGTGCTGGCGCGGCTGATGCAGACCGATCTTACCGTGATGATCAGCGGCGAATCCGGGACCGGCAAGGAACTGGTCGCGCGCGCGCTGCACGATTACGGCAAGCGCCGGACCGGACCGTTCGTCGCCATCAACATGGCGGCGATTCCGCGCGATCTTATCGAATCCGAATTGTTCGGCCACGAGAAGGGCGCTTTCACCGGCGCCAATACCCGAAACGCCGGCCGCTTCGAGCAGGCCGAAGGCGGCACGCTCTTCCTCGACGAGATCGGCGACATGCCGATGGAGGCGCAGACCCGGCTTTTGCGCGTGCTGCAACAGGGCGAATACACCACCGTCGGCGGCCGCACCCCGATCAAGGCCGATGTGCGGATCATCGCCGCGACCAACAAGGATTTGCGCCAGCTCATTCAGCAGGGCCTGTTCCGCGAGGATCTGTTCTTCCGACTCAACGTCGTGCCATTGCGATTGCCGCCGCTGCGCGAGCGCACCGAGGACATTCCCGATCTGATCCGGCATTTCTTCGCGGTGGTGGAGCGCGAAGGGCTGCCGCCGAAACAGATCGACCAAGCGTCGCTCGACCGGCTCAAGCGGCACCGTTGGCCGGGCAATGTCCGCGAACTGGAAAATCTGGCGCGGCGGCTTGCCGCGCTCTATCCGCAGGAAACCATAACGGCCGCGGTCATCGACGCCGAGTTGTCGCAGCCCGCTCTCACCGCGCCGGGCGAGACCAGCCGCGTCGACGACAATCTGTCGGTCGCAGTCGAGCGCTACCTGGCGCGTTATTTTTCCGGGTTCGACGAGAGCCTGCCGCCGCCCGGCCTCTACCATCGCATCCTGCGCGAGATTGAGGGGCCGCTTCTCTCCGCGGCGTTGACGGCGACGCGGGGCAACCAAATTCGCGCCGCCGATCTCCTCGGCGTCAATCGCAACACGCTGCGCAAGAAGATCCGCGATCTGGAGATCCAGGTCTATCGCACCGCCGGCAGCTAATTTGATCGAAGCGGGGCTGGCGCCGCGCTGGCGGCCCGGCGGTGATCGAGATTGCTCTCGACGCGCGGGGAGGCGGCAAAAGGGCGCCGACGCTAGCGCCCCTGAATTGTCGCAATCGGGCAACATTGTTGTATAAAAGCATCACTTGGGCGGAAGCCGCGGGGACTTCGGCGGCAGACCCTCCAAAAGAATAGTTTCCGCGATTCAGTAAGTTATCAGGGATGGGGGACCCGTTGACGACGGTCGAGCAGGTTGCGGCCCCTGAGCCCAGTACCCCGATGCCCGTCGCCTCCCGTCTTGTCGGCGCGACCGCCGTCGGCATTGCGCTCCTCTCGGCCACGGCGACCTTTCTGGTTCTCGCCGGCCTGACCCCGATCGCACCGGTCCATGCCGTCGTCGTCGAACTTCTGCTCGGCAACGCCGTCACCGGGCTGCTCCTCCTCGGCATCATCGGGCGGGAGGTCTGGGTCGTGGTGCAGGCGCGCCGGCGCGGCCGTGCCGGATCCCGGCTGCACGTTCAGATCGTCGGCCTGTTCGCCGTGATCGCGGCGCTGCCGACCGTGCTGGTCGCGGTGGTCGCGAGCACGACGCTCGATCGCGGCCTCGACCGCTACTTCTCGACCCGCACCCGCGCCATGATCGAGCAATCGCTCATCGTCGCCGACGCCTATGTCAGCGAGCACGCCCAGGCCATCCGCAGCGAGATTCTGGCGATGGCTTACGACGTCAGCCGGGCGAAGCCGATGTTCGACCAGGACCGCGCCCAATTCCGCCAATTTCTGACCGCGCAGGCGACCGGCCGCGGCCTATCGGCGGCGATCATCATCCGGCCGGACGGCTCGACCGTGGAACGCGCCGACGTCAAGATGGACCAGAAAATCGTCCTGCCGTCGGCGCATCTGCTCAGCCAGATCAGCGAAACCGATCCGCAGGTGGCGCTCATTCCGGAAGGCGATCACGTCGCCGCCGCGATCAAGCTGCACAATTACGACAATATGTATCTCTACGTCGCCCGCCTGCTCGATCCGCATGTGGTGCAGCAATTGCGCGCCACCCAGGAGAGCGTCACCGAATACGCCAACCTCGAAACCCGCCGGCTCGGCATTCAGATCGCGTTCGCGTTGATGTTCGCCGTCATCGCGCTCATCGTCCTGTTGTCGTCGGCGTGGATCGGGCTCGACTTCGCCAACCGCCTGGTCGCGCCGATCCGCCGCCTGATCGGCGCCGCCAACGTCGTCTCTACCGGCAATCTGAACATCCAGGTGCCGGTGCATCGCTCCGAAGGCGATTTGGCGCGATTGGGCGAAACCTTCAACAAGATGACGCAGGAATTGCGCACCCAGCACGACGACATCGTTCGCGCGCGCGATCTCATCGATAGCCGGCGGCGCTTTACCGAGGCGATGCTCGCCGGCGCCAGCGCCGGCGTGATCGGCGTCAACGCCGACGGCCGGATCACGATCCTCAACCGCTCGGCGGAACGGCTCATCGGCCGCACCGAAAGCGCGGCGCTCGGGCTGCCGCTCGCCGAGATCGTTCCGGAACTGGCCGATATTTTCCAGGCCGCCCGCGGCGGCAGCCAGCGTCTGATCCAGCGTCAGGTCACGATCGCGCGCGACGGCCAGGAGCGTAATTTTTCGGTGCGCGTCGCCAGCGAGCAGGCGCCCGAATCCGAACACGGCTACGTTATCACCATCGACGATATTACCGAACTCGTGTTGGCGCAGCGCTCTTCGGCCTGGGCCGATATCGCGCGGCGCATCGCCCACGAGATCAAGAACCCGCTGACGCCGATACAATTGTCGGCCGAGCGCCTGCGCCGCAAATACGGCAAGGTGATCACCGACGACCCCGCGGTCTTCGAGCAATGTACCGAGACCATCGTCCGCCAGGTCGACGACATCAAGCGCATGGTCGACGAGTTCTCGCGCTTTGCGCGGATGCCGAAGCCGGTGATCGCCGACGAGGATGTCGCCGACACCGTCCGGCAGGCGGTCTTCCTGTTACGCGTCGGCCATCCCGACATCGACTTCGACGTCGAACTCGCCGCCGAGGCGATGCCTGCGCGTTTCGATCGCCGTTTGATTTCACAGGCGCTCACCAACATCATCAAAAATGCGACCGAGGCGATCGGGGCGGTTCCACCGGCCGAGCTCGGGCGCGGCCGCATCGCCGTCAGCGCCCGGCGCGAAGGCGCCGAGGCGGTCATCGATGTCATCGATAACGGCATCGGCCTGCCGAAGGAGAACCGCGCGCGTCTGCTCGAACCCTACGTGACGACCCGGGAAAAGGGCACCGGTCTCGGCCTCGCCATTGTCGGCCGGATCCTCGAAGAGCACGGCGGCCGGATCGAGCTTCGCGACGCTTCGGAAAAAATACCCGGCGCCCGGGGCGCCTGGGTGCAATTGCGCTTCACGGTCGAATCCGTCGCACCGGCGGCAGAAGCGGCCGCGGCCTCGGCGACCGATACCCGCGAGCCGGTGGGCTGATCATGGCAGCCGACATTCTCATCGTCGACGATGAAGCGGACATCCGCGACCTGGTCGCCGGCATCTTGCAGGATGAAGGCCACAATACCCGCACCGCGCGCGACAGCGATGACGCTCTCGCCGCGGTGATCGCGCGCCGGCCGAATCTGGTGTTCCTCGACATCTGGCTTCAGGGCAGCCGCCTCGATGGGCTGCAATTGCTCGATCTGCTCAAGCAGGAGCATTCCGAACTGCCTATCGTGATGATATCGGGCCACGGCAACATCGAGACCGCGGTCTCCGCCATCAAGCGGGGCGCCTACGATTTCATCGAGAAGCCCTTCAAGGCGGATCGGCTGCTGCTCGTGGCGGAGCGGGCGCTGGAGAACTCGCGCCTCAAGCGCGAGGTCCGCGAGCTCAAGCAATTCGCGCCGCTTCCGACCATGCTCGTCGGCCACTCGCCGGCCGCCAATCAGTTGCGCCAAACGATCGAAAAGGTGGCGCCGACTAACAGCCGCATTCTCATTGTCGGGCCCTCCGGCAGCGGCAAGGAATTGACCGCCCGCTCCATTCACGGGCTTTCGGCGCGGACCGGCGCGGCGTTCGTCGTCATCAATGCCGCCGCGATCTCGCCCGAGCACATGGAGATCGAACTGTTCGGCGTCGAAGGCGGCAACGGCACCCGCAATCGCAAGGTCGGCGCTCTGGAGGAGGCTCATGGCGGCACGCTGTTCATCGACGAGATCGCCGACATGCCGCGAGAGACCCAGAACAAGATTTTGCGGGTGCTGGTCGATCAGACGTTCCAGCGCGTCGGCGGCAGCACCAAGGTGACGGTCGATGTGCGCATCGTCTCGTCAACGAGCAGGAACATCGAGGCCGAAATCGTCGCCGCCAAATTCCGTGAGGATCTATATCACCGGCTCTCGGTCGTTCCGATCCGGGTGCCGGGCCTCGCCGAGCGGCGCGAGGACATTCCGGAGCTGGTCGAATATTTCATGTCGCAGATTTCCCACGCCACCGGCCTGCCGAAGCGCAATATCGGCGCCGACGCACTCGCCGTGCTGCAATCGCACGATTGGCCGGGGAACGTCCGGCAATTGCGCAACAACGTCGAGCGCCTGATGATTCTCGCCGGCGGCGACCCCGACGCGACGATCACGGCCTCAATGCTGCCGCAGGACGTCGTGTCGATGATCCCGTCGATGCCGAACGGCAACGGCGGCGAGCATTTGATGAGCCTGGCGTTGCGGGAGGCGCGCGAGGTGTTCGAACGCGAATATTTGCTGGCGCAGATCAACCGGTTCGGCGGCAACATTTCGCGCACCGCCGAATTCGTCGGCATGGAGCGCTCGGCGCTGCATCGAAAGCTCAAGGCGCTCGGAATCGACTGAGACGATGCCGCTTTTCAATCAAGATCGCTGACACCCGACACTCGATGTCCCGGATCGCCTACGTCAACGGCCGCTACCGACCGACGCGCGACGCCGAAGTCAACGTCGAGGATCGCGGCTATCAATTTGCCGACGGCGTCTACGAAGTCTTCGAGGTGAGGGCAGGGCGGCTGATCGACGAGCGCCGCCATCTCGACCGCCTCCAGCGCTCGCTCGGGGAATTGCGAATGCGGATGCCGATGTCGCGCGCGGCGCTTGACGTCGTGTTGCGTGAAATCGCCGCCCGCAACCGGATCGGCTATGGCTCGGTCTATCTCCAAATCAGCCGCGGCGTGGCGCCGCGCGATCACGCTTTCCCGGGATCGAGCGTTTCGCCGAGCGTCGTCATAACGGCGCGCCGCCTCAACAAGACTAAAAACGAGGCGCTCGCCGCCACGGGGATCGCCGTCATCAGCGTGCCGGACAACCGCTGGGGCCGGGTCGATATCAAGACGATTGGGCTTTTGCCCAACGTGCTGGCGCGGCAAGCCGCGATCGAGCAAGGCGCCCACGACGCCTGGTTCGTCGACAAGGCGGGCAACGTCACCGAAGCGGCCGCGGCCAACGCCTGGATCGTCACCCAGTCCGGAAAAGTCGTGACGCGGCCGGCCGATCACGCGATCCTGCGCGGCATCACCCGCACCGTCCTCCTCGACGCCATCAAGGCTCAAGGGCTGGCCATCGAGGAACGCGCCTTCACGCTGGAAGAGGCCTATGCGGCGCGGGAGGCTTTCGCCACCTCGGCGACCCAGATCGTGATGCCGGTGGTGCGCATCGACGGCCGCTCGATCGGTGGCGGCAAGCCCGGACCGGTCGCCATCGCGTTGCGGGCTGAGTTTCACTCTCACGCCGAGCCGGGTGCCGGGTCCGCCGGGTCCGTCGGGACGGCGGCGTGAGTCGGCGCCGGCAGGCCGTTTTCGGCGGCTTCAAGGTCGAAAACGCATTCCAATCGGCCCGCCAAGTTGGGCTTGCATCATGCGCCGCCGCGCCGTCTAATGGCCTCGCTTCGGGCTTTCACGAGGTTCGGGGCACAAGAAAAGACCCGTGGGGTTGGGGCCCGCGGCACAAGAACGGAACAACGGCCATGGCAGCCGACCGCGCGCAAAATCTGCAAGACACCTTTCTCAATCACGTTCGCAAAAGCAAAATTCCGCTCACCATATTTCTGGTGAACGGCGTCAAGCTCCAAGGCGTGGTGACCTGGTTCGACAATTTCTGCGTATTGCTGCGTCGCGACGGGCATTCGCAGCTCGTCTATAAGCACGCCATCTCGACCATCATGCCGGGTCACCCGGTCCAATTGTTCGAAGGCGCCGAGGACGCGCCGGCGACGGAAAAGCTCTGATTGGAGCCGCGCCGCCGCGAAACCGGCTCTAACCGGCTGAACCAGACGGTCTCGGCGACCGGCCGGGCGCTGGTGATCGAGCCGCTGCTTCGGCGCGCGGCCTCTCGGTCCGCCGGCGCGGAGCGCAGTCCGGCGGCGAAGCTCGACGAGGCCGTTGGGCTTGCCCGCGCCATCGATCTCGAAATCGAACAAGCCGGCATCGTGACGCTCAACGCGCCGCGCCCCGCGACATTGTTGGGAAAGGGCAAGGTCGATGAGATCGCCGGCCTGGTGCGGACCCTCGAGGC
>Ga0335078_10016854_pt1 | contig 10853 bp, 13 predicted proteins | sample Lox_Sample_32_FD_206711 | JGI IMG/M metagenome (GOLD analysis project Ga0335078, IMG submission 206711) | Soil microbial communities from Loxahatchee National Wildlife Refuge, Florida, United States - Lox_Sample_3.2 | ecosystem: Environmental > Terrestrial > Soil > Wetlands | place: USA... | reverse complement strand
CTCATCCTGAAGTTCCAATCCCTTGCCGTGGGTCCCATCGCCGTGGTCGTCGACCTTGCAATCATGTCGCTGGAGCTCTTTGTCGCCGTGCTCCAGGCCTACATTTTCTCTTTCCTCTCCGCGCTTTTCATTGGAATAGCGCAGCACAAGCACTAGCAAAGGAGATACGCTATGGACCTTGCAACACTTGCCCCCGCGCTCATGAAGTTCGCCGCTTTCATCGGCGCCACCATCGGCGCCGGTCTGGCCGTCCTGGGAGTCGGGTTGGGCCTGGGCCGCATCGGGGCCGCGGCGGCGGAAGGCATCTCCCGGCAGCCGGAAGCTTCGGGGAAAATCCAGACCAACATGCTGCTTGCCGCGGTTCTCGTGGAGGGAGTCGGCATCATCGCGCTGGTCATCTGCATCCTGGCCATCGTCATGTAGGAAAGGGCGGACCATGGCTCTCTTGCGCGTTGATCCCGGCCTTGTCCTCTGGCTGTGGATCACCTTCGGCATCATCCTTGTCATCCTCCGATTCACCGCCTGGGACCGCATTACCGGCGCGCTGGACAAGAGATCGCAGAAGATCGCCTCGGACCTCGAAGCGGGGCGGCTTGCCCAGGAGAAGGCTTCCGTCGTCCTGGCGGAATACGATGCCACCATCAAGCGCGGCAAGGCGGAGGCAGCGCAGCTGATCGAGGATGCGCGCACCGAGGCCGCTCGGCTTCGGGAGGAGATGCTGGAGAAATCCTGGGCTGAAGTGCGGGAACAGAAAGCCAAGGCGGCCCAGGAGATCGAGAAGGCACGGGAGACGGCCGAGATGGGGATCCGGAGCCGGATCGTGGAGATGTCCTTTGCCATTGCCGACGCCGTCCTGAAACGTGAGACGTCCACCCCGGACAACAGGACGTTCGTGGAAGAGTTTGCTGACCGCCTCATCGAAGGCAGGTCCCAGGAGCCGTCGGGGGTTGGTCCTTGACCAGCGGCGTTGCCCGCAACTACGCGCGGGCGATCTTCGAGCTTGCTTCCGAGGACTCCACCATCCCGGCGGTGGAGGCGGACCTGCGCGCCGCGCGCGATGCGCTGTATGAGGACAGGGAGGCGCGGGACTTCCTTGCCTCCCGTATCGTCGGCCGCGCGCCCAAGCGCCGGCTGATCCTCTCCGCGTTCGAAGGGAAGGTGGACCCTCGCGTGCTGACGCTCCTGCTCCTGGTTGCGGAGCGCGGCCGCGCCCGGCTCCTCGGCGAGATCGACGACGAGTTCGAGCGGCTGTCGCGCATCGCGCGCGGCGTGCGGCGGGCCACGGTCCTCTCCGCGTTCCCCCTGGGGGATGCAGAGAAAGGTCGCATCCGATCCGCGCTGGAAGGGCGCTACGGCGGCAGCGTGGAGCTGAAGGCGGAGATCCGCCCGTCCCTCATCGGCGGGGTGCTCTGCCTCAGCGAAGGCCAGGAGATCGAGTTCACCGCGGAAGGCCAGCTCAAGGAGCTGCGCGACAGACTGAGGAGCACACATGCGAATCAACCTTGAAGAAATCTCCACGCGGATCCGCGAGGAGATCCGCAGCTATTCCCGAAACATCGCCGTTGACGAGGTGGGCACCGTAGTGGAGCTGGGGGACGGCATTGCCCGCATCTACGGCATGCGCGGCGCCATGGCCATGGAGATGCTTGAGTTCGAGAACGGCGTGTTCGGCCTGGCGCTGAACCTGGAAGAGGACTCCGTCGGCGCCGTCATCCTGGGGGACTACCTGGACCTCCATGAGGGCGGAAAGGTGAAGAGGACCGGGCGCGTCCTGGAAGTTCCCGTGGGCCACGAGCTGGTAGGCCGCGTGGTCAACCCGCTAGGCGTCCCGGTGGACGATGCCGGAGAGATCAGCTCTGCGCGGCGGCGGCCCGTGGAGTTCAAGGCGCCGGGGATCCGCGAGCGCCAGTCCGTCAAGGTGCCGCTCCAGACGGGCGTGAAGGCCATCGACGCCATGGTTCCCATCGGGCGCGGCCAGCGCGAGCTGCTGATCGGAGACCGCGGCGCCGGCAAGGAAGCCATCGCCATTGACGCGATCATGAACCAGAAGGGCACGGGCGTGATCTGCGTCTACGTGGCCATCGGCCAGAAGGCGTCCATGGTGGCCGGCATCGTTGAGGCGCTGAAGGAGCATGGGGCATTGGAGCACACCATTGTGGTGGCTGCCACCGCCGCAGAGCCCGCTTCCCTTCAATACATTGCGCCATACGCCGGCTGCGCCATGGCGGAGTACTTCATGTACGAGGAGCACAAGGACACGCTGGTGGTCTACGACGATCTCTCCCGCCAGGCCAACGCGTACCGGCAGCTCTCTCTTCTCCTCCGCAGGCCGCCCGGCCGGGAAGCCTACCCCGGCGATGTCTTCTACCTGCACTCCCGGCTGCTGGAGCGCGCCGCGCGGCTTTCCGATGATGAGGGCGGCGGCTCCCTGACGGCCATCCCGCTCATCGAAACGCAGGAGGGAGAGGTCTCCGCGTACATCCCGACCAACGTCATCTCCATCACGGACGGTCAGATCTACCTCCGCACGGACCTCTACAACGCGGGGATCAGGCCGGCCATCGACGTGGGGCTCTCCGTGTCCCGCGTCGGCGGCAACGCGCAGATCAAGGCCATGAAGCAGGTGGCCGGCTCCCTTCGCATCGATCTTGCCGCCTACCGCGAGCTGGAAGCGTTCTCCCAGATGGGAACGGAGCTGGACAAGGCCACGCAGGCGCAGCTTGCCCGCGGAGCCCGGCTTGTGGAAGCGCTCAAGCAGCAGCAGTACACGCCCATGCCCGTGGAAGAGCAGGTCATGGTGCTCTTTGCCGCCACGCGCGGGTTCCTTGACGACGTGCCGGTGGGCCGCGTGAAGGAGTTCGAGCAGAAGTTCCTGGCGTGGCTCCGGAGCAAGCAACCGGAGATCCTGGCCGGGATCAGGAACGTTGGGACGCTGTCCGAGCCGGAAGTCCTCAACGCCGCAATGACCGCGTTCAAGAAGACATTTTGAAGACATGGACGTTGAAGGCGAACGAGTACATGGACGTACGAAAGTGAGCCTCTAGATGGCCAAGACACGGCAGATCCGCAAGAGGATTGCGAGCGTTCGGAACATCAACAAGATCACGCGGACCATGGAGAAGGTGGCCCAGTCCAAGATCATGAAGCTGAACGCGCGCTTTGCAGATGCCAAGGCGTTCCGCGCAAACCTGCTGCGCCTTCTTCCGGAAGCGCTGGGCGCCGCGCTGGGCACGTCCCACGCGGATGAAGCGCTGGCGCGTGAGCCGCTGTGCGCGCCTCGCCAACGCGCGCGGAGCGTGATGCTCTTCGTGGTCACTTCCAGCCGCGGGCTGTGCGGCGGGTACAACGCCAGGGTTCTGGCGGCAACGCGCGCGCGGATGGATCAGCTTGCCCGAGAGGGTAGGCAGGCCAGCCTTGCCGTGCTGGGCAAGAAGGGACTGTCTTTCTTCCGCTATCACGGCCAGCCGGTGGAGATATCGCTTGCGGAGATCGATGAGAACGTGCCGTTCCGCAAGCTCCAGGGGGCGCTTGACCAGGTGACGGAGCGCTACTTCTCCGGCCAGGTGGACCACGTGGAGCTGGTGAGCACGCGCTACGTCACCAAGGTCTCGCAGGAGGTCCGCGTGGCGCGGCTCCTGCCGTTCGAGTTTCCGCGCGGCGCCGCGGCGGAGCCGGCGCGCTCCGCGGCGGGGGAGCCGCTCTACTACGTGGAGCCCTCCCGCCCGGACGTCCTTTCCGCGCTGGTGCCCATGGCCGTGGCCGCGGAGCTCTTCTGCAGCGTGCTGGAAGCCATGCTGGGAGAGCAGGCGCAGAGGTCGCTTGCAATGCGCAGCGCGTCGGACAACGCGGATTCAATGACGAAGAAGCTGACACGCACCTACAACAGGGCCCGGCAGGCCCAGATTACGAGCGAGATGATCGAGATCATCAGTGGAAGCGAAGGGGGCAGGGAATGAGCAAGGGCGCGCAGGGCACTGTCGTCCAGGTCATCGGGTCCATCCTGGACGCGGAGTTCCCCGAAGGGCAGATTCCCGAGATCAGGAACGCGCTGAGCATCGACCGGGAGATCGGGGGGCGGAAGACCCGCCTGGTCAGCGAGGTCCAGCAGCACCTGGGCGGCAACCGCGTGCGGGCGGTGGCGCTGGATTCCACGGACGGCATCCCGCGCGGATGCGCCATCATCGACTCCGGGACCTCCATCACCGTGCCGGTGGGCACCGAGGTGCTGGGCAGGGTCTTCAACCTCCTGGGAGACCCCGTGGACGGCAAGGGCCCCGTCAACGTCAAGGAGCGGATGCCCATCCACAGGCCGGGCATCCCGTTCAGCCAGCTGGAGCCCAAGACGGAGATCTTCGAGACCGGCATCAAGGTGATCGACCTTCTCTGTCCCTACGTGCGCGGCGGAAAGACCGGGCTGTTCGGCGGCGCGGGCGTGGGCAAGACGGTCATCATCGAGGAACTGATCCACAACATCGCCACGCAGTACGGCGGCTACTCGATCTTTGCCGGCGTGGGGGAGCGCACGCGGGAAGGCAACGACCTGTGGAACGAGATGAGGGAGTCCGGCGTGCTTGAGAAGGCGTGCCTGGTCTACGGGCAGATGAACGAGCCGCCGGGGGCGCGGCTTCGCGTGGCGCTTTCCGCCCTTACCATGGCGGAGCACTTCCGCGACCAGGGTCTGGACATCCTGCTGTTCGTGGACAACATCTTCCGCTTTACGCAGGCCGGAAGCGAGGTTTCCGCGCTCCTGGGCCGCATGCCCTCCGCCGTCGGGTACCAGCCCACGCTCTCCTCCGAGATGGGAGAGCTGCAGGAAAGGATCACCTCCACGAAGAACGGGTCCATCACGTCCATCCAGGCCGTCTACGTGCCCGCGGACGACATCACGGACCCTGCGGCCGCCACGGTCTTCACGCACCTGGACGCCACCACCGTTCTCTCCCGCCAGATCGCGGAGAAGGGGATCTACCCCGCTGTTGATCCGCTGGCGTCCACCAGCCGGATCCTGTACCCCTACTACGTCGGAGAGGAGCACTACAACGTTGCCCAGACCGTTTTACAGTGTCTCCAGCGCTACCGCGACCTGCAGGACATCATCGCCATCCTGGGGTTCGACGAGCTTTCCGAGGAGGACAAGGCGACGGTTGCCCGGGCGCGCCGCATCGAGCGATTCCTCAGCCAGCCCTTCTTCGTTGCGGAGCAGTTCACCGGCTACGGCGGACGCCACGTCAAGCGGGCCGACACCGTTGCCAGCTTCAGGGAGATCATCAGCGGCGCGTGCGACGGTCTGCCGGAGCAGGCGTTCCTGTACGTCGGGACCGTGGACGAGGTCCGGGAGAAGGCACGGAAGGTGGCAGCAACGTGAACGCTGCCTCCTTCACGTTCATCGTGGCGACGCCGGACGGGACAGCCGCGCGTGGGGACTGCGACTTCCTGGTGGTTCCCACCACCCGCGGAGAGATGGGCGTGCTGGCTGACCACGCGCCGGTGGTGGCCAGCGTGGCGGACGGAGAGCTTCGCGTTCACTCCGGCGTTGATCTGAAGCGCGTGCGCGTGGGGCCGGGCCTGGTGGAGGTGCTGGACAACTCCGTGAGGCTGTTCGTGACCCACGCCGCGTCGGCGGGGTAGCGGGATCACGCTTTACCGTCGAACAGCTGTTCGTATCAGTCACGCCGCTTCGAACAGTCCACGCGCCGGCCCCAACCGGCCGTGAAACTTTACTTGACAACGGAAGCATCATGAACTATGATTCTGACTAAGTTTATCTCATGGGATGAAAGGGGCGAACATGCCTGTAAAGAAGACAGCAAAGAAGACCACCAAGAAGGCTGCCAAGAAGCCGGCAAAGAAGACGGCCAAGAAGAAGGCCGCCAAGAAGACCGCTCGCAAGAGGTAAGGTCTTCACCGCGCGAGAGAGCGAACCGCTCGTTCTCTCGCGTGGCGTCTCCAACGGCCGTCGGCCGGGCATGAGATGCCGGAGCTTGCCGCAACGGGAGGGGTGCGGAAGTCAGAGGTATCGTCACCGTCAGAATGTTTTAGCGCCGCAGGAAATCACGACACGCAGCAAAGACCACCTCTCCTGAAAGGGATGCAAGCGTCCCAGGCGCTCTGATCACTTTGACCTGCGGGCCGCATGGGGCCCAGACGTCGGGATCGGAGGCGCCGAACAGCGTGACGGCGGGGCAACCTGCCGCGGCCAGATGCGCAATCCCCGAATCGTTGCCGACAAACAGTCTGCATGCGGAAAGGCGCGCGGCAAGATGAAGAAGCGGAACAGCCCGCCAGGCCGGGGACCCTCCGCGCAGGACAAACCCATCCTCTGCCGGGCCAAGGACCCATCGAACATCGGACCCTTCGGACGTCAACCGCCCGGCAAGCTCCTCAAACTTTTCCAAAGGCCAGTTCTTCTTCCTGTCGCCGCTCCCCGGATGCAGCGCCACGGTGCCGGGCCTGACTACGATGTCCGGCTCGGAACGGCGAACGTGGGGGATGCGGTCAGTCGCGGTCTTGGCAAGCCCGGAGAACAGGGAAAGGTGATAGTCGACAATGGGCACTTTCTCCGCGGGAAAAGGATCCTGCCTGACGATCTCTGCCACTCCCAGCAACCCCAGGTTGGTTGCAAGGGGGGAAGACGGGGAGCAGAAAAGGAGCGCGGACCGCATGCTCCGAAAGCGATCTCGGAGAGCCGTTCCGGGGTCCGGCCCCGCGCCGAACAAGGGCGCAAACGGTAGGGAGCCCGCCTCCCACACCTCGTTGAAGACTCCCCGCTCCGCCAGGTCCCCGTACGCTGCCTTTCCGAGCAGGATGATCCTCTCCCGGGGATGAAACGCGCGCCAGGCGCTCATTGCGGGCAGCGTGGTGATGAAGTCTCCAAGGGCGCCGGCGTGGTAGACAAGGGAAGACTGCATTGTCGCCCTCCATGGCCGCCGCGCCTTCCGTCCTTCCATGGACTCGGCGCGGTTTCGCCTTCCATGGCCGCCGCGCCTTCCGTCCTTCCATGGACTCGGCGCGGTTTCGCCTTCCATGGCTAGAGTAGCACATCGGGCGCGTTTCTGGTAACAATGGAAGAGTTCTCACACATCGCGGAGGCCTCTATGCAGACGGAAACGAGCAGCACAATTCTGGTCATCAACTGCGGAAGCTCGTCGCTGAAGTATGAAGTGTGGCAGATGCCCCAGCGCACCAGCCTGGGCCGTGGCATGGTGGAACGCATCGGGGAGCTGAAGGGACGTATCTCCCAGAAGACGCCCAAGGGGGAGTACCTGCGGGAGACGCAGGTGCCCCACCACAAGGCCGCCATGGAGCTGGTGCGGGAGGCGCTCACTGATCCTGAGAAAGGGGTCCTGTCCCGCATGGAGGACATCTCCGGCGTTGGCCACCGCGTGGTCCACGGCGGAGAGCAGTACGCCAGCTCCGTGGTCATCGACGCCGCCGTGATCAGCGCGGTGGAGAAGAACGTGGAGCTTGCGCCGCTGCACAATCCGCCCAACCTCATCGGCATCCGGGAAGCGCAGTCCATCCTCCCCGGCGTCAAGCACGTGGCGGTGTTTGACACGGCTTTCCACCAGACGATGCCCCCGGCGGCGTATCTCTACGGCCTCCCCTGGGAGCTGTATGAGAAGTACAAGATCCGCCGCTACGGCTTTCACGGCACCAGCCATCGCTACGTTGCCACGCGCGCGCTGGAGCTCCTGCGCCGCTCCCCCCAGAACACGAACGTCATCACCTGCCACCTGGGCAACGGCGCCTCGGTGACCGCCATTGAGCACGGGAGATCCGTGGATACGTCCATGGGCTTCACGCCGCTGGAAGGCCTCATGATGGGCACGCGTAGCGGCGACATCGACCCCGCCATTGTCGACTTCCTGGAGCGCCGCGGCTACAGCTCCGCGGAGGTCAACAGCCTGCTCAACAAGAAGAGCGGACTCCTGGGGCTCTCCGGCATCTCCAACGACCTGCGCGACCTGGAGTCAGAAGCAACCAAGGGCAACCAGCGGGCCACGCAGGCGCTGGAGGTCTACGCGTACCGCGTTCGAAAATACATCGGCGCGTACGTGGCCAACCTCGTCAAGGTGGACGCGCTGGTGTTCACGGGCGGGATCGGTCAGAACGGCGTGCGGATGAGGGAAAGGATTTGCCATCGCTTGGAGAACCTCGGTATATTCATGGACTACGCAGGGAACACGTCGCTGGGCTCGGAGGAAGGGATCGTCTCCGCTCCCTATTCGCCCATCGCCATCCTTGTGGTGCCTACGAACGAGGAGCTGCAGATCGCCATCGACACCTACGGCCTGATCTTCGGCCTTGAAGCAGGCTACCGGCGGCGGAGCTCCGACGTATCGTTGTGAGGAAATGCAGGAAAGGGGCTTATCAATGGTAGAGCTCGATTTCACCAAGCTGGACGGGCTGGTTCCCGCCATTGCGCAGGACTGGCAGACCGGAGAGATCCTCATGGTTGCCTTCATGAACAAGGAATCCTGGGAGTTGACGCAGAAGACGGGAATCATGCACTACTGGAGCAGGTCCCGGAGCAAGCTCTGGAAGAAAGGGGAAAGCTCGGGCAACGTCCAGGAGGTGAAGGAGCTTCGCATCGACTGCGACTCGGATTGCGTCCTGGCCAAGGTCCGCCAGATCGGGGACGCTGCCTGCCACACCGGCTACCGCAGCTGCTTCTACCGGGTGGTGGAAAAAGGCGGAGAGCGGGTTGATGGCGTGAAAGTCTTCAATCCGGAAGACGTGTACGGGGAGAAGAAATGAAAGACCACATCATCAAGCTCGGCGTTCCCAAGGGGAGCCTGGAGCGCGCAACCATCGAGCTGTTTCAGAAGGCCGGGTGGAAGATCTCGACGTCGGAGAGATCGTACTTTCCTTCCATTGATGATCCCGAGATCACGTGCAACCTCGTGCGCGCGCAGGAGATGGCCCGCTACGTGGAGAACGGGGTCCTGGACGCCGGCCTGACCGGACTGGACTGGATCCTGGAAAACAACGCGGACGTGGAGATCGTGACGGACCTCATCTATTCCAAGGCCAGCACCACCAAGGCCAAGTGGGTCCTGGCCTGCCCTGCCGCCTCCCCCATTGCGCGCCTGGAGGACTGCGCGGGAAAGACCATTTCCACCGAGCTGGTGGGCTTCACAAAGCGCTACTTTGCAGAGCGCGGCATCACCGTGAAGGTGGAGTTCTCCTGGGGAGCCACGGAGGCCAAGGCGGTGGACGGACTGGTGGATGCCATCGTGGAGGTGACGGAGACCGGGACAACGCTGCGGGCAAACGGCCTCAAGATCGTCCACACGCTGCTGGAGACCAACACCAAGCTCATTGCCAACAAGACCGCCATGAAGGACCCGGCAAAGCGGCGCAAGATCCAGCACATCTCCCTGCTGCTCCGCGGAGCGCTTGCGGCGGAGAACATGGTTGGCCTGAAGATGAACGTCCCGGAGGCAAGCGCGGAAGAGGTCATCGGGCTTCTTCCCAGCATCACGTCGCCCACGGTTGCCAAACTCCACGACTCCGCCTGGTTTTCCATGGAGATCGTGATCCGGGAGTCCGTGGTGCGGGAGCTTGTGCCGCGCCTCATCGAAAAAGGGGCCACGGGAATCATCGAGTATCCGCTGAACAAGGTGGTCAACCGGGAAGACATCCCGTAAGGGCGCGCCATGAAGCAGTACCTGGACCTGTGCAGAAAGATATTGTCGGACGGCGCCGCCAAGTCGGACCGCACCGGCACGGGAACCCGCAGCATCTTCGGCTACCAGATGCGCTTCGATTTGCGGGAGGGATTTCCTCTCCTGACTACCAAGAAGCTCAACATCCGCGCCATCATCCACGAGCTTCTCTGGTTCCTCCGCGGTGAGACCAACATCAAGGCTCTCAACGCGGTGGGCGTGCACATCTGGGACCAGTGGGCCCGCGCGGACGGAGACCTCGGCCCCGTGTATGGCCGCCAGTGGCGCTCATGGCCGGCGCCGGACGGCCGCGTCTTTGACCAGATCACGCAGGTGGTGAATGGGCTCATGAAGGAGCCGTGGTCCCGGCGGCACGTCGTCTCCGCCTGGAACGTCGCGGAGATCGACACAATGGCTCTGGCCCCCTGCCATTGCCTCTTCCAGTTCTACGTGGCGGACGGTCTCCTTTCCTGCCAGCTCTACCAGCGCAGCGCGGACGTGTTCCTGGGCGTGCCGTTCAACATCGCCTCCTACAGCCTGCTCACGCACATGGTGGCCCAGGCCTGCGGCTACAAGGTCCACGAGTTCGTGCACACGCTGGGGGACGCGCACATCTACAACAACCACGTATCGCAGGTGGAAACGCAGGTGACGCGGGTGCCCCGCCCTCTTCCCCGGCTTTCCCTCAACCCCGCCGTGAAGGGGATCTTCGATTTCACGTTCGATGACGTCCAGATAGAAAACTACCAGCCGCACCCGCCCCTGCGCGGTGCAATCGCCGTGTAGCGGCCGGCGCCCCGGATGCCGGTCTCCCTGATTGCCGCGGTGGCGGCTGGCAACGTGATCGGCAACGCCGGGAAGCTCCCCTGGCGCCTGCCGGATGACCTTGCGCGGTTCAAGCGCATCACCCTGGGTCACCCGGTGGTCATGGGCCGCCGGACATTTGAATCCATGGGGAAGCCGCTGAGCGGCCGGCGGAACATCGTGCTGACCCGGGACGCCGGCCTTGTCCTGCCGGGCTGCCAGATGGCGCGTACGGCGGAAGAGGTCATGAGCGCAGCCGGCAGCCAGGAGCTTTTCGTGATCGGCGGCGCCGCCGTCTACGAGCTGTTTCTCCCCGTGGCAGATCACCTCTACCTCACTCACGTGGAAGGAGCTTTCCCGGGAGATGCATTCTTCCCGCCG
>Ga0335078_10016853_pt1 | contig 10853 bp, 1 predicted proteins | sample Lox_Sample_32_FD_206711 | JGI IMG/M metagenome (GOLD analysis project Ga0335078, IMG submission 206711) | Soil microbial communities from Loxahatchee National Wildlife Refuge, Florida, United States - Lox_Sample_3.2 | ecosystem: Environmental > Terrestrial > Soil > Wetlands | place: USA: Florida... | reverse complement strand
TATCCCGAATCAGTCCCGGGACCCGGTGGAGTACGTATTGCATTTTGGGGGTAAAGGTCCTAATCGGACCCAACATAGCCAACGAGGGCGCGGAGCTCGTACTTCAAACACCTTCGGGCGAGAATAAAGTCCGCAAGGTCTACATACCCAAGTGGATCGAACAAGTGACGGAGGGATTAGAGGCTGGCCGTATTGCTGGCCCGCTCACACAGCTTCTGCCGCCTGACCTCAAATATGCGATAACTCGAATTGACGAGAAGTCGTGGTCAGTGATGCTATCCGAAGCGGTTTCGGGGGTGGTGTCTTATCAACCGGATCAGTTGACGATTGAGGCGCTTACCTACCAGACAGTTGGCAAGACCGAAGACTTGATAGCCTGCCCGGAAAACCAGAACCCGATCGCCTATCAGATTCTGCGCGATCCAACTACTTACAAAAAGGCGATTTTCCCTTGGTCGCTGCCCTTCAATCTGCCGTGGGAATCTGTACGCGCTTGCCTGAACAGGGCCGGAATACCACGGCGTCAATTGATGGAACTAGCGAATCCAACAGGATATCTCAAAGATGCGGGGTGGGTGTACGAAACGCTGGGCATTTCCACTGAAGAGGCGGCCTTGATTGCCACTACCGTCAGTGACGAGCAGGTCTATGCTTATTGGGGACTGACGCAAGACGGGTGCACCGACTGGAGCAATTGCAGCGTCCTCGATGCCGATGCCGATGCCGGAAAGCCGGAATCCGGCGATCCTTTGAAGTTGTTATCCAAAGTATCCATCCTCCTCCAGCAGGCGCGTATCAGTTATGACGACTTGCTGCGCATCCTCAAAACATATTTTATAGGCGGTTCGCCGGCTAACGGGTATGGTCCTGCAATGAGGTTTCAGATAGAAACAATCGACACAAACGAGGTTCTGATCGACTCCACTGGCGCCGTTGTGCCGGGCCTAAAATCGAGCGACCGCGGACCTTGCAATCTCTCTGTAGGCGGTCTGTCGACGCTGCACCTGGACCGTATCCACCGTTTTGTCAGGCTCTGGCGCAAACTGGGCTGGGAAATTGAGGATGTAGATATCGCCATCAATGTCCTCAAAGGTGATGACGTGGACGTTTCCGAGCAGCTACTAACCTCCTTATCTCATATCCTGAAGTTGCAGGACATGCTCGATGTGCCGGCGAGCACGCTGATTCGTTGGTGGGGAAACATGGTTTCCTGTCTCCATTCAGGAGTCAAGTCGGTCTATGAGCAAGTTTTCCTGAATCCGCTGGTCCAGAATCCCCCGGATGACGCGTTTCTCCTCAATCCGGGAAGGAGCAACCTTCTCAATCCTGGCGCTGCATCGCTGAGCCAAAAATCGCCGCTTATCGCGGCGGCTCTCGGCATTCGCCAGGAGGATCTCAACCTGGCGCTGTCACAACTTGGGCTTTCCGCTGCTAAGGTGACGATGGACAACCTGTTTGAGCTCTACCGAACAACGTGCCTGGCGCGCGCCCTTGGTATCTCGATCCCGGATTACCTTTCCGCCGTGACGTTGACCGGCGCCACGCCGTTTGCGGGGACCGAGGATCTGGTTAAATTCTGCCAGACCGTTCAGTTCATCCAGAATTCGGGATTTAGCATTCAGGAACTCGCTTATTTGCTACAGCAAGATGCCTCAGCGTCCGGGCCGGTGGATATAACCGGCGACCGGATTTCGCAAATGCTGAAAAGCATCCGCTCCGCAATGCAGTCAAAGCTCGCTACGATCGAACCGCGGATAAAAACCTTCATCGCGAACAATTCAGGCGGACCAACCGTGCTAAGGGTGTTGGATACCAGGTCCGCCGTAGCGGCGGACTCGGCCTCGCTAACAATCGTCTTTCAGCCTGGTGACAGCGCTTCCGGCGTCACTCGCGACTTCAAGCTTCCCAAACAGGGCGCAAACGGAACGACTATTAGTTGGACGATCCCCTCGTCGATCCGGTGCTCGATTTCGGTAACAATTGACCCCTCGGATGCTGACTACGATATCGGAACTGTATACAGACCGGCGGCCGCGGAATCCGATTGCACGGTCATCCTTGCCGCGGCCATCAGCAGCGCTAGCGGCGGCAATCCCCCGGAAGTCGCGAGGGCCAGCTTGTATTTCCCGGTGACTGTGCTCAAGAAGCTGACGGATGCGCAGGCTGTCGATGCCGACGCCGCCTCGCTGACCATTGGCTTTGAACCCGGAGACAGCGCTACGAACGTCACCCAGAATCTGAAACTGCCGATCGTTGGCCCCAACGGCACAATTATTAGTTGGCCTCCTGGCAATACCTGGCCACCCGACAATCTCCCCGGCGTTATCAAGATACCGCCTGCCGGCTTGGGCGCGGATTCGGTTGTGGCTGAAGTATCCAGGCCGCCGGCAGATGGCTCGGATGTGAAAGCAACCCTAACCGCGACCATCAGCGGCGGTGATCCGGCGAATCCGACTCAAACCACAAAATCTTTCAGTCTGATTGTTCGCCGAGAATTAACGCCCCAAGACGCAGTGAAGGCCGACGCGGCGTCGCTAGCCATCGTATTTGCCAGCGGCGACACTGCCGCTAGAGTCACGCGGAGCTTAATCCTACCAACCACCGGCCCTCATGGCTCGCGGATTACGTGGACCCCGGATGATGGCGGTCTTGTCAGCCTTCCTGACAATGACCCTGATCCTGATTACACCTTCGGATATGTAGTCCGGCCGGCGGCAACGGGATTTGACGCTCCGATCACTCTCAGGGCGCACATCGCCTATACCGACGCAGCCGGGAACGGTGCGTCGGCCGACATTAGCTTCCCACTGGTCATACTGAGGGGGCTTACACACGAGCAGGCCGTCGCGGCCGACGCCGCCTCGCTGGCTATCGGCTTCGCGTCGGGCGACAGCGATGCGGCTGTTACATGTAACTTGACGTTACGAAACCTGGGTCCCAACGGCTCGAAAATCGAGTGGTCCTCCAGCGACACAAGCGTGATCGAAGTAATATCCAGCGCCCCTGACGGCAGCAACACTGCGGCGCCGCCTACACCGCCGATCCCGCCCGGTGCTCAGGCTTCGCCGCCTGTTGCAAACCGGTCCATGCCCATCGATTGGGCTGCCCTCTATTCCGATATCTTTGATACGCCTGCTTCTCTTAATTGTGATGCCGGCGACGTGAAACGGCCGACCGGCGACTCTGACGCCAATGTCTTCCTTACCGCAGTTGTCACGCACGCGGATATCACCGAGCACGCCGCCTCTGTTAAGAGAGTCTTCTACCCGAAAATGCTGCTGAACATGGACCCGCTGGACCCGAAGCGCCTGGCGTTGGTTTTGGATATGGCTGATCCCAATGACCCCGTCAATGGTTTGAACGTCCGCAGCTTGCTCAGCGATGTGGTAGTGGGGCAGGCGGCTGGGCTCTTCGGCCTTGAGGTGGCGCTGGCGCGAAAAATCCTAATCGGAGGCGCCTTTGACAAAGCGATCTTGCAGGACCCGTCGGATTCCAAGAAAAACGCCATTGCGGTGTTTTTCGACCCGGATTTCCTCAAGAACGATAATCCGGACGATGGCTCGGACACTCGGGCTGCGTGCGACTTGATCCACCGATTATTCAAGGTGTCACTATTACTATCGCGGCTAAAAATGAAGCCACCTGAGGTTGATTGGATCGAGAAGCCGGGTGAGACTGGTTGGATAGCCGGGCCGTTGGGCATGCTGACGATGGATTTCAACCAGCTACCCCTGGCCCCAACTACAGGTGTTACCCCCCTGTTTGACCCCTGGCTAAGACTGGTAACGCTCTTCCAGATTCGCGACCGCGCTTCGGGCATGGGAACCCTGCTCGGCCAGTATGTAGCCAAGCTTGTCGAGCTTCACAAACTAGAACGCCCGGTAATCCCGCTGGATCCGAAATTGCCGGCTCAACCCGTCACACCATCCGGGGACGTTCCGCTTTCGCCCTCGATTGAGGATCTTCCACCGCAACGGCCGACGTTCCCAAACAGATGGTCGGTTTTAGCGGCCTTGATTGGAGTAGGTCTGGGCCTGCCGGAGGAATGGAATTACACCGAGATTGCCAGTCGCCTAGGAATGTATGAGCTCGACCATTATCGCGATCCGCTCAAACTACAAGAACTTATCGACCTTCTTATTGCGATGAAGAAACTGGGCGCGAACATAGATGACGTGAATCTGATCACTGAGACCTGGCCTGAACCGGACCCGAGCGGTGTGAAAGAAGACCCGGCGACCCAGGCAGAAATAAGGGCACGGGCGCTTTTGCGCGCTAAATATGGCGCTGATTCCTGGAACGGCGTCGTCAAGCCCATTTCTAACGCGCTGCGTATACGGCAAAGAGACGTCCTGGTCGACTATCTGATCTCTCAGACCAACACCGAGGACCATCCGATCAAGGACGTCAATGCCCTCTATGAGTATTATCTTATAGATACACAGATGTCCCCATGTATGCTCACCAGCCGTCTGGTCCAGGCCACTGCGGCGGTCCAACTATTTATTCAGCGGTGTTTATTGAATTTGGAGCAGGTCCAACTAGATGTGGGTAACACCAAAGGATACCGCAGCCGCTGGGAGTGGATGAAGAATTACCGGGTCTGGCAGGCCAATCGCGAAGTCTTTCTCTGGCCCGAAATCTACCTTTTTCCCGAGTTGCGCGACGACAAAACCGAAACCTTCAAAGCGCTCGAAAGCGGCATCAACCAGGGCGAGCCGAGCGATCAACTGGCGCAGGAGAATCTACTCGCCTACCTCGACGAGCTGAACGAGATCGCCAAGATAACTGTCTATGGGATGTATGAAGACGTCGACGTTGACGCAACTGATCCTCATAAGTTCGTTCGGACGCTATACATCGTGGGCCGCTCACCCAACCAACCCTACAGCTATTATTGGCGCCAATGCACCGCTTTCGGCGACGCGGACAATATGAGCTGGAGCGGATGGGAAAAGATCACGGACATTACCGACGACCACGTAATGCCATTTGTGTTGGACCACAACCTGCACATAGCGTGGCCGACCATCGTAGCGAGTACTTTTCATCCACTCGGAGCGACCGACACGACCAAGAATCCCACTGACCCTCACGAGATTAAGTATTGGGAAATCAAGCTCAACTGGATTCGGCGGACAGCCAGAGGATGGACCAAAAAGCATGTCAGTAAGGATGTAATACCGCATCCCGATTGGTCTGACGAAGTGTCTGAACTTCAATGTCAAGGAAATGATCCAGACACAGAAATAACATTCCGACTTGGTATGGATTCAAGCTCGGATCCAGCGAATGCCTCGATATCAGACCAGGCAAGAGTTTTGATGGCGGTCAAGACGGACTCTGCTGAAAGGGAAGGCGTCGACATACACGCTTATAAGCAGCTTGCCAACGCTCAGCCGGAAGGCGGTGAAATCAAAAATGGCCGCCCGGAAGAATTTACCAACCCCCCCATTTATTATGATGCTTTGGGAGCAAACGGGTACGAAATCTTGTATGTCCTTGCTTACGGTAACTCGGATGAGAAGAAAATCCTTCGAGATAAATCCAAAATTGATAAGATTCTCGGAAACGCCCGGGTAATACGGTACGTAATTGACCATGAGACGCTAATCGAAGGAATCTTCAACCTGCCCGTCCGACCCACCCCCGAAGAGGCACTGCTTATCTTCATTGGCACACCCCCTTTCCCCCCTCCTCCAGCGCCACCAATAGTACCAGCTACGGGTGTTTGGGCGGCCGATGGAGAAGTGGCATTGCTGTTAACGGCGGCGGGGATCTCACAGTGGCTACCCCCCTTGCTAATACATATCGATCTGCTGAAATTCATTCAAGCCAATTCAACTGTGATAAATCTCATTTTTCTCAATAATTGGTGGGATACGCCATTTCACGCTAAGTTTGTGCTATATCCTTATCACTGCTGGCAGCGCGCCGACGGGGGCGAGTTTTGGAATTGCCTTTACTATGACACTCTATTCCTCGATGTCGGCTACGTGACCGGGCTCGGCTGGAACTCCACCGAAGGAACATTGAGAAAGACGCTCTCGTTGAACGACGGGAACTACACGGCTTCCGTGGATGAGAAGGGGCAGCCCTGCTTCTTGTACGATTGGGACTTGGTTGCCGACTTCGAAAACGACGGGAAGAAGTACATTACCAATTTTGAGATTTGTTCCAACGATGGCAGGTTATTAGTATCGCCATCAATTTCGTGTGCGCCTCTCCTCGGGATCGGGCCTCTAGTGATCGAGCAATTCGAGGCAGCGTTCATCGCGTTTGAAGAGAAGTTCCAACCAACATGGACGTTTGTATCTGTCGGCAAATTCATCCTATCATCTGACAACGATGTCAGCGTCGCGCGGGCATCGGCAGAATCCGATCCGCAATTACCATCCATTGATGCGGTGAATTGCTACGCCAATGGATACCGGGAACAACTCTGGAACGGTCTGACATTGGTTACCGAGAGCAGCACTCCTCAAGATAGCTATGCTATAGCCGATAAGAACGGGTGGCAAACGCTCGGGACGAATGGTGACTGCTGGATTATTCCGTCAAGCCCACACCTGGTGGAATTCGAAGTTGGCATGCCTCCTAACTCTCGATACCAACGCGAAAATGTTTGGTACTATGAGGATCCTTTCTATAAGCTGTATGTCGTCGGTGTAGATTGGAGCGACTCTTCTACTACGTGGTTTGGCGTAACTGATAACATCAATTGCACCGCCCGCCTGCGCGAACACCCCTATGGTGAACTCGGCAACCTCTATTCATATGACTCGCAAGCTCAATTAACGGTAGCCAATTTCCTCAGTCAGAATAATCTTGTTGGCGAATGGACCAAGCTTTTAGCCATGGATCCGACTGGATTTTGCTTACAAGCTCCATTTGCTCTCTATAACTGGGAGATCCTTTACCACATCCCAATGCTGATCGGGGAATTTCTTACCAAACAGCAGCGGTTTGAAGATGCGCAGAAATGGCTGCACTACATCTTCAACCCCACGAAACCGGACGGTTCCGGCAATGTAAAGGGAGCGGCCCAATTCTGGCGGTTCCTGCCTTTCCGAGAGCTAACCAGCGGTGACGATCTGCAGCAGTTGTTTAACCTGCTGGCAAGGCAGGCGGCAGGAAAATCAACTAGCAAAGACGAGCAGAACGACTTGGCTCCGCTTTCCAATTTGATTGATAAATGGAGAGATAATCCGTTTCTGCCATTCCTGGTTGCTCGTTCACCAATTCGCTGGCGCTCTTTCGAATGGCGGACAATCTTCGCTTACCTGGACAACCTAATCGCCTGGGGAGACCAGATGTTCCGCCGCTTCACGCGTGAGTCCATCAATGAAGCAATCCAGTATTACGTTTTGGCTTCAAAGCTACTCGGCCCGAGGCCGAAAAGCATCAAGTCCCAATCTCAGCCGCCCCCGCAGAGCTACCGCGATCTCTATAAGAACTGGGATTACTTTAGTAATGCATGGTATACGTTCGAAAGTACCACATCTGTGATGCTGATGGCATATACTTCTAAGCAACCTGGCGGTGGTTTCACCAGCGCTGGCGGCATCGGGGATATCCGACTGAATCCGGAACCGAGCGTAGTGCTAAGCTCTCTCCCCATGCTCTATTTCGGCGTTCCCGGGAACGACAAACTTATGGCTTATTGGGACACGGTCGAGGACCGATTACTCAAAATCCGCAATTGCATGGACATTGACGGGGTTACGCGTGAGCTGCCACTTTTCGCACCTCCCATTGACCCGGCGCTGCTCGTGCGGGCCGCCGCGGCAGGCCTTGATATCGACACCGTGCTGGCCGATATGGCGGCGGCCCTGTTGCCATACCGCTTCAACGTCATTGTTGAAAAAGCCAGCGAGATATGCGCTGAGGTCAAAAGCCTGGGAGGAGCGCTGCTGTCGGCGCTTGAAAAGAACGACGCAGAAGGCCTTGCCTTGCTGCGCTCAGGCCAGGAGGTCGCCATGCTCAATCTGGTCACTCAGGTAAAGCAACGGCAAATAGACGAAGCCAACGCCAATATTGACAGCCTTAACCAGAGCATGGCGGTTGCACTGGCCAGGTTTACGCAGTACCAAAAATTGCTCGGCAAAGCCGTATCGCTCGATTCCAGCGGCCTTCCTGTGTTGTCGGCCGGTTCATCGCTCCAGGTGGCCGCCAACGCGCCGGGGGATGAATCGGGGCTTGGATTGATTCAGTATGAGGTAGACCAGATAGCGTCTTTGGACGAGGCTCATAAGTGGCAGGAGGGGGCCGGGATCGCCAGCACAGTTGCGGGAATTCTCCATGCGATGCCTGAATTCCAAAGCGGAGGTATCTTTGCCTACGTTCATATAGGCGGTATGCATCTTGGCAATGCCGCTAACGCCGTGGCTTCATACCTAAGCCTTCTTGCCGGCGATGCCAGCTATCAATCGAATAGAAAAGGCATGTTGGCTTCATACCAGCGACGGCAGGATGAATGGGTATATCAGAGCAGGCTGGCGCTGGAGGAAATGAAGCAAATCAACAGACAAATTATCGCGGCCCAAATACGGTTGGATATCGGGCAGAAGGAACTGGATAACCACCTGAAACAGATAGACAATGCCCAGGCCGTGGATGACTTCATGCACGACAAGTACACGAACCAGGACCTTTATTCCTGGATGACCGGGCAAATATCAAATGTCTATTTTAGCTGTTATCAACTGGCCTATGACACGGCCAAACGCGCGGAAAAAGCTTTCCGAAGCGAACTGGGATTGGATGACTCGAACTTCATCCAATTCGGTTATTGGGACAGCTTGAAAAAGGGACTGCTGGCCGGTGAGAACCTGTCGCTGGATCTAAAGCGCATGGAGGTCGCTTACCTGGAGCAAAACACGCGCGAGTTCGAGATCATCAAGCACCTCTCATTGCTTCAGCTAGATCCACTATCATTAGTCCAACTGAAAGAGACTGGCGAATGTGAATTCACGCTACCAGAGGCTCTTTTCGATATGGATTTCCCTGGCCAGTATTTCCGTCGAATAAAGTCGGTCAGCATCACCGTACCCTGCATTGTCGGTCCCTATTCCAGCGTGAACTGCACCCTGAGTTTGCTGAATCACAGCTATCGACGCACTTCGCTGGTCGGCGCTGATGGATACCCCCGACAGACCAATTCACAGGGAATCCCGGGCGATGATCCCCGTTTTTTCGATGTCATTGGCATGATCCAATCCATCGCAACGAGCCATGCCCAGAACGACAGCGGGGTGTTTGAACTCAACTTCAGGGATGAGCGCTATCTTCCCTTCGAAGGAGCAGGCGCGATTTCAACCTGGCGGATCAAGCTTCCCACCGAATTTAGGCAATTCGATTACGACACCATCTCTGATGTCATCATTCATCTGAAATACACCGCCAGAGAGGGCGGAGATCTGTTGGCTGACAAAGCAACCGCCTATGTCAAGGACCTCCTGAAGAACGCCGACGAGTACGTTGGACGCACCCAATTCTTTTCGATTCGACATGAATTCCCGTCTGAGTGGGCAAAATTTGTGGCCGCGAAATCGGACAACGAGACTCAGAATGTGAGCTTATCGCTAACCCTGCGCCGGGATCACTTTCCGTTCTGGACCAGCGGACGAATCAAGACCATCGTGGATGTGTCGGTGTACGCTAAGGGATCGTCAGCCGGCGTGTCCCTCGCCGAGGATGTTGGAAGCAAACCATCCGAAATGACGCCGGTCTCAGACCTGGACGACGTCGTAGCGGGAAAGCTAAGAAATGTTCAAATAGAGAAGAGTCCGGAATGGTCAATTCCCATCAAGTTCTTTTTGACGGACAACACAATGGAAGATCTTTGGCTGACTGTGCAATGGAACAGTTAAGCAGGCGCAGAACTCTGAGCCAATTCCGGATGCAGCTATGAACCCGAACTCCCAGTGGCTGCTCCGTTTTATTTAGGAAAGCTCCCTCAATGACTTGAGGGACTTCCCAATGGGCAGCACCGGGCCTTTTGAAGGGAACGGTCGCTCGTTAGTATTCGCCCTTTGATGTCCGTCAAAATCCTGCCACTGAGAGAGGAAAACCGATGAAAGGTTCACGTTCAATAAAGGCCTCGCGGAAGCGGGCGCCACTCAACACGAATGAGTCGACGCCAGCGCCTCCTATTTCGACGGCCGTCGGCTCGCCCATCACCAAGCTTGGCCAAGCAGCAAAAGAAAGTTGGGTCGAACTCATCCGATCGCTAAAAGCCAGAGAGAAGCTGAGCGAAGATGAGGTCAGCAATCTAACGTTGGCTTCAGTCCTCGAGCAACTGGCTGAACAATTGGCAGCCGCTGCGGACGATGCCCAGCTGGCCAATGTCGAATTACAGAGCGCGCTCCAGAAACAGCAGCAAACTCTGCAGATGGTATCGTCTATTTCGAAGGCGCTAAACGATACGGCGCTCGCCGTAATTCGGAAACTTGGTTCGTAATTGTAGGCGACTTTCAGATTCAGCTCAAAGAGGGACCGTCGATCTCCGCTGGCCAAATGAGTCGTATTTCCCAAAAGGAGAAACACGACAGACAGATATAGTCTCTTGGGCGCCACCTCCGCGCACTCGTTTCGCTATTCCATATTCGTTATGGAACGGAGTACACCAAATCGAAGAAATCTCGCCCAGGCCGCCTCAAGGGCCGACGCGCAAGACCAGGGCGCTGTAGCCCTTTACTTATCGAGTCTCGAATCGATTGAGAACGCCCCTTTTGGCGCCCTAGTAGTTGTCACCGACAGCAGCGTCGCCAGAGACTTCATCCAGCGAAATCTCCAATTGCCGGCGCTCTGTGGTCCGTTCGATGCGCGCTGGAGCCCGGCGCTTGCCTCCT
>Ga0335078_10016850_pt1 | contig 10853 bp, 10 predicted proteins | sample Lox_Sample_32_FD_206711 | JGI IMG/M metagenome (GOLD analysis project Ga0335078, IMG submission 206711) | Soil microbial communities from Loxahatchee National Wildlife Refuge, Florida, United States - Lox_Sample_3.2 | ecosystem: Environmental > Terrestrial > Soil > Wetlands | place: USA... | reverse complement strand
GAACCAAATAACGCTGTTACCATCTCGATCTGACATAACGCCTCTCTTGCTAGACGGATGGTAGCACCCGGTTTTCGGAATTACAATTCGGGCAGCCACCTACCGTTACTATCGTGCAAGTCTTACGATTGGCCGTACTTGTTCTTCATTCCGGAAAGCGAGACAATAGTGCATCAGCTTTTCCCAGCCTGAAATTTAAGTCCTGAGAACTTGACGCAGAAATACCGCCAGCACGGATACCAGGACCGCGACCGCGAAGACGATCGGCAAAAGCAAGGTTCACCGAAGCCTGCGCGCAAAGACACTTTCGGCCCGCGGCCCTTGCAGATGCCGGGAACGCGCACAGTCTCGCGCTGCGCCCAGTGCGGCACCTTGCTGCCCAGTTCGATCGATCCGAACGAGAGGTGCCCAAAGTGCGGATGCGAACTTCATTCCTGCCGCCAATGCACTTACTTCGACACCTCGAGCCGTTTTGAGTGCGCACAGCCGATTGCAGAACGGATCGCGAGAAAAGACGAAGGGAACGACTGCACGTTCTACTCGATTCGCGTAAGGGTGGAGAAAGAGACCTCTACACCTACGGCCATGAAGCCGCAGGATGCGCGGCAGGCGTTTGAAAATCTCTTCAAGAAATAGCTTAAGGCCGGCGTCCGCGCAGGTTGAGTCTCCAATAGTCAAGCGCAAAGGGTGGATCATCTTGAGCGGCCTCTTCGGTCAGAAGACGCATAAACTCATCGCTCAAATCGGCTGTTGGGATCGTCTGGAGATGGCGGCAGAGGATGATGTTGCGCACGAATTCGTTATACTCCTCGGCATTGCCGAGAACAGTCGGTGCAGCCTCGATTGAAGTCTCGATTTCGACGAAACCGGCACGCCGCAGAGCTGCGGCTGCACCCTCAGCATCCTGAAAAAGCCAGGGTTCTCGGAACCGTTCGAAGTATCGCGCGAACGTTTTTGTGTTGGTGAGAGCGTTGACACGGTCACGGACATGGCGGATGTTGGGACCTCCGCCACATTGCGCTGCGATCCATCCTCCAGAAACGAGCGCACGGTAGAGATTAGAGAACAGGCGGTCGTGATCGAGCACCCAGTGAAATGCAGCAGTACTGACGATCCCGTCAAATGCGCATTGGAATGGCATAAACAGAAGATCGCAGGCCACAAAGAGGACGCGGCTGCCGTATCGACTGAGGTGATCGCGCGCGGAGGCGAGCATATTTCGCGAGAGATCCGCTGCGACCACGCGGCCGCGAGGCAGAGCTTCGAGAAGATCAGTGGTCAGGCGTCCGGTTCCGCATCCAGCGTCGAGAAGGGTTTCATCGCCGCGTAGCCTAAGGCGAGACAGAACCGTCTTGCCCCAACTAACCTGCGGGTCCGACAGGCGATGATAAACAGCAGAATTCCATTCACGATGCCGTGGTCCAGTCACCACTGAGATTGTATAGATGCGAGTGGGATCATTCTTACAGTGTCATTAAGGCTTCAATGTCGGCCTTATCAGCAACTCACTCACAAATGATTGCGCCGACTGCGTAACCAGCATGGCCACTGCATGCGCAATGTCTTCCGGCTGCAGCATCTTTTTCGCATCTTTACCCGCATGCGGACTGAGGTTGGTGTCCACCGAGCCGGGACAGATCACGGAAACACGAATGTTATAGGCACGTAATTCTTCGGCAACCGAATAGCTCAATCCATTCAAGCCCCACTTCGACGCGGAATAGGCGGCTCCATTGCGGACAGGATTCTTCCCGGCCAGAGAAGAAATGTTGATGATGTGGCCGGATTTGTGATCGACCATGCCGGGGGCGAAGGCGCGGATGCAATAAAAAACGCCGCGCAGGTTGGTATTCAGAACCTGGTCCCAATCCTGCGGAGTCATTTCATGCAATGGGCCGCTGAACGAACCGACTCCAGCGTTGTTCACCAGGATATCGACTCTGCCGAAATCTTTGCCTACTTTGGCCGCCAGCCGTTCGATGGAGCTCAAATCCGTGACATCGCACTCAGCCACGGCACCTTGACCGTCGCTATCCGCAATGGCCCTGGCCGTGGCTTCCAGCGGCCCACGGCTGCGCCCGCAAAGCACAACTTTTGCGCCCATGCTCGCGAGCTTGCGCGAAATCGCAGCCCCAATGCCGCGCCCCGCACCTGTAACAACTGCAACTTGATCTTTAATGGAATCTTTTTCTTCGTCTGCCATGTGGTCTACCTTTCATCGTGCTCAACACCGTAACCATCCGATGGTCAGAGCTTTTGCATCTCAAGAATTGTAAGCTGGGAAAGTGAACTTGCCTTAGACAGTGCACATACTTATAATCCGGCTCACCGGAGAGTTGCTGAATTGTGATGTAAGCAATGCAGTGCAAGGTTTTCCCGGCCTGCCGCTGCCGCATGGGCCTTATTTCCGAGGCAGTTTGCGGCTGAGCAGAACATACAAGATGTCGCCGTCGATTTCCCAACAGCTTTGAGGAGCCTCAGATGAGAACGATTCCAGTCGCGCTTGTGCTTATTGCCGGACTTGCAATGCCATCGATCCGAATGGCGCAAGCGCAGGCCCAGCCTGCTGCACAACCAAGCCCGGCGGCTGCCCAGCCGCAGCAGAAGAAGGAGATCAAGGATCCCGCCGAATACAACGCCTATGTCGGTGCGGTGCAGCAGACGGATCCGAAAGCAAAGATCAGCGCCCTGGAAGCTTTTCTGGTGCAGTATCCCAATAGTGTGATGAAACCAGACGCGCTTGAACTCCTGATGGGAGCCTATCAGCAGACTGGCGATCAGACGAAGATGGTGGACACGGCACAGCGGCTGCTGACGGTGGATCCCAACAACCTCCGCGCTTTGGCCCTGCTCACCTATCTGAAGCGTGCGGCGGCGGAAGCCGGTCAAAACGCGCAGCAGAACCTGAACGATGCCTCACAGTACGCCAATCGCGGATTGGAAGCATTGAAAACCGCCACTAAGCCGGACGGGATGTCCGATGCGGATTTCGAAAAGCTGAAAAACGAAACCGCTGTGATTTTCAACGGCGCCGCGGGAATGGCGGCTCTGCAAAACAAGGATTACAAGACGGCGCAACTTGATTTAAAGGCCGCGGTGCAGGCGAATGCCAGTGATTTGCGGAATGTGTATCCCCTGGCTTTGGCGTACCTGACGCAGACTCCTCCTGACTATCCCGACGGGCTTTTCTACATTGCCAAAGCAGATGACCTCGCGGCCGGCTCCGCTGGCCAAGCCCAGATTGACGCCTATGGCAAGGCACAATATGTGAAATATCACGGGTCAGATCAGGGATGGACGGATGTGCTCGCGGCGGCAAAGACCGACCCGGCTCCGCCTGCAGGCTTCACCATCACACAATATGTGCCTCCCACTCCAACTCAACAGGCCCACGATCTTGTGAACGGCAAAACGACGGATGACATCAAGAAGCTGAGCTTTGCCGACTGGGAACTGGTGCTCTCTGCCGGAACCCCCGAAGATCAGGATAAAGTCTGGAGCGTGATCAAGGGTGTTCCTTTACAAATGGAGGGCCAGGTGATCAGTGCCACCGACACCCAGGTGCAGATAGCCGAAAGCGAGGATGATATCGCGCAGAAACGCGCCGACATCATCATCACCATGTCGGGGACGATTCCCGCCCGCCTGATGCCCAAGGAAGGGGCGCCGCTAGACTTTGAGGGCACACCCTCGTCCTACACTCCGAGTCCGTTTGTCATGAATATGGATAAGGGTGCGCTGCTGACGCAAAAATCGACCACCCCAAAGAGACCGGTTCATAGGAGAACCACAGCTCAATAGAACCGCTGGCACCGAAAGAATCTCTCAGTCCAGGTTTCCCTGTTCGAGAACTACGTTCTCGCGCACGATCAGCCGGTGTGCCGCGATCTCTTTCAATTTGGGCAGTACGCGGTTGACGTGCTCATCCGTGTCGACGAAGATTACGATCACCGGCAGCTTTCCGCCGGCATCCACCAGATGAGAGCTTTCGACGCGGTGCCTGCCGAGAAAGCCGGCGACGGCGTGGAGAGTGGTGGCGGCATAAACGTTTTCCTTGCGCAGATAGCTGAGAATCTCCATATGTAGCGGACGATTTTGCCATTTGTCGCCCTCGTTCAAGTAGATGGTAACCTGCACCGCCATGGCGTTAGCCATTGTACTCGCCTGCCTCCCCTTGCTCGCACCGCTGCGGGTCTAAAACTCGAGCACCGCGCATCTAGAGCACCCGCGCTAAAGCCATGCCAGCCAGGGCCCCCAGCAGACAAAGCAGGTTGTTGCCCAGGATGTTAGTCAGCATGAACCGCCACTGGCCCTGCTCGAAGTAAGCCATGGTTTCAAATGCATAGCTGGAGAATGTCGTAAACGCTCCGCAGAACCCCACCACCACAAGCAATCGCCAGCGGGGGTCGGTCAGCACCCGCTCCGTGGTCCAGATCATGAAGAAACCCACGATGAGGCTTCCGGTGATGTTGATGACCAATGTCCCGTACGGGAAAGCGGGCCCCAGAAGTTTGGCCGAATAACGGCTAATGAGATAGCGCGCATTGGCGCCTGCGATCGCACCCAGGGAGATGACCAGGAAGTCAAGGACAGGCAATTCCACGATGGAGTTCTCCTGAAATTCGTAGGAGTCATCAGCCTGTTCAGGCGGTTATGGCGAACTCCATCGCCTTCATTCTTTTATCACAAACCCCGTACTGCAGCACAGTGACCCACGTAATCGCAATGAGACGATTGGGTTATCATTAGGGGATTGTTGGGGACGTTCACGACGTGGGGACGCGTTGACTGTCCCCTGGGTAAATGACATCGACTCCAAACCCCAATCTGCGTCTTCACAACAGCGGGCGCGCATAGCTTTTGCCTCAGCAGTCATTCTTCTGCTGGTCAGCGGCGTTATAGCGTACGTGATGATTGGCCGGCTCCTCGCTGCCCAGGTGATCGTCGCCCACACGCGCGATGTGCAGCAGACGCTAGCGCAGGTGAGGACAGTGACCAGCAACGCGGCCCTTGCACGGAACCGCTATTTTGATTCCAGCGATCCACAGTTCATTCAGGATTACCAGGCGGCGTTGTCGCGCGTTGATCCAGTGCTGCAAAAGCTGCGGCAACTCACTTCAGATAACCAGGTCCAGCAGGCAAATTGCGGGCATTTGACAGACACGGTTCGTGACCGGCTTACGCTCATGTCGCAGTCGATTCAGATGAAGCAGGCGGGCGTTCTGGATGCGACCAAGCAGGCGAGCTTTTCCCGACAGATCATCGCAGCCTACGCTGATATGGATGCCATCCTCGAAAAAATGAATTCGGAAGAGCAGCGGTTGCTTGCGGTGCGAATCGCCAATGCGACGCAGCTCTTTCGAGTCACGGTGGTTGTTCTATGTGGGGCGTTCGCTCTGGCCTTGATCTTGTTGATGGTTCACTATCGGCTTCTAAATAGCGAATTGAGAGCGCGCCAGCAGGCGGAGCGTGCCGCGGCAGACAGGGCGCACTTCCTTGACATGGCGAACGATGCGGTCTTCGTCCGGAGTCCTGAAGGCGCCATTCTGTACTGGAATGAAGGCGCAGAGCGGTTATATGGTTGGACTAAGAAGGAAACGGTGGGCCAATCCACCGCGGCCTTGCTGCATACGGAATATCCCCATCCATTGGCGGAGATTACCCAAATGCTGAGCCGGGAGGGGCGATGGGAAGGTGAACTGGTTCACACCAGGAAAGATGGCACCCGGATCACGGTCTCCAGCCGCTGGACCCTGCTGCGCGGAGCAGAAGAGAGTGCTTTCAATTGGCTGGAAATCAATACCGATATAACCGAGCAAAAGCGCGCCGAGGAGAGTTTGCGTTTGCTTTCCGCCCGGCTGCTGCAGATGCAGGATGAAGAGAGAAGGCGAATTGCGCGCGAATTGCACGACAGCGCGGGGCAGACGCTGGCTGCGCTCGGTATGAACCTGGCCACGCTGGAGGCGGACGCCAATGCCAGCCCGACTGCCAGCCGCGTGGTTAATGAGTGCGTGGGATTGGTGAAGGAGCTCACCAAAGAATTGCGGACCATCTCCCACCTCCTGCATCCTCCGCTGCTGGATGAAGTGGGAATTTCATCCGCGCTGCCGTGGTATGTCAGCGGTTTTGCGGAACGAAGCGGAATCAAGGTCAATCTTTCTATCCCTGAGGATTTTGGCCGGTTGTCGCCAGAATCAGAGACAGCCATCTTTCGCGTGGTGCAGGAAAGTTTGACTAACATCCATCGTCATTCTGGAAGTTCAGTGGCGCACATTCGAATCTGGCGGGAAAACGGAGACGTGGCTCTGCAAGTGCGGGATGAAGGCAGAGGCATAGCTCCGGACCGCCGGCGAGCGGTGGATTCTCTGGCTGGAGCAGGTGTGGGCATCCGGGGAATGCGGGAGCGGATTCGCCAACTCGGCGGCAAATTGACGATCAACTCCAACGGCTCCGGTACTACCATTGTGGCGACATTGCCGGCAAATAAGACCACCAGTTTTGGCGCCGCTTAGACGATAGCTTCCACCCAATAGAACGAATCAATGAACCTTTCCACCGAACTTCGTGCTGAACCTCCACGAACCGATACAAAGCCAGCACCAGGCGACCGTCCTGCGTATCTTCTTGTGGTTGTCTTGTCGCTATCCAAGCTCGCGCTTCATCTCGCTCTGAGCGGCGGTTACGGCTACTTCCGCGATGAACTTTACTATCTGGCTTGCGGGCGTCACCTGGCCTGGGGCTACGTGGATCAGGCGCCAATGATCGCCTTCGTAGCTCGCATCGCCTTGTGGCTCGGCGCCTCCTTGCCGGTGCTTCGCGTGTTTCCGGCTATCGCTGGCGCGCTGCTGGTGGCTTTGACAATGTTGCTGACCTGGCGGCTGGGAGGGGGACGCTTCGCACAGGCAATCGCCGGGCTGACAGTGATATTCACTCCGATTTATCTGGCCATTGACAGCCTTCTCACTATGAACGCATTCGAGCCCTTGTTCTGGATGGGTTGCATCTATGTGCTCATCCGCATCGTTCAGACCGGGGATTCGCGCCTGTGGCTGTGGTTCGGTGTATTCGCCGGACTCGGCCTGATGAATAAGCATTCCACGGGCTTTTTCGGGTTGTCAGTGGCGATTGCCCTGCTGTTCACACGCGAACGAAAGGAATTTGCCAAGCCTTGGATTTGGATCGCTTTGGCGATTGCATTGCTGATCTTCTCTCCCAATCTGATCTGGCAAATTCAGCATCACTTTCCGACGATTGAAGACCTGCGCAATGTTCAAGTCACCGGAAAGAACGTAGTTCTTCCTCCGCTGCAGTTCATCTGGCAACAGATCATGGTCATGCACCCTGTGCTTTCTCCGATATGGCTTGCCGGGCTGTGGCATTTTTTCTTCGGCCGAGGCAGGCGTTACCGGTTGCTGGGTTGGATCTTCGTCATCTTTTTCCTGATGATGATGTTTCTCCATGGCAAGGATTATTATGTTGTTCCGATCTACCCTATGCTGATTGCGGGTGGGACGGCCGCCTGGGAGGGAGTGCTTCAACGCTGGCGGTTTACGCGGGGTAAGCTTTGGGCGAAAGCGGCGTCGGCAGCCGTCATCCTTGTTAATGGCGCGATTCTCGCGCCTCTCATGTTGCCTTTGCTGCCCCCACAGTATTATCAGCTCTATGCTCAGAAGGTCGGTTTCAAAGTTGCCAAAGAGGAAACTCAGGAACATAGCCCGCTGCCTCAATTCCTCAGCGACCAGTTCGGCTGGCCCGGCCTCGTGCGTGACGTAGCGCAGGTTTATGACTCCTTGCCGCCGGAGGAACGGGCTCAAACTGGCATTTTGACCGGCAATTACGGTGAAGCGGGCGCCGTCGATTTTTTTGGGAAAAGTTATGCGTTGCCGTCCGCGGTCAGCGGGCATCAGACATATTTTTATTGGAGTACCCATGGAACCAATCCCAGGAATCTCCTCACCCTCCAATATTCAACCGGGCATCTTTCGAGAATGTGCGAGTCGGTTGAGCAGGTTGGCGTCCATGATGATCGATGGGGTATGGCCGAAGAAAACCAGCCGATTTATTATTGTCGCGGATTGAAAGCTTCTCTGGCTGAGATTTGGCCAAGTTTGAAACACTGGAATTAAGTCACTGAAGCGGCGAAAATATTCCAGCACGAAACGTCGGAATGTCAGCCATCGCGATTACCACGCCGGAGATCACACCCTCGCAGCCGGAGATACGGCCAGTCGTTCAAAAGCCGCATCTTCCGCGCAAAGGCTCCAGCGCAAAACCCAGCGGACTCGCTTTCTGGATGGAGCAGGTGCTCAAAGAATGCGAGCGGGCGAGCGTTGATTTTGCCGCCGACCCGGTCCACGATCTGCGGGTCGCGTTGCGCCGTTGCCGATCAATGGCGGATGGTCTCATGGCCATCGATCCGGATTCCAACTGGAAGAAGATGAAGAAAGCTGGCAAAGCGGTTTTCAGCAGCCTGGGCGAACTCCGCGATGTGCAGGTCATGGAGGAATGGGTCCAGCAGTTGGGCGAGCCTGGTGACCCGGTCAGTACGCGCCTTCTGCAATATCTCGCGTCCCGCGAAGGCGAACTGAAGCAACAAGCTGCCAAAGCGCTTGCCGCGTTCGACCGCAAGCAGTGGAAAAGGTGGGCAATGGCTCTGCCGCGCCGAGCAGCGCGAGTTCACCAGACCGGAGTGATCTTCCGCCACCTGGCGCTGGAACGCTGGATGGAAGCCTACGATCTGCACCGCAAGGCCATGCGCAACCGCTCCCGCCTTGCCTATCACAGCTTGCGCATCGGAATTAAGCGGTTCCGTTACATCGTCGAAAACTTTCTTCCCGAGCAGCATGCCAGATGGTCTGGTGATCTGAAGCTGCTTCAGGATCTGCTGGGCGAGGTTCACGATCTCGATGTCTTGTGGACGACTGCCCTGCAGGTGAACGCGTTTCCCAACACCGACTCCCGCGTGCGCTGGCATAAGAAAATCATCGAAGAACGCGAACGGCGCATCACGCAATACCGCGATAAGATGCTTGGCGAAGGATCGCTGTGGCGTGAGTGGAGAGCGCAACTGCCGCACGGGGAAGAGATCGAAGCCGCCGCCCTTACCCGGTTGAAGCTGTGGGCCGCGTTTCTCGATCCGGACGTCCGGCACTCCATGCAGGTTGCACGCCTGGCACTTCAGTTGTACGACGGCCTCGCGGTCCATCACCGGCAGCAGCGCGCCGAACTGCGAACACTTCTCAAAGTTGCGGCCTGGATGCACGAAGTTGGGCGCTCCCGCAAAGCAAAGAACCATCACAAAGCCGGTTATCGCCTTATCGCAAATCTGAAGGCGCCACTTGGATACAACCAGGCCGAGTTACACCAGGCGGCAGCAATTGCCCGTTATCATCGCGGAGCGTTGCCGCACGCCGGGCAGAAATCATTGACAGGTTTTACTGCGGCGCAGCGGCGCACTCTTTTGCGGCTCGCGGGAATTCTTCGCCTGGCTGAAGCCTTTGATTTCGACCACAAGGGCCGCATCCACAGGCTCACGGTCCATGATTATCCTCATTGGATCGAAATCACGGCCGCCGGATATTCTCTGCGCGACCGTCATGCGGAGAATATCGCGGGGGCACGCCATCTCCTGGAAACGGTTTATCGCAAGCCCATCATCGTTAAGCCCGAGAGGACGCATTCGTTGTCACTTCGCAGGGTTGTACAGCGCGCCTCGCGAAGCTAATCAGCCACTTTTTTCCCGCTTCTTCATCGCGTACAAAGCTGAGGATGACTCATGCCCAATTAGTGCAAAGAGCAGTGGCATGGCTCCGGCATGATCGTTGCGGCATCGTGCTGTCGGAGCAAGCCTGCGCCAGCGGAGAGATGCCGGATGCGATCGGTTGGAAGGGCGCCTGCCGCTCCGTCGTGATTGAATGCAAGATCTCTCGCGCCGACTTTCTCGCTGACTTGCAGAAACCGTTCCGCCAAAAGCCAGAGCTTGGGCTGGGATGCGAGCGCTTTTACCTTACCCCGGCGGGGCTGCTTCGAGGCGATAAACTCCCCACGGGATGGGGATTGCTCGAGTGCCAAGGCCGCAGCATTCGTATGGTTCGCCAATCCGCGAAGAATCTTCGTAGCGCACGCGGATTTCGCCATGAAATGAATCTTCTGCTGGCGAGCCTGCGGCGGGTTGAGGTCCGGATTGAGCCGCAGTCCATCACCGAATTCCTGAAATGGAAAAACCGCATGGCGGAATACAACGGCGGCGGTTTACCCGAAGGAATGCTGACGGCTGAAGCGGAGCCCAACCCATTTCTGGAAGCCGATCCGGACATCTCTGTGGTGTAGCCCCCACCCCCCGATTCTTTAGAATCATCGTCGTAGCGCGAGGACGCGACTCAAAATATTGAGCGCCAGGGGTTTGCACGTAAAATATTTCAGAATAAAGAGTTATATCGATTTTTAAAGTTATTGTCTTTCGGCTAAAGCAAAGACTTCAGGATAAGCGATCTGGCGGGCGCGTCAAGGGGCCAGAAGTGCATTGTGGCGGGGCTGAGTCGTAGCAGTTGTCCCCAGGTCAGCTCGTTAAGGCTCGCGGAACCTGGGACTTCGCTCTCATCGAGGGACTTCGGGCAGCGCAAGGTCCCTCAACTGCGCTCGGCTGGCGCCTCGCTTCGCTCGGGATGACATCGGGATGGGATCGATCTCGGAGGGCAGCGCAAGGTCCCTCGACTGCGCTCGGCTGACGCCTCGCTTCGCTCGGGATGACAGCGGGATGGGATCGATCTCAGATGGGCAGCGCAAGGTCCCTCGACTGCGCTCGGCTGGCGCCTCGCTTCGCTCGGGATGACATCGGGATGGGATCGATCTCG
>Ga0335078_10016846_pt1 | contig 10855 bp, 11 predicted proteins | sample Lox_Sample_32_FD_206711 | JGI IMG/M metagenome (GOLD analysis project Ga0335078, IMG submission 206711) | Soil microbial communities from Loxahatchee National Wildlife Refuge, Florida, United States - Lox_Sample_3.2 | ecosystem: Environmental > Terrestrial > Soil > Wetlands | place: USA... | reverse complement strand
CGCGCTTGCTCCATGGCCCCAGTATCGAGCAGTGATTACTTTAAGTCAATTAGTGACTACTTAGAGTGTCTAAGCATTCGCGGCGCGGTCATGGCCGGCCGCGGCGCCAGGTCGGCTTGCGCTTGGAAAGGAAGGCACGCATTCCCTCCCGGGCGTCGGGCAGCTGACTGGTCGCGGCCATCACCTCGATCGCGTAGGCGTAGGCCTTGGGCTGGTCCAGGTCGATCTGTGCGTACAGCGCCTGCTTGCCGATGCCCTTGCTCTCCGCCGATCCGCGCGTGACGCGATCCAGGAGATCCTGCACCGCGGTGTCGAGTTCGGCCGCGGGGACCACCCGGTTGACCAGGCCCCACTCCAGCGCCGTGCGCGCGTCGATGACATCACCGGACATGGCCATCTCCGCGGCACGCTTGCGCCCCACGTTCCTGGCGATCGCGACCATCGGCGTGTGGCAGAACCAGCCGCCCTTGCCTCCCGGCGCGGCGAAGCCGGCGTCCTCGCTGGCCACGGCCAGGTCGGCGGTGGCAACCAGCTGACACCCGGCCGCTGTGGCCAGGCCGTGCACCCGCGCGAGGACTGGCTGCGGGACCTGCTGGATCAGCGTCATCAGCTCCGTGCACGTCATCAGCAGCGAGCGGACCGCGGCCAGGTTGGCTTCGACGACGTCGGCGAAGTCGTGCCCGGCGCTGAACACGGGGCCGTTGCCTGCCAGCACGATGGCCAGGGCGTCGCTGTTCCCGAGGTCCTCGAAGGCCCCGATCAGCTCGCGCATGTGGCCTAGCGACAGGGCGTTGCGTCGCTGCGGCCGGTTCATCGTGACGGTGGCGTAGTCACCCGAACGCTTGACCAGGATGTGCTCGAATTCCATGACACGCCCTCTTCCCGCGGCGGCGCCTTCCTTTCTCGCAGCCTACGTGAGCCGTCAGGCGATGAGCTCGGCGCGTGCGCCGAGCGCAGCCTGCAGCGCCGTCATGGCCTTGATGGCAAGTGCCCCTGCGGTACCTGGGGTGATGCCGACGGCTGAGGCGATCTGGGCCTCGGACAGGTAGGCGAAGTACCGCAGGACCACGACCTCGCGCTGACGAGCAGGAAGGGCACGCAGCGCGGACATGACGCTTACGGGGCCGAGCTCATGACCTGCCCGCGACGGCTCGGCCCTGTTCTCCCGCGACGCGGAGCGGACCCCGTCGATGACCGACCGGTAAAGGAAGGCAGCGGCGGAGTCGCCCCCTGGCAGGCTGGGCCAGGCGGAGTGCATGGCGACGAAGGAGTCCTGCACGATCTGCTCCGCGATCGCGGCGTCCTCCACCAGCAACGCGGCGATCCTGACCAGCGCCCTGTAGTGCATCTCGTACAGTACGGTCACCGCGCCGTCGGCATCTGCCGCAAGCCAGCCGCGATCTCCGGCAGACATGATCATGACAGCCTCCGAGAGAAGTCCCAGGGAACAGCGGCCGCCTCCGGCCGTTGACCTCGCTCACTGATATGAGGCAAGGGCGCGCCCGCCGCCAACAACTATTCGCCATCAGGTTCCAGCCGGTTCGCCAGATACGTCCGCCCTCTGGTAAGGGTTAGCCGTCACGTCTGGCTGCGTAGGAGGGTCATGTCGCTAAGCCGCAGGCCGCTGGGTTCTGCCGGGATGCAGGTGTCGGCGCTGTCGCTCGGATCCTGGCGCACGTACGACCGGCTGCCCGCCGAGACCGGGGTGGCGATCATGCGCGCGGCATGCGATGAGGGAATCAACTTCTTCGACGACGCCAGGTACGACGACGAGACCGGCACGGCCCCGATGCGGACCGGGTATTCCGAGGTGCTGTTCGGCGAGCTGTTCCGGGCTGCGGGCATCCGCAGGGACGAGGCGGTGGTGACGAACAAGCTGTGGTGGGAGTTCTGGCCGCGGCAGGGCGCCGCCGCGGAGCTCGACGCCTCCCTCGACCGGATGGGCTTCGACTACATCGACGTGATCTACGCGAACGCGCCGCCGGAGGGCATGTCGCCGGCCGACCTTGTTGCCGGGGTGGGCGGGCTCGTCGCCGCTGGCAAGGCGCGGGCGTGGGGCCTGGTGAACTGGCCCGCCGATCAGGCCGGGCTGGCCGTCGACGCTGCCCCCGCCCTCGGCGTCGCGCCGCCGTGTGCCATCCAGCTGCCGTACAGCCTGGTGCGCCGGTCGTGGCTGGAGGACGCCGCGATGACGGCAGTCTTCGAGGCCTCGGGCGCCGCGGGGATCGCCTCGTTCAGCCTGGCCGGCGGCATTCTGTCCGGCAAGTACCTGTCCGGTCCCGCGGCCGGCCGCGGGACCGGAACGCTCAAGGACGCCAGGGTCGCGCCCGCGGTGGCCGCGGCCGGGGAACTCGCCATCCTGGCCGGCCGACTGGACACCACCCCGGCGGCGCTGGCCCTTGCCTTCCCGCTGACCAACCCGATCGTCACCAGCGTCCTGTTCGGGGCCACAAGCGCGGAGCAGGTCCGGGCCAACTGCGCCGCGATCGGCCTGCTCGACCGCCTCGGCCCAGAGGACCTCGCGGAGTTGCGGCGCATCGGTCAGCCCGGGGCCTGACCCACGGCAGCTAAAGGGTTGGCCAGGCGCCTCGGCGGGACGGGGACGCGGTCCAGGTCGCGGGCCATCACCACCTCGCCGCCGAAGGCGGCCTCCGCCTCGCGCAGCAGCCGTTCGCCGTTCTCAGACTCGTAGCGCTGCGAGAAGTGGGTCAGGACGAGCAGCCGCGCGCCTGACTGCGCCGCGACCTGGCCTGCCTGCCCGGCGGTCAGGTGCCCCCAGTCGCGCGCGAACTCGGCTTCTGTCGCGGCGAAGGTGGACTCGCAGACCAGCATGTCCGCCTGGTCCGCGAGCTCGAATACGCCGTCGCACAGCCGTGTGTCCATGATGAACGCGAAGCGCTGGCCCTGCCTCGGCTCGCTGACCTGCTCGACGGTGACCACCCGGCCGCCAGGGCCATCGTGGCCGTCAGGGCCGTCGAGCGCGAGCCGGCCCTCGCGCTGCAGGCGTCCGATGTCGGGACCCGTGATGCCAAGGGCGGCGAGCCTGTCGACGAGCATCCGGCGCCCGTCCGGCTCGACCAGCCGGTAGCCCACGCACGGCACGCCGTGCGACAGCGGCCGGGTCTCGAGCAGGAACGACGAGGTGGTCCCGACCGGGCCAGGCCCGTCGACCGGTTGCTCGGCCAGGTTCAGCACGTCGCGGAACAACGCCGCGTGCCGCAGCCGCCCGAACACGTCCCGGTTTTCCGCCGGGTAGCACACCTCCACGATGTGCGGCACCCGGTCCAGGGCTATCCGCTGCAGCACGCCCGGCAGGCCCAGGCAGTGATCGCCGTGAAAATGGGTGATGCAGATGCGGGTGATCTGGCTCGCAGTCACCCCGGCAAACAGCATCTGCCGCTGGGTTCCCTCACCGGGATCGAACAGCAATCCCTCGCCGTCCCAGCGCAGGAAGTAGCCGTTATGGTTGCGATGGCGGGTGGGCGCCTGGCTCGCGGTGCCGAGAACCACCAGCTCACGATCGGACACGACACCTGACCCTACGCCGTGCCCCCGGATGTGCCAGCCTGGTGCCCATAGACGGTTGACGAGGCGAAGGGATTGTGATGGCAGAGCGGATCTGCGTGACCGGAGCGAGCGGACAGGCGGGCCGGGCGGTGGTCAGGGAACTGCTCGAGCACGGCTACCAGGTGGCGGCGACCGACATCGCCGCGACCAGGGCCGAAATGGAGGAAGGGGCGGTACGCGCCGACCTGACCGACTACGGTCAGGCGCTCGAGGCACTCGCCGGCGCCGACGCCGTCGTGCACATGGCCAACATCCCGGCGCCCGGCCTCTACACGCCGGCGGTCACGTTCAACTCCAACATCACCATGAACTTCAACGTCTTCCAGGCGGCCGCGAGCCTGGGGCTTAGCCGGGTGGTGTGGGCGTCCAGCGAGACCACGCTCGGGCTGCCCTTCGACGTGCCGCCGCGGTACGCGCCGGTCGACGAGGACCATTACCCGGTGCCGACGACGACGTACGCGCTTTCCAAGGTGGCCAGCGAGACGATCGCGGGGCACGTCGCGCAGTGGTCGGGGATCCCGTTCGTCGCGCTGCGTTTCTCCAACATCATGGAGCCTGCCTGGTACGAGGAGTTTCCCGGGTTCTGGGCGGATCCGGCCGCGCGCAAGTGGAACCTGTGGGGATACGTCGACGAGCGGGACGTGGCCGCATCCTGCAGGCTGGCCCTCGAGGCCCCCGCCGAGGCCGTGGCGGGGAACCCGGCCTTCATCATCGCGGCCGCCGACACCGTCATGAACCGGCCGTCGGCGGACCTGCTTGCCGAGGTGTTCCCCGGTGTCAAGCTGACCCGCGACGTGGGGGAGTTCGGCACGCTGCTCGCGATCGACAAGGCCGGGGAGGTCCTCGGCTACGAGCCGCGTCACTCCTGGCGTGACCACGTGTCAGCCTAAGTCGGCGTCCTCGCCGAGCTGGCTGATCCACTCGGCGGCGGAGGTCAAGGTGAGCGAGCCGACGCCGAGGGAGCGCAGGATCACCTCCAGGTCGGTCTCGCCGAGGCGCCCGAACGCGCCAGGGCCGAGAAGGTGCGGTTGTTCGGGCTGATCTCGGGAGTGCCGCCCCGGAACGCGACCCGGACGTAGATCACCGGCACGCCCGTCTGGGGCACAAGGCGCTCGGCGGCGCCTGGCGGCGTTGCGAAACCGTAACCTAGCACGCTCATCCAGCGCGGTGGCAGATACGAAGTATCGGGGTGACGGGGATCTTCCTCTGATCAGGTAGACGGGGAGTCCGAATTGCTTAAAGGAGTTGTCCGATGAGGCTGAGCAAGACGCGTGTTTTCGTGGCGGCCGGGGCCCTGGCGCTGGCCGGGGCAGCGACCGCGCTGACCGGTGCCGGCGCCGCCGCGGGCCAGACGGTCGCCGCGGCCCAGGCGAAGGCGGAGCTGAGTTCCCCGCACCCGGGCAGCCTGTACTACGTCTCAGGCGAGTACATCGTGCGGGACCCGCTGGCCGGCGGGAAGGCGCAGCGCGTCGTGAAGGTCGGCAACGTCAGCGTGACCGGGATCGCGATTTCCGGCAACCGGCTGTTCTGGGTGATTCAGAACGGCCTGGGCGGGTCACTGGATTACGCCACCCTCGGCGGCACGCCGGTCGCGCACACGCTGGTGTCGCACCTGTCCGTCCCGATGGGACTCGTCGCCGCGAACGGCTGGCTGTTCTGGGCAGACCAGAACGCCATCGGCCGGGTCCGTCCCAACGGCACGCAGCTGACAAGGCACTTCGTCGTGCCGCCGCAGGAGTTCGGCGGCGGTGTCGCAGACGGGCTGGCGACCGACGGGCAGCACCTGTTCTTCAGCCGCTGCCAGAGCAATGAGATCTCCAGGGTGAGCATCAGCGGCCACGGCCTTGACCTGTCGTTCATCAAGCTTCCCGCGACGTCCTGTCCGCAGGGGCTGGCCGTGGGCAACAACCACCTGTACTGGGCAGAGCTGTTCAGCCACATAGGCAGGGCGACGCTGCAGGGCACCGGCGCGAACCGGAGCTGGCTGAACATCCACTCCAACCAGGGCCCGTTCAACCTGGCGGTCGACAACAGCAACCTCTACTGGGACTGGGGCGGCGCGGCCGGCAGCCCGGAGCACGTCGGCACCGCGCGAGTGAACGGGACCGGGCTGCGCACCAGCCTCTTCCTCGGTCAGGGCGCCTTCCTTCTGACCTCGCCCGGCGCGAACTCCTGACCCGGAGCTCTCGTCAGTCCGCTCGGCGGGCTACGCCTTGCGGGCCACGCCGCCCCACATGGCCGAATGGGTGTTGGCGGCCTCGGACTCGGAATCAGGTCGCCAGTGATGAACCGGCACCAGGCCCGGCTCTACTAGGTCCAGGCCGTCGAAGAAGCGCGCGACCTCGGCGTGGGTGCGATGGCGCTGGGTTTCTCGCGCGAGCCGGTTGTACCGTCGGCCCGCCTCGGCCATCTGCTCGGCCTGGATGTCGGAGGCCACCTGCGACAGCGCCAGGTAACTGCCCGCGGGCACCGCCGCCACCAGCCTGCCGACCAGCCCGTACGGGTCGTCGTCGTCCACGATCAGGTGCATGATCGCGATCAGCATGACCGCGACGGGACGGGAGAAGTCCAGGGTCCTCGCCGCCTGCTCCAGGATCGCCTGCGGATCCCGGAGGTCCGCGTCGAGGTAGTCGAGGGCGCCTTCCCTCGAGCCCTTGAGCAGTGCCCGCGCGTGCAGCAGCACCACCGGGTCGTAGTCCACGTAGACCACGCGGGCCTCCGGTGCCACGGACTGCGCGACCTCGTGGGTGTTGTTCGAGGCAGGGATCCCGGTGCCGATGTCGAGGAACTGCCGGACGCCGGCCGCGGCCGCCAGGTACCGCACGGCCCGTGCCAGGAATGCCCGGTTGGCGCGCACCGACATGACGATCCCTGGATAGGCCGCCATCACGGCGTCGCCGGCCGCCCGGTCCGCGACGAAGTTGTCCTTGCCGCCCAGCCAGTAGTCGTGTACCCGGGCGCTGTGCGCGACGCTGGTGTCGATGGCCCGCCGCGCGGGCGCGCCGTTACATGCCTCCGGTTCTGGCAAGCCGGACATCGGTGTACCTTCCGGGTCGGATCATCAACGAGGCGAATATAGCGTGCGATCCGGCATGGCCTGCGCCGGAGCGGCCGTCACATCACTTGATCGTGATCGCGGCGTTGCCGGTGACCTTGAAGGCGCCCACGCAGCCGCCGCTGGAACTTGCGACCTCCCAGTAGGTGCCTGTGGTGGTACTGCTCCCGAAGTCGTCGCCGGGACCGAGTGTCGACTGCCATTCGACGGTGCCGCCTACGACCTCGCCTATCCGCACGCTGGCCGAGGTGTCGTTGACGAAGCTGATGCTGACCGACCCGCCGCCTGAGGACTGGCCGCCGGCGCCGCATCCGGCGCTGGTGGCGCCGCTGACGCTGAAGCTGTACGACGTTGGCGTAGGTGTCTGCTTGTGCGTCGGCTTCGGCGTCGGAGTGTGCGTGGGCGTCGGCGCACGAGTCGTCGGCGCCGGGGCGGGCGCCGACGTGGGTGCGGGAGCGGGCGCCGTTGTGTGTACACGGGCCGGGGTCGTGGTGCCCGGAGTCGTCGCCCGCCGGGTGGGCTGCTGCCTGGTGCTGCCGGCAGATGGTGACGACCCGCCCCCGGACGCCGAGCCGGCCGTCGTCGCCGGCGATGGCGTCGTCACCGTCGGAGCGACCGGCCCGCTGTGGTTCTGCAGTGACGCGGCCGCGTGGCCCGATCCGGACAGGGCGAATGCGGTCGTGACGGAGCCGATCAAGATCAGCGCCGCGGCCGATACCAACACGAGCGGTCGCGACAAGCGGCGCCGCCGCTTGTGCCTGAGTTCCGTCGGCGGCACTGGCGGCAGCATCAAGTCCTGCTCTTCCGGGCCGGGTTCGGGCTTGGGCTCGGGTTCCTGAGTCCCGAGCGCCGACGGGTCGGTCGCCGGCTCCAATGCCCGGGTCCCGGCTACCCCGGGGTCGGTCTCGGCGTCCGGGGTCCTGGCCTCGGCCTCCGCGGCCACGGCTTCGCCGAGCGGAGTGGCCGGCGGTCCCATGAGGTCGACGGCAGCAAGCTCCGGCGGCGCTGGCTCGGCGGGCGGCGGCTCGGCAGCCGGCGCCGACGAAGGCGGCGTGGCGATCGCCCATGCCGGTGTATCGGGGAAGGCTCTGACGACAGGCTCGGGCAGCCAGCCTGGCATGGACGACTCGGCCTCGGCCAGCTCGGCGAGGCTGTCGAGCAAATCGCTGACCGCGGGTCGCTGACCGGGATCCTTGGCAAGGCATCGCTCGATGAGCGGCCGGATCTGCTCCGGCACGCCATCCAGTCGCGGCGAAGCATGGACGATCCGGTAGACCAGAGCGGCGGTCATCCCGCTGCCGAACGGAGACTCGCCGGTCGCGGCAAAGGTCACGACTGCGCCCAGGCTGAAGACGTCGCTGGCCGGACCGACGTCACGGCCCTCGGCTTGCTCGGGAGACATGAAGCCCGGCGAGCCGATCACGAAGCCCGCGCGCGTCACCGACGTCGACTCGGCCGCGCGGGAGATCCCGAAGTCGATGACCCGCGGTCCATCCTGGGCCAGCAGCACGTTCGGGGGCTTGAGGTCACGGTGCACCAGTCCCGCCGCATGGATGGCGGCCAGGCCTTCCGCCAGGCCGGCGGCCAGCGTCAGCACCGAACTGTCAGGCAGCGGTCCATGTTCGTGGACGGCCTCGGCCAGCGATGGCCCGGCAACGTAGGCGGTGGCCAGCCAGGGTTCGGCGGCGTCCACGTCCGCGTCCACCACCATGGCCGTGTACAGACCATTCACCTTCCGGGCCGAGGCGACCTCGCGCCGGAACCGGACCCGGAAGTCCGGGTCGGCAGCCAGTTCGTCGCGGATGATCTTAACCGCGACGGGCCTGCCGCCCACTGAACGACCGAGGAAAACCCGGCCCATGCCGCCATCACCCAGCTGCCCGACCAGCCGGTAAGGCCCGATGACCCGCGGATCCCCGGGCCGGAGTTCCCGCAACACGCCAATCCCCACCCCACGTCAGAACAACAAACCTGGCGCTCTTTTGTCCCGTATTGATTCTAATGACGCGATCCGTGCCGTGCCTAGCCCGCGCGGCGTCGCCGTCTTGGCGACCGGCGCGCGCCGCGGCCGGGCCTTACTTATGGTGCGGGTAAAGCGCCTGGACCCTGTGAATCAGCTTGAGCATGAGATCCGTCGAGGGCTCACCTTGAGTACCGCCCCCGTTGCCCAAGTTGTAGATGTTCGTTCCGGCGAGAACGTAGAGGTAATTGAGGTACAACGGAAGGCGGGAGTTCCCCAGCTGGAGCGACTGGATGACCGTAAAGGCCTGGTACCCGCCCACCTTGCTATTCGACACCGAGATGAGGCTCACATGATCCGTCTCGCCGCCGCTCGTATAGCTGAAGGAGTGGCAGGCGGCGTACCTCGCCCTGGTTTGGTCATACACGGTGGTGGCGGCCCCGGTGCTACCGAACTGAAGCAGGTACTGCTGGCCGACGAAGTCGTCGGGGTAAATCGATTCCCAGTCCGGGTTGGAGAAGGTCTCGGCCGCCGCGGCGGTATCGCCGAACTCCGAGATGTAGATCTCGCCCGAGAAGGCGCGGCAGCTCAGGCTGGTTATATGGAGCTTGGCATGGGTTGACCTCAACCTGCTGCCGGAGCTTTGGTATTGCTTGTCCGAATAGGCCTGCCCGAAATTAGTGATCGGCAGGAAGGCCGACTGCAGCCGTACCCCGGTAACCTGCGCCGGCCGCGAAGTCGTGTGCTGGCTTGCCGACCCCAGTGACTGCGCCGCCGCTGAGCCGGCCGCCGTCAACGACAGCATCGCGGCAGCAGCCACGACGGTAAAAACCTTGAGCCTCATCTGTCCTCCCCGAGAAGCGCAGAGCCGTGAGAACTTCCCTGCGCATGTAACGACCATAAGGTCCCAGAGCTAGTCATAACACATGTAAATGAACACGGAAAGGTCACTCTTGCGGCCGCCTGACTGCCCGGTCGCGGTGGCCGGGAAGCGGTAGCGTGCCGTCATGGAGCACGCCAGACTGGGCCGGACCGGCCTGCAGGTCTCTGGAGACGCGCCACGGTAGCCCCCGGCAGCTGCGCTAGTCGAGAAAGCCGCGCAGGGCGGCGGTGACCTCGGCCGGCGCCTCTTCGGGCAGGAAGTGGCCTGTGGGCAGCGCGGTGCCGCGGACGTCGGTCGCGTACAGCTCCCAGACGTCGAGCGGCTCGTAGCCCCGGCCGACGAATCCCTGCGTTCCCCAAAGCGCCAGTACCGGGCACCCGATCCGCTGGCCGGAGGTGAAGGTCTCGTCGTCGTCCGCGAGATCGGTGCTCGCCGCCGAGCGGTAGTCCGCGCACGACGCCGCGATCGTCCTCGGGTCGCTGAAGCAGCGGATGTAGTCCTCCATAGCCGCGGGCTCGATGCTCTCACCCGCTCCGAGCAGCGGGCCGATCAGCGACCGGAGCCAGAAAGCCGGATCGGCACCGATCAGGCGCTCGGGTATGCCGTGCCCGGTGGCCAGGAAGAACCAGTGGTAGTACGCGGTGGCCATGGCCCGGGTGACGTTCTGGAGGACGTGCCGGGTCGGCACGATATCGAGCACGGCGAGCTTGCTGACCGCGCCGGGATTGTCGAGGACCAACCGGTGTCCGACCCGAGCCCCGCGGTCGTGGCCGATGAGCTGGAACGGCCACAGACCGAGCTGGCGCATCAGCCCTGCCTGGTCGCGGGCCATGGACCGCTTGGAGTAGGCAAGCCCGGCCGGATCCGGATCCGGCTTGCCCGAGTCGCCGTAGCCGCGTAGGTCGGCCAGCACGACCGTGTGGTCCCCGGCCAGATCGGGCGCCACATGCCGCCACATGATGTGGTTCTGCGGATAGCCGTGCAGCAGCAGCAGCGGCGGGCCCGACCCTGCGATAGCGCAGTTAATTACGGTGCCGTCGACGTCCACGCGGCGGTAGGAGAAGCCTGGCAGCCGCAGCGGTCCAGTCATGGTCTCGCTCCTCAGCTAGAGTTACGCCTACGTTAAGCCCGCGTATACGGCGGGATGGAGGGGCCGCGATGGCAGGGGACGACCGGCGCCCGGTGGCCGATTTCGACGTCAGCAAGCCGAACATCGCCCGTGGTGCCAGCCGGCCTGCCGGGCTACGGACATAGCATCGTCCAGGGCCGCGACCGTCTCGGCGTAAGAACCCGGGTTGATGGCCAGCAGGATCCTCCTCACGCGGGCCGTGCACAGCTTCCCGAATTCCGGCGCGGTTAGATTCCGTCCGTACCCGACCGCGACGGTGAT
>Ga0335078_10016845_pt1 | contig 10855 bp, 10 predicted proteins | sample Lox_Sample_32_FD_206711 | JGI IMG/M metagenome (GOLD analysis project Ga0335078, IMG submission 206711) | Soil microbial communities from Loxahatchee National Wildlife Refuge, Florida, United States - Lox_Sample_3.2 | ecosystem: Environmental > Terrestrial > Soil > Wetlands | place: USA... | reverse complement strand
GGGAGTTACTATACGCCGCCGGGGCTGGCCCAGAGGCTTATGGACTTGGCGACGCAGGCTGGCGTTGAGTGGGACCGTTGCCGGGTGATCGATCCTGCCTGTGGAGGCGGCGCTTTTCTGGCGCCGGTCGCGGCTAGAATCGCATCGGCGAGTGCCCACCTGTCGGCGCGGCACATCGTGCGAGCGATTTCGGAACGCCTCTCTGGCTTTGAGATCGACCCATTCGCCGCGTGGACCTCCCAAGTGTTTCTCGAGGTCGCCGTGATGGACGTCTGCCGCGCGGCGAACGAGAGGCTACCGCAGATCGTCGGCGTTGGTGACAGCCTACTGCAGAAAGTTACGGATACGTACGATCTGGTGATCGGAAATCCTCCGTACGGTAGGGTTACCCTCAGCCACGAAGTGCGCGAACGGTATCGCCGGAGCCTGTTCGGCCACGCCAATCTCTATGGACTTTTTACGGACTTGGCGATCCAAATGACGCGCATGGGAGGGGTGATCGCGTATGTTACTCCTACGAGTTTCCTCGCGGGTGAGTATTTTAAGTCTCTGAGGCAACTGCTCGCCACCGAGGCCCCGCCTGCAAGCCTCGATTTTGTCGCGGTCCGCAAAGGCGTCTTCGATGATGTTCTGCAAGAGACCCTGCTTGCCACCTACAAGCGCGGCGACCGGAACAAAGCCGCCACCGTTCACTTTATTTCACCCACCGGCTATTCCGACGTTGTCGTGCAACCCGCTGGCGGGCTCGTGTTGCCGAGTTTTACGGCTGGCCCATGGATGGTTCCCAGGAGTCCCGATCAGGAGGCGTTGATTGCCCTTCTGCGGCGGATGCCCCACCGGCTGAAAGACTACGGCTATGAGGTGAACACCGGGCCCCTGGTGTGGAATCGGCACAAAGGCCAATTGGCGCGGTATCCTTCGCCGGAAAGCTTGCCTCTCATATGGGCCGAGTGCGTGACCTCGGATGGCAGATTCGTTTTCCGAGCCGCCAAGAAGAACCACGAGCCGTACTTCACGCCGCGGCCCGGCGATGACTGGCTAATCTCCCGCGACCCTTGTGTCCTGTTGCAGCGGACGACCGCCAAGGAACAAAACCGGCGCTTGATTGCGGCGGAACTCCCCGCTAGATTCCTCCGCCTTCACCGGGCGGTAGTGATTGAAAATCATCTGAACATGATCCGGCCGGCCAATGGGAATCCTTGTGTGATGCCCGCCGTGTTATGCGCTCTACTGAATTCGAACATCGTTGACAGGGCATTTCGCTGTTTGAGCGGAAGCGTCGCGGTATCGGCATACGAGTTGGAGGCGCTGCCGTTGCCGCCGCCTGAAGACCTTTCCGACCTCGTAAAACTCGTTCGGGAACGCGCCGGCCGCGATGCCATCGAACGCGCCTGCGCCGGGCTGTTCCATGGGTAGCACCCCAACGGAGCCTCCGCTCCCGAAGCTGCTCCCTGTGGCTGACATTCACAGGCGGCTACTGGACATCTTTCCTGAGGGAACACCGAACCGCGGCTACTGCACCCGCGAAATCGCCGCTAAAACCGTATTCGTGATGTTGTACGTCGGGTCTGTCGAAGACCGGGGCTACATTCGGCCCGATCAGGTGACTCGCATGACTGACGCACAGGCCAAGAAAACCGAAGAGGCGGCGCGGCGGAGGTGGGCGTCGGCGTCCCTGCGGAAGTCGGGGAGCATTCCGGGCCGTTGGTACGCAGCGAACACCCGCGAGCCGATTCGGGATGAAACCTTGAGGGGCGGCCTTGTGCGGGTTGGCGCGGCGACCGTACGACGCGATCTTCCCACCACGTCAGCGGCGCCGCGGTACACGCTGAGGGCTTCGTTTGCGGCGCTGTTCGATCCAGGATTGCCGGCGGCGGAGTTCGCCAAGGCAGTCGCAAGATGGCAACACGAAAACCTGTCGGCCGGTGCGCTGGCTCGCATCCAACTGGCGGGAAAAGGGGCCACGGCGGCCGCGGCGGGCCTGCTCATCACCTTTCCGAACGGGGAGACGCGCCGCCTCTCGGCGGGGCCAAGTTCCGTCATCACGAAGGCTGTGGTCGAGGACTTTTGCACCCGCTTTTTGAAGGAGCCCGGCGTTATCTTCTTGAGCGAAAGTGGGAATCGGGTAGTTGCTCGGGATGAAGCTTTGGCGAAGGCGATTGGCATGGCCATCCCGCCGGACAGATACCTCCCCGATCTGTTGCTCGTCGATACGGCGCCGGCCAGTCCGCTTCTGATCTTCGTGGAAGCGGTGGCCACCGATGGGCCGATCAACGCTGCCCGCAAGAGCGCCTTCCTGGGAATTACCCGCGCCGCCGGATTTGCCGATCAGAACGTGGCGTTCGTCACAGCGTATCTTGACAGAGGCCAGCCTGCCTTCCGAAAGACTATTCCCGAACTGGCGTGGAACTCCTTCGCCTGGTGCGTGTCCGAACCGGAACACATTATCGTGTTCCGCGAGGGTGGCACCAGTCGGAGGGCGCGGTTGTCGGAATTGCTGTAGCGATCCTATCCGCCGCCGACGAACTGTACGATTTCGATCTGCGCGCCGGCTTCGACCACGGTGCCGCTCCACTGCGCCTGCTTGACGATGCGGCGGTTGAGTTCGACGGCGACGCGCGCCGGATCGAGCCCCAGGCGCGCCAGCAGCTCGAGCAGGGTCCCGCCGGCGGCCACGGTGCGCGCTTCGCCATTAATGGTTATGGAGATCTCCATCGGCGGTTGACACTCTAGTTTTGCAACCATTATAGTCAAATTTAGGCCTCAACTTTTCCCAATCGCATGCCGGAATCGTACGCTGAACAGTATTTTCCTGTGCTGGTGCAGGCCTTGCTCGCCATGGGCGTCGCGGCCGGCCTGATCGCGGTTTCCTACCTGTTGGGCAAGCGTGTCCGGAATCGCGTGAAGGACATGCCCTACGAGTCGGGCATGGTACCCACCGGCGACGCGCGTCACCGTTTCGGCGTGAAGTTCTACCTGGTGGGGATGCTTTTCATCCTGTTCGATATCGAAGCAATCTTTCTTTATCCGTGGGCGGTTGTCTACCGCGAACTGAAGATGTTCGCGTTCGTCGAGATGCTGGTGTTCGTGGTGCTGATTCTGGCGGGCTTCTTTTACATCTGGAAAAAGGGCGCGCTCGACTGGTCTCCCGGCTCCCCCGCGGAACGAAAGCGATAACGACTGCGATGTTGCCCGATTCTTTGCGTGAAAACACGCTGGCTGTCTCGGTGGCGGACTTCGACGCCGACGCCGTCGCCGGCGGCAAACTCGACCGCGGAGAACTCACGCTCGAGATCGCCCCGGCGAAGATCGTGAGCATCTGCGGGTTTCTGAAATATGACCGGAAATTCGTGCGCTTGAGCACGGTCACCGCGGTGGACCGTTATCCGGCCGAGCCGCGCTTCGAGGTGGTCTATCACCTGCACTCGGTGGCGCGGAACCAGCGGGTGCGCCTGAAATGCCGCCTGCGCGGCGCCGATCCGGCGATCGAGAGCGTCACCCCGGTGTGGCGCGGCGCCGACTGGTACGAGCGCGAGGTGTTCGACCTGTTCGGCATCCGCTTCCTCAATCATCCCGACCTGCGCCGCATCATGATGCCGGACGATTGGGAAGGCCACCCGCTGCGCAAGGACTACCCCATCACCGGGGCGAGGATTTGACGATGAGCGAAGCCGAAGCGCCCGGAGTCACCACCGAAATCGAAAGCGAAGAGCCCGTCACCGGCAAACGCACGCTGGTGCTCAACATGGGCCCGCAGCACCCTTCCACGCACGGCGTGCTGCGCCTGCTGCTCGAACTCGACGGCGAAACCATCCTGAGCTGCCGGCCGGACATCGGCTACCTGCACACCGGCATCGAAAAGGAATTCGAGGTCAAGCTCTATCAGCAGGCGGTCACCCTCACCGACCGCGTGGACTACCTGGCGCCGCTGTCGAACAACCTGGGATGGTGCCTGGCGGTGGAGAAACTGCTCGGGCTCGAGATTCCGCCGCAGGCGCAGTGGATGCGGGTGATGCTGACGGAGCTGACGCGGCTCAACAGCCACCTGGTCTGGCTGGGCACGCACGCTTTGGACATCGGCGCCATGTCGGTGTTCCTCTACTGCTTCCGGGAGCGCGAGGACATCCTGCGCATCTTCGAGGCGTTCTCCGGCCAGCGCATGATGACGAGTTATTTCCGCATCGGCGGCCTGGCGCTCGAGCCGCCGCGCGGCTGGCACGAGCGGGTGAAGAAGTTCATCGACGTGTTCCCCAGCCGCGTCGACGAGTACGAGGACCTGCTCACCAACAATCAGATCTGGATCGGGCGCACACGCGGCGTGGGCGTGATGACGCTCGAGGACATGCTCGACCTGGGCGTGACGGGTCCCATGCTGCGCGCCGGCGGCCTGAAAATCGATGCCCGCAAGGACGAGCCTTATTCGAGCTACGACCAGTTCGATTTCGAGGTGCCCGTGCACACCGAAAGCGACGTGTACGCGCGGTACCAGGTGCGCATCGAGGAGATGCGGCAGAGCGCGCGCATCGTGCGCCAGGCGATGGAGGGCATGCCGCCGGGTGCGTGGAAGGCCGACGCGCCACACGTGGTGCTGCCCGACCGCGACAAGATGAAGACGCAGATGGAGGCGCTCATCTATCATTTCAAAATCGTGACCGAGGGCTTCCGCGTGCCCGAAGGCGAGGTCTACCAGGTGATCGAATCGCCGCGCGGCGAGCTGGGCTATTACGTGGTTTCCGACGGAACGGCGAAGCCCTGGCGCGTCCACATGCGCACGCCCAGCTTCGGCAATTTGCAGGCCACTGCGCGCATGGTGGAGGGCACGCTGATCGCCAACGTGATCGCGGCCATCGGCAGCATGGATTTTGTGTTAGGAGACACGGATCGGTAGGCCGCGCGCCGGCCTCGCGTGAGCGCACATGAGATTCTCTCCCCAACTGGAAGCCAAGTTCTCGAAGCTGCTGGAAAGCTATCCCGCCGGGCGGCAGCGCGCGGCGATGATTCCGATGCTGCTCTACGCGCAGGACGAAATCGGCTCCGTCACCGACGAGCTGGTCGCGGAAGTGGCGCAACGCGTCGGCGTGACGCCGATGCAGGTCGAAGAAGTGGTTTCGTACTACAGCATGCTGCATCGCCAGCCGCACGGCAAGTATCACGTGCAGGTTTGCACCAACATCAGCTGCCTGCTGCACGATGCCGACAAGCTGCTGGAACACGCCTGCGAGAAACTCGGCATTGAAAACCACGGCGTCACCGCGGACGGCCAGTTTTCGATCGAGGAGGTCGAGTGCATGGGCGCCTGCTCGTGGGCGCCGGCGATCCAGGTCAACTACGAGTTCCATCACTTCGTGACCCCCGAGAAAATCGACCGCCTGGTGGACGCCTTGAGGAAGAAGCAATAAGCGATGCTGTACAACGACCCCAGCCCGCTCGAAACCAGGGTGCTTTCGCGCCGCTTCGGCATGCCGCACTCGCAGTCCATCGAAACGTATCTTGCGACCGACGGCTACCAGGCGTTTCTCAAGGCCTCGAAGATGACGCCGGACGCGATCATCGGCGAGGTGAAGGCGTCCAACCTGCGCGGGCGCGGCGGCGCGGGCTTTCCCACCGGCATGAAGTGGAGTTTCGTGCCGCGCAATTCGCCCAAGCCGAAATACATCGTCGTCAACGCGGATGAAGGGGAGCCCGGCACCTGCAAGGACCGCGTGCTGATGGAGAACGATCCGCACCAGCTGATTGAAGGCGTGCTGATCGCCGGCCTCGCCGTCGACGCGCACGCCGGCTGGATCTACATCCGGGGCGAGTACCGCTACGTGCTCGACATCATGGACCGCGCCATCGCGGAGGCTTACCAGCGCGGCTGGCTGGGGAAGAACATTCAGGGCACGGGCTTCGATTTCGAGCTGTACACGCATACCGGCGCGGGCTCCTACGAATGCGGCGAGGAATCGGCGATGCTGGAATCGCTCGAAGGCAAGCGCGGCGTGCCGCGCATCCGGCCGCCGTTTCCCGCGGTGGTGGGCGCGTTCCAGTGTCCCACCGTGCTCAACAACGTCGAGACGTTCTGCGCCGTGCCGCCCATCCTGCTGAACGGCGGCGCGGCGTTCGCTGCGCTCGGCGTGCCCAAGGCCGGCGGCACCAAAATGACCTGCCTCACCGGCCACATCAACAAGCCCGGCGTCTACGAACTGCGGCTCGGTTTCCCGGTGATGCAGATGATCGAGGAAGTGGGCGGCGGCATGCGCAACGGGAAAAAGCTGAAAGCGTTCATTCCCGGCGGCTCGTCGTGCCCGGTGCTGACGGCGGCCGAGTGCGAGGGCGCCACCATGGACTACGATTCCATGGCGCAGCGCAAATCCATGCTCGGCTCCGGCGGCGTGGTGATCATGGACGAAGACACCTGCATGGTGAAGGCCGGCCTGCGGCTGATGAAGTTCTACGCGCACGAAAGCTGCGGCTGGTGCATCCCCTGCCGCGAGGGCACCACCTGGCTCGACAAGATCATGACGCGCTTCCACTCCGGCGGCGGAGTGCGCAGCGATATCGACCTGCTGGGCGACATCTCGAAGAACATGCTGGGCCGCACCTTCTGCCCGCTGGGCGACGCGGCGGCGATGCCGATGATCTCGATCGTTGAGAAATTCCGCCAGGAATTCGAGGACCATCTGAACGGCCGGCCGTGCCCGTTCGAACATTCCAGCCGGATGGTGACGGCATGAGGGCGCGTTTTGCCCCGAGGTTGACAGACGAAAGCGTCTGTCCCACTTTGCCGGCGAGCCGCGGACCCATGCGGGACAGGCGCTGCCGCCTGTCAACCGGTTTTGGCCGAGGAATGAATGCCTGACACGGTAAAACTCACGATCGACGGCCAGGAAGTGCAGGCGGCGCCCGGAACGCTGGTGATCGACGCCGCCAAGCAGGCGGGCATCGAGATCCCGTCGTTCTGCTATTACGAAGGACTAACCCTGCAGGCCGCCTGCCGCATGTGCCTGGTGGAAGTGGATAAGATGCCCAAGCTGATGACGGCCTGCACGCTGCCGGTGGCCCAGGGCATGGTGGTGCGCACCGAAACGCCGCAGGTGGCGGCGGCGCGCAAGTACATGCTCGAATTCCTGCTCACCAACCATCCGCTCGATTGCCCGGTGTGCGACAAGGGCGGCGAGTGCGAACTGCAGGACATGACCTTCCGCTACGGCGCCGGCGAGAGCCGCTTTCTCGAAGCCAAGGTCCACACGCCCGAAAAACAGTTTTCGCCGGTGGTGTTTTACGATGCGCCGCGCTGCATCCTGTGCTACCGCTGCGTGCGCATCTGCAACGAAGGCATGGGCGTGAATGCGCTGGGCATCATCCAGCGTGGCGCGGTTTCGGAGATCGCGCCCAACCACGGCGATCACCTCGAATGCGACGAGTGCGGCGAATGCATCGACATCTGCCCGGTCGGCGCGCTCACCAGCGGCGCTTACCGCTACCATACGCGGCCCTGGGAGATGACCCACGTCGGCACCATCTGCGCGCACTGCGCCGATGGCTGCAAGACCACGCTCGGCACGCGCAACGACAAGATCCTGCGCGGCAACAACCGCGACCGCTCCGGCATCAACGGCGAATTCCTCTGCATCAAGGGCCGCTACGCTTTCGATTTTTACGACCACCCCGACCGCCTGCTGGCGCCGCTGATGCGCGTCGATGGCAAGCTGGTGGAGGTTTCCTGGTCGCAGGCGCTGGCCGCGGTGGCGGAGAAATTCAAGCAGACCATCGGCTCCGGCACCTTCGGCGTCATCGGCTCCAACCATACCACCAACGAGGAGAATTACTACCTGCAGAAGTTCGCGCGCACGGTGCTCGCGACCAACAACATCGATCACCACCGCACCGGCGACATCGTGACGCTGGTGGATGCGCTGAGCGGCAAATCGGCGCAACTGGCCACCGTGGCGGACCTCTACGAGCGGAAGGCGTTCCTGGTGCTCGGCGCCGATCTCGCGCTTGACCATCCGCTGCTCTCCTACCAGATTCGCGCCAACTGGCGGCACCACCAGGCCCGCATCTACGTGGTGACGCCCAACGCCGTGCGCGAAGACAATTACGCCGCCGCCATTGTGCGCGGCCGCGACTACGAATCGCTGCGCGAGAAACTGAAGGCCGAGCCCGAACTGGTGATCCTGTTCGACGATTTCTACCAGGGCGGGGAACTGCGCAAGCTGGTCGAGTTCGGCGAATCGCTCGGCATCCCGCTGCGCTATGTCTGCCTGATGGACTACGCGAATTCGCGCGGCGCCGTCGATATGGGGCTCACGCCGGAGCTGCTGCCGGGATTCCAGCCTTCCGGCAAGACCGGCCTGCGGATGGACCAGATGCTGGCGGCCGATTTGAGCGTGCTGTGGGTGGTGGGCGCCAATCCGCTGGAAGGCGCCGCGCGCAAGGCCGGTTTCCTGGCGGTGCAGGATCTGTTCCTCACCGAAACCGCGCGCCAGGCCGACGTCGTGCTGCCCGCCGCCTGCGCCTACGAAAAGAACGGCACCGTCACCAGCGGCACCGGCGAAGTGCAGCGCCTCAAGCGCGCCATCGAGACCATGGGCGCCAAGCCGGACCTGGAAATCATGGGCTTCATCGCGCGCGAGATGGGCGTTGCGGCCGCGCTGGGGCCGTGGACGCCGGACGCGGTCTTCGAAGAGATCCGCAAGAACGTCCGCGGTTACGATCTGGCCGTGCCCGTGCTGGCCACCGGCGGCGCGGTCGAAACCATGCCGGTCAACGGCCGCGTCGCCGTTTCGGGCCCTCCCGGCTCGGTGCGGTCCGACCGTAACGGCCTGTTCCGGTCGGGGACTCTGGGGCGTTATTCTAAGGTACTGAATTCGGTACTGGAAAGCCGCTTGAGCCGCTAATGGACTCGTTCATCGTCATCAGCCTCATCAAGATCTTCGTGGTTTTCGGCGCGCTCATGACCATCCTCGCCTACCTGCAGTGGGTGGAGCGGAAAGTGATCGCCCACATCCAGGTGCGGCCCGGGCCATACCGCGTGGGCCCGCACGGGCTGCTGCAGCCGCTGGCCGACGTCATCAAGCTCATCACCAAGGAAGGCCTGTTGCCGCCGTACGTGAACAAACCGCTGTACCTGGCGGCGCCTTTCATCGCCGTCACCATGGCGCTGCTTTCGATCTCGGTGATTCCGTTCGGCCCCGCCATCCGCGTAGCCGGCTACTGGACCTGGATGCAGCTCGCCAACCTCAACATCGGCGTGCTGTTCGTGCTGGCGGTCTCTTCGATGGGCGTCTACGGCATCGCGCTCGCCGGCTGGAGCTCGAACAACAAATACGCCCTGATCGGCGGCCTGCGCAGCTCGGCGCAGATGATCAGCTATGAGCTGCCGCTCGGGCTCGCCATCGCGGCCCCGCTGTTGATTTCGAACACGCTGAGCCTGCGCCGCCTGGTGGAGACGCAGGACGGCTGGCTGTGGAACTGGAACCTGTTTCACGGCTTTCAATACGTGAGCTTCGTCGTCTTCCTCATCGCCTCCTTTGCCGAAACCAACCGCATCCCCTTCGATCTGCCCGAGGCGGAAAACGAGCTGGTGGCCGGCTATCACACCGAGTACAGCAGCATGAAGTTCGCCGCGTTTTTCATGGCCGAGTACGCCAACATGGTCACCGTAAGCTGCATGGCCACGCTGCTGTTCCTCGGCGGATGGGTGGCGCCGTGGCCGGAGAAGTTCGGTTCCGGCTTCGTCCCGGTGGCGGTCTTCGCGGCCGCCGGTCTGATCGCGCTGTTCCACGGCTGGCACGCGGCGCGGCGCAAGGATGCCTTCACATTTCCCGTGGTGGGCGTGGTGTTCCTCGCCGTCGCGGCGGTCTTCCTGGTGCCTTTTCTGCAGAACATCCTCCTGCCGCTGTTCTGGTTCTGCGCCAAGGTGGGCGCGCTCCTGTTTGTCTTCATCTGGATTCGCGGCACGCTGCCGCGCTTCCGCTACGATCAACTGATGGCCTTCGCCTGGAAGGTTCTGTTTCCGGTGGCCGTGCTCAACCTGCTGGTCACCGCGCTGGTGATCGCCGTAATCTCGTGAGCAAAGTGCAATGGACTTGATTCTCTTTCTGGCTTTCGCCTTGATCGCGGTGGTGGCCGCCATCAATGTGGTGGTGCAGCGCCACCCGATTTCGAGCGCCATCTCGCTGGTCGGCGTCATGGGATCGCTGGCCGTGTTGTACCTCCTGCTGGGCGCCGAATTCATTGCCGCCGCGCAGGTCATCGTCTACGCCGGCGCCATCATGGTGCTGTTCGTCTTCGTCATCATGCTGCTCAACGCGGGCGGCGAAGCCAGGGCCGGCCGCTCCTTCGTCGCCAGCCTGCTCGGCGTGCCGGCGCTGGTCGCGCTGCTGGCGCTGCTCGCCTTCTTCACCGCGCGCCTGTTCCCGAGCGACGCCGAAGTGCATTTCGGCGGCTTCAAGGGCGGCACGCCGGAGGCGATCGGCCGCGCCCTGTTCACCACGTATTTGCTGCCGTTTGAAATCACTTCGATTCTGGTGCTGATCGCCATCGTGGGCGCCGTCGTGCTGGCGCGGAAGGAGCTCGAATGATGGGCCACATCCCGCTCGCCTGGTTTCTCATGCTGAGCGCCGTGTTGTTCACGCTCGGCGTGGCGGGCTTTATTTTCCGCCGCAACATCATCACCATGTTCATGTCGATCGAGCTGATTCTGAACGGCGTCAACCTCAGCTTCATCACCTTCGCCTACCAGCGCCACCAGGTGGCCGGCCAGCTGATGGTGTTCTTCGTGATGGTGGTGGCGGCGGCGGAAGCCGCGGTGGGCCTGGCCATCATTCTCACCGTTTTCAAAAACCGGGGCACCCTGAACATCGACGAC
>Ga0335078_10016844_pt1 | contig 10856 bp, 9 predicted proteins | sample Lox_Sample_32_FD_206711 | JGI IMG/M metagenome (GOLD analysis project Ga0335078, IMG submission 206711) | Soil microbial communities from Loxahatchee National Wildlife Refuge, Florida, United States - Lox_Sample_3.2 | ecosystem: Environmental > Terrestrial > Soil > Wetlands | place: USA: Florida... | reverse complement strand
CAGGACGCTTCCGGCGAGAGCGCTCCGTTCTCATATCGTGCTTCGAAGCAGATACGCAGAGGACGAGCTGCATCGCGCGGTCGAATCAGGAATCACTCAGCTCGTCAGTGTGGGAGCTGGCTACGACACCTTCGCCCTGAGGCAACCAGAATGGGCGCGCACCTTGAAGATTGTGGAGGTGGATCACCCCGCATCACAACGTGCGAAGCTTGAGACCATTCGACGGGCACAAATCCCTGTTCCGCCGAATGAGGCGTTTGTGCCTCTTGACCTGGAAGAGCAGGAGCTGGAATCGGTGATCGCCAATGGCGATGTGGATCCCGTGCTTCCGACTTTCGTTGCGTGCCTCGGCGTGCTAGCCTACTTGAGACCAGAAACCGTCCGAAGGGTGTTCAAGAGTGTGGTGAGAATGGCCAAGGGGAGCAGGTTCGTGTTCGCGTTCGCGTCATCTCAGGGCAGCGTTCTTGCTACGAAAACTGCTGCGCTCGGCGAGCCCTGGTTGGCTCGGTTTGATCTCGATGACCTGAAAGCAGAGCTCATCAGGGTCGGGTTCTCCAAGGTGTCGTTTCTCGACCCCGCCGAAGCCACGGAGAGGTACTACAGGGGAAGGCACGATCTGCCCGCGCCCCAAAAGACGAGTCTTTGTCAGGCTGTGGTCTGAATGAAAAAGCGCGTTCGATGCGAGGTGCTGTCGCATGGTCGTGATCGATCGAGTAAAATGCACGGGCTGCGGCTCGTGCGTGAAGGTCTGCCACGAGCACTGCATGGCGCTGGTAGGCAAGACGGTAGAAATCACCTTTGCGGCGTGCAGCACCTGCACCCAGTGCATCGCCATCTGCCCGGAGAAGGCGCTTTCGTGGGACGGTGTCCAACCTGTAGGGTTTGATCGGGCTCTGCTGCCGTCGGCTGCTCAGCTCGAGGAGCTGCTTCTCGAACGACGGACTGTCAGAGCCTTCACTTCCGAGCCGGTGGCACGGGAGGAGCTCGAAGGAATAGTTGCCGCCGGCCCGTACGCGCCCACGCATGCGTTCAACCTCCGGTATGTCATTATCGACGACCCCCAGGTCATCGAAGCCTTCGACGGGGCAGCCCTTGGGTTTTCGAAGCGGGTGTATTCTCTCCTGTTTCGACCCCGGCTGATTCGCGCCTTGGCACAAGTTGGGCCGGCCGTCTGGCGCGAAGAGTTCAACAAGGCGCTTCCGAAGCTCGAGACAGTCATCGGGAGAGACAGTGGCTTTGGGCCCAGGCCCGCGGCTCTGGTCTGTATCGTCGGGGACAAGCGCGTCCCTCTCTCGCTTGAAAGTGCGCAGTACGCGCTGTACAACATCTCTCTCGCTGCGCAGGTCGCTGGTTTGGGCTGTCGGAACCTTGTGGGCAACCTGATGATCTTCAACAGAAATCGCGAGGTTCGACGGGCTCTCGGCTTGAAGCAAAAGGAGAGAATCTTCGCGATTGCAGGGTTTGGCCATCCGTCGGTGAGCTTCAAGAACAAAGTGCCGGGCAGGAAAGCAAAGATCCAGTGGAATGGCGAGAGGAGTTGAACAATGTCGACTGATGGGAGGCTTGGTCTGGTTGCTCCCTGCGGGATTGACTGCGGAAATTGCGCTCTGTACATGAGCAAGAATGATGCCGCGATGCTGGAACGCCTGGTCGCCAGGGGCATTCCAAGAGAGAAGCTGCCCTGCCGGGGCTGCCGGAGCGTCGCGGGGGATTGCCCCGTGCTCGGCGTGAAATGCGAGACGTATCGTTGTGTTCGCGAGAAACAGGTTGACTTCTGCTTTGAATGCGCTGAGTTTCCGTGCACGAAGCTGTGTCCGTCCGCAGACAGAGCCGATGTCCTGCCCCACAACCTGAAGGTCTTCAACCTTTGCACGATCCAGCGGATGGGCGTTGAAGGGTTTACCCAGGTCTCAGGCTCAACGGAACGCCTGTACTTCAAGGGCAAGATGGAGGTCGGCAAAGGGCCCAGGGTTGCCGGACGGCCCGGAGAAGTTGTATAGTACAATCCATATACATCCGACGCTTGACTTGAATCGCCCTGCGAGATACCGTGGCTTGCGGGTCGCTGGTCTGGTCGTGAGCGGTTCGTACCACACTTCGAAAGAGGAATTGCAGGGTGAACGCGACGAAAGAAGTGCAGCTTCTTGAGGACTCGAAGGTCAAGCTGACCATACGTGTTCCGATTGAAGATGTCAGAAAGCAGTACGACGATATCCTTAAGGAGTATACCCAGAAAGCCCACGTGAAAGGCTTCCGACCAGGCAAGGTCCCGGCGGACGTTATCGTACGCAAGCTGGGATCTTCGCTTATCGATCAGACCAAAACGGAAGTGCTGGAAAAGAGCCTCTCCGAGGCTTTCGAGAGCGTCGAGCAGAAGCCGATACCCTATTCCACCCCGGAAATAAAGGCAGATGGCGCTCTGGAGATCGGGAAGGACTTTGCCTTTGAAGTGATCTATGACACCTGGCCAAAAGTGGAGCTCGGCCCCTATTCGGGTCTGGAGATCGATCAGCCCCAGTGGGAGATCACAGATGAGGATCTCGGCAGGGAGCTCAAGGGCATCCAGGAGCAGAACGCCCTCTTTATTGACAAGGAGGGGAGCGAGGTAGAGAAGGGCAATATTGTCAACGTCGACTACGTTGAGATGGAGACCGGCGAGGAGAAGCCGGGGACCAAACGGGAAGCATTCGTATTCGAAGTCGGCACAGGGTACAACGTCTACAAGATCGATGATGAGATCGTCGGCATGAAGAAGGGCGAGACGAAGCTCATCACCAAGATCTTTCCGGAGGACTTTGAGACAAGCGCACTTGCCGGGAAATCCGTGACTCTGAAGGTCACGCTCAACAGCATCAAGGAAAAGAAGCTCCCCGAGATCAACGACGAGCTTGCCCAGGACATCAGCGCGAAGTTCCAGAACCTCGAGGACCTCAAGGCGGACATCCGGGCCAAGCTTGAAGCGGCCGTGAAGCAGACCGTCCGCTCGCGCACGGTGTCGCGGATCCTCGACTCCATCGTGGAGACGTCGAAGATCCCGCTGCCGCAGTCCATGGTAGACTACCAGTTGGAGAACATGTGGCAGGAGTACGTCAGCCAGATGCGAATGGAAGAGAAGAAGCTCCGCGAGCTGCTGGAATCGCAAGGCACGACAATGGAGACCCTCCGCAACGAATGGCTGCCCTCGGCGGAAAAACGCGCGAAGCTGCAGCTCGTCATCTCTGAGGTGGCCAAGCGCGAGAACATCGCCATCGAGGAAGGCGAGCTTGACGCAGAGATCGCGAAGATGGCGGAGGAGCGCAAGGTGAAAATGGAAGAGCTCAAGCAGAGCCTTGCGCGGAACAACCTCGTGGACTACATGAGGTCCAACCTCAGGATCGACAAGCTGTACGACTTTCTCCTTTCAAAGACCACTCTGCGGGCTGGAGAAAAGAGAAAAGTATTGGACATATTGACGGCGAATTAGGTACCATTCAGTATGATGAAAATGGAAGAGCAGCTCATGGAAGAGATGGACACGAACCTTGTCCCGATTGTCATCGAGCAAACGGGCCGAGGGGAGCGGTCGTATGACATCTACTCGAGGCTCCTGAAAGACAGAATCGTGTTTGTCGACGGGGAGATCTATGACGTCAACGCCGACCTCGTTGTGGCTCAGCTCCTTTTCCTGGAGTCGCAGGATCCTGAGAAAGACATCCATCTCTACGTGAACTCCCCGGGCGGGACTGTGACAGCAGGACTGGCAATTTACGATACGATCCAATACATCAAACCGAACGTGCAGACGATCTGTATGGGACAGGCGGCGTCCATGGGCGCGCTCCTGTTGGCGTGCGGAACGCACGGAAAACGCGCGGCGCTTCCTTCATCTCGGATCCTCATCCACCAGCCCTGGGGAGGAGTTTCCGGGCAGGCTGTGGACATCAGCATCCAGGCGCGAGAGCTCGTGCGGATCAAGAAGCTCATTATTTCGTATTTCGCTGAGCATACGGGGAAATCAGCCGAGACTGTAGAAAAGGATCTCGAGAGGGACTATTATATGTCAGCCGACGAGGCCCTCGAATACGGCCTCATCGACAAGATCCTGAGGCGGAGCAAGAGTGGCGAAAACTCCCAAAAGTGACGGCTTCAAGGTCTGCTCCTTCTGTGGGAAGAGCGCTGACGTAGCCAGGCGTCTCATCGCCGGGCCGGGCGTTTTCATTTGCGACGAGTGCGTCAACGTCTGCAAGAAGATACTCGACGAAGAAGAGGAAAACCTCTCCATCGAGTTCACGGAAGACATTCCGAAACCGCGCGAGATAAAGGACTACCTGGACCAGTATGTGATTGCCCAGGAACAGGCAAAGAAAGTACTGTCCGTTGCTGTCTACAACCACTACAAGCGGATCGCCCTGGGCCACAAGGTCCAAAACGACGTGGAGCTGGAGAAATCCAACGTCCTCTTGATCGGGCCCACCGGGACGGGAAAGACCCTCCTGGCCCGAACGCTGGCGCGCAAGCTCAAAGTCCCGTTTGCCATCGCGGATGCCACGACGCTGACGGAGGCGGGATACGTCGGAGAAGACGTGGAGAATATCCTCCTGAAGCTCATTCAGAATGCGGGAAACAACATCTCTGCCGCTGAGCGAGGCATCGTTTATATAGATGAGATCGACAAGATCGCCCGAAAGAGCGGGGACAACCCCTCGATAACCCGGGACGTCTCAGGGGAAGGGGTCCAGCAGGCGCTTCTGAAGATCGTGGAGGGCACTGTCGCCTCCGTGCCGCCCCAGGGCGGCCGCAAGCACCCCAATCAGGAGATGCTGCGGATCGACACCACCAATATCCTTTTCATTTGCGGCGGAGCGTTTGTCGGCCTCGACAAGATTGTCGAGCAAAGGACAATCGCGCATCCCCTTGGATTCGGGGCGGATCCGAAGGGCATCGGAGAAAAAGACCTCGTGGAGCTGTACACCCAGCTCCAGCCGGATGACTTGATCAAGTATGGCCTCATTCCCGAGTTCGTGGGGAGGCTTCCCATTGTCGTGCCGTTGGAGGAGCTGGACGCGGATGCCCTCCGGCGGATCATCACGGAGCCCCACAACGCCATCCTCAAGCAATACAAGGCTTCATTCAAGCTGGACGACGTGGAGCTGGAGTTCGATGATCGCGCCATAACGGCAATCGCCCATAAGGCTATCGAACGCAAGACAGGCGCGCGGGGCTTGCGGGCCATCGTGGAAGCGCTCATGATGGACGTCATGTTCGATATACCGTCCCTCAAGGGAGCCAAGAAGGTCGTCATCTCCGAGCGGGTGGTCACGAGCTCCGAGAAACCCGAAATCATCCTCGCTGGCCAGAAAAAGACGGCCTAGCGGCCGATTCAAGATCATGAAGATCCTCCTCAAGAGACACGAAATGTTCATGGTTCCGCTGAAGGACCTTGTGGTATTCCCACGAATGATCGTGCCTCTGTTCGTCGGACGCCGGCGGTCGCTTCGAAGCGTCGAGGAGGCGATGCGACTGGGCAGGGCCCTTTTCCTGGTTGCCCAGAGGAAGACCGGCGTAGAAGAGCCGGATGAGCGCGATGTGCACGATGTCGGCACAGTGTCCCGGGTGCTCCAGATGCTCAAGCTGCCGGATGGAAAGATCCGGCTGCTCGTGGAAGGGCTGGAGAGGGCCGTTATCACGAAATACTCAGAGACCCGGGATTCCTTCCGTGTGATCGCCCGGCCGCTCCCGGAGACTCGGGACGTCACGCCTCAGATGTCTGCGCTCATGCGCACCGCGTTGTCACAGTTCACTCGGTACGCGGAAGTCTCCAAGAAAGTGCCCCCCGAGGCCGTGACAGCAATAGAGAGCGCGGATCTTCCCGACACGCTCGTGGACCTGATTGCTGGGAACCTTCCGCTGAAGATCTCGCAGAAGCTTGAGCTCCTGTCCATCGAGAACACGGAGACGCGGTTGGAGAGGTGCGCTGCAATCGTTGCCTCGGAGATCGAGGTGCTTGTACTCGAGCAGGAGATTACCGGCAAGGTCAAGCGGAAGCTGGAGAAGACGCAGAAGGACTACTTCCTGAACGAGCAGCTCAAGGAAATCCAGCGCGAGCTGGGCGCGGAAGGGGATGATCCCACGGGCGCCAAGGAGCTGGAGGAAAAAGTCAAAGCAAAGGAGCTGCCTACCGAAGTCTTCGAGAAGTGCCAGAAGGAGCTCAAGAGGCTCGGGCGCATGCAGCCCATGTCACCGGAGTCAGCGCTTCTCCGCACCTACCTCGAGTGGATCGTCGACCTGCCGTGGAAGGAAACGACCGCAGACAATCACAATATTGAACATGCCCGCGAGATCCTGGATGAAGACCACTACGACTTGAAAAAGGTCAAGGAGCGAATCCTTGACTTCATCGCAGTGCGCCAGCTCTCCCCCACGGTCAAGGGACCGATCCTCTGCTTTATCGGTCCACCCGGAACGGGCAAGACTTCGCTTGGCAGATCAGTCGCCAGGTCGCTGGGGCGCAACTTCGTGCGTATCTCCTTGGGAGGCGTGCGCGACGAGGCAGAGATTAGAGGTCATCGCAAGACCTATGTCGGTGCGCTTCCCGGCAAGATCATCCAGTCCATGCGGAAGGCAGGCTCACGGAACCCTGTCTTCCTCTTGGATGAGATCGACAAGATGAGCTCGGATTGGCGAGGTGACCCGGCATCCGCCCTCCTTGAGGTCCTGGACCCGGAACAGAACGCGGCGTTCGTCGATCACTACCTGGAGGTGGCCTACGACCTCTCCCACGTGATGTTCATCACGACCGCCAACTCCTCCCACAACATTCCGTATCCGCTGCGGGACAGGATGGAAGTGATCGAGATTTCCGGATATACGGAACTGGAGAAGGAGAAGATCGCCGAGAAGTTCCTGGTCCGCAAACAGATTCGAGAGAACGGGCTCGACTGGGCAGAGATCACGTTCCAGAAATCCGCCATTCTCAAGCTCATCAGGGGCTTCACGATGGAGGCCGGAGTCAGGAACCTGGAGCGAGAGATTGCCAATATCATCAGAAAGATCGCCCGGGAAGCCGTGAAAGAAGGGAGGATGCCGCCGGTCGCGCTTCTCCCGGCAAACGGAGAAAACGCCGTGGCCCCCACGGCCTCTTCGGCCTCTGCGGCGGACCCTGTTGGAGACATCGCACAGGGTCCTGCGACGCCGGCACCACCGCCCTTCAAGGTCACGGTGACCGTACGGAACGTCGAGAAGTACCTTGGCAAAGAGAAGTTCCTGGAGAACACGTTTTCGCGGGATATGAAGCCTGGCCTGGCCTACGGCCTTGCCTGGACCGAGGTTGGTGGGCAGCTCTTGCCGGTCGAGGTGGCAATTCTCGAAGGAAAAGGCGACCTGATGCTCACCGGAAGCCTTGGAGACGTCATGAAAGAGAGCGCTCAGGCAGCGCTCTCTTTCCTCCGGGCCCACCACGCAGCGCTCGGCATTCCCGCTGACTTTACCAAGGATCGCGATATCCACGTCCACGTACCCGAGGGGGCCATTCCCAAGGACGGCCCGTCGGCGGGCATCACCCTTGCGGCTGCGCTCTTCTCAGCGGTCTCAGGCGTGGCGCTCAGGAGCGGTTTCGCGATGACAGGTGAGATCACGCTGACCGGGCGTCTCCTTCCGATCGGCGGGGTGAAAGAGAAAGTGCTTGCAGCTCATCGTTACAAGATGACGCACGTGCTCCTGCCCCGGCGCAACGAAAAGGACCTCGAAGAAATCCCTGCCGAAGTTCAGCAAGACATGGAGTTCGAGTTTGCCGATTCCGTGCTTGATGCGTTTGCCATTCTCTTTCCTCAAGGAAGTTTCTCCGAGGGCGAGACTGTCGCACAGCCCACACCATCGCCAAAGGAGGAGGAGTCTCCCGTGCGGCCTGACGACGAGGCTCCTCTCACCCAGCCCTCCGTCTAGCCCGAGCTTCGGGGTACGGGATGGGCCACCTTCTTCGGACGATCGAGCCCTACCTCAACCAGTACGGCTACGTCGCCGTCTTTGCCGCGATCTTCCTTGAGGACTTCGGCGTGCCCATGCCGGGCGAGACGCTTCTCATTGCAGGCGCGCTCCTGGCATCCCGGGGGACATTCAATATCTACATCCTTGTTCTCACAGCTCTCTGCGCCGCGACACTGGGTGACAACGTGGGCTACGCGATAGGCCGGTTCGGCGGTCGCGCGCTTGTCCTGCGCTATGGGAAATACGTGCTCCTGACCCCAGCGCGCCTCAAGCGCGCCGAAATGTTCTTCGAAACCCGGGGCGCCGTGGTCGTGATCGCCGCCCGGTTCTTCGAGGTCCTTCGACAGCTCAACGGGATCGTTGCGGGCATTTCCGGGATGCGCTGGTGGCGCTTCCTGATCTACAACGCGGTCGGGGCAGCCCTGTGGGTGGGATTCTGGAGCGTGCTCTTCTTCCAGCTGGGAAAACAGGGCGAGCGGATCGGTCTTCTGTTTCACAGATACGAGCCGTTTGCCGCCGCTCTCCTTGCGCTTGTCGTTGCGGGTATCATAACGGCACGGGTGATACTGAGGAAGCGCAACGAGAAGCGGCGGAAGATCGGCAGGAGCTGAGATATGGCTGAGATGGACGGGTCTCTGGAATGGATGCGCCTCCACATGCCGTTGACAGAGCAGGAGATCGACTCCCTCGAGACGCTGTCCGGCGTCCGGCTTGCCTGCTCCGTGCACCTCGAGCAGAAAGCCATACGTTTTTTCGAGTCACTCCTCGACAAGGGCGCGCGATTGTTCCTTACCACGTGCAATCCCTCCACGGTTCGTAACGACGTCGTGAAGCGGCTCGTCTCTCATGGGGCAGAGGCGCATGCCTGGAACGGCATGACGGGAAAGGATCAGGAAGAAGCGGCGGGGCGGGCACTGGCGTGGGGACCGACCCATCTGTACGAGATGGGGGCGATGCTCGTGCAGAGGCTCCTTACCGTAGGCCCGGTAGCAGCAGGCCCTGCAGCGGCGATCGTGGCCGGGCTCGAGGCCACGGGCTCGGGAATATCGTGCATCAACGGTTTGACGAGAGCCGGCCGCACCCTCGGCTTCCCTGTGTTCAACTGCGATGATGTCCCGATCAAGGAGGGCCTTCACAACAGGCGGCTCGTGGGTCTGAGCACCTGGAATACCTTCATGGAGCGCACACGGCTCAGCCTTCACGGGCGGAACGTGCTTGTAGTCGGGTTCGGCCTCGTGGGAGAGGGGGTCGCGGAAACTGCGCGAGCTTTCGGCGGGACAGTGAGCGTTGCGGAAAAAGATCCGGCGCGGGCGCTTTTCGCCGCCTATGCAGGATACCCGGTGGGCAGTCTCGAGGAGCTGGTTCCGCGGGCAGACGTGATCGTAACGGCAACAGGGGTGCCGGGGGTGCTGAATGCTGGACTGTTCCCGAGCTTGAAGCAGGGCTGCTTTCTCCTGAACGTTGGTCACACACCGAATGAGATCGACGTTTCCGGCCTTGGGGCTCGACGCGAGCTTGTGCCGTTCGTTGAGGAAGTTTCTCCGTGCGGAACAAAGGTGTTTCTCTTTGCCGGCGGGTCCATGGCAAATCTTACCGCTGGACACGGGGACTCGCTCAACTCCTTTGACATCACGATGGCGACCTTGGCGGCGGGCCTGCGTTTCCTTTTCAGCCCGGAGGCGCGCACCCATCCGCCGGGGCTCCACGCGCTTCCTCGCGCGGCCTGGGAACATGTCGCCAGACGGGCTTCAGGGCGGGCCTCAGGCGTTTGATCGACGTTGATGGCTCACCGCGATAAGACGCCGCAGCTCCTGCACGCCCGCCTGCATGGCTTGCTCACCGCGAATGACGAGCTCATCCGCCCTCTTGAGGTTTCTGTAGTGGAATCCCTGGAGGTCCGGGGACACCACGATGTCCGCTGAGGACATTCCCTTCTGGGCAGAGTTCGTCAAGAGAATGTCAAACGTGTAGTACGCGATATCGAGGATATTTCGGGGAGGGCCGGACTGCAGCCTTCGAGAGTGCAGGTTCACGGCGATGACGATGTCGGCTCCCAGGCCGCGTGCCACGTCCGCCGGCACATCGTTGACCAGACCTCCGTCCACCAACGCAACTTCGCCCAATCGAAGCGGCTCGAACAATCCCGGCACGCTGCAGCTTGCCCGTACCGCCTTGGCCACAGATCCGCTGGTGAACACCACAGGCTCCCCACGTTCCAGGTCAGTGGCGACCGCGGCGAACGGGATTCGCAGGCCGGCAAAGTCCTGCACGCCCGTGGTTGCCTCGATGTATCGCTCAAGCCTGTCCAGGCGCATCATTCCCTGCCGCGGGATGGTCAGGGAGACGAGGTGGGACCATTCCAGGCGCCGCGCAGCGTCCCATATCTGCCTCCAGGATCTGCCTGCGCAGTAGGCCGCGCCGACCACACTGCCGGCGCTTGTGCCCGCCACACAATCCACTCCGATGCCTTCCTCGGAAAGCACCTTGAGAACACCGATATGAGCAAGACCGAGCGCGGCGCCTCCGCCAAGGGCAAGTCCAATTCGGAGGCTCACGTCGCGAGGATAGCGGTGAGCGCGGCGGTAGGTCAAGTTTGACCGAGCGAGTGGCCTCGCAAGTGGACGACCGCGAGCCACGATGCCTACATTGTCCGAAGCGAGGAGTATCACAGATGAAGGAACACTTTCGACCGTCACTGACGGTCCTGGTCGTATCGATAGGGCTCCTGGTGGCAGGAGCGGCAACCGCGGGCTTTGCGCAGGCCGCTATGGCAGTCTCCATAGGCGGGACCGTCGCGTCCGTGAGCGCAGCGCAGATCACACTGACGGCAGCGGACGGCACCACGAAGAGCGTCGTGTTTTCCCCCGACACGATGATCCTGGAGCGAAGCAAAG
>Ga0335078_10016843_pt1 | contig 10856 bp, 14 predicted proteins | sample Lox_Sample_32_FD_206711 | JGI IMG/M metagenome (GOLD analysis project Ga0335078, IMG submission 206711) | Soil microbial communities from Loxahatchee National Wildlife Refuge, Florida, United States - Lox_Sample_3.2 | ecosystem: Environmental > Terrestrial > Soil > Wetlands | place: USA... | reverse complement strand
GAACTACCATCGGGACTGGTCGGCCGAGTTCGGAGAGGAGTTCAGGACGATGAAGCGCCTCAGACACCTCTACGAGGGGCTCTCGAGCGGCGACGTCGACAAGCTGGTCGCCGCCCTCGGGTCCGGAGGCGTCGCCGAGAGGCTCTCGGCGACCGACTTCGACTTCCACGCCACCGCGTTCCTCTCGGCCCTGGGCGCCAGGGGCACGCTCCAGCTGGCGAGCATCCTCCTCTCCGCCGAGGCGAGGCAGGTCCTCTCGTCCCTCGCCCGCTAGCGGGAGGGCGCCCTCGGCCAATCAGCAAGGTATATGTGGGGGTCCCGGAGAGGCCAGTCAGTTTGTCGCAGAAGTCCATCACTCTGCCTACCTGCACGTCATGCAACAGGCCGATCATGCCCCGCGAGAAGGCCTCCCGATTCTACTGCCCAAACTGCCACCAGGTCTTCGTCTGGCGTTGCGAGAGGTGCAGGAAGTTCTCGAGGAAGTACAAGTGCATCAGCTGCGGTTTCGAAGGACCCTAGTGATGGGAAGATGGCCGGTTCCTACCTCGTGAGGCTGAAGGTCCTGCCGACGGGCCCGGAGGTCCCTCCGCAGAAGCTCCTCGACTCGGTCAAAGGTTCCCTCAAGGAGGGGATGGTCTTCAAGAACAGCAGGGAGGAGCCGATAGCGTTCGGGCTCTACTCGCTCATAATAGACGTGGTCGTCCCGGAGGTCGAGGGCGAGATTGACAAGGTCGAGGAGGCCGTGGCGTCGGCCCCGCTCGTGGCCCAGTCCGAGCTGATGGGGGCGAGCCGCCTGTCGAGCCAGCTGAAGAACGTCTGACCGCGGAGCCGCGGGAGTCTCCGGACGCACCGACGGGCTCCGCCCGTATGAACAGAACAGGTTTAATACGGGCCAACGGCGTGGTCCGCTATCCTTTCTGGACTGATGCGCACCATGAAGCCTCCTCTCCGATACCAAGTCCTTGAGTTCGTCAAGGAGAAGAAGGCCGTGACGGACGACGACATCATGGACTACCTCAAAAAGTCGGACGGCTACTCTATGCACGAGCTCAACAAGTGCCTGATGGACCTGGAGATACTCGGAGCGGTCAGCATCCGATGGGTCGCCAAGGAGAAGAGGCGGGTGGAGTTCGTCGAAACCCCCCTCGAGACGACGCGCTACGGCGAGGGCTAGGCTCCCGCCGCTCCCTCGGTAACTATTCATAGGTCCGGGGCGGTCCGCGCCGCATGGGAGTCGACCTAGGCGACGTCATCCCGCGGAGGAAAGTGGAGCTCGCCGGCCTCTCGAACAAGAGGCTCGCCGTCGACGCCTACATCGCCCTCTACCAGTTCCTCTCCATAATCAGGGGCGTAGGGGGAGAGCACCTGAAGGACTCGTCGGGCCGCGTCACCAGCCACCTGAGCGGCCTCTTCTACCGGAACGTCAACCTTATGGAGCTGAACATCAAGCTCGTCTACGTCTTCGACGGCGCGCCGCCGGAGCTGAAGCGCGAGGAGCTCCGGAGGCGCCGCGTCGTCCGTGAGGAGGCCGGGAGGCACTACGTCGAGGCCGTCGCGGCGGGGGACGTGGAGGGCGCGAGGAAGTACGCCGAGGCCTCGACCTCGCTCAGGGGAGACATGATCTCCGACTCGAAGCGGCTCCTCGACGCGATGGGCATCCCCTGGATAGACGCTCCCTCGGAGGGGGAGGCCCAGGCCGCGGTGATGGCCCAGGAGGGCACCGTCGACGGCGTCGCCTCCCAGGACCACGACTCGCTCCTCTTCGGCGCGCCCCTGCTCGTGAGGAACGTCACGATCTCCGGCAGGCGGCGCCTGCCGAGCAAGAACGTCTTCATCGACGTCGAGCCCGAGACGATCAGCCTCAGCGAGACGCTGGGCGACCTGAAGCTCACGCGGGAGCAGCTCATCGACCTGGGCATCCTCGTGGGGACGGACTTCAACCCCGACGGGTTCAAGGGCGTCGGGCCGGCGCGCGCCCTGAAGTTCCTGAGGACCTACGGCTCGCTGGAGAGGATCGAGCCGCTGAGGGAGGAGCTCGCCAGGATCGACTATCCCGCCATCAGGAAGATCTTCCTGTCGCCACCGGCCGACCGGGGGGTCGCGCCGGTCTGGAAGGAGTTCAAGCCAGACGCGGTGAGGGCTTTCCTGGTCGACGAGCACTCCTTCTCCCCGGAGCGCGTCGATGCGGCCGCCAGGAGGCTCGAGAGCGTCGCGGCCGCCAGGAACGAGTCGCTCGAGAAGTGGTTCTCCTAGGCCGCGCGCCCCCGGGCGCTACTCCACGCCCGCGAACTCTCCCAGGCTTCTCGCCAGAAGCGTGGGGTTCTTTCTGGCCTCCTCCTCTAGGCTCCTGGACGGCACCTCGCCGTAGTCGTGGCCCGGGTAGATCACCGTCTTCCCGGGGAGGGCCATCAGGACCGAGTGCAGGCTGTGGTAGAGCTCCGAGGCCGACCCGCCCGGGAGGTCCGTCCTCCCGCAGTTCCCGATGAAGAGCGTATCGCCCGTGAAGAGGTTCTTCCCGTCGAACAGGCACACGCTGTCCGGCGTGTGCCCGGGCGTGTGGATGACCCGGACGTCGACCCCTCCTATCCTGAGCGCGTCGCCGTCCCTGACACGGAGGTCCGTGGCTAGCTCCGAGGCCTCGTGCGCCACTGTCCGCGCGCCGAGCTTCTCGGCCAGCTCGGCGAGCGTCTCGACGTGGTCGAAGTGGCCGTGGGTCGCGACGACGTACCTGACCTTCGCCCCGTCCTCGCTGGCGGCCCTCGCCACGGGGCCAGTCTCCCACCCCGAGTCGATCGCGATCGCCTCCCCGGAACCCTCCTCGATGAGCAGGTAGTCGAAGTTCTTCATCGGTCCCACGGGTATCTGTCGGACTCTCACTCGCGTATCCCTATGGGGACGACGACCACCTCGCCCGTATATCCGCTTTTTCCGCGGAGCCCCACCTTGGCCCTGTGGAGCGCGATGGTGACGTCCGCCCTCACCGTCGCGGAGCCGGCCGCGCCGGTGAGCGGGTCGAGACCCGAGGGGACGTCTATCGCGACCTTCGCGCAACGAGCGCCGTTGACGAGCCCGATGGCCGTGGCGAGCGGCTCCCTCACCTGGCCCCTGACGCCCGTCCCGAGGATGGCGTCGAGCACGACCTCGGCCCACTCGAACCAGTCCCGGCGCTCCAGCAGGCGGGACCCATCGACCGCCTCGACCCTCTCGACGGTCCCTCCGAGCAGGGCCCAGTTCTCCGCGGCCTCCTTGGTCTTGATGGCCGCCGCCTCGCCCAGGAGAAGGACGCGTACCCACGACCCCCCGGCCAGACGCCGCGCGGCGACCAGCCCGTCTCCGCCGTTGTTCCCCAGGCCGCAGACCACGAGCACCTTCCTCCTCCTCCTCCCTCCGCTCTGCGGGTACCTCTCCTCGACCACCCCCGCGACGGCGGCGCCCGCGCGCTCCATCAGCGCCGCCCCGTCGAGGCCGTAGGCCGAGGCCCTCAACTCGGCCTCACGCATCTCCTCCGGCGTGACGTAACGATCGTCTCCCTCCTCCTCCTTCTTCTCCTTCGCCCTGCGGCCGTCCTCCATGGCCACCGAAGGCGGAAACCAAGTTTATCAATCTCCCAGGACCGCGCCGCGGGCCAGATGGCCAGGGAGACGAGGGGACGAGGAACCGGGGCCGGTCGCCCAGAGGGGAGGCCGGTCTCCGAGTCGGTCACGACCTCCGTGAGGATCATGATGCCGGCGGACGCGAACATCCGGGGGAACGTCTTCGGGGGGGCGATAATGAAGTACATGGACGAGATTGCGGCCGTGGCCGCTTTCCGGCACGCCAGGAAGAACGTCGTGACCGCCTCGATCGACCGCATGAACTTCATAGCTCCGGTCTATCTGGGCAACCTGCTCGTCCTGAAGGCGTCCGTCAACTACGTCGGCAGGACGTCGATGGAGATCGGCGTCCGGATGGAGGCCGAGGACCTCAGGTCTGGCAGGGTCACCCATGCGGGTTCCTGCTTCCTCACCTACGTCGCGCTCGACGACGATGGGAGGCCGACCCCGATCGAGCCCGTCGTCCCGGTGACGGACGACGAGAGGAGGCGCTACAGGGAGGCGGCCACCCGGAGGCAGATAAGGGAGGCGGAGCGGGCGCAGCTCGGGAAGCTGGGAGTTTGATTAGCGGCTCAAGAATAATAGAGCGAATCGCTATTATCCGGGTTGCTGGTTGATGGTGCGATGGTCAGCGTAGCGGAGGTCTTCGACCTGGCGAGGAGCGGCGAGCGCGAGGCGGCCGCCAGCGTCCTCAAGGAGGAGTTCCAGAGGCTCCAGTCGTCCGAGCACAGGGTCCGGCTCTGCGAGTGGATAGCCAGCTGCTTCGAGAACCTCAACGACTACGAGCAGGCCGCCGAGTGGTACGAGATGGCCGGGCTCCTCTCCCTCTCGGAGACCGGCTCGGCCCTGATCAACGCCCTCATGGCGCTGCAGCAGTACGAGAAGGCTCTCTCGTGCCACGAGCAGGGCGAGGACGAAGAGTCCATCCAAAAGTGCCTCGAGATAATCGAAGAGCTGAGGCACACCTACGCCGCGGCCTAGGTCGAGTCCTTCGCGGCCGCGTCCCGGCCGCCCGATCGCCTACTTGCTCTGGTCCAGCGCCTTGCGCCGGTTCACCGTCTTCTGGTAGCACTCGCCGCAGACCAGCTCCTCCTTCACCCCTATCTTGAACGGCTTGGCATCGTTCCCCAGCGCCTGGTCGCAGAGATAGCATCTTACTTCCAGGGTCTCACTCCCTCGCCATCGAGACGCGCCTCTTCTGGAGATTCCCTCTGCCCATGAAATGCCAAACTTCAGCGTCTGCGTTGAACGCCTCTGCCCATTTAACTAATTCTCTCAGCTCCTCCTTCTTGACGCGCGCCGTCCCGCTCTTGACCTGTATCAGCATCACGCGCCCCTCCTTGGCCGCGAAGAGGTCGACCGGGCTGTGCGACCCAGCGCTTCGACCTACCACGTAACCCTCGCGCTTCAGGAGCTCCATGCACCTGTACTCCTTGGCACGCCCCCGGGCGTACTGGATGACCAAGCCCCCGTCCGTCCCTGACCCCCGAATTAAAGATGATTGGGCGGCCGCCGCCGCCCGCGGTCCGGGTAAGCTTATGTCGGGGCCCGCGGACCGGGGCCAGGAGAGTCCTTGAACCTCACGAGCGTAGAAGCGTCGCTGGACGAGATAGAGAGCACCCTGCAGCTGACCCTCGAGAGGAGGGAGAGGATCCTCAAGGAGAGCAGGGACGTCATCCTCTCCTGCTCCAGGGCGATCGTCCTTCTCCACTCCGGGAGCAAGAGGAAGGAGGCGAGGGCGGAGATCTCCAGGGCCCGGGACCTCCTCGAGTCTCTCAGGAAGGACGGCGTGGGAGGCCTCTCGAGATACCTCGTCTCGCCAGAGGCTGAGTTCGTCGAGGCCTCCACGGTCGAGTCGATAGTCCTTGGCAGGCCCATCGCCGACGCCCGCGCCCTGGGCGTCTCGAACGAGGCCTATCTCCTCGGGCTACTCGACACGGTGGGGGAGCTCAAGAGGCTGCTGCTCGTCTCCATAACCGATGGCAAGCCGAGGAGGACCAGGGAGTACTTCGCGACGATCGAGGCCCTCTACGCCCGCCTTGCCCCCTTCGCCGTCTTCGACAACGTCCTGAACGGGGTCCGCAGGAAGATAGACGTCGCCCGGATGATAACCGAGGACGCGCGAAGGATCATCGCGGAGGAGACGCGCAGGGACGCCCTGCTCTCGTCGATAGAGGGGCTGCAGAGAGAGATGCGGAAGCGCGGTGCCGGGCCCACTTGACCGCCAGGGCCGCCCCCCGTCCGGTCCCCCCCGGTCCCGTGAATACTGTCATATACACCATCGCCGAGAAGGGTACTCTGGAATCCCGGAGAGCCTGAGCAATGGAGAAGCTGAGCCCAATCCTGATGTCGGAGCTCTTTGAGCTGGTCAAGCTCAAGGCGCACCTCAAGTTCGTCGACGTCTCGTCGGAGGACCTCGCGTCCAAGATGGGGCAGAGCCAGCAGGCCGCCTCGCAGCACCTCCAGAGGCTGGAGAAGCTGGGCCTCATCGAGAGGAGGAGGACCGGGCTCCGCTTCGCCATCAAGCTGACCCCCAGGGGGTACGACATCGTGCGCGCCCACTACTCGCAGCTCAAGGCGGCCGTCGAGGAGAAGGGGAGGGACATGGTCTTCAAGGGCCGCGTCTTCCAGGGCCTCGGCGAGGGGGGCTACTACATCGGGATAGACGGGTACAGGCAGCAGTTCGTCAAGACCCTCGGATTCGACCCGTTCCCGGGCACCCTGAACGTCAAGCTCGAGTCGCCGATCCAGATGGAGCAGAAGAGGGAGCTGCGTTCGCGAGAGGGCCTCAAGATACAGGGGTTCGAGAACGGGACCAGGACCTACGGCGGGGCGAGGTGCTACCGCGCCGTCGTCAACGGGAAGGTCCCGGCGGCCGTGCTGGTCATCGACAGGACCCTCTACGACGACAGCGTGATGGAGATCATCTCGCCGGTCAACTTCCGGAAGGACGCGGGGCTCAAGAACGGCGACGAGGTCACCGTCACCGTCTATCCCTGACCTCAGAGCGATCCGAATATCTTCGAGGTCTTGATGCCCGGGATCGGGGTGTCCAGCCTGACCACCCTCACCTCCATCCCCCGCCTCCTCGCCTCCCTCTCCACCTCCGCCGGGTCGTGGATCTGGTCGTATCCCAGGGCGACGATGTCCGGCCTGACCTTCTCCAGCGTCTCGTAGATCGAGCCCCTCCCTCCGGGGAGCGCAGCGTCGACCTCCCTCATCGCCGAGACGAGCCTGACCCTCCACTCCTGGCCGGTCACGGGCTCCCGGCCCTTGTTCTTGGCGACCGTGCTGTCCGCGGCCACGACGACGACGAGGGTGTCTCCCAGCTTCCTCGCCTCGGCCATGGTGTGCACGTGACCGGGGTGGATTATCTCGAACTTGCCTCCTATCATCACGACCGTCAGCTCGCCGCGCCCCCGGGGTGTCAGCCTCGCCTCCCCCCCTTCGACCTCGAGAAGCCCGGCGGCCGAGGCTTCCTGGAGCCGACGCTCCACCTCCGCGGGCTGCTCCCCCAGCGCCGTCGAGAGGGCCTCCACCGTCGCCGACCCGCCGGGCAGGCGGCCCACGTAGACGGCTCGCAGCAGCGATTTCTGGTTCAAGGGCTCTCTACCACCCCAGGTCGACCTTCCCTGTGAACGTCAGCGCGTCGAGCAGCCCCTCGGCGTACCCGACGCTGAGCATCGCGAGCTCGTCCTGCCCGTTGGCGAGGAACGCCTCAGCGTCCCTGAGGTAGAGCTCGCTGTTCTCGAAGAGATCGTCGTAGCCCTGCTTCAAGCTGGCCCTCGCCGTCTCCAGCGCCTTCTTAGCCTTTTCAACGTACCTCGGGACGAGGACCTGCGCGGTCCTCCTGACCGACGCCGTGTTATCGGCGATCGAACCCGGCGCGAGGCCGCAGAGCGAGGTCAGGGACTCGGCCTCGGTGAAGTGCACCCTGCCGGGGATTATCGCCACGTGGGGCGGCTCGCCGTAGTCGACCGTCCGCATCTCCCTGATCGTCCCGGCGCGGATCGACTCGGCCTCGGTGCCCACCCGGCTCAGCACGACGACGAAGGTGCCCTCCCCCACGACCTCGCGCTTGAAGTTCCTCTCCGCCGCCAGTAGCCCCTCCATCAGCGCCGCGGGCCCCGCTCCCTCGCCCTCCTCGGTGTCGAACTCCAGCAGCAGGAGGGTGTGCGTGCCCTCGAGAAGGTTCCTGTGGACCCGGTCGTAGACCTGCTGGTGGTAGTTCGTGGTGTTCCTCGTGAAGGTCACGGTCGCGCCGAACTTGTAGTAGTGCAGCCCGCTGGCGCTCGCGGCCGCCGCCGGGATGGTGGTCCCGTGGACCACCCTCGTCTCGATGCCCCTGGCGATCGCCCTCACCCTGAGGTCGCTGTGGGTCGTCGCGATCATCGGGTCGCCCTGGACCGCCAGGACGACCCGGCGGTCGCTCGCCTCCTCGAGGATCCGCCTCCCGTCCTCGACGAACGCCCTGTCGACGACGGTAGGGGTCCTGCCCGTGGCGGCCTCGAGCTCCTGGAGGAGGCGCGGCGCGTGGGGTGTCGTGTAGTACTCGAGGTACGAGGCGTCCGCCTCCCTGATTGCGTTCACCCCGGCGATGCTGGTCCCCCGGTCGCCGAGGCCGAGGCCGACGAAGGTCAGCTTGCCCATGGTCCTGTTCCGGGGCCCGGCGGAAGACGGGGTTAATAATGGGTCGCGCATGAAAGTAAATAACCCTCCTTCGCGGGGGCTTGGACAACGGGCCCGTGGCTCAGCCAGGTTAGAGCGGCTGGCTCTTAGCTAGCCTGTGGGAGAAACCAGCATGTCGTGGGAGGCGCCAAAGCGCCCACGAGTTCAAATCCCACCGGGCCCGCACATCCTTCCTCACTCAACGCGCCCGCCGGGGGCCGCTCATCCCGAGAGCGAGGTGAGAGGCGCGTGGTAGACCGCGGCGGTCTCGCCCGTCTGGGTGGCGTCGAAGCCGCCCACGCAGTACATCTCGCCCGATAGGATGGTGCAGGTCGTCTGGCTGCTCAGGGGGTATGCGGGCATCTGGCTCCAGGCCCCTATGCCTCCCGACGAGAGGCTCGCGTAGTACGCCGCTGCGGTGTACGTCCCGTCAGCCTCCTCCCCGCCCACGCAGTACGCGAGCCCGGACGAGACGGCGCACGCCTGGCCGCTTGCCGAGAGCTTGTACGCGGTCGTCTGTGTCCAGGCGCCGACCCCGGACGACGAGAGTGGCGCGAAGTAGTCCGTGCTGACGGGGTTGTCGTTCGAGTCCGCGCCCCCCACGCAGTAGACGTAGCCTCCTGCGGCGAAGCAGCTGGGGAAGAGGACCCCCTCCGGGTATGCGGTCGTGTGGGACCACCGACCGATGCCCGCCGACGAGAGAGGGGCGAACCAGACGGAATTGGTGGCGACGGAGTCGGCGTCGATGCCGTCGGTCTCGTTGTTACCTCCGACGCAGTAGACGTAGCCCGACGAGCCGACGCACGACTGGCTGTCGATCGGGACCGGGAACGCCGTGGTGGAGTTCCACGCACCGATGCCCCCGTCGCCGCCCGTGAGCGGCGCGTAGTAGCTCGAGTTCGTGTCGTCGCCGTTCGGGTCGTCGGTCCCGCCGACGCAGTAGACGAATCCGGCGTCGACGACGCACGACTGTCCGTTTATGTCCTGGGGGTACTGCGCCTCGGCGGTCCAGCGGGTGATGTTCGCCGAGGTCGAGGAGACCGGCGAGGAGGAGTAGACCTCGGTGCGGGGCCCGGCGTTGTAGTCCTGCCCCCCGACGCAGGTGACGTACGACCCGCTGTCGAAGCACTGCTGGCCGGCTATCGCGTAGGTCCCGCCCAGCTGGACCGGGTAGCCCGCGCCGGGGACCCAGACCGAGGCAGGGGGTTTCGACTGGGTAATGGCCGCTATCGCATATAGCGCGACGAGCGCGACGACCACCACGACCGCGATCAGTGCGACCATTCTCGAGGGCTTCATCTGCGCTTCCTGCCTACCTGCGCGCCCGCCGGGGCTACATTAACGTGATGAACGCCGGGGCCAGACGACCCGCCCCGGTCCGGCGGGCGGGCGGGCGAGCCGGAACCCGGATCGGCGGCGGTCCTGCGGCCGCTAGAGCCCCATGCTGTTGATGACCCGGCCGGAGTTGGCGTCGATGACGAGGACGATCTTGTTGCCCTTGTGGTCGTACCGCGAGAACCAGATGGGCGCGTGGAGCAGCTCCACGTCCCCGACATCGGACTGCGTGTCGAGCTGCTGGATCATGTGGTACTTGGCGTGGGCCTTCTGAGACTGGAGCTGGTCGACGAGCGTCTTCGCCTGGGCCTTGGCGACGTCCTCGCTTATGTCCCCGTTCAGGACCTTGATGCCCTTGGAGATCTTGCTGATGTCGAAGAGGGCCCTCTCCGAGAGGTCGAACTGATACTCCTTCGGCTGGTACTCCGTGAGCGCCTTCAGCGCGACGACGGGGAAGTTGTAGTTGGCGTCCATCTGGTCCGTCTTCCGCATCCCACCCCCGTAGCCCATCCCTCCCATCCCGAAGGCCGAGATCCTGCTGAGCGCGATCCCTCCCAGGAGCGGCCTCGTGGCGCCCATCGCCTCCAGGCCCAGGGCGCGCCTCCGGCCCCCTCCCCCGTGCCCTCCGCCGCCGCCGAACCCTCCCCCACCCCCGATCCCGCCCAGGATCACCCCCATCAGGGCCGCGGTCGTCGCCGTCTGCCCGATCTGGGCGGCCTCGTTCGTGGCGACGACGGTCGTCCGCGCGGAGACGCTCACGATCCAGTATGGGACGTAGGAGAGGCTCATCTCCTCCTGCGTGGAGTTCTCCTGGAGGTGCCTGTGGAGCAGCCCCTTGTCCATCAGCGGCTTGATTATCGCTTCCACCCCCGCGGCGTCGGCGATCCTGACGGGGAGCATCGTCTGCTTCTGTACGTTGCTCCATCCCTGCGTGCCGAGCGTGATGCCGCTCCCGCAGTACTCGCAGGTGATCACCATCTCCCCGAACTTGGGCGATATCGGGGCGCCGCAGTTCGGGCACTTTATCGAGGTCACCCCCGAGGGGGCTATGATCTGCGGCTGGGGCTGAGCGGCTGGTGTGCCGCCGGCGCCCTGGGGGCCGCCGGCCGCCGGCCTCGTCCGCGCCCCGCACTTGTAGCAGAAGGCCGCGTCATCGGGCAACTGAGCGCCACACGATGGACAGTACATGTCGCCGTTCCCCACCGTGGCGCCTAAAAACGTGTTTCCCGACCTCCGCGGCGCCCCTGGAGGGACCGCCTG
>Ga0335078_10016841_pt1 | contig 10856 bp, 7 predicted proteins | sample Lox_Sample_32_FD_206711 | JGI IMG/M metagenome (GOLD analysis project Ga0335078, IMG submission 206711) | Soil microbial communities from Loxahatchee National Wildlife Refuge, Florida, United States - Lox_Sample_3.2 | ecosystem: Environmental > Terrestrial > Soil > Wetlands | place: USA: Florida... | reverse complement strand
GATAAGGATGCGCAAGACCCACCCCACAATTGCCGCAACACGTGCCCCAAATTTTGCCCCCGGATGAGTCTAGTTGGCAAGACCTGAACCGAGACTTAAGGCGGGTTGCCGCCCATTTTTGCCATGACGGCAATCGAGTATTTTTAACTTAAGGTCGCCGGAGGGCAACCTGTCGGAGGCTGCCTTCCAACAAGGAACCTGGCAAGAATGCATTAGCGTCAGTGCTCATGCTGAATAGTCTTTATCCGACAGAAAATTCAGCGGATATTTCAGGAAGAATTAAGGTTCGCCACGTAGAATTTGCCGGGATTCTGAAGACGAGTGGAGCGGGTGAACCATCACGATGCTCGGGGATGTGTGCGACCTGAGCTCCCGGTTCGAGGTCTTTAGACAGCTTTCGCATTAGAACTAGAACCCAGCACCGGAGGCCTAATGAGGCGCGGTTTGCTCATTTCTATTTTATTTTTCGTTATCCTGGCTGGCCTTATTTTCGGTCAACAGTCGAACGTGCCCGAGATTAAGTACCGTTCTGTCCCCGATTTTCTCAAGCTTCCGTCCAATATGTATCTCGGTGAAGTAGCTGGTGTTGCGCTCAATTCCAAGGGACACATTTTCGTGCTATCGCGTGGCAATTCCAGCGGGCCAGCATACGGGGCAGCGGCAGCGCAGCTTTTGGAGTTCACACCGGACGGCAAGTTCGTGCGTGAGATTGGACACAACTTGTACGCCTGGTCTTTTTCTCATTCCGTAAAGGTAGATCAGCACGACAACATCTGGGTTACGGATAAAGGCTCAGACATGATCGTGGAGTTCAGCCCGGCTGGCGAGGTAAAGATGGTCTTCGGTCGCAAGGTGGAATCTACGGCTGAGGCTGCGCACCCATTACAAATACTAAACCCTCCGTTGCCCCCCGTGAATGGCATGTTCAGGCAGGTGACAGATGTCACCTGGGATTCCGCAGGCAACACATACATCAGCGACGGATACATCAATTCACGAGTCGCAAAAGTTGACAAGGACGGCAATTGGGTGAAGTCGTGGGGTGAGCCAGGAGACAAGCCTGGACAATTCAGCGTGCCACACAGTATTGCGGCCGATGCAGAGGGAAACATCTACGTGGCGGATCGGGGAAACCGGCGCATCCAGGTTTTCGACGGAGACGGTAACTTCCTGCGCCAAATAACGATTGATGTGCCGGTGCCTCCGGGAGCCCGGCCACCCATCGGCAACATGCCCGATCTTACGCAAACCGGAGTAAAGAAAACGCACTGGCCGGGCGCGCCTTGGGCGATTTGCATCACTCCCGGTCCGCACCAGGTCCTGTTCAGCGCAGATGCTTTCCCTGGCCGAATTTACAAGCTGACTCTGGATGGAAGAGTTCTAGGTGCATTCGGCCAGGCCGGAAAGCAGCTGAAACAATTTGGATGGGTGCATGAGATTGCGTGCCCCTCGGAAAACGAGATCTACGTTGGCGAATTGTTGAATTGGCGGGTACAGAAACTGATTCTGGAATCAAGTCACTGAAGCAAGCTGGAGAGTTGGCTTGGTCATGCTTGCCGGATGACAGTGTTGCCGGCTTAGGAATCTTCGGACCGGCGGGACTTGCGTACTCGGAGAATGGAAACGGCCTCATCTTTGTTGTTGACGAAGTTGCCAAATGTTTTCTTGTTCTTAGCTGTCTTTACCCCGCCGTCGCTAGCAGAAACGGCACGCAAAAAACTTGCGTGCCGTTTCTGCGTGTTTTGGTTCCGAACTTGGTCCGGAGGGTCAGCGGTTCCTTATTCGATTTTGTAATCAGAGAGGTTTTGGTGTTGGCGGTTCCAGGTTAGTGGGAATTCTGTAGCAGCGAAAACATGGTTCGACAATCGAGAATCTCATCGGCCGCCCCCGTGCTGCTGTCGTTTCTAAGGGTCGTGGTAGGACTCAATTTCTGCAGTCACGGCATCAAGAAGGCGCTCACACTTTTCGCGGGAGGACAGCTTCCGGCCTTATTGAAATGGGCCTGCTTCCTCGAAAGTGTCGGAGGGGTTCTCATTCTGGTCGGGTTCTTCACCGTTCCGGTGGCATTGATTTTGTCCGGGGAGATGGCGGTGGGGTATTTCGTCCAGCATTTTCCCAAAGGGATTCTGCCCATTCAAAATGGTGGGGAGCTGGCTGTTCTCTATTGCTTCATTTTCTTATATTTTCTCGCGGCGGGTCCCGGCCCTATCAGCCTTGACCACCTATTCCAATCGCATAAAACAGGCTCTCAGCGGACTCCTGGCTGAGGGCGAAGAGAATAATAGGCGGCAAGAGCACCGGGAGATTGAAGAACGTGGGCCCTAACCGAGGCGTGGCGAGATCCGGGACGAATCATAAGGCAATCCTGACCAGGCGTAGCGTGCTGCACGGAATGGGCTGTATTGTTGCGGCGTCCGCTTTGCATAGCAAGGCTCCGACGGTGGCGCCGAGTATCAGCCCCTTGATGGATCGCCTGAGCTCCTATATGAGCGAGGCGGCCGGCACCTCCCTTCCTGATAAGGTCGTCGAGCACGCGAAGCTCCATATTCTTGACACCCTGGCAGCGATGATTTCCGGCTCCGAGCTTCTTCCCGGCCGCGAGGCGATCCGTTTCGCCCGCGCGTATGGCGGCGAAAAAATCGCTACCGTGGTCGCCTCCGATGTATTGTGCGGGCCCATTGAGGCGGCGCTTGCCAACGGAATGCTGGCCCATGCCGATGAGACTGACGATTCTCATGCTCCGTCCGCGTCCCATCCCGGATGCGCCATTGTGCCTGCGGCGTTGGCCGCGGGAGAAAACTTTGGGATCACCGGGACTCATTTCCTGCGCGCCGTAACCCTGGGCTACGATGTGGGAACCCGCATCACAATGACTCTCGGCGCGCAGCATTACGAATACACGAGTCACCGAAGCACTCACGCTATTGCCACAGTTTTCGGCGCTGCTGCGGCGGCAGGCTGCGGCGCGAACCTGGACGCCCGGCAAATGCGGTGGCTTCTGAATTACGCCGCCGAGCAAGCATCCGGCCTGCAAGCGTGGGGACGCGATAGGGACCATATTGAAAAGGCATTTGACTTTGCTGGCATGTCGGCGCGCAGTGGCGTCACCGCGGCCTTGGTCGTGCAGTGCGGCTGGACCGGCATAGACGACATCTTGTCCGGGCCCGATAACTTCTTTCTTGCGTTCGGGCCGGATGCGGATCCGAAAGGCGTTGTCGACGAGCTCGGCACACGCTTCGAAATCACTGGAACGGATATCAAGAAATGGCCAGCGGGAATGCCCATTCAGGCGCCGCTGGACGCGGTCCAGATTCTGCAGAGGGAACACCCATTCGAGGCCAGTGAAGTGCGACAAGTGATTGTCCGCCTCGCACCCACAGAAAAAGTCATTGTGGATAACCGCGAACTTCCGGATATTTGCCTGCAACATGTCATCACGTTGCTGCTGTTGGACAAATCAATCACATTTCACTCCACGCATGATCGCGAGCGGATGCGAGATCCCGAGGTGCTGCGCCAGCGCGCAAAGGTCCGATTGGTCGAAGATGCGGAGTTCGGACGGCTGCTTCCGCGGCGTCAATCCACAGTCGAGATCATTCTGGCCGATGGAACGCACCTTATCCAGCATGTGGATTCGGTCCGAGGCACTGCGGCAAATCCTATGTCCCGCGAGGAAGTCGTGGCCAAATGCCGGGACCTGATTACGCCCGTTCTCGGTGAAAAGGCTTGCGCCACCCTCACAGAGCGCGTGCTTGACCTGGAAGACTTGAGCAATGTACGAGCGCTACGGCCGTTTCTGCAGAAAGGCCATCCTGCGCAGGGGAGTCAAGGATGAGGGCCACAAAGATACTCCTTGTCATGGTGATGCTCTCCGAGCTGGTCGGCGCGGCGCCACGGCACCGTATTCTCTTCAGCCGCGTCGGTCCTGTGAGCGCACGTCTTTTTGTCGCCGACACTGATGGAAACGATGAGCGTGCGCTTTTGCCCCTAACCGGATTGGATTATTCGCCTTCCTTCTCGGCTGATGGACGGTGGGTCGTTTTTACCTCCGAACGCTTCGGTTCTGCGGACATTTTTCGCGTGCATCCTGATGGGAAAGGACTGGAGCGGCTCACTGACGATCCGGCCTATGATGATCAAGGCACGCTTTCGCCGGACAACAAAATTCTGGCTTTTGTTTCCTCGCGCGCCACCGGTCGAGCCCATGTCTGGCTGATGGATCTTGCTACACTTCGCTGCCGCAACCTAACGGGGGAGGCGGCCAGCGGTGATTTCCGGCCGAGCTGGTCACCGGATGGAAAGTGGATCGCGTTCACATCGGACCGGGACACGCACGAAGCAATTCTTCCTGGGCGCTGGGAGCATCTGCAATCAACAGGTATCTACATCATTCGCACCGATGGGACGGAATTACGCAGGCTGACGCCGCCGGGTGGGTTTGCGGGCAGCCCGAAATGGTCGGCGGATGGCAAGCGCATCATTTATTACGAAACCACGGAGCTGGGAGGCTGGTATGCACAGCATGAGGATCCCGAGCGAGGGCAGACACAGATCGTTTCGATTGATGTTGCGACAGGTAGCCGAACGCATCACACCTGGGGAGGGGGAATCCGTTTCTGGCCGCAATGGCTGCCGGACGACCGCGTCGGGTATCTGGTGCGAGAAACCCCGGCCCCATCCGGAGAGCAGCGCATGGCGCCGATGAACCAAAACACTGCTCACATCGAGATCATGGCGGAGGATGGAGGGGTAGTAAAAGGCCCGAGCGGAATCATCCGCAACCCGTCCTGGACTGCGGATGGGAAGCAAGTCGTTTATTCACGCATCACGTCGGTGAGCGAACCGAACCTGATGAAAGAAGCCTTCAGCCTCGATCCCGATTTCGAATTGGTTTGGACCGAACCGTTCCCGGCGTTTTCGGCGCGCGGGGATCAACTTGCATATTCCGCTACACCCGATGGGTTCAACGTGCACGACACAGCAATTGATGTGATGAAACCGGATGGCAGCGACCGCCGCCAGATCTTCTCGGAAAAGGGCGCAAGCGCCTTTTATCCTTCCTGGTCACCTGACGGCTACGAAATCGCCTTTTCTGTGGGGCGTTATTTTCGCGCGCCAGGGCATCCGGCGGCGCAGGTGGCGATCATACGGACGGATGGTTCGGGACTGCGTATGATCGCCGACGATGGCGCCAACAACGGATTCCCGAGTTGGTCTCCTGACGGCAAGCAAATCGTGTACAAGAAAGATCAGCATCTCGTGATTCTGTCGCTCGCGGACCACAAGTTAACCAATCTCACCGAGCCTGGAACTCAGTTCGACAACTTCCCGCGATGGTCGCCAAAGGGCGATCGCATTGCGTTTGTGAGCAATCGTGACGACGACTTCGAGATTTACACGATCAAACCGGATGGAACGGACCTGCGCCGATTGACGTACTCGCCGGGAAACGACGCTCATTGCGACTGGTCATCTGATGGTGAATGGCTTGTCTTTTCGAGCTCAAGGACGGGCTACAAAGATGAGCGTCCGCTTTCGGAGCGCATACCACAACCGTATGGAGAGTTGTTCATTATGCGGGCCGATGGCAGCGGTGCGCGCCAGCTCACGGACAATCAATGGGAAGATTCGACGCCGGCGTGGATGCCGGAGAATCCCGAGACGAAAGACAAGGCGTCGCGGCAAACCAAGTAGACACTTAGCTGCCCGAGTCGCGGACGACTGTTCATTTGCTCCGAGAAGACTTTATGTTCAAGAAGAAAACTGATCAAGGGTTTAGCCAAGCTCGCACGAACGATTGCCCCGACGATCGGAGTAAGTCGAGGCGAGGCTTTTTCAAAGGCATTCTTGCCGCTGTGACAATGCCGTTGGCCCTCGGGCGGACTGCGCTCGGGCAGAGTACCGGGAACCCTGCAACGCTGGAACAGCTTGTGAGGGCGAACGGGCGCCCCATCGTTCTCAAGAACGGTATTGTGCTGAGCATGGATTCCACAGTAGGCGACTTCGAGAAAGCCGACGTGCTAATCCAGGGTAAGAGAATCAAAGCAATCGGACCTAACCTGGGCGTGCCAGAAGCAGGTATTGTGACAGATGCCGCCGGCATGATCGTCATGCCCGGCTTCGTGGATACTCATCATCACCAGTACGAGACTCCATTGCGGAGCATTTTGTCTGACGGGCTGTGGGGAATGCACAACGACCCGCTTCCACAAAACAACTATGCCACCGTCATTCAGAAAACCTTCACACCTGCCTATCTTCCCGAGGATGCGAGAATCGCAGAGCTAGTCGCATCGCTGAACCAAATTAATGCAGGAGTTACTACGACGGTGGATGTCTCGCAGGTCTCTCTTTCGCCCGAACATAGCGACGCCTGCATCGCTGGTTTGCGCGAATCCGGCCGGCGCGCCGTCTTTGCTTACTCGGCCGGAGTCGGACCTAAGAGCCGGTTTCCCCAGGACATTGTGCGTCTGAAAAAGCAGTACTTTTCCTCGGACGACCAGTTGCTGACTCTGGCGTTGAATCCGGGGATGATGATGCAGCATTGGCCCCTCGCGCGATCGCTTGGTGTGCCACTGGTCAGCCATCTCATGGCCGGAAATTTTGATCGAACCGAGCTGTTGAAGCCCGGCATGATGGGCCCCGATAACGAATTTATTCATTGCACGCGGATTGACGAGACCTTGTGGAAGGCGATTGCCGATGCGGGGGTGAAAGTATCCATCGCTCCCGCCATTGAAATGCAAATGAAACATGGAATGCCGCCCATCCAAACCGCACTTGATCACGGTATCCGGCCGAGTTTGAGCGTGGATGTTGAATGCAATATGACTGCCGATCTTTTTACGGTTATGCGGACAGCATTCACCTTGCAGCGCGCGTTAGTCAATCAGCGATCTATTGCCGGTGAGCGCGACGTTCCTCGCCTGCTTACTTGCCGGGACGTCATCGAGCTCGCTACTATCGAAGGAGCTCGGGTTGCCCATTTGGATCACAAGATCGGAAGCCTAAGTCCAGGGAAAGAAGCCGATATCATCATGCTTGCCACAAGCCGTATCAATATATTTCCACTCAATAATGTGCCGGGCGCCATCGTAACCCTTATGGATACCAGCAATGTGGAGAATGTATTTGTTGCGGGGAATGTTATGAAATGGCAAGGAAAGCTAATAGGTACTGATCTAACTATACTTCAACGCCAGATTGAGGCATCGAGAGAAGGATTACTAACTCGTACTAACTATCCGCGAGACTTGTTTGCTACATGCTGTCCCGGGCCATGGGCTTCCAACTCATCGTAAGCTACTCACACAATTGTGAAGGCGCAAGTTCCTTAAGGGCGACCAGGAAAGGACATTACTATGATCAAGGTGATGTTAGCGAGTGTGATTGTATCAGTTGCTGTTATGCTGGGGACCGGCGCTGCCCAAAACGCTGCCAGTGGCGCTGTTGCGACTGAGGGGGGCAATCTTTCTTCACTGCGAGAAGAGTATTCTCGTCCGTTGTTTTTATATTGGGATGCTGCAACTTTCAAGGCCACGTTTGATCATAAGCCGGGAGGCCCAGTTCCGTTCAGCGGCGAGGGAGGTCGAAGGAACTTCGAAGTGCATACGTTTCACCGGGTGCGTCCCGGACAAGTGGAATACCATGCCCTCAGTTGGGATGTTGTCTACATCGTAGACGGAAGCGCGACGTTTGTGGTCGGCGGCACCGGACTGGCCCATCCCAAGCAAATAGGGCCAAACGAGTTCACCGGAGACGACATCATTGGCGGTCCCACTCGTACGGTTCATCTAAAAAAGGGCGATTTTTATATCGTTCCCAGTGGCGTACCGCATTGGTACAAGGAAGTTCAAGGATCTATAGACTACATTATCGTCAAAATTCGCGATGGTGGTATCGCGCGAAGCCCCATGGAGGGCAAAGTGGGATATTGCGCCGAAACGAAGGGCGGAACAAACGTTAAGGAGTGCGACTGATACTCCGGTAGCCAATCGGCGGCCGCCCAGGGATCGGCAGCAGACAGATGGACAAAGAGCGAATCGGCCTGGGCTCCGAGGGGTAAGGTTTCATGGGACTTGCCACGCACGACCGGAGTCTTAAGGAAAATTTAAGGTTGGCTGCTTAACTATGCCCGGTGAGTTTTCGAGTACAATGCCCGGTCGCTGAACAGTGGTCGAAAATATTGACGAACTTCCGGGCACACCTTGAACCACGTGAAGTGTTTTTTCAGCCGATATGAAAACGGGCTTGATAGGGGGTCCCTAGGCATTCGGCTGGCGTGCTTTTCTCGCAGGAACATTCGTTGAAATTCGCTGCAGTCTGAAATCTCGCAATCAGATGGGGGTTCGGGATGGTGCGATGGAAAAGCGCATTGGGATTGTTTGCGGAAATTTTAGTCACCGCCAGCACGCTGTGGTCACAAACTCCTCAAGTGGTTGCGCTTCGCGCGGGCCGGCTGTTTGACAGTAAGTCAGGCCAGGTGCTGGAAAACCAAGTCGTGCTCATCACGGGCGAGCGAATCAGCGAGGTTGGCCCCGAGGCCCGGGTCAAAATTCCAGCCGGAGCGGCAATGATTGACCTCCGTCACGCTTCGGTTCTGCCGGGGATGATAGACGGGCATACTCACATTTTCGACTCCGGACATGCCGCCCTGACGCATGTTCTTGAGGCCGGCCATGATGAGGCCAAGCCCAAAGTGTCACTCGATGCGAATGTGATCAACGCTACCCGGGAATACCGAACACTGACCGCGCTCGCTAATGCGCAAAATGATCTCAAGGCCGGCTTTACAACACTTCGCGACCTGATGAATCACGGGAACGGCTACGCGGATGTGGATATACGCAATGCAATTGACAGAGGCATTTTTACTGGCCCGCGGATGCAAGTTGCAACTCGAGGAATAGTCGCAATTAGCCAGCCGATTATGGGTTCCTGGGAGTTGGATGCTCCGGAGTGGGGGCAGGTAGTCGGGTCTCCCTGGGCAGCTCGCCAGGCAGTTCGCGATCAGGTCTATTTTGGCGCTGATGTCATCAAGATTATCGCGATGGTGAACTATCATTTTGATGCCGATGGGCATGCGATAGGAGAACCGCAATTCACGTTTGAGGAGCTTCAAGCGATCGTTGATGAGGCACATCGCCAGGGAAAGAAAGTTGCGTGTCACGCGTTTGTCGGAGAGGCAGTCAAGGATTGCGTGAACGCCGGCGTGGACACGCTTGAACACGGCTACGACATTGATGAGGCGACGCTCAACACCATCATCGCGAAAGGCATTTATGTTGAGCCGACCTTCCTGGATGCGACCTTGCCGAATTGGCGGGAGAAGGACCTCAAGCAGACGGGCGGAAAATACAGCATTGCCGCGTGCAGCGAAAAGTCTGGCAGGATGATGATTGCCCACGGCGGAGTGAAGTTTGGGTTCGGAACCGGCGTCGGTCCCTTTCCTCATGGCCTGCAAGCGGTTGAGCTCGAATACTTCGTGCATTTCGGTATGACGCCGGCACAGGCGATCCAAACCGCCACTCTCGCCACTGCCGAGATGATGGGCTGGCAGGACCGAATTGGCTCCATCGAGAAAGGCAAGTATGCCGATATCATTGCCGTATCGGGAGATCCGACGAAAGACATTACGGAACTGGAGCGCGTGAAATTCGTCATGAAGGGCGGAGAAGTGGTACGAAACGATATCAAGTGACCAACGGCCTGGCTTCTTTGAAAGATGGAACTTGATTTCTCTTCTTCGTTTGGTTAGTTAGTCATCTTGACTCTCAGCTGTGACAACAATCTATTGCCTTGGCTGAGCTATGAATACCTGGGCTATCGATGTGGAGAGGCAAAACAACATAGCTGCTGACCCTAACCTAAGCTTCGCTACGGGGCGCGGCGGCACCGATCTAACTCGGCGCGCGCTACTGGTCCGAGTGGTTTATATTGCGGCGGCCGGGGCCTTAGTGAGCGGCCGAAAACTTGTTGCGCAGCTATCCACTCCTACCCCGGCTACGAGCCCTGTCATGGCCAAGCTCAGCGACTACATGAGCGCGGCTCGGGGGCGCGTGCTGCCAAACCATGTAATCGAGGCTGCAAAGTTACACATTCTCGACACCTTCGCGGCGATGATTTCGGGTTCTCAGCTCCCTCCCGGCCGCGCCGCGATTCGATTCGCACGCGCCTATGGCGGCGAGAAGATTGCGACGGTGGCGGGTTCGGACGTCGTCTGCGGTCCGATTGAAGCGGCGCTGACAAATGGAATGCTGGCACACTCCGACGAAACGGATGATTCCCACGCGGCATCCCTCTCTCATCCTGGATGCTCAATTGTGCCAGCCGCCCTCGCAGCTGCAGAGCGCTTCAGCATTGATGGAGCCCAGTTTGTGCGTGCAGTTACCCTCGGCTACGACATTGGACCGAGGGTCATTGAAACCATCGGTGCTACAGATTATCTGCTGAAAGGTCATAAGAGCACCCACGTAGTGGCGGGGTTGTTTGGCTCCGCAGCGGCTGCTGGCTCTGCTGCGGGCCTGAACTCTGAACAGATGCGCTGGCTGCTGGACTATACGGCGCAGCAAACTTCGGGAATCGCGGCATGGCAGCGCGACAGTGAGCACATCGAAAAAGCATTCGTCTTCGGCGGCATGCCGGCTCGGGGCGGAGTTACTTCGGCCCTGGTCGTTCAGTCCGGATGGACGGGAGTAGGCGATATTTTTTCTGGTGCGGACAACTTTCTGCTCGCCAATGCACCGCTGGCCAACCCGGAAGGGCTGGTACAAGGACTTGGCGATCGTTACGAGGTGACTCAAACGAATATCAAGAAGTGGAGTGTGGGATCGCCCATCCAGGCACCACTCGACGCG
>Ga0335078_10016840_pt1 | contig 10856 bp, 5 predicted proteins | sample Lox_Sample_32_FD_206711 | JGI IMG/M metagenome (GOLD analysis project Ga0335078, IMG submission 206711) | Soil microbial communities from Loxahatchee National Wildlife Refuge, Florida, United States - Lox_Sample_3.2 | ecosystem: Environmental > Terrestrial > Soil > Wetlands | place: USA: Florida... | reverse complement strand
GAGGTGGGACGATGAATCGCGCCAAGGCGGGGAAAACGAAGAGCGTGCTCGAGAAGCGCGTAGAAGTGTTGCTCGAAGTGGGCAGCGAAGAAATTCCGGCAGGGATGCTTCCAAAAGCGGAAGAGGAATTGCGCGCGAATTTTGAAAAGCTTCTGACAGCAGAGAATTTGATGGACGGCGTGACCGTGCAGACGTTCAGCGCGCCGCGGCGTCTGGTGGCGTGGGTGTGCGGACTGCGCGAGAAGCAAGCGGACGTGGTGAACGAAGTGACCGGGCCGCCGAAGTCGGTGGCGTACGATGCGGTCGGCGCGCCGACACGTGCTGCGCAGAGCTTTGCCGAAAAGCAGGGAGTCACGCTGGGCGATCTCTATACCGTGCAAACGCCGAAGGGCGCATACCTGGCGGCGAAGCAAACCAGGCGCGGGCGAACCGCGGAACAAATCTTGAACGAGATCCTGCCGCGCGTGATTCATGATTTGTCCTGGCCGCGTTCGATGACCTGGACGGGGCTCGATGGCGCGCGGTTCATCCGCCCCATTCGCTGGATGGTTGCCGTAGTGGATGGGAAGCCGCTGAAGTTTTCCTTCGCCGGCGTGACAGCCGGCGACACTACGTACGGCCATCGCTTTCTTGGGAAGGGGCCGCTGCGCGTCAAGGGCTTTGCGGACTACCGGGAGAAGTTGCGCGCCAACGGAGTGATCGTGCAGCCGGCGGAGCGCGCCGAGAAAATTTCCAGAGAGCTGACCGCGCACGCGAAACGAGGTGGCTACCGCGTTCATGAAGACGCGGAGTTACTGAAACTGGTGACGTACTTGAATGAATGCCCGAGCGTGTTGGAGGGCGAATTCGATCCGGCCTACCTGTCGCTGCCGGACGAAATCTTGATCACCGTGATGCGCGGGCACCAGAAATATTTCGCGGTCGAGAAACGCAACGGGGAAGTGGCGGCGAATTTTCTGGCGGTGATCAATCTGCCGAAGGATCCGAGAGGCCTGGTGCGCGCGGGACACGAAACGGTTTTGCGGGCGCGCCTGGCGGACGCGCAGTTCTTCTGGGACTCCGATCAGAAATGTCGGCTCGCCGACTATTTGCCGAAACTGGAACGCGTCGTCTACGAGTCGCGGCTAGGGAGTTACCGCGACAAAGTTGAGCGCGTGCGGGCCATCGCGCGGTGGTTGACCGAGGAATGGTTTAACCGCGGCATGCAGCAGGCACACGTTGCCGATGCGGACCGCGCCGCGGAGCTTTCGAAGTGCGACCTCGCGACGGAGATGGTGCGCGAGTTTACGGAACTGCAGGGAGTTGTCGGCGGACTTTATGCTCGAGCGCAGGGCGAATCGGGTGACGTGGCCGATGCGATTTACGATCACTACCGGCCGGTGGGGCTGGAAGATCCGATCCCGCGCAACGTGACGGGCTGCGCGGTGGCGTTAGCCGACAAGCTTGACTCCGTGGTCGGTTGTTTCGCGGTTGGATTGGTGCCGACCGGTTCGAGCGACCCCTACGCGCTGCGGCGCGCGGCGTTGGGGATCGTGAAGATCATCCTGGAGAAGAAGTTGCCGGTTTCGCTGTCGCTGGCGGTAGGCGCGGCGGCGAAAGCATTGCTGACCAATCCTCCGAAACGTGGAGTCACGCTACAGCAAGAGACGCAGGTGCTGGAGTTTCTGCTGGACCGCGCGAAGTTCGTTTTGCGGGAACGGGAAGAGTTCGGCTACGACGAAGTGAACGCGGTGTTCCGCGCAGGCGCCGATGATTTGGTGGATGCGCACAAACGGCTGGTAGCGCTGAAGGCGATTCGCAAGTCGAAAAACTTCGAGCCATTGGCGGTTTCGTTCAAACGGATTCGGAACATTTTAGAGAAATCTAATTTCAAGTTGGGAGAAGGGCAGGCCATTCGGCCGGAATTGTTCGAACATGGAGCGGAGAAGGAACTGTTTTCAGCGGTGCGGTCGGCGGCGACAAAAGTGCAGACGGATAAGCGTGCCGGGAAATATCAAGAAGCACTTGAGGTTGTCGCCAGCCTGCGAAAGGCCGTGGATGATTTTTTCGAGCACGTGATGGTGATGGCGGAAAACGAAGCGGTGAGAAGAAACCGGCTGGCTCTGTTGTCGGAGCTTCTGCGCGAGTTCACGACGATTGCGGATTTTTCGGAACTGGGCGGCGAAGAGCGCCGCTGAGGGAGCAGGAGTTTTGGGTTTGCGTTTTCAGCGATGTAATCTCGTCGGCGTGCCGACCTTTGCAAGATTTTTTCTGCGGCAATTCCCGGTTCCGGGCTGCGGAGTTTGCACTTCAAATTCAAGGTGAGGCGAAAAAGTGAAAAAATGGGTCTATTTTTTTGGCGCAGGTAAAGCGGAAGGCGACGGGAGCCAGCGTGCTCTATTGGGCGGCAAAGGTTCCGGCCTTGCGGAGATGAGCCGCATCGGCCTGCCGGTGCCTCCGGGTTTTACGATCACTACGGAAGTCTGCACCTATTATTACGGGAACAAGAAGAGCTACCCGCAGTCTCTCGACGCGGAAGTAAAGAAGGCCGTGGCGCGCGTTGAGAAAATCATGGGCACAAAGTTCGGCGATAACAAAGCGATGCCGATGCTGGTTTCGGTGCGCTCCGGCGCGCGGGATTCGATGCCCGGCATGATGGACACCATCCTAAATCTGGGGTTGAACGATGAAACCGTGCTCACCTTGGCCAAGGCCACGCAAAATGAACGGTTCGCCTGGGATTGCTATCGCCGCTTCATCCAGATGTATGGCGACGTGGTGATGAACGTTCAGAAGCGCCCGAACGAAGATCACGAGCCGTTTGAGGTGGTCATTCACGGTCTGAAGCACGAACGGTATCGCGCCGACGTGGACGATCCGAAGTTGACGGTTGGCGACTTGCAAGAATTGGTGGTGCGCTTCAAGCAGTTGATCAAAGAGCGTACGGGCGCGGAGTTCCCGCAGAACGCCTGGAAGCAGTTGTGGGGCGCGGTGGGCGCGGTGTTTGGTTCTTGGATGAACGATCGCGCGGTGGTGTATCGCCGCAAGTACAACATTCCGTCGGAGTGGGGCACCGCCGTCAACGTGCAGGCGATGGTGTACGGCAATACGGGCGACAAGTCCGGATCGGGCGTGGCGTTCACACGCGATCCGGCTACGGGCGAGAAGGTTTTTTATGGTGAGTTCCTCATCAATGCGCAGGGAGAAGACGTGGTGGCGGGGGTGCGTACGCCGGAGCCGGTGGCGCAACTCAAGAATCACTTGCCCAAAGCCTTCAACGAACTGGAGAAGATCCGCCAGACCTTAGAGAAACACTTTAAGGATGTGCAGGACTTCGAGTTTACGATCCAGGACGAGAAAGTGTTCATGCTGCAGACACGCAGCGGGAAGCGCACGGGGCTGGCCGCGGTGCGCTTCGCGATCGAAATGGAGAAAGAGAAGCTCATCGATTGGAAGACCGCCATCAAGCGTGTTCCTGCGGATCAACTTGATCAAGTGCTGGCGCCGATTTTTGATCGCAAGGCGTTGCAGTCCGCCAAAATGATTGCGAAAGGATTGCCGGCAGGGCCCGGCGCGGCTGCCGGAAGGATGTATCTGAATGCGGATCGCGCTGCCGCGGCTGCCGCGAAGGGCGAGAAGGTTTTGTTGGTCCGCAACGAGACTTCGCCAGAAGACTTGCGGGGGATGATTGCCGCCGAAGGGATTTTGACGGCGAAGGGCGGCGTAAGTTCGCACGCGGCTTTGGTGGCCCGCCAGATGGGCAAGGTCTGCGTTTGCGGCGCGGCGGCGCTGCAGATTGATTACGCGGCCAAGACCATGATCGTGGATGGCACCACGTACAAGGAAGGAGATTTCCTCTCCATTAACGGCACGGCCGGCGAAGTGTATCCGGGGCAAATCGCGACGGCGGCCTCGGAAATCATCCAGGTGCTGATTGAGAAGTCCCTCGATCCGAAGAAGAGCCAGACCTATCAGAACTACCAGAAGCTCATGGACTGGTGCAGCAAGATCAGTCGGCTTTATGTTCGCACGAATGCGGATACTCCGGAACAGACGGCGCACGCCATCGCGTTTGGCGCGGTGGGCATCGGACTGTGCCGCACCGAACATATGTTCTTTGAGGGCCATCGTATTGACGCGATGCGCGAGATGATTCTGGCCGACACCCAGGAACACCGGAAAGCGGCGCTGGCGAAAATCCTGCCGTACCAGAAGGAAGATTTCATCGGCATGTTCAAGGAGTTGCAGGGCTATCCGGCGACTATCCGGTTCCTGGATCCTCCGCTGCATGAATTCCTGCCGCATGACCACGGCGCACAAAGCGCACTGGCTAAGGAAATGGGGGTGCCGGTGGAGAAAGTTCAACAGAGAGTTAAAGAATTACATGAATTCAACCCCATGCTGGGCTTCCGTGGCTGCCGCTTGGGCATTGTGTATTCGGAGATTTCCGAGATGCAATCGCGCGCCATTTTCGAGGCCGCGGCAGAGGTGCAGAAGGCGGGCATCAAGGTGCATCCGGAAGTTATGATTCCGTTGGTGGGCTTCAAGAAAGAATTGGACTTGCAAGTCGAGGTCGTGCACCGCGTCGCCAGCGAAGTCATGAAGGAAAAGGGAGTGAAGATTAATTACCTGGTGGGCACGATGATTGAGGTGCCGCGCGGGGCGCTCACCGCCGATGAAATTGCGCAGACAGCGGAATTTTTCAGCTTTGGCACGAATGACTTGACGCAGACGTGCCTGGGCATGAGCCGCGACGACTCGGGATCCTTCCTCGGGCCGTATCAGGAACTGGAGATCGTGAAGAAGAACCCCTTCGCTACCATTGATCAGTCGGGAGTCGGCCAACTCATGGAGATTGCCGTGGCCAAGGGAAGTAAGACGCGGCCGGGCATCAAGCTGGGGATTTGCGGAGAGCACGGCGGAGACCCGGACAGCGTGAAGTTCTGTCATCGCGCCGGGCTGTCCTATGTGAGTTGCTCGCCGTACCGCGTGCCGGTAGCGCGGCTGGCCGCAGCTCAAGCAGCGGTTGAAGAAGAGGAAGCGAAGAAAAAGAAGGGGAAGTAACGCCATAGGATTGCGGCAAGTAAATCGCAAGTAAAACTTGAAGTCGTCGGCGAGCAGACATCTCAACTAAAATGTCGGCTCTTCGGCGGCTTCGTTGTTTCAACTGAACTTGTTGTTTAAAAAGCTGAGCAAGTCAGCCGCGCGACGCGAGATTAGGTAGGCATCTTAAAGAAGAAGTAGAGCCCGAGGAAAAAGAAGGTAATGTCCGTGGACCACGCGGCGAGGAATGGCGGCAATTGCCCGACTCCTCCCATAGCTTCCAGTAGGCGTGCCGCGGTCCAGTACAGAATGCCAATGGCCACGCCGATCGCCACCCCGCCCACTGCTCCGCGCGTACCCACCAAAAGCGCAAAAGGAATCGCCAGAAGCATGCTGATCGGCGCAATGGCCGGGAAAGCCAGCTTCACATGCCACTGTACCGTCAAGTTGGCGACGTCAAAGCCGGCTTTGCGCAGGCCTTCGATGTAATTTGCCAGTGCTCCCAAACTCATCTGGGTGGCTTGCCGCACTTCGCGATTAAAATAACTAGGCGGCTCGGATAATTCGGGTAGGGAAGTCACGGGGAATTGCTCGTAGCGTACGATGCTGCCGTTCGCGAAGTCGCGCACCCAGCCGCCTTCAAGCACCCAAACTCTCTGCGTGTCGGACCAGCGCGCCCGGGAGGCAAACACGCGGCGGTGCATTTGAAACGTCGCGGGATCGATCTCGACCACGCTCAAGCCGCCAAAGAGGTTTTGCGTGGAATCGAACAAGTCGTAATTATAGATTTTCGAGTTCTCGCCGAAGATCCAGCGTTGCGGATGCGTGTAGGTTTGTGGAGGGCGGCCCTTGATTTGATTGCGCAAGGCGTCCTGACGCTGGTTGGCGTAGGGAAGATAGGTTTCGTCGAGCACGACCATGCCGATGGCTAGGGAGAGCCCGGCGACGAGCAGCGGCAAGGCGAGGCGGTAGAGGCTGATGCCGCTGGCTTTGCAAGCCACAATTTCGTTGTTCTTGCTCATCACGCCGAGCGTGACGAGCACTGCGACGAGAGCGCCAAGCGGCGCGAGATTGTAAAGCAGAAACGGAGTCAGATAGCGGAAGTAGTCCACGACGATAAGAAAGGGCACACGATGCCGGGCAATATCGTCGAGCAACTCAAAAAATGTGAACGCTTCAAAGAGAAAGATGAATGCCGCCATCAGGAGGGTAAAGTGCAAGAAGAAGCGCCGTAACAGGTACAGGTCCATCAACCGGGGAAAGCTGCCGCTGGACGGTGCGCCGTTCTCTGAGGCTGCGTCCTCGCCATTGCAGACGCGCGCTGCGGCGGCAGCTCGGGCGCGAGCTTGCCGCCGGCGTCGCAGCCGCGCCCATTTTTGCAAGCGCGCCCTTATTCCCAACCAGCGGCTGTCTCCGCGGAACTGCTCCATGCGCGGCAGCAGCGCCAGCCCAAGCAGCGCCAGCAAGATGTTGGCGGCCCAAATGCCTGCAGCGGGTGACAACGCACCCTGCCTGGCCAAGCCCGCGCCAACCACCGTCAGCAGATAGTAGGCGGCAATGAGGGTGACGGCGAGGAGCGATCCAGCCGCGCGGCCTCCTCTGCGCGGCTGCGAACCGAGCGGCACCGCCAGGAGCGCAAAGGCCAGGCACGCGGCAGGAAACGCCAGCCGCCGGTGCAACTCGACGCGCGCGTCCCGCCAGTTTGCGCCACTCGCGTGCAGCAACCCGGCCATTGAGAGTTCCGAGTTGCTGAGTTGGCGGGGCTCAGCGGCCCCGCCGAGACCAGTCACTTCAAGAGGCCAGTCGCTTTGCCCGAAGGCCGTCACCGAATAGCGATTCGGATCCTCACGTGAAAATTCATGCGTCGTGCCGCCCTTCAAGTGAAGCTCTAACTTGCCCTCTCGGGGTGCGGCAATTACAATCGCGTCCTCCGCCAAGGTGAGTTGCGAGCCGCTCTCTCCGCCGGCTTCGGCGAGAAACACGCCGTGCCAATGGGTACCGCTGGCAGAAACATCGTTGACGTAGAGAACCATTTTGGGGAAGCGTTCGTCGAATACGCGCGGCTGGACGGCGAAGGAAATTTGGGACGCGAGGAGGTCGCTCTCGAGCGTGCGGTATTCGTGCCACGCTTTGGGCCCAAGCCAGACGGTCATGCAGAATGTGACGGCCGCCCCGGTAACGGCCAGCACACCCACCGGCAAAAGAATGCGGCGCCGCCCGATTCCGAGCGCGGTCAGTGCGATAATCTCACTGTCGGCAGACATGCGCCCCAGGCCCAGCAGCACGCCGATGAGCACCGCCATGGGCAGCGTGAAGGTCAGGACGCCCGGAAAGATGCAGAGGAACAGCTCAAGAATCTGCGTGCCCGAGCCGGTGTGACGAACAAACAGCGCCATCAATCGAACCAGCTGGGGCACGAAGAAAACGAAAGTAAAAACGGCTAGACCGAGGAGAGCGTGGCGAAAAACTTCGCGGACAATATAGCGGTCCAGAATGCGCATGACACAAACTATCAGTCTAACACGCCCGCGCAAAGCGCATGGGAGAGTGACTGGCGATGAACCGTGTGCACTTGGTTCTCTTGTGGCACATGCACCAGCCCCAGTACCGCGATCCGGAAACGGGGCGCTACGTGCTTCCCTGGACGCGGCTGCATGCCCTGAAAGACTACTGGGGCATGGTGGCGATGCTGAAGGAGTTTCCGAAGTTTCACGCGACCTTTAATGTGGTGCCGTCGCTCGGCTTGCAGCTCGAAGAGTATGCCAGCGGCAAGTTCAACGAGCCGTGGTTTGCCCTGGCGTTCAAATCCGCGGACGAACTGACGCGCGAAGACAAGGTCGAGATTCTGGAACGCGCCTTCCAGGTGAACCACGAGCGTTTGCTCTCGCGCTGGCCGCGCCTCCTGGAATTGTTCGAATGGGCCCAACCCGCCGGAGGTGCGCAAGCTCTCGTCTCCTTCACGGCGCGCGATTGGCGCGACCTGCAACTGCTTTCGCAGTTGGCCTGGATGGAAGAGACGTGGCTCGAGAAAGATGCAATTGTCAGCCGGCTCTCGAACAAAGGAAAAGAGTTCACCGAAAAAGACAAAGCCGCGCTGAAAGCCAAACAATTGGAACTGCTCGGGATGGTCCTGCCGGAATATCGCAGCGCGGCGCAAACCGGACAGATTGAGCTCAGTACCACGCCGTTTTATCATCCGATTTTGCCGCTGATCTGCGATTCGGACATCGCCAGGGTGGCCAACGCCAGCACGCCGCTGCCGCGCCGCGCCTATCGTCATCCGGAAGACGCCCGCGAGCAGTTGCGGCGCGCCCGCGAGTATCACGAACGCGTCTTCGGCGCGAAGCCGGTGGGCCTGTGGCCATCGGAAGGGTCCGTATCGGATCAGGCACTAACCATTGCTGCAGAGGAAGGCTTCCAGTGGTTCGGCACGGACGAAGGCGTTCTCGGGCGTACGTTGAATGCAGGGTTCTTCCGCGACGCGAAGGGCCTGCCCACCAACGCCGAGCGGCTCTACAGGCCCCTTTCCGTGCAGCTGGGCGGTACACCCATGACCGGGCTCTTCCGCGACCACCACATCTCCGACCTGATCGGCTTCGTTTACAGCCGCATGAATGGTAAGGATGCCGCTGCGGATTTGCACGGCAGGCTGCGCGATCTCGGCGAACGCGTCCAATCCACGCAGCCACTGACGGTGAGCATTTTCCTCGATGGGGAAAACGCCTGGGAGTATTACCCCGGCAACGGCCGCGAGTTTCTGCGCGAGTTTTATCGCCGCATGCAAGACGATCAAGACTTCCGGGCACTCACCGCGAGCGAGGCCATTGCTGGCGCCGGCAATCTGCCGTCCAGCGCCGGAATCTTTCCCGCGTCTTGGATCAATGCCAATTTCGATGTGTGGATCGGCCACGCGGAAGACGTCACCGCATGGGAATTGCTATGGGATGCGCGCGAAGCGTATGGCCAGGCCCTGGAAGCACATCGGAAGGGCCGGGACGGCGCCGCTAGCGAAACTGCTCTCAAACAGGCGCAGGAATCCTTGTTGGCGGCGGAAGGCAGCGATTGGTGCTGGTGGTTCGGGCCGGAGCACAGCACGGCGAACGACGCAGAGTTCGACGCCCTTTATCGCAAGCACCTGACGGCAGTCTATCTGGCGCTGGGCCAAGTTGCGCCGGAGGAACTAGCGAAGCCGATCAAGAAGCAACCGGAACATGCTCTCCAGTTGGTTGCCGCGGGCTTTCTGCAGGTCACTGTGGATGGCCGCGACACTTCGTACTTCGAGTGGCTCACCGCGGGGCTCTACTCTCCGGAACGCCGCGGCGGCGCCATGCACGGCCGCACCTTTTACTTGCGCGAACTCCGCTACGGGTTCGAAGAAGACCGCTTCTGCGTGCGGGTCGACGCTTTTCCCGAGGCGCTGGCGGAGCTTGAGGATTGCGAGTTCCGCATCAACATCGGCGGCGTGGAAGACTTGGCCGTGGTGGTACAGGTCGAGCGCGGCCGTCTGAAGGAGTACGGCGTCGAGAAGGGATGTGTTTGTCTCCTCAACCCGGAGGCGGTCGCCGAAGCGGCCTTTGACCGCATTCTGGAAATTGCCGTAGGCCGCAGCGAAATCAACTTGAAGGGAAAGACAAAGCTGAAACTGGGGGTCGCGCTGTGGCACGGCGGGCTGCCCGTCGATGTGTTGCCGGCCGAAGGCATTCTCGAAATCGAGCTTGGGGAAGAAAACTCCGCCTGGGCCGTGGAGCCGGGCACTTAGCGCATCGCCGCTTCGCAGAGCGAAACAGACCGTCCCGCCGTAAGTTCCACGTTCTCCTTGACAGTCTAGGAGGAAACACTTTACATTCCTAGTTCGTCTAGGAGAGTAGCACGCATGGATAAACAGCTCGATCTTCTGCAAGGCACGCTCGATATGCTGATTCTGAAAGCCGTGTCTCTCGGCCCGCTTCACGGCTACGGTGTTCTTCTGCGCATTCAGCAAATCTCCAAAGACCGCCTGGAAATCCAGCAGGGTTCGCTCTATCCCGCGCTCTACCGCCTCGAGCATCAGGGTTGGATCACCAGCGAATGGGGTGAATCCGAAAACAAGCGCAAGGCCAAATATTACCGGCTCACCGCAGCAGGCAAGCGCCGCTTACAAGCGGAAACCGAAAACTGGAACCGCATGGCCGATGTCATTGCCGGAATTCTTGGAGCCAAGCCGGAGGAAATATGACCCTCTGGAGCTGCATTCGTTCCTGGCTGGTCTCAGCGTTTCGCCGCCCGCGCATGGAAGGCGAGATGGATTCTGAGCTTCGATTTCACATTGAGTCGTACGCCGAAGACTTGGCACGCGGCGGCGTACCTCGGGAGGAAGCCATGCGGAGAGCGCGGATGGAGTTCGGGGGGATCGAGAACGTTAAAGAAGAGGCCCGCGAAGCCCGCGGTCTCAGCCTGTTTGACACCTTGCAGCAGGATTTTCGCTTCGGCTTGCGCATGCTGCGAAGGAGTCCAGGCTTTACGGCTGTCGCCGTGCTGACTCTCGCTCTCGGAATCGGTGCCAACACCGCTATCTTTTCCGTAGTCTATGGTGTGCTCCTCGATCCATTGCCGTATCAGGATGCCGGGCGGCTGGTGTTATTGAACGAAACGACGCCGAAAGTGGGCGTCGTCAGCGTGTCCTATCCCAACTTTTTGGACTGGCGCTCGCAAAGCCGAGAGTTTTCTGAGATGGCCGCCGTGCATGGGGCCAGTTTCAATCTTGCGGGAGTGGCGCAGCCCGAGACGGTCAACGGCGGAGCGGTTTCCCCCAATTTCCTCTCCGTGCTCGGTGTGCGGCCGTTCCTCGGGCGCGA
>Ga0335078_10016838_pt1 | contig 10857 bp, 9 predicted proteins | sample Lox_Sample_32_FD_206711 | JGI IMG/M metagenome (GOLD analysis project Ga0335078, IMG submission 206711) | Soil microbial communities from Loxahatchee National Wildlife Refuge, Florida, United States - Lox_Sample_3.2 | ecosystem: Environmental > Terrestrial > Soil > Wetlands | place: USA: Florida... | reverse complement strand
GGCCCTCATGGTGCAGTCTGAACTCACCATCCCGGTCATCCACGAGCTCGGCACCGCCGAGCATCGCAAAGTATTCATCGAGCCTGCCATGTGCGGCGAATGGATCGGCGCCCTCGGCATCAGCGAACCCAGCGGTGGTTCCGACGTAGCCGCCATCCGCACCACCGCCCGCACCGAAGGCGATGACCTGATCATCTCCGGCCAGAAGCTCTGGATCACCAACGGCACCCGCGCCGACTTCATCGTGCTTGCCGTCCGCACCGGCGAGCCCGGCCACCGCGGCCTCTCGCTCGTCCTGTTCCCCACCCGCACGCCCGGCTTCTCGGTCGGAAAGAAACTCAGCAAGGTCGGCAATCTCTGCTCCGATACCGCCGAGCTGTTCTTCGATGATTGCCGCATCCCCGCCCGCTACATCCTCGGTGAAAAGAACCGCGGCTTTTACTACATCATGCATAACTTCCAGGGTGAGCGGCTGGCATCCGCTATCATGATGGTGGCTTCCATGGATCGGTGCCTCGATCTAGCCATCCAATACGGCAAAGAGCGCCGCGCCTTCGGCAATCCTGTAGGCAGTTTCCAGGTCTGGCGGCATAAGTTCGCCGATCTCCGCACCAGCGTCGAAGCCGCCCGCTGGCTCACTTACCGCGCTGTCGGCTTGGCAAACGAGGGTAAAAAGGCCATACGCGAAATCACCATGGCCAAACTGTTCGCCTCCGAACTCGCGCAGCGCCTGAGTTACGATTGCATGCAGATCTTCGGCGGCTTCGGCTACACCACCGAGTACCCCATCAGCCGCTACTGGCGCGACCTGCGTCTCTACACCATCGGCGCCGGCACTTCGGAAGTCATGCGAGAAATCATCGCCAAGGAAGACACTCTTTAGGCAGTTATTCTTCGGTCAGACCGAGGCTCTTATAATTATTTTTCAGCCGCTCCTCAATCTTCGCCCAAACCGCCGGATCGCAGCCCTTCCATTCGGGCACCGCGGTGTTCCCCAGGTAAGGCAAATCCGCGATCCCTACCTTGCTCGAGTAGAAGCCGCCAACCGTCAAATCCCGGAAGCGGCTGAAAAACGCCGCCCAGCGCCGGTCCTCGGCCACCGCCCGCTCCGGCCACGCGATCCGGTCCACGATCTGCTTCTGCTGGTCTGCCGCGGCGTCTGCAAAAGTTTTTTCGAAAAGCCGCATCGATTCCCGGTCCAGCCACGCCAGCCCGCCGAGTATCTCCGCCTCCAAGTCTTCATTCCCGTCCTGCTCTTTGCGGAACTCCAGCCAGTCGTCCAGAAACTCCGGAACGCCCGCCTGCGTGGCGCTGCCGCTGTGCTCGTCCGCCGGTATGATCAGGTCGCTCAGCACCTGCACGGTGCGCCAGTCGTGATCGTCGAACACCTTGCGCTGATAGCCGTTCTGCCCGGCCGTGGGTGTGTCCGCCAGCCCCGCGCCTGCGGTCGCCGCGGCCAGCACTGGCGCCGATCCGATTACCTGCAGTAAGTCGCGCCGGCTCACTCCCCGCTGTTTCTCATGCTCTCCCATCGCTGCTCCCTCGATGACTTATGCCGCCAGGTTCCTCTTCTTCACCTGGTCGACGATATACTCGGATGTCCGCCAGCCCAGCGCCGTAATCGTCAGCGTTGGATTCTTATCGGCATTACTCACAAACGGCGCGCCATCCGTCACGAATACGTTCTTACAATCCCACGCCTGGCAGTGCGAGTTCAGTACCGATGTCTTCGGATCGCTCCCCATACGCGCCGCGCCGACCTCGTGAATAATCTCCCCCCCCCGCGAGATATCCCAGTTATTCGCGGTATTGCCGCTCGCATAGTACTTACCGCCCAGCGCGGTGATAATCTCCTTGAAGGTATCCTGCATGTGTTTCGCCTGCAGGATCTCATCCTCGCTCCACTTGAAGTGGAACCGCAGCACCGGGATGCCCCATTGGTCCACCTTCACCGGATCCAGCTCGCAGTAGCTGTCCGCGTTCGGGATCATCTCACCCCGCCCGGCAAAACCAATGAACGAGCCATACAGCTTCCGCAAATCGCGCTTCAGCCCGGCGCCATACCCGCCGCCGATGAGACGCTCGGAGCCGCCGAATTCGTGCACCCCCGGCATCCCGCGCCCGCCCCCCATCTCGATGTGGTACCCGCGCGCAAACGGCATCTTCCCCGCTTTCTGCTCCTGGTACAGCCACCATGGCATGTACATGTGCATCCCCCCCACGCCGTCTTCATTGCGCGGTGGCAGACCTTCCAAAATTGGCAGGTGCCCGCCCACATCCGTTCCCACCGTGTCCATCAGGTACCGGCCCACCAGTCCGCTGGAGTTCCCCACCCCATTCGGAAACTGGCTGCTGGTCGAGTTCAGCAGGATGCGCGCCGTTTCGCAGCAGCTCGCCGCCAGCACCACCACCTTCGCCTTCACCGTCACTTCGCTGCGCGTCTTCTTGTCCACGTACGATACGCCCCGCGCCAGTCCGTCCGGCCCCGTCACTACCGCGCGCGCCATGGCCCCCGTGCGCACCTCCAGGTTGCCGGTCTTCATCGCCGGAAAGATGTGCACGCCCGGAGAGTTGAAGTTCGCGTTGACGCCGCACGCGCGTCCGCATTGCGCGCAGTAATGGCACTCCGGACGCCCGTGCAGCGGCCGCGTCAGAATCGCCAGCCGCGACGGAATGCACGGAATCTTCAGCTTGTCGCACGCCATCTTCACCAGGCGCTCGTAACCGCGCGGCGCGGGCGCCGGCAGGAACTTCCCGTCCGGTGTGTTCTCCAATCCCTCCCGGCTGCCGAATACGCCGATCAATTCCTCTGCTTTGTCGTAATACGGCGCCAGCTCTTCGTAAGTGATCGGCCAGTCGAAACCTTTGCCATCCCGGCTGTAGGGCTTGAAATCGTACGGACCCATGCGCAGTGAGATCCGCCCGTAGTGGTTCGTCCGCCCCCCCAGCATGCGCGCCCGCCACCACCTCCATTGCGTGCCCTCGGCGTTGGTGTAAGGTTCGCCCGGCACCTGCCAGCCGCCCACCAGCGTCGCGTCAAAGTAGCCGAAAGGCTTCTCGTGCGTGCTCGCGCCCCTGTGCGGAGCGTCGTAAGGCCACTCGAACATCTTCGATTGCTTTGTGCCGTCGTACCATGCGCCCGCCTCCAGCATGCACACCTTCGCGCCGGCCTGCGCGAGCACCTGCGCCGCCACACCACCGCCCGCCCCCGACCCCACCACGACAACATCGTATGTCTTCGTACTTGCTATGCTCTGAGCCATTGCGTCCATTGTACGCCCGCCCATGCATGCCATAATGCCCTTATGCAGGAAGTGCAGGTCGGCATCGTTGGTCTCGGCAATGTCGGCTCAGGAACGCTCGCTATCCTCGCCGCCAATGCACAGCAGATCGCTCTCAAGCTCGGATTCCGCATGAAAGTCGCGGCCGTCTGCTGCCGTTCGGTGGCTTCTAAGTCCATCCCCGAATCTCTCGGTCCGGTCTTCAAAACGCCCGATTGGCGTGAGGTTGTCGCCCATCCCGATATCGACATCGTCGCCGAACTGGTCGGCGGCACCACCGTTGCGGCCGACATTATCAATGGCGCCATCGCCCACCGCAAGTCCGTCGTCACTGCCAACAAAGAGTTGATGGCCTCCTGCGGCCCCGACATCTGGGATCGCGCCATCCGCGCCGGCATCAACATCGCCATGGAAGCCAGCGTCGCGGGCGGCATCCCCATCCACGCCGTGCTCCGCGAAGGCATCTCCGGCGATCGCATCACCGCCATCTACGGCATCCTCAACGGCACCTGCAACTACATCCTCACCGAGATCGAAAAGCGCCATGCGCCCCTCGAAACCGTGCTCGCGGAAGCGCAGCAACAGGGCCTCGCCGAGGCCGACCCCAGCGCCGACCTCGACGGCATCGACGCCCGTTCCAAGCTCGCCATCCTCGCCGCGCTGGCCTTCGGCGAGAAGATCACGCCTTCCGACATCTTCATGGAAGGCATCCGCCGCGTCTCACCGCTCGACTTCCGCTACGCGCACCAGCTCGAGCACACCATCCGCCTGCTGTGCGCCGCACGCCAGACTCCCCAAGGCCTGATCCTTTCCGTGCGCCCCGCGCTGATCCCGCGCTCCACCATCCTGGCCGGCGTGCAAGGCGCATACAACGCGGTGTGGGTGAAAGGCGCCTATGGCGAAGACACTTTCTACTACGGCCGCGGCGCGGGCCCCCTGCCCACTGGCGTGGCCGTCGTCAGCGATCTCATGCGCGTGGCGCGCGAGATTCGCAGCGGCAGTCCCGAGCGCGTCTCACCTTTCGCCCACGATCGCCTCGGTGAGTACCAGCCCGTCTCCGTCATCGAGCAGCAGCGCGCTTACTATCTGCGCTTCCGCGTCAAGGACCGTCCCGGCATCCTCGCCGAACTCTCCGGCATCCTGGCCGCCAAGCACATTAGCCTCGATGCGGTCCTGCAGTTGCCCACCGAATCGAAACGCGACCTGCCCTTCGTCATCACCGTCGAACCCACCCACGAGCACGCCATTCGCGAAGCCGTCGACCGCATGGCCGATCTCGAATTTCTGCTCGAGGCGCCCCTGGCCCTCCCCATGGAGACTGCCCTATGAACACGCCCCGCATCCTGTTGCTCGCGGCTTGCGCCTCTGCGGCCTGGTCGCAGGTCGCCACGCAGGCCAACCAGCATTACCAGACCGCCGCCGGCCGCGAAGAGATCGCGCAGAGCTTGATCAGTCCCGAGCGCAACGCCACCGAGCATCCGCAGGAACTGGTCGACGCGATGCATCTCAAACCCGGCATGACCGTGGCCGACATCGGCACCGGCCCGGGTTACATGCTGCCTTACCTGAGCCGCGCCGTGGGCCCCACCGGAAACGTGGTCGCCGAAGACATCTTCGCCGACTTCCTGGCTGCCGCCCGCAAACGCGCCACGCAGTTTCACCTCGACAATGTCTCGTTTGACAAGGGCATCGAAACCGATCCCCACCTTGCTGACCGCAGCCTCGACGTGATCCTGGCGCTCGATTCCTATCACCACTACAACTATCCGGCCCAGATGCTGGCGGCCTTTTCGCAAGCCCTGCGCGATCGCGGCCGCCTCATCGTCGTGGATTATTACAAGCGTCCCGACGCCATGCCCGGCGGCTTCGCCATGCGCCACATCCGCCTCGATAAGCCCGGCGTCGTGCGCGAAATCGAAAGCCATGGCTTCCACGAAGTCTCCGACCACGACCACATTCCCGGCAAGCAATATATGGTGGTGTTCGAGAAGAAATAGCCGCCTCAGGCGATGTGCGCGCCCAGAGCGCTCTCCACATCCGCCGGATCGAGCTTCTCGCCGTTGTTCAAACGCTCCAGGCAGGCCTCGATGATCTGCTTGGCTTCCTCCTTCTGGTAGTTCTTCAGAAAGCCATCGTAGAAGTGCTCGCCGTTGAGCGCGCGATTGATCTCGGTTTCCTTGTTGTGGTCCTGCAGCTCGGTAAAGTAGACCACCCGATACTTGCCGGAATACTCGGTCTCCCGGTAAATCTCGAACATTACTTTATCGGACTCGAAAGCCATAGACTAGAAATTACCACAGCCTGAAGCTTACCGAGCCGCGCGCGTCAGCAAGCGGTCAATGCATAGCTGCCGCCACAATCAGCCCAATCGCGATCGCCACCGCGCCGGCAAACACCGCCACCGCCACGTTGCGTTCCTCGGTCAGCTCCCGCCACAGCTTCAGCGGCGACAGCTTCAGCAGCATGGCTCCCGCCGCGGCAAACACCGCAATCCCCAGCACCGCGAAGATCACCGCGTTCACCAGTGGATGCGTGGTCAGCATGCACCCGCCAGAATACCAGGATTTCGCGCCGCGCAAGAAAACCCGAAAAAGGCCGATGAGTACCGGCAGAAGGCGCTTCACCCGCGCAGTGTCGCGTTCTTGTCGATGGAAGGCTCGTCCGGAGATGGCAACCGAAGGCGAATTCGAAGCATGCCGGTCCGCTACCCGGCAACAAAAGCTGGATGCCTGCGTTCTGCACATCTCCCGCGAAGAAGGCGTCCCGCCCTTCTGCCAGCACGCCAACGAAGTCATCACCCGCACGCTCGATCTGGAAGGCGGCAGCTCCAGCGCCCTGGCCCGCCTGGTCCTCAAAGACCTGGGCCTGACCTCCCAGATCCTGCGCGCCGCCAACTCGGCGTTTTATAACCACTCCGGCCGCCCCATCATGAGTGTGGCGCATGGCATCGTCCTGTTAGGCTGGGACACCCTCCGCAACCTCATCAGCACCATTCGTTACCTGGAACATTACGCCAATCGCTCTGCCGGTCTGCGCGAGCTCATGCTTCTCTCGCTGCTCGGCGCCATGCACAGCCGCGATATCGCCATCGCCGTAGGCTATCCGCGCCCCGAGGAGGCCCATATCTGTGGCCTGTTCCGCAACCTGGGCGAGGTGTTGATCGCATGTCACTATCCGGAGTCTTACTCCAAGATCATCCTGACCATGGACGAGGAGCACATCAGCGCACGCGCGGCCTGCTTGCGCGTGTTGGATTTCTCCTGGGACGACGTCGGGTTGCGTGTCGCCACCGGCTGGAACATGCCGCCCAAGGTCTATATGTGCCTGCGCGGCCTGGGCGTCCCCTTCGGATCGCCGCTCGACCGCTGCCTGGCTTCCATCGCCGACTATGCGCGCGACCTCACGCACGCCGTCTATCGTCAGGGCGCCGGCCTCGAGTCGGTGCGCCTGCCTTGGATCGTCGACCCGCACGGGCGGCGCGTGCTGGTTCCCACACAAGACCTCCGCCGTGTGGCGGATGCCGCCCTCCAGGAGGCCCGCGAAACACTAGCGGCGCTCGGCGTTCCCGCCGGCCGGCTGCGCCTCGACCACCAGGCCGAAAGCGCGCGCCACCTGTTGGCTTCCCTTCCGGTGTTCAGCGCGGACGGGCTGCGCTCGCTCAGTCTTGCGGTCGATGACGCCAACCGTGCCGTGCGCCGCGACGATTTCGAATTGACTGCCGTGATCAGTTCCCTGCTCGATGCTCTGCACCGCGCCGGCTTCGATCGCGCCGTCTTCGGACTCCTCAACGACGAGCAGACCTCCATTCGCGGCCGCTTGGCCAGCGGCGGCGTGGGCGAGGAGGTTCTCACCCGGTTTGATTTCCCCTTCGACAGTCTGGACGGACCCATCCGCGTGGCCCTGCAACGCAACCGCGATATTCTGATCGACTGCTCGCGGGACGGCCGGTACGATCACAGCGCCTTGGTCACGGCGCTGACACCCGCGGCCTTCGCTCTGTTCCCCATCGTGGTCGACGAGCGTTCCGTCGGCTGCCTCTACGCCGACCGGCGCAATGCCGCGCCGGATCTGGATGTCGCGCGCTCGCCCCTCGGCCGCGTCCGCGATACCATGGCCGCCGCCATTCGCAAAGTCGGCCGCAGTTCGTTCGACGCCTAGCGGCTTCTCTTGCGCCCCCTGATATACTCTTATCAGGACGGGGGGGCATGAGACACGTAATCATTTTCTGGGGTTCTGTGGCTGTGGCATGTGCACAGTCCGCCTATGTGCGCGTCAGCCAGGTCGGTTATGAAGCCGCGCACCCGCCCTTTCGCGCTTATCTCATGTCCTCGGTTCCGGAGACCGGCGCCGCTTTCCAGGTTCTGAATTCCACCGGCCAGACCGTGTATTCCGCTCCCATCGGCGCCCTGCTCGGCACCTGGAGCAACAGCGCCACCCTCGCCTACTCCGTCTACGCGCTCGATTTCACCGTGCCCGCCGGCGACGGTTACTCCATCACAGTCACCGGGGCAACCCCCGCCGCTTCACCCGTTTTTTCCGTCGCCGATCCCTTCACGCTCTATGGCGGTCTTCTGTTGAATACAAAGTTTTTTTATGAAACCGAGCGCGACGGCCCGGATTTTATTCCCAACGTCTTGCGCACGGCGCCCGGGCACCTCAATGACGTCGGCGCCCACGTCTATCAGACTCCGCCGCTCGACAGCAACGACCTGATCGCCACCACGGGCACGCCCCTCACACCCACCGGCTCGGTGATCGATGCCACCGGCGGCTGGTGGGACGCCGGCGACTACATGAAGTATCTCGAGACCATGAGCTACACCGTGGCGCTGCAGGAGATCGGAGTTCGCGATTTCCCGGCACAGATGGGCCCCGCCGCGCCCCCTAACCCGCCGCCGCCGCCCGGCTCCATCTCTTACGCCGGCGGCGGTTACGGCGCGCCCTCTTCGGCTGACTTCGCCCCGGAAGCCGCCTTCGGTGTCCAGTTTCTCTCTAAGATGTGGAACGATGCGAATAAGACGCTCTATTACCAGGTCGGTAACAGCCAGGATTGGACCAACTTCCCTAACTTACTAAGTGATTATGACGTCTGGCGCCTGCCGCAGGCGGATGATAACTTGCCGGGCTGTTCGTCCACCGCGGCTTATCTTTGTCACCGGCCGGCTTTCGCCGCCGGACCGGCCGGTTCGCCCATTAGTCCGAACCTGGCCGGACGCCTGGCCGCGGCCTTTGCGCTCTGCTACCAGCTGAGCCGCACGTCTCAGCCCGGCATCGCCGGCCAGTGTCTGCGCAACGCCGAGCATATCTTCGCGCTTGCCGATACCTCTTACGCGGACCCCGCGGCTTCGGTAGGCAGCGGCACCTGCACTTCCGGCTGCCTCCTGACCATCATGCCCTTTGACGGATATCCCGAGACCGTCTGGGATGACGACATGGAGTTGGGTGCCACGGAGCTCTACTTCGCGCTCGCGGCCGCCGGCACAAGTCCGCCGCCGGGCTTGCCGGTCACGAAACCAATGACCTACCTGGCGCAGGCCGCCCAATTTGCCAGTAACTATGTTACTAAGATTTATAACACGGGTCAGTCTGACACTCTCAATTTATATGATGTCAGCGGCCTAGCGCATTTCGAGTTATATCGTGCCCTGCGCGCGGCGGATAACCCCGGCGGGCTGGCGGTAACTGGGCAGCAGATGCGCAATCAACTGCTGCGGCAGGTCAACGCAGCCATCGCGCAAGCCTCCTCCGACGCGTGGGGCCTTGGCAGCGCTTGGAACTCGGATACCACGTCCCACGGCGCGGGCATCTCGGTGATGGCCAGCGAGGCTTACTCCCTGACTGGAAACTCGGTTTACGACACTTACTCCCGCCGGTGGCTCGCCAACATCCTGGGCGCCAATCCCTGGGGATCGTCGTTCATCGTCGGCGCCGGCAGCACCACGTTCCCCGACTGCATCCAGCACCAGGTGGCCAATCTGGCTGGCGCTCTCGACGGTACTGCGGGTGGTGTGCCCGTGCTGTGGGGGGCCTCCACCGAAGGGCCGTCTTATGCCGCAAGTTCCGGCCTGCTTGACGGCATGAACCTGTGTCCAGCGAACGGCGGCAATCCCTTCAAGGTCTTCAACGGCAACGACGGACCCTACGACCGCTCGCAACAGGCCGTGTATAAGGACAACGTCCAATCTTACACTACCACCGAGCCGGCCATCGACCTGACCGCCGCTTCGTTCCTGATGTGGTCATGGCGGATGGCGGCGAATCCTGCGCAATAACTTCCATCAGCAGCACCGCTACGGCTGCCGGCGCGCAGCGATGGCCTGCTCAATAAACGCCATCACCCGCGGTGTGATGCGGAACGGTTCCGCCTGCTGTTGGGCCTCGGCCGGCCAATTCACTTTGTCGGCCCACAAGGTCTTCAAGCCGCTGGTCACGTCGGGATCTCCCCCAGTGAACTCCTCCACCAGGCCCATCCAGCGTCCCGCCAGAATTTGTCCCTTTGCGCCGGCCGGATCTTCCCCGAGCGCAGCCTCCACGTCCCGGATCAGATCCATCCATGCCCGGCTGACTCTGTCTTGCAACTCCGGCGACCATTCCTGCCGCCGCGCCGCGATCTTGGCTTGCGCCGCTTCGTTGTAATACTTGTTTGTCCATTCCGCGTGGTTCTGCATTTCGATCACCTCAATGATTCTCCTGAGCACCTCTGCCGGCGGCCTGTTTCCCTCAGCCACGGCCGCTTCCGCTTTCCGAATCGCCGCGATGGCCTGATTCATCAACGCGCGCTTCGCCTCGAGCGCCCGGCGCTGCAGGTCGAGCGCTCTGGCGAGTCCGGAGCCGTCGCGATCGAGCAGCGCCTTGATGCGCCGCAATGGCATGCCGACGAACTTCAGCGCCACGATCTGCTCCAGCCGCACCAGGTCCTGCTCGCCATAGGAGCGATAGCGGTTGTGCGACCGCTTGGGACGCAACAGACCCAGTCTGTCGTAATGGTGCAGCGCGCGGACCGTCACTCCGGCAAGAGCCGCAAATTCGCGCACCGTCACCTTCCCTCCTCGATCTATCGTCACCCCTCACGTTGCGTCAGAGTCAAGCACGGAAACAAAAAAGCCTCCGAAAAAATCGGAGGCTTTTTGCTTTAGACCGGGCAACTTCCTACTCTCCCACACACTCGCGCGTGCAGTACCATCGGGGCTGAGAGGCTTAACTTCCGTGTTCGGGATGGGAACGGGTGGGTCCCTCTCGCTAAAATCACCCAGAAGACCGGGAACTGAATATTGACGGGCGGCGCTTCAAAAACCATTTGCGCGTACAGCAAATTTTATGGTCAAGCCGAACGAGCGATTAGTAACGGTCAGCTCAACGTGTTACCACGCTTACACACCCGTCCTATCAAACTGGTCGTCTACCAGTGCTCTTGTTAGCGGCGCGACCGCTTGGGAGATCTCATCTTGAGGAAGGTTTCACGCTTATATGCATTCAGCGTTTATCCTGACCGAACTTCGCTACCCAGCTATGCCCCTGGCGGGACAACTGGAACACAAGAGGTTCGTTCACCCCGGTCCTCTCGTACTAAGGGCAA
>Ga0335078_10016837_pt1 | contig 10858 bp, 12 predicted proteins | sample Lox_Sample_32_FD_206711 | JGI IMG/M metagenome (GOLD analysis project Ga0335078, IMG submission 206711) | Soil microbial communities from Loxahatchee National Wildlife Refuge, Florida, United States - Lox_Sample_3.2 | ecosystem: Environmental > Terrestrial > Soil > Wetlands | place: USA... | reverse complement strand
GCGGCTGTCATTGCATTCGTGATGCTCCAGACCAAAATGCGCCACATGGTCGCTCAGCGTCAGTAGAAAGTGATAATCGCGATAGTGTCGTGCCCCGAAAAGTTTGCCGGATTCCGCGACCAGGTTCGTCATCTCCTTCTGATTATCCGGGCTCAGCGCCAGCGCCGCTTCGCTGTCGGCCACCAGATCCAGTTCGTGATGGATCGGCTCGCCCGGCGGTGTGATGTCATACGAACGGTAATACTGCCCGGCGATCACCGGCGAATCCACCAGTTCCACCAGCGAAACCGGCTTGAACGAAATTTTATTTCCCGATTGGTTCTCGATTGCGAGCGGCGTGCCGATTTTCCATCCTTGTGGGAGCACGAGCGTCGCCTGGTAGCTTATTTGCTCCGCCGGAGTCCCCGCCGGATACAGCACGTTCTGATTCCAGCTGATCACGACGAGCTTATCCGTCGAAGAGGCCGCGCCCGTTGCAAATCCGCCACCGCCCGGTTCGAGATAATCGAAGGACGCTTCAAGGCTCGTCGCTCCCGCCGGTACGTCCACGTGAAACGTGAAAACATCCAGCGTGTCGCGCGTCCACGGGATCGTCTTGCCGTTTGCCGTAAATTTCAGGCCGGTCACATTGGAGATCGGCCCCGCGGGGCTGTGTTCGCCCGGAATCCACTTCGGGTAATAGAGCGTCAGCGGCCCCGGCTTCACGGCCATCGTCATATGCGTTCTCACAATTTTCTCGGGCGTCTGCGTGGCGTCAACGGTAAGCGAAATCGTTTGCCCCGTTTGCGCCGCCGCGGGCAACGCCACGAGTGCCGCCAGAACGCTCACTGCAAAAATCTGTCTCGCCCATCGAGCCGACTTCCCATGCTTTCTCATCGTTCCTCCATCCAGAATTCGTGCCAGCATCATAATCCGTCCGCCGCGCCCCGCGAAACCCAAACTTCAACACCAAGATTTTGCACTCGTAGCCCGCGGGCGGTTTGCGCCCACATAGCGTGGGCGCGCCCGACGGCGCGCGCTTCGCAGCGTCGACGCGGGCCTAAGATAATGCCAGCCCCGTGGGTTTCCTGATCGATTTGTCCTGAACCTTACCACGTGCAAGAGCTTTTTCCTGTTGCCAGCTTCATTGCTCGATGAGTGATCGGAAGATCCCCGCCACTGCTAACCGGGGACAGGCTACAAATGCCGCACACCCCGCGCTACCTGCCCACCCAACACTGCACTTTTCATGTGCTAAACTACATTTTCCACCATGTCCGCAACAAACATCGGCGCGCGCATTGACGTCCGGCTGGACTCGCTCACTGGTCGCCCTGTCGTGCAATTCGAGGACGCCTCGCCCATCGCTCCCGGTGCGCCCACGTTTTACCTGGAAACGTTCGGCTGCCAGATGAACGATCACGACTCCGAAAAAGTTGCGGGAGTCCTTCTCGGTCGTGGCTATCGCCAGGTGCCCAGTCCCGACGCCGCGACCCTCGTCCTTTACAACACCTGCAGCATCCGCGAAAAGGCCGCGCACAAAGTTTTTTCGCGCCTCGGCCTTTATCGCGATGCGAACGAAGGCAAAACCATCGGCGTTCTCGGATGTGTGGCGCAGCAGGAAGGCGATGTGATCTTCGATCGCGCACCCTGGGTCAGCCTGGTCTGCGGTTCGGCCAGTTATCGCCAGTTGCCGGAGCTGCTGTCGCGCGTGGAAGCCGGCGAACGCCGCGTGACCGGACTCGACAACGACACCGACGAAACTTTTGAGACGGAAATTACGCGCCGCGATCATCCCTTCCGCGCTTACATCACCATCATCGAAGGCTGCGACAAGGCCTGCACGTACTGCGTCGTGCCGTTCACTCGCGGCCCGGAGCGCAGCCGCGCCAGTGCCGGAATTCTGGAAGAAGCGTGCCGCCTCGCGGACATGGGCTACACGGAAATCCAGTTGCTCGGCCAGACCGTGAATTCTTATCGCGACCCATCGCCGCGCCGCATGAGCTTCAGCGAATTGCTGCTGGCCGTGGCGGAAACTCCCGGCATTCGCCGCGTCCGCTTCACCACTTCACATCCAAATGATTTCGGCCCGGACATCGTCGCTGCCATTGAATCGCATCCAGGGCTATGCGATCACGTCCATCTGCCGGTGCAGAGCGGTTCCACCCGCATCCTGCGCGCCATGCAGCGCACCTATTCGCGCGAAGAATATCTGGAAAAAATCACCATGATCCGCGCCGCGCGGCGTCCCATCAGCCTCACCACGGACATCATCGTCGGCTTTCCCGGCGAAACCGAAGAAGATTTCGCCGAAACGCTTACGCTGCTCGATGCCGCGCAATTCGACGGCGCGTTCACCTTTAAATATTCTCCACGTCCGAACACCAGCGCGCAGCACATGCCGGACGCCATTCCCGAAGAAGAGAAGGGAAGAAGGCTCGCCGTTTTGCAGGATCGCCAGCGGGAGATTCAGGTCGCGCGCAACGAAGTCCTTATCGGCCGCACCGTGGAAGTTTTGGTCGACGGCGGCGGCCGGCGCGAAGGCCAGTGGGCCGGGCGTACTTCCAGTAATCGCACCGTGAATTTTTCTTCGCCGCGCGCCGGGCTTTTCGGGCAATATGTAAATGTGGTCGTGAATCAGGCCGGACCGAACAGTCTGATCGGCGAGCACGCCATTTGAACGCGAGACCGGCGTTCAAGGAGGCATCGTGGAAGTCGAAATGAAGATTCGCGGGCTGATGATGGATCCTTCCACGAACACGCCCATCGTGGTGCTGAAAGATACCGAAGGCTCGGCCGTGCTGCCCATCTGGATCGGCGTCTTTGAAGCGAACGCCATCGCGCTCGAGATCGAAAAGCGCCAGGCGCCGCGTCCCACCACCCACGACCTGCTCAAGAACGTCCTGATTGGCTTGAACGTGCGCGTGCAGAAAGTCGTTGTCAATGAATTGCGCGACGACACGTTTTTTGCGCTCATCTGGGTCGAACGCGATGGTCAGATCATGTCCATTGATTCGCGCCCGAGTGACGCGCTGGCGCTGGCTCTGCGCGTGGATTGCCCGATTTTCGTGGAAGATCAGGTGCTGAAGAATTCCAAGGTCGCCAGCACCATCACCGAGCGCAACTCGGGCGAAGAACTTCGCAAATGGCTGGAGAATTTGTCTGACGAAGACCTCGGCCGCTACAAGATGTGACGCCGCTGGAAAATGTATCTTTGCTCGGTCCCGCCTGAAATTCCCACGCCGAATCTGCCTCGCTGCTGCGCCTAGGTGCCTAACGTCAACCGCTCCAGCAATGGTCCAAGCGCGAGAGCCGGCAAATAGCTCAGCGCGGCCAGAATTACGATGCACGCCATCAGTAGCACGCCGAACGAAATCGAATCGGTGGGAACCGTGCCCGATGATTCGGGTGTACTCTTCTGCCGCGCGAAAAGTCCCGCCAGCGCCAGCGCAGGAATTGCCAGCGCAAACCGGCCGGCGAGCATCGCGATCAATGTCGTGATGTTGTAAAACGGCGTGTTCCCGTTCAGGCTTGCGAATGCCTGGCCGTTGTTGGCAAAGCAGGACGCGAAATTGAAAAGGATTGCCGTCAGGCCGTGCGCCCCTTGATTCACGGTTAAACCCGCACGCCCCGCGTATGTACTCAATGCAATCGCCGTCAGCGGCAGAATGAAAACCGGCGCGGCCAGAGCGTAAAGGAGGATCATCTTGTTCTCCGGCGGGCCGATCTTCTTTCCCAAATATTGCGGCGTGCGCCCCACCATCAATCCCGCCAGAAAAACCGCGATCGCTGCGGCCATTACGATGCTGTATATTCCCGTGCCCAGCCCTCCGAAAATCAGTTCCCCAATCAGCAGATTCAGAAGCAGGATCATGCCGCCAAGCGACGTGTAGCTGTCATCGGCTGAATTCGCAGAGCCCGTCGCCGTATTCGAGGTCACCGTTGCAGCCAGCGCTGAGCCGCCGATGCCGAAGCGCACTTCTTTTCCTTCCATATTCCCGCCGTCGCGTGCGATGTGATTGTGCGATTCGGCGCGCAGCAACAGATTCCCGCGCTGTTCATAATGCTGGACGAAAAACAGTCCCGCGCAAAAAAGCACGACCATCACCCAGTACAGCATCCATCCCTGGCGCGGTTGCCCGACCATTCGGCCGAATGTGTTTGTCAGCCCGGCCGGAAGCAGGACAATGGCCAGCAGCTCCAGGAAATTTGTGAGCGGTGTGGGATTTTCGTACGGATGCGCGCCGTTCGCGTTGAAAAATCCGCCCCCGTTCGTGCCCACGTTCTTGATAATTTCCAGCGCGCCGACGGGCCCTTGCGGGATCACCTGCTTGCCCCCTTCGATGGTGGACGCCACGGCATACGGATGAAAATTCATCGGCGTGCCCTGCCAGATCAATAGCATCGCGCCGACCAGCGCCGCCGGTAACAGAATCCACAGCAGCGCGCGCGTTAGGTCCACCCAGAAATTCCCAAGCGTGTCCGTCATCTGCCGAGCCATGCCGCGGATAAACGCAATTCCCACCGCCAGCCCCGCCGCAGCCGCCAGAAAATTCTGCGCGCACAAGCCTGCCATCTGGCTGAAATACGCCATGGTCGTTTCGCCGCTGTAGGCTTGCCACGTCGTCGTCGTTGAAAAACTCACCGCGACGTTGACCGACAAATCCGGTGTAAGGGGAGTGGTGTGATACGCGGGATAAAACCACGGCAGGTACCGCTGCAGCCGGAGGATTCCGTAGAGAAGCAGCGTTCCTGCAAGTCCGAAGACGACGAACGACGTCGCATATTCGGCAAAGCCCATCTCTCGCATCGAATCGACGCCGGTCACTCGATAAATCAACTTTTCGATGGGTAGGAAAATCCGATCGAGAGGTGTGCGCTCTCTGGAAAAAACTTTTTCCATGTAACCGCCAAGCGGCTTCACAAGGACGGTTACGATGAGAAGGAATACGACGTTTTGAATCAAGCTGTGCAAATTCGTTTCACGATTCGCCTTGACTCCGCTCGTTTCTTACTGTGGCGAAAGCCGTCGCGATCTGTCACGAGAAACATGACCATCATATCCCTTCCAACCGCAAAACTCGATCTGGGTGCTGTTCTCGCCTCGGCGCGAATTTTCACTCACGCGGGCTTGGAGATTGGCGCCGCGTGAATGCGCCTGAGCTTCCAGTCAATTAGAAAAAGTATGTCGGGGATCGCCGAAATGGCCAGCACATCGATCCGCCGCATATGTACGACGAAACCAAACGTCGCCAGCGCCACCAGCGAAATCACCGCCCCGGGAAGCTCCCAACTCCATGCGGCCAGCATCGCCACGATGGCTGTGAACAACAAAACCATCCCCGCGGCCTCTTGCAAAGTAAGTGCCCGAAATGACCCGAAAGAACCAACTGGTTCACCAATTGCAAATGCCACATATCCCGCCGTGATTACGATCGCAGTCGCTCGCGCGGCCACTCTCATCATTGATTCAATTCTTGGAGGCATGCCCCCTCCTTCAGCCTTTCACGAAAGGCCCGAAATTCTTGGCTCGAAGCTACACCTGCTTAGTTAGGCGTTCTGTGCGCTGCATCACCTCGGAAGGTGACGCCGAACAACCTGCGGTGACGGAACTCGAGGGCGTATTTAGCCGTTCAATCGATCAATCAAAATTTGGTCTCGCCGTTTTTTCGCTTGCGCCGCCTAACCGCAGCGGGTACAGTGTGTCTACCCGTATGGGTAAATTCAGGGGCGGCAACTACATATAGTTGTGCATTTGCCGGAACTTAAGATTTGCGTGACGGGTCTGGTTTGTAGAACAATGGCTCGCGTCCGTTCCGGCCCGTAATGAGCAAACTGTGACCGCAATTCTGACGATTGCTAATCAAAAAGGTGGCGTGGGCAAGACAACCACCGCTATCAACCTCGCAGCGGCCATCGCAAATCGCGGCAAGCGCACGTTGCTGATTGATCTCGATCCGCAATCGAATTCTTCCATCGCGTTTTTTGACTCCGCCGACATTCCACTTTCCATGTTCGACGTTTTCACGGACAACAAACTCGAACTGGCGAAGGTCATCAAGCAGACCAAGGATTCGATGCTGCACGTTGCGCCCGCAAAATTGGCGCTCGCCAAACTGGAACAGCAACTCTCGGGTCAATTCGACGCGCCGTTCAAATTGAAGGACGCGCTCGGCCCTGTGCTGAAGAATTATGACTACGTTGTGATTGATACGCCGCCGGCGCTCGGCATCCTGACCGTGAATGCGATGGTCGCATCCACGCATCTGATCGTTCCGATTCAAGCCGCGTATTTCGCCATCGAAGGCACTGATGACCTGCTCGAAACCTATGAGCGTATCCGCGCGCGGCCCAATCCCGCGTTGAAAGTTCTCGGCGTCGTCATCACGCTTTACGACAAGCGCACGAACATCGCGCGCGACACCGACGGGCAAATCCGCTCCGTGTTTGGCTCCGTGTTATTCAAGACGCGCATCTCAAAGAACGTGCGCCTGGAAGAAAGTCCAGCCTACAAAGAAACGATTTTCACTTTCGCGCCGAAATCACCCGGCGCGCTCGAATATAAGAAACTGTCCCTGGAGGTTATCCAACGTGTCGAAGAGGATCGGTCTGCCCGTCACTCTCAAGATGCGGCATGACGCGCACTACGTCGAACAACTGACGACGTTTAGCGGCGCGGCCATCGGCCGGATGATTCCGATTGAAAAAATCCGCCCGAACCCCGAACAGCCGCGCAAGATGCTGGGCGACCTGAGCGAACTAATTGAATCCGTGAAGCAGAAGGGCGTTCTGGAACCGCTGCTCGTCCGCTATATTCCGCGCGAAGACGAATATCACATCATCAGCGGTGAGCGCCGCTATCATGCTTCCCGCGCTGCCGGACTGCGCGAGCTGCCGTGCATTGAAAAAATCGCCGATGACGCGGAAACCTTGGAACTGGCGCTCATCGAAAATATCCAGCGCAAAGACCTCACTCCGTTTGAAGAGGCCGACGGCCTTTACCGTCTCGCTGAGAGTTTCGATTACACGCATGATGACATCGCACGCAAAATCGGCCGCGCGCGTTCGTCCGTCACGGAAACTCTTTCTCTGCGGAATATTCCTGACAACATCCGCAAGCGCTGCCTGGATCGCGGCATCATCTCCAAGTCTCTGCTTCTGCAAGTCGCGCGCCAGCCGAATGAAAAGAAAATGATGGACGCCGTGCATCGCATCGTGCAGGGTGGCTTGACGCGCGACGAAGCGCGCCGCGAGCGCCGCGACGAAAGCTCCCTCGGTCCGCGGCCCCAGCCGTTCATCTTCAATTACGAGCCGGAAGGCGGCTCTTTCAAGCTCCGCATCCAGTTCCGCAAGAGCTACGTTTCGCGCGAAGAGCTTGCCGCAACGTTGCGCGCCATCCTCTCCGAGGTGGAGCAGTCTCGCATCGGCGCCGCCGCAACAGCGGGCGGCCCCTCCGTCGCCTAACGCTACGTCGCAGCACGCCCAACCGACATTGGCGTGTCATCTGGAGGAGTTCGTCCGTTGCGGCGGACGAACGACGAAGGATCCCGGTGTTGTCCTTGGCTTTACGCTGTCATCCCGAGTGAGTCCGCCTGTGGCGGCCGACGAGGGATCTGCTGTTGCGTTTTGCTTTACAATCATCGCTTCATGCTCGATCTCACCGCCAGCCAAATCTCCGTCCTCGAAAAAATCGCCGCGCGCGAATTCGCCATCGTCGCCTTCCCGATGTACGCCTCCGCCGTCGGCGTGAAAAAAGGGAATTGCGCCGCGCTTTTAGCTCCCGCGCCCCACGGAGGCATGCAGATCCTTGGCGAGGCCTGCTTTCTCGTCAACGGCAAACTCAGCGTCCGCATCCGGCAAGACGGCGCCGATTGGTTTGTGTGGAAGGATCAGAAACTTGAAGCCACGCCCGAGCGTCTGAAAGAATTGCGCAGGTTCCGCGCCGAGCTCGCCGATCTTTTGGCCGCCGCTGCGTAGGAGGAGAAGTGGTCCTCGAATTATCCGGTGACGAATTGGTGCTCGTGATCGTGGCGCTCGTGCGTGCGGTAAATCCCGCAATGCTCAAGGCCGAAAAAGGCGACTTCACCGTGGACTTCACTCCGCTGCAGGATAAGAAAACCTATTCGAGCGACGAGCAACTCCTCATCAAACTCCGCGTCGCCGCCGAATCGGAGGCCACGAAACTCGATTTGCAAAGCAACGAATCCCAGCGCCTCGCCGCCTGCCTCGAGCGTCTCGAAACTCTGCAATCCTGGCCCGCCGACGTCCTCAAGATGAGCCGCTCCCTCCGCGCCCGCCTTTCCACTGTCGTTTAACGTACGCTACTGAACTCTGCCCATGAACTGCGTCGCGCGATGGAGCGGAGCCGTTGGGTGCCGCCTGCCTGCCGGTAGGCAGGCACCCTTCGCTCCTAAGGGTGCGTAGTTTTGATATTGTCTGTACGCTGTCATTCCGAATCGCGTGCGGATTGTGCACGCGTGTGAGGAATCTGCTTTTGCCTTTGTGACTCGATGCATCCGTTCTCTGTGTGTCCTTAACTCTGTGTCCTCTGCGGCTCCGTGGCGAATCTTTGTCTTCCTTGGCTTGCAGTGCGCCCTTCGTTTGCGTTCAACTCACCGTTCATTGCACACTATTATTTCCATGCACTCATCCGAACTCTACGACGTCATCTGCATCGGCGCTGGACCAACCGGCCTTGCCAGCGCCATCGAAGCCAAGCGCGCCGGCCTGCATCCTCTTGTCATTGATAAAGGCTGCCTCTGCAATTCCTTGTTCCACTATCCAGTGAACATGGTTTTCTTCACCACGCCGGAGCTTCTAGAAATCGGCGACATCCCCATGACCTGCGCCACCGAAAAACCCACGCGCGCGGACGCGCTGAAGTATTACCGCAAAGTCGTCGAACATTACGCGCTCGATTTGCGCCTTTACGAAACCGTTGAAAAAATCGATGGTTCAAATGGAAATTTCACCGTTCACACGCGAGCAGAAAACGGCGCGCGCCACGCCTATCGCAGCCGCAGAATCGTCGTTGCCACGGGATATTACGATCTCCCGAATCTTCTCGGCGTGCCCGGCGAAGATCTGCCGCACGTCTCGCACTATTACACGGAGCCGCATCAGTTCTGGAATGAAGACGTGGTTGTGATCGGCGGAAAAAATTCCGCAGCCGAGGCCGCTCTGGATCTTTATCGTAGCGGTGCGCGCGTCACGCTCGTGCATCGCAAAGCCGAACTCGGCTCAACGATTAAATACTGGGTGCGCCCGGATATCGAAAATCGCATTAAGGCGAATCAAGTTCACGCGATGTTCAATACCGCCGCGACGAAATTCGAGCCGGGTTGCGTTTGGGTTCGCACCGCTGACGGAAAAGATCAGCGCCTCCCCGCGATGCACGTCTTCGTTCTCACGGGCTATCATCCCGACTTCAAGTTTCTGCGCGACCTCGGCGTTCATCTGGACGCGCAGACCAATAAGCCGCATCTGAATCCCGAAACCCTGGAAAGCAATGTGCGGGGGATTTTTCTGGCAGGAGTGGTGATCGGCGGGAATCACACCAGCGAAATTTTCATCGAAAACGGCCGTTTCCACGGACGGCAAATCGCCGCCGCGATGGCGCTGCAACTGAAATAACAAAGCTAGAATGTGAGAAGGGAATTATGCGTTCGAGCGAGCGCTGGCTGCGCGCCCCGCTTCCAGCAGCTGTTCCTTGCGATAGATAAGCGTATTGATATTGTACGGCGCCAGCTCAAATTCGTGTCCGTGTGTGATCGCGTCCGTCGGACACGACTCCACGCAGTACCCGCAGAAAATGCACCGCGAATAATCAATGTTGTAGACGCGCGCGTATCGCTCACCTGCGGAGATCCGGTTGTCGGCGGTATTTTCCGCCGCTTCGATGTAAATGCAGTTTGCCGGACACGCCGCCGCGCATAAAAAACATCCCACACACTTTTCCAGCCCTTGCTCGTCGCGCTGCAGCACGTGAATGCCGCGATAGCGCGACTCAAAATGCACTGGCTCGTCTGGATAATTTTCCGTCACCGGCTTCCGAAGCATATTGCGGAATGTGACGGAGAAGCCCTTCGCGAGCGTCGCGAATGTCTCTCCAATTTCTTGCAGTACGTTTGCCATCGCATTTCATTCTAGCAAGCGATCCCCACCCTCACAAGTTCAGCTGTCCCCGCCGTGTGATGTGTGTCTCGCCACCAATGAGTTGTGTGTCTTTGAAATCTTCCATGCTCACATCGCTCATCAATTTCATCGCATACATTCTCCGACCCTTGGTCTTATCCCCACTCAACATAATCGTCCGGAAACTCGTATTCGGAATACGAAGACACGACAAGAGAGACAAGGAGCAATCACGCGATTGGGAGAAGCGAAGAACCACGCAATTGGGAAAAACATAATTCGTGGCGGCTCGTGTCTGAAAACGAATCAACAGTGAAGAGCGAGTTACAAGCTGAGGAGCGTAGCGTGAATGTGGGAAGCGATTCCGTGACCACGGATCTGGAGTTAAATCGCAAGAGATCGCGAGAGCGGATGCGGCACCGGCGCGAGCGGTTCGGCTTTTGGCCGCAATGCGCGGCGTCCGCGGCGGCGCCCGGGAGTTGCGGCCGGCGCGCGGCGCTGCAGAAGGAAACGCGCCAACAGCGCCGCCGTAGTCTCTTCAAAATATTGATTGAGCAGCTCGTCAATCTCCTTGCGCAGATTGGCCGCGTGGTTCAGCCGGCTCAATTCAAAACTTTCCAGCGACGGCACCGACGCGCGCCGAAGATAATCGTAGGGCACACTGATTTCTTGACCTGCCATGTGAGTTCTCCTGGGAACGGTGGAGTAGGCGCACATATATACGATAGCGTCATTACTTCTGTCA
>Ga0335078_10016836_pt1 | contig 10858 bp, 8 predicted proteins | sample Lox_Sample_32_FD_206711 | JGI IMG/M metagenome (GOLD analysis project Ga0335078, IMG submission 206711) | Soil microbial communities from Loxahatchee National Wildlife Refuge, Florida, United States - Lox_Sample_3.2 | ecosystem: Environmental > Terrestrial > Soil > Wetlands | place: USA: Florida... | reverse complement strand
GCTGGGTGGGGGGGTTACAGCGGGGGTGCCCTATGGGCCGGGGCTTCCGCCCCGCTCCCTGCCGCACGGGGGGCTTATGGCCGGGCCCATTGGGCACCCCGGCTCAAGCCCGCCCCCCCTGGATCTCGCCTTCATCGACGACCTGGTAGCCAACGAGGGCCCAAGCAAAGAAAACGCCATCGTATTCCTTCAGGCCATCCAGCGACACTATCGCTACCTTCCCGACGAAGCCATCCGCCGCCTCTCGGAGTTGACCGGAATCACACCCGCCCAACTCGCCGGCACGTCCTCTTTCTACCGCCAATTCCGCCGCACGCCGGCCGGCAAGCACACCGTGCGAGTCTGCCACGGCACCGCCTGTCACGTTGCCGGAGCCCGCCAGATTACCGATGAACTGCGCCGCTACCTCGCCATTCCCGAGGGCGCCGATACCGACCCGGCCCGCATGTTCACCGTGGACGAAGTCGCCTGCCTGGGTTGCTGCAGCCTGGCCCCCGTGCTGATCGTGGACGGGCACACCGCCGGCCGGCTGACGCCATCGAGCGCCAGTGCAGCCGTGGCGCAGGTCGAGGAGACCCAGACGGCATGAAGCGTGGCGCGGTCGAAATCCGGATCGGGCTCGGCTCCTGCGGCATCGCCAGCGGCGCGGAAGCTGTCCGTGACGTCCTGCAGCAGGCTGGGGACGTCAAAACGGTCGGCTGCAATGGCATGTGCTATCGCGAGCCGTTGGTCCAGGTCGTGGAGCCTGGCGGGCGCGTCACCTTTTATAGCAACGTCACCGTGGAAACGGCGCGGCTTCTTGTCCGGCGGCACTTCAGGGCCGATTACAAATCGGCCGCAGGATACCATCCTGCCCCACAAAACCAAAAACGGATCGTGCTGGAGAACTGCGGCGAAATCGATCCGTTGAACATCGACGACTACCTGGCGCGCGACGGCTACCGCGCCCTGGAACGCTGCCGCACGCAACTGTCTCCCGAGCAGGTGATCGCCGCCATCGCCGACTCCGGCCTGCGCGGGCGCGGCGGCGCGGGTTTCCCTACGGCGCGCAAATGGGCGCTGGGACGTGCGCAGGCCGATCCCGTCAAGTATGTCGTCTGCAACGGCGACGAAGGCGATCCCGGCGCATTCATGGACCGCGCCGTGCTCGAATCCGACCCGCATCGCGTCCTGGAAGGCCTGGCCATTGCGGCGTACGCCATCGGAGCCGCCGAGGGCTACCTGTACATCCGCGCCGAATACCCGCTGGCCGTGCGCCATGTACGCGCCGCGATCGTGCAAGCGCGCGAGCGCGGATACCTCGATTCGTTGCACCTGGAAGTGCGCGAAGGCGCCGGCGCATTCGTCTGCGGCGAGGAGACCGCGCTGGTCCAGTCGCTCGAGGGAAAGCGCGGAATGCCGCGGCTGCGTCCGCCCTATCCGGTCGAACAAGGTTTCCGGGGCAAGCCGACCATCATCAACAACGTGGAAACGCTCGCCTGCGTGCCGTGGATCATCCGCCATGGCCCCGAAGCGTTCGCCGCCTTCGGCACCCGGGCCAGCCGCGGCACCAAGGTCTTTGCACTGGCCGGAAAGACTAACCGCGGCGGCCTGGTCGAGGTGCCCATGGGTGTCACCATTCGCCAAGTGGTGGAGGGAATCGGCGGCGGCATCAAAAACGGCCGGCAATTCAAAGCCGTACAACTGGGGGGCCCGTCCGGCGGCTGCATCCCGGCGCGCCTCGCCGACACGCCCATCGATTACGATGCGCTGGCCCAGACCGGCGCCATCATGGGATCGGGCGGGCTGGTGGTGCTCGACGACCGCGACTGCATGGTCGATATCGCGCGCTTCTTCCTGAAGTTTACGCAGGCGGAATCCTGCGGCAAGTGTACCTTCTGCCGGATCGGCACCAAGCGCATGCTGGAGATTCTGGACCGGCTGTGCGAAGGAAACGGCCGCCGCGACGATCTCGAAAAACTGGAGACCCTCGCCGATTACGTCAGCCGCGGAAGCCTCTGCGGCCTGGGCCAGACCGCGCCTAACCCGGTGGCCACCACGCTCCGCTATTTTCGCGAGGAGTACGAAGCCCACCTGCGCGAGAAGCGCTGCCCCGCCGGCCGCTGCCCGGCTCTGATCCGCTACCGGGTGACGGACAACTGCATCGGCTGTACGCTGTGCGCGCAGGCCTGCCCCGTGGGCGCGATTGCGTATCGTCCATATGAAAAGCACGCGGTGGACGAGCGCCTCTGCACCCGCTGCGACATGTGCCGGCAAGTCTGCCAGGACGACGCCGTGGAGGTGACATGATGTGGGGCGGACCTCCAGGTCTGCGCGGGTCCTCCAGGACCCGCTCTTCGAACAGGCAGGCGTGGAGGCTGTGATGGTCACCCTCACGATCGACGGCCGCCGCGTCAGCGTGGAACCGGGCACCACCGTTCTGCGAGCCGCGCAGTGGCTCGGCATCCGCATCCCGACCATGTGTCACGTCCCGGGTATCGAGCCCGCAGCGTCGTGCTTCGTGTGCGCCGTGCAGATCGAAGGCCGGCGCACGCTGTCGCCCGCCTGCGCGATGCCCGTGGCGGAGGGCATGGCCGTCTCGACCGACAGCGCCGACGTACGCGCCGCCCGGAAGATGGCGCTGGAACTGCTGCTATCGGACCATGCCGGCGAGTGCGTCGCGCCCTGCGCGGCCCGTTGTCCGGCGGGTCTCGACATTCCCGGCTTCGTCTACGGCATCGCCACGGGTGACAATCGCCGCGCCATCGAGGTGATTGCCGAGCGCCTGGCGTTGCCCGGTTCTCTGGGACGCATTTGCCCGCGCCTGTGCGAGGAAGGCTGCCGCCGCTGCGATCTCGACCAGGGTCTGGCAATCGGCGCGCTGCACCGCTATGCCGCCGACCGGGACCTCGAAACGGCCGCGCCCTACGCGCCGACGTGCGCGCCCGTTACGGGCAAGTCTGTCGCCATCGTGGGAGCGGGGCCCGCGGGACTGGCCGCCGCGTGGTATTTGCTGCGGAAAGGACACGCCTGCACGCTTTTCGACGCGCACGCCGAACCCGGCGGGATGCTGCGCTACGGAATCCCTGCCTACCGTCTGCCGAAGGACGCGCTGGATGCGGAGATCGACGCCATCCGCGGGCTTGGCGCGCGGTTCCAGATGGCCGCACGCTGGGGCCCGGATTTCACCCTCGCTGAACTGCGCCAGCGTCACGACGCGGTCTTCCTGGCAATCGGAGCGCAGCGCGCACAGGGCCTCCGCTGCGAGGGCGAGGAGAATGCGCTGGCCGGCATCGAGTTTTTGGAATGCGTTTCGAACGGCAATCCGCCGTCGCTCGGCCGCGATGTGGTGGTGGTCGGCGGCGGCAACACCGCCATGGACTGCGCCCGCTCCGCCGCGCGGCTGGACGCGCGAAACGTACGCATCCTTTACCGCCGCGGCCGTCAGGAGATGCCCTGCGCGATGGATGAAGTGGAGGCGGCCGAAGCCGAAGGCGTCCACATCGACCTGCTGGCGGCGCCGGTGCGCCTTGAAAGAAACGGCCACGGCCTGCGGCTGACCTGCCAGCGCATGATGCTGGGCGAACCGGATGCTTCCGGCCGGCGTAGGCCGGTGACGGTGGCGGGCTCCGATTTCGTCATCGAATGTTCCACCGTGATCGCGGCCATCGGCCAGGCCGTGGAGCGCGCCACGGCCGAGCGCGAAGGACTGCGCGTCACCGGATGGGGCATCGCCGCCGATGAAAGGACGTTCGCCACGAATCTGCCCGGCGTGTTCGCCGGCGGAGACGCGGTCCTGGGCGCGGACCTGGCGGTGCGCGCGGTGGCCGCGGGACGAATCGCCGCAACCTCGATCCACCAGTACCTCAGCGGCGAACCGGTGACCGGCGAGCCGGCGATAACCGGCATCGCGATGCGCCCGATCGACGACGCAGAGCGGGCGGCCATCTTCCGCGCTATTGAGCAATCCGCGCGCGTGCCTGCGCCGCGCATCCCCATGGATCAGCGCCTGGCCAGTTTCGATGAAGTGGAGCACGGCCTGCCGCCCGCCGACGCCGCGCGCGAAGCCCGCCGCTGCATGACCTGCGGCTGCCGCAAACAGGATTGCTGCCTGGTGCGATCGCTGGCGAACGAATACGAGGTGGACGTGTACCGCTTCGCCGGCGCGCGCCGGCGCTTTTCGCAGGATCTGTCCCACCCCGAGATCGTCTACGAGCCGGGCAAGTGCATCAGTTGCGATGCCTGCGTGCGCATCGCCGCCGCGGCCGGCGAACCGCTCGGCCTGGCCATGATCGGCCGCGGCTTCGATGTCACCGTGGCCGTGCCGTTTGGCAAGCCGCTTTCGGAAGGGCTGCGCCACGCAGCGCGCCAAGGTGCCGAGGCTTGCCCGAGCGGCGCGCTGGCGCTGCGAACGGCGCGCTCCTGCGACTCGTGTTCGCTGTCGTGTTCCGGGTGATGAGGGCCGTAGCGGCGCCACCGCCGCCCGAGTGCGCTGAAATCAGCCGCGGATCGATCCTTCGCTGCTGGCGAGCCTTACTCAGGTCCCGCCGGCATTCCATTCCCTGGAGGCACCTAGACGGGCGTGTCCTGGACAATTTCGGTTCCTGTCGGCAGCGTACCGCCGGTCCTGGACTTCACCGGCGCCGAAGATTTCTTGACGCTGGCCGAAGTTGTTCCAGACGTTTTGTGTCGGCGACGAGCACTGGTAGTCCTGCCTCGGCGAAGACTCTCTTCTGTGCACCCCCCGGAGCACGCGCCTGTGACGGCAACGTCACGCTGCGTTGCGGGCCTCCACGTGTAGACGTTTACCCAGTGCGGCGAATGCCGATTCGATCTGATTCAGACGGGAGTGGTGCCGAAGAGAAAACAGCCGGTCGATGTGGGTCTTCGGTATCCCGATCCGGCGGGCAATTTCCGCCTTCTTTAAACCTGACTCCAGAAACGTACCATACAGATCGACTTTTGCAGCCTGCAATGCTGGTAACGCTACGGGACGAAACTTCGAGCCGCGGTGACGCGTAGCCGCCGGCAATACCTTGGATTCCCTGATGTAGTCACCGATTGTGAGCATCAGAAGGTCTTGCGCCATTTCCATGGCTTCCTGTTCGGTTTCGCCCTGCGTCACGCCGTAGCCGAAATCCGGGAACGTCACAACGTAGCCGCCAGCCTTGTGGTCGGCTTCGAACAACGCCAAGTAGGGTTCCATTTAGCTCCTCATATCTTCAAATCGAGATCTCTCAGAATGCTTCGCAGAGTTCCCGTTTTGATCTCCTTCGCTGGATGACGCGGCATACGCGAGGTTTTCGGGCCGAGAATGATCCGGGTGTGGCGGGATTCCTCCACGAACGTGCATCCCTGTTTCCTCAGCCAGCGCCGGAGTTCGCTTACCTTCACTCTTCCATGGTAACCACATGTGGTTACCCGTTCAACCGATAAGGGCTATTGGTTGTCAAGCAGCCTCTGCTTCAGCTTCGGAATATCCAGGTTGCAGAAAGTTGGCCGCTCACCCTGCCGCGCACGCGCGCGTCCATCATTGCCGAATTCCATGTACCGGTCGGCGGCAGGCCTGTAGAGCGGCCACGGCGGAAGACCGCCGCCATTCGGATCGCCGGTCTTGGCAAAGTTGGTCCAATAGCTTTCGATGGTGGCGGCCAGAGCGTAGTCCAGCCTGGCGAAAGTCAGCCAACTACTCCACACCGGATTGCGAAGCTGTCCGAAAACATACGGCAGTTCCAGGCTGTGAAAGGACCCCAGATCCTTTTCTCCCTTCCCTGGAATGGAGCGCCGGAACTGATACACAAATGACGCGTGCCCGGCAGTCCCATTGAGCGTGGCCATGGCGGCCGATGGACAAGTCATCAGCGCGTCGTTGAGCCACTCGTCCGCGGCGGCGTCCCGGCCGGTGTGCGCGTCGATCGCATAGGCGGCCATGGCGATGGGCGCAAGGTTTCCGTAGCTGATGCGCAGCGTCTTGGCGGGTCCCTGATCGGCCGCCAGCGCCACGGCGGATGCGCCGCGAAAGACGCTGGCTTCGCGCCCGTTGTTTCCGATAATCAGATCGATGGGCTGTTCGGCGCCGGTGGCGAACACCAGTTGCGGGGTCCGCGGGAGCATCCACCCATCCAGCACGAATTCGGGATTCGGTTCCTTTCTGGCGGCCGCGGCTGCGGCGGCAAGAATGGCTTGTGCGGGCAGCGCACGCAAATGCTCGATGGAGGGACCCACCCGCTCGCCGAACTGCTCCGCCTGCCGCAGGCTGTGCGCATAAGATAGCCCGAGCACCGGGCCGCTCTCCATGATCGCGCGCGTGAAGAGCCCGCCCGCGAGAGGCGAACACATCAGCATGCCCGCATCGACCGACCCGGCGGACTCGCCGAAGACCGTCACGCGCGCCGGGTCGCCGCCAAACTTCGCGATGTTGTCACGCACCCAGCCGAGCGCGGCGAGCTGATCGAGCAAGCCGTAGTTGCCCGAAGACCGATGCGGCGATTCGCGGGTCAGCCCGGGATGGGCAAAGAAGCCCAGCGCACCGAGCCGGTAGTTGATGGTCACGACCACCACGCCGCGTTTGGCGAGTTCCGCGCCATCGTAGCCCGGTTCGTTGCCGCTGCCGATCCGGTTGGAGCCGCCATGCAACCAGAACATCACGGCGTGGGGCTCTTTGACCGGCCACTCAGGCGTCCAGATATTCAGGTACAGACAGTCTTCCGAAAGGTTCCAGGCGGGCACCGGATAGCTAGCGCCATAGCGTCTCGCCAGCGGTCCCAGGAAGACGCCCGTGCCGATCGGATTCTGCACGCAGGCCGCCGAGTAGCGCGTGGCATCGCGCACGCCGCGCCACGGCTTCACGGGTTGCGGCTCGCGCCATCGCAGCGCGCCCACCGGCGGCTCGGCAAACGGAATCGCCTTGAACACCGCGCCGGGCGCAGCCAGATAGCCGCGCACCGCGCCACCCGTCACGTTAACGGTGGGCCCAGGCTGGGCGAACCCAGCGAGGGCTGCCAAGGACAACAACACAGCATTAGCGCTCGACATGGCCGCCAAACTGATAACGCATTGCCGAAAGCAGCTTATCGGCAAAGTCCTCTTCGCCGCGCGCGCTGAAGCGCTGATAGAGCGCGGCGCTCAATACCGGCGCGGGCGTGGACTCATCGATGGCCGCGGTAATCGTCCAGCGGCCTTCGCCGGAATCGGAGACATGGCCGGAGAAGGCGGACAGATCGGACTGCTCGAACGACGCGAGCAGCCACGAGGCCACCACGCTGCCGCGGCTGCGCTTGCCGGCGCAGGCGTGCTTCAATGCGGCCATCCGGCCGTATTCGATTCCGTTGTGCACCATCTTCACGAAGTGACCCGCGCCGGACGGGCCGCAATACAGATCGCTTTCTTCGGCGGTGCCGCCGGCCTTCTCGTGTCCCGGCGTGCGCGGAGCGTCGCCAAGGCCGGGCGCCAGCGTCTTGAAGACCGGGTCGAGATGCCGGACGATTTCAGGCTGCCCGCCGATCATCTGGCACAAGCCGCGCTCCAGTCCCCACACGCCGCCGCCGGTGCCGACATGCACGTAATGCAGGCCCTTGGCGTCCAGTTCCCCTCGATGGCCATGTCGCCGCTTTCCATGCGGGCGGATAGCTCCGCGAGCGTGCCATCCACGACGGCGGCGGGTATCATCAACCAAACCGCGCGCGGCGGCTGAAGGGCCTTCAACAGATCGTGGAGCGCCAGCGCGCCGGTAGCGCCTTCGCCCGCCAGTTTTTCTACGTTCGCCGGATTTTGATCCCAGACTGCGCATTGATGCCCGCCTTGCATCAGATGGCGCACCATGTTCGCGCCCATGCGTCCCAGACCGATCATCCCAAGCTGCATGCAGATCTCCCCTTCTGTCAGGGTAGCTTAGTGCGGGTCCTGGGGGACCCGCGCAGGCCCGGGGGCCTGCCCCACTAACACTTCTACGTCGCGCGGAGTGAGATCGAAAGCGGAAGCGGTCGCGCCATCGTGGAGCAGCCGGCGCATGGGACGCGGCAGCGCGACATGCTGCGCCATCTTCGTATGGTTGACCAACACGAACACTTCTTTGCCCGCTCCCACGCGGCGCGACACCTCCACGCCTTCCGGCACAGGTCCGAGCGCGGGCTCAAGGCCCCCGATGCGGATCATCCACCGGGTTGCCGCGCGCATCAGCGCATCGTCGAGCCATGCGCCTATATATGTGATGCGCCCTTTCCCCACTTTCCGGGAAAGCACCGCGGGCTGCCCGTCCAACCATCCGTTGCTCGGGCCGTAGGTGAGCAGGGTTTCCGCGGCTTCCGCGCCAGTGCCTTGTGCCTTCAGTTGCTCGGCCCACAGCCGCGCCTTGCCGCTGCCCCATGCGCCGGTGACCGGCACGTCTTCGTTCAACGCGTAGAATTGTTCCACGCGGCCACCCAACAGCGGCACGAGCGGGCCCGGCTGCCGCGCCGGCTGCAGCGCATTGCAAGTATCCTTCATGCCGGACCGCGGTCCCAGCACCACGTGCCCGCCGCCCTTCACATAGGCAGTGAGACGCTGCGCCACATCGTCCGGCATCACATTCAATCCCGGCGCGATCACCAAACGATACCCCGCGAGCGGCGCCTCGGGGCGCACGATATCGACCTGCTGCAGCATCTCGCGCACCGGCTTGTAGTAGCTGGCCAGCAGCCCAACCGGATCGAAATTGCGATTGTGCCGTTGGCCGTCGATCGCCCACCGGCTGTCATAGGAGTGCAGAATCGCGACATCCGCGGCGGGGCTGGTGCCCGCCAGCGCCTGGCTGGCCTTTTCGAATTCGCGGCCGATCTGTGCCACCTCCTCATACAACGGAACCGGCGTCCCGTCCGCTCCCACCAGCGTGCCGTGATACTCCTCCTGCCCGTTGAGCGCGCTGCGCCACTGCCAGTAACTTACTGCGTCCGCGCCGTGCCCGATGGCGTGCCAGGCCATCGCGCGCACCTCGCCGCGATCCAGCGCGTTGTTCACCGGCGCCCAGTTCACGAAGCCCGGCTGCGTCTCCATCACCCAGAAGTTCTTGCGCTTGAAACCGCGCGTGAGGTCGTGGGTCATGCCGTTACGCACCGGGTCCAGGTGGCCGCTGCCCACGTAGTCGTCCCACGACGCCAGGTCCAGTTCTTCGGTCAGGGCATAATGATCGAACGCGTCGTACCAGCCCATGAAGTTCGAGGTGATGAACTGGCGCTTGTCGCTCGCCGCGCGGATCGCCTGCACCTGGATGTGTTGGAAGTCGCGGATGGACGCCGTCAGGAAGCGCTTGAACTCCAGGTCGAGCCCCGGGTTGCCGCCCGGACCCATCGGAATCTGGCGCCAATCGGTGTAGGTCTGGCTCCAGTATTCGGTGGTCCAGTGCCGATTGAGCGCATCCAGCGTGCCGTACTTTTTGTGCAGCCAGTCCTGGAACTGGCGATGAGTGTCGTCGTCCCACGAGAACGCGCCGTACTCGTTGTCGATCTGCCAGCCCACCACGTTCGGATTATGGCCAAACCGGCGCGCCATTTGTTCCGTGATGCGGCGGCAGAACTCGCGATAGCGCGCGCTGGTGGGCGACCCCTGCTGGCGATTGCCGTGTTGCGCCTTGCGCCCGTCCTGCTCGGTGCGCAGCGTGTCCGGATACTTTTGCGTCAGCCAGGCGGGTGGGGCCGCGCTGGGCGTGCCCAGCACCACCGAGATGCCGTGCTGGCCCGCCTGCGACACCGCGCGATCCAGCCAGTCGAGAGCGAACTGGCCCTCGTGCGGTTCCAGGCGGCTCCAGGCGAATTCGCCGACGCGCACCACGTGGATGTGCGCGGCCTCCATCAGCTTCAAATCTTCCGCCCAGCGCGACTCCGGCCATTGCTCCGGATACCAGGCGGCGCCCAAAAGGATGGCGGGCCGCTCGGCGGCGGCCGACGCGATGGGCAGCATGGCGCACACCAGCGCCAGGCCGGCCATCTGCCAGCATTGCTTGAGTTGCATAACGACGTATTCTAACGTGGGGCGGGCCTCCCGGGCTGTCAGGATGGGCCGGGGGCGGCGCCGCGGGCGTTTTTGTGCGTAATTGTGCAGATTTGTGCATTGGGGGTACGCCGGTGCCGCATGCCATTTTGTACGAACAAAGCCAATATGTCCATTAGAATCAACGAATCGATATGCGAAAGCGCCCGAATTCCGACCGCTGCCCCGAGGGCAGTGCGGGTGCGTAATGGAGACGGAGGCAGAAAGCCCGATGACGACCGAAGAACGGTTTGAGCGAATCGAGCACGTTACCGCCGGGCTGGCCGAGGAACGCCGCAAGGACCGGGAGGAGTTCCGCGAGTTATGGCGCGACACCAAGCGCCACATCGATGAGGTCGCCATGAATCTGAGCAAACTGACAGTCCAGGTGGTGGAGATGGATGACCGCCTGGGCGCGCGCATCGCCGACGTGAACGACCGCTTGGGCGCGCACATCGAGACTCTGGCGGAAGAGTCTCGCGCGGCCGATAAGCGCCTGGAGCCGCGCATCGAGTCGATGGTTTCGGGTATTGGCGAGGTTATCAGCGGGCAAAGGGAGTAGACCTGACCGCCCGGCGGCGGGCGCCTGCCTCACGGACTGCGCCTAACTCTTACCCGCCGGCTGAATGGCGAAGTCCCACACCTGCATATTGGTCTTGCCGGATGTGTATTCCACGACCGCATATTCGCCGGGTTCCATGGGCTTCATCGGCCAGAGCTTATACAGGCCGTCCTGCGTCATCTGCTTGCGGAACACCTGCACCTCGATGGGCTCCTCGATGACTTCCTTGGTGACCTGCACGATGGTGATCTTCTCCACGATGCGGATGCCGTGCTCCGGCGTGAGCTTTATGATGCCAAAGCGTTCCTCGGCAGA
>Ga0335078_10016835_pt1 | contig 10859 bp, 8 predicted proteins | sample Lox_Sample_32_FD_206711 | JGI IMG/M metagenome (GOLD analysis project Ga0335078, IMG submission 206711) | Soil microbial communities from Loxahatchee National Wildlife Refuge, Florida, United States - Lox_Sample_3.2 | ecosystem: Environmental > Terrestrial > Soil > Wetlands | place: USA: Florida... | reverse complement strand
CAGCTCCGCGGTCTTCGACGAAGGATGGCAGGGCCGGCAAGGCGGGATCGGCTTCGGCGACCTGCAGTGGGCGCTGACCGGAGAGCGGCTCACCGCCGAGTCGTTTGCGCGTTATCGGGCCCAGGGCGGCATGGTGGCGATCCATTCGATTCCAGAAGAAGTGGTGCGGCTGGCGATCGCAAATCCACTCGTGATGATCGCCAGCGATGGCATTCTGGAGAACGGCAAAGGTCATCCGCGCGCGGCGGGAACCTATGCGCGCGTGCTGGGGCGGTTCGTGCGGGAGCAACACGTCCTGACCTTGATGGAGGCGCTGCGCCGGATGACGGTAATGCCGGCCGATCGGCTGGCGATCCCGGCCAAGGGCCGCATCGCGGTCGGCGCCGATGCCGATATCACCGTTTTCGATGCGGCGCGCGTGATCGACCGGGCTACGTTTGAAAATCCGGCGCGGTATTCCGAGGGGATTGCCTACGTGCTCGTGAATGGCAGCTTTGCGGTGCGGAACGGAGAGTTGGTGGAGGGCGCCGCACCGGGGTTGCCGGTGCGGCGATAGAGAACGGGGACGGCGAACTGAAGTTCGCCGCGGCAAGCCTCAAGCTTGCGCTACGCCCCGTTACTGCGGCAGAGTGCCGGCGGTGAACAGGGAGTTCCATTTTCCGCTCGCATTGCGCAGGAGTTTGAACGCCATGGCTTGTCCCGGCTTGGCCGATTGCACGATGCTCCGGACTTCGGCCGGAGAAGCCACGGGCTGGCGGTTGATCGCCATAATCACATCGCCCTTCATCAGGCCGACGTCTTCGGCGAACGAACCTGGCTCCACGGCCGCAACCAGGACGCCGCCCGCCGCGACACCCAGTTGTTCCCGATCGGATCGATCCAGGCTCTGTAAGGAGATGCCCAGGCGGGCATTACCCGTGGACTCGCCTTCGGCGGATTCCGGCTCGGTTCTATCCGGCCGGTTGTCTGCTACGACTTCGGCGCGATCGCCAATCCGGACGGCCATCTCGACCGGCTTCCCGTCGCGCAGCACCTTCAAGTTGACCTTCGCGCCGGGCTCCGCCGCCGAGATCATCTGCACGAGCTGATCGCCGTCTTTTATGGTTTGGCCGTTCAGCCCGATAATGACATCGGATGCCTGGATGCCGGCCTTCGCCGCGGGTCCGCCAGGCGTCACTTGTTGCACGAACACGCCGCTCGACGCTCCGTAAGCCTTGAGCAGCGAGGCATTCTCTTCACGGGCGAACTGGATGCCGATGGCGCCGCGTGACACTTTGCCGTTCTTGACGATCTGGTTGTACGAGTCCACTGCCAGGTTGATGGGCAGCGCGAACCCGATGCCCTCGAAATTGCCGCTGCCGCTGACGATCATCGTATTAATCCCCACGACTTCGCCGTTGATGTTGAGCAGCGGACCGCCGCTGTTGCCTCGGTTGATGGCGGCGTCGGTTTGCAGGAATCGCTGCAGTTGATGGCCTTGTTCGCCGAGATCGCGCCCTTTGGCGCTGATGATGCCGGCCGTCATGCTTTGTTCCAGGCCGAAGGGCGAGCCGATCGCCACGGCCCAGTCACCGGTCTCGACGGCATCGGAGTTTCCCATGCGCAGCGGGGTGAGTTGCTTGCCGGCGTCGATCTTCAGAACCGCCAGATCCAGTTCGGCATCCGCGCCGACCAGCTTGGCGGGATACTCCGTCTTGTCTCCGGGCAGTTTCACCTGGATGCGGGTGGCGTGCTCGACCACGTGGTTGTTGGTGAGGATGTAGCCATTACGGTCCACGACGAAGCCGGAGCCGAGGCCCATCGAGCGGCGGGAACGCGGCTGGTCGCCGGGGTTCTGGTCGCCGAATGGATTCATATCGCCGAACGGATTCTGGTCCCCGAACGGATTTCCGTTAAACAATCCGCGCACGGGCGTCCGTTTTTCCTGCATCGTGCTGAGGATCTGCACGACGGAGGGTTCCGACTCCTTGGCGATCTTGGTGAACGAGTTGGATACTTGAACCGCGTTGGGAATGGTCAGCGCGGCCGGCGTTGCCGAGGCTGCGCGCGCGACGATTCCCGAGTGGTTCATCAGGTTTGCGGTTAAAAGCCCTGCGCAAAGCAGTAGGAGCGCAAGGGTAACGTGGCTTCTGTTGAGCTTCATATCGTTGTCCTTTGGTTTGGGAGAGTTGTTTCTAAATACCGTTCATTGCAATGGGCGGCGGCGGTTCGAAGAAAACCACCGTGATCACAAAGTACATGGGGCGCGGGTCCGGCTGCCAGGCATGCACGAGCACAAAACTTGCGCCGGACTCGGCGGGCAATGCCTGGCCGGGCGCGGGTCTTGCGCGGCGGCTCGCCATTAAGCGCGGCCGCGCCGGCGCGGCCTTCGCCGCCGTCCGCGTGAGAAGCGGCGCCGCCGGCGGGCTCGGATGCACGAATGCCATCTGCGCCAGCGGAAGTTCCGGCAAGCCCACCGGCGGCGTCACTTGTGTGGCGGCTACCAGCCCCGCGCTCACCAAAACGCCGGCCGCCATCCAGCCGGCACGCGAGAAGCGCGGCGTCGCGTTGCGATCCGGCTCGAGCAACGCTTCGATCCGGGCGCTGATCTGCCAGCGCGTTCGGGTAGTCGCGCCCGGCGCAAGCTGCGGGGCCGATGCGCGGCGCGTCAACTCGTGCAAATGGGTGAGGCAGGCCGCATACGGACGGGCTTTACCGGTCGCCGAAACCACCCAATCGTCGCAAGCCATTTCCCGCTCGATCTTTAAACGGCGCCCGATCCAGTAAACCGCCGGATGGAAGAAGAGCACGGCCTCGATGACGGCCTGTATGAGCTGCGTCCAGTCGTCCCACCGGCGCAGATGGGCGAGCTCGTGACACAGCACCTGTTCAAATTCCGCCGGGCTCAGTTCCTCGATCACGGATTCCGGGAAAATGACCGCGCGGTGAAGGAAGCCGGCGGCCATCGGCACGCGTACTTCGTCCGATGCGAGGATGCGGATTCTGTCCCGTCTCCCGAACGGGCGAGCCCTGTGCTTCAAGCCATGTATGTGGGCGATGCTCCAGACGATGCGCGCCAGCAGGATCGCCGTGATGGCCAGCCAGGCCAGGGCCGCATAGATCGGCCAGGCGGCTGTAACGGGAACGGCCCACGGGGCCGGCGCCGCCGGGATGGTAGTGGCGGCCGCAACCGCTGTGGACCGGGGAATCAAGAGAATCGCGGGCGTCGCCAGGACCAGAAGGAGCGCGGTGAACCAGACTGCGTAGCGCGTGGTGGCGTTCGAGCGCGGCATGGCGCGCATCGCCGCTGCCGCCAGAACCACCGGCAGCACTCCCAGCCACAGGCTATTCAGCGCGCCCGAAAGCGCAACGGCTGCCGCCCAGTTTGCGAATTCCACCCAGTTCACTTGATCCCCTCCTACTCGCCCGAGATCAACTTCTTGAGCCGTTCCAGTTCTTTTTCATCCAACTGCTCGTCACCCAAGACATTGAGAATCAGCATCTCCGGCGAATCGTTGAAAAAACGCTTCATTAGGTTCCGGACGGCTTTCCGGCTGGCCTCGCCGCGTTCCACCACAGGATGATAGACGAACGCGCGGCCTTCTTTGGTATGGCGAACATAACCTTTTCGTTCGAGGATGCGCAGGGTGGTCAGTACCGTGTTGTAGGCCACCGCCGAATTCGCCAGTCCTTCCACGACATCCGTGACCGACGCCGTTCCCTTTGCCCAGAGGACATCCATGATGGGGAGCTCGGCTTCCGTCAGTGTTGTAGATTGTCTGCGAGCCATGGGCGATTCTCTTAAAGAATTAAGAATTGCTCTAATTCTGTTTTAGCGCGAAGGCGGGAGGTTGTCAACTAATTTTTTAAGAATTCGTGCGCGGCAACAAAAACGGTGCTGGTGGGTCGTGCACGGTGCAGGCGGGTGCTTATTGAAAAGCGCGCGCGAGGGCACCGCTCTCTCACGGTCGCGGCTCCGTTTCAGAGCCGCGCGCGTCAGCAAGTGGTCCCGCGCCTTTTTCAAACAACTCGCGATTCGTGGGACGCGCTGGACGCTTTCGGTTAGGCCGCGGGTGAGTCTTAGCACGATGCCCGGGCCGCCGGCGCGGCGCCGGGCACGTTGTTACTCCGCAGTTAGTGTGGCAAGGTCGCCAGATCGATCACATCCGCGATCAACAGGGTTGCGGGGTTGTAGACGATACAGTAACCGTCCAGGTAGCCGAAAACATAGCCGGCGGGCGGAGCCGGCAGCTCGCGGACCACGGCCACCGGAACGGGACGCAGGCGCGCATGCCAATCGTCGGGTAGTTTTGCGCCGGCGACCAGAGCGTGGCGGTGCGCAACATCTACATGCTCAATTTTCCGGTAATGCTCGCGCAGCTTGGCAGCATCCTCCTGCCGGAAATGATACTCGGCCGCGCGATCGTTATCGGCGTGCGCTTCACGTTGCGGGCGCGCCTCATCGCGGCCCTCGTGCGCGAGCAAGGAGGGCGCGCACGAAAGCGCAAGGGCGCTTACGGCAACGAGTAACGCGCTTTTGGTGTTTTTCATTTCAGTTCTCTCCTATGTTGGAATACGGTTCTTATGGGCGCTCCTTAGTGGAGTGCTCCCGGCTGTAAGGAGCAGTTGCGTTGCCAGATGTTTACCAGAGGGTTGTCCTATCGGTGTGGGAGTGCCCGCAGATACAAAAAGCCGGCGGGCACTCGGAGGAGCATGCCCGCCGGCCGGTCCCGCAATGAAATTCGAGCGGAACCTAACTCAAAGGGGGTCTTACATCCAATTTGACGCGCGGAGATGCCCCCGCGTTGCAAGGGGGGATATGGTTAGCGCAAGTAGAACAGGCTCAATCGCGGCAGCCCGGCCTTTTCGAGCAGGTTGCGCTCGAGGTATTGCTTCTCCAGCAGGGCCAGGTGTTCGGCGGACATCCTGGAGCGATAGGGCCGGAGCTGCGCGTCCAGCGCCCGGCGGGCTTCGAGTAACTGCTCCTCGGATTGGCGGCTGCGCGCCGAAGCGACCATCTTCTCCTCCAGCACGGTGAGCCGGCGCTCGAGAGCTTCCAGATCCTCGTAGTGGCGGTCGGCTTCGGCGGCGATACGATCGAGCGCGGAGGCGATCTCCTCGTAATCCGCGCCGGCCTGCCGTACGGCGGCGGCATTGCGGACGAAGTAATCGCGCAGGTCTTCCAGCGGGAAAGGTGGCGCGGATTCCCGGCGCGTGGGCGGCGCGGCGCCGGCCATGATTTGCGCTTCCGTCAGGACGGCCTGCGCGCAGAAGGCCAGCGAATTCACCAACTGGGTTTTCGACTTCCGGGCGCGCCATTTCTCGAAAGCCGCGTCGATGCCGCGCAGCACCGCTTCGAGCGGCACTCCCGCGTTCTTCCAGCTTTCCACGAGCGCCCAATCGAGCGGCGACAGCAGAAACAAGCTGGCGCCGCGCACGCGCTGGAAGTGCTCCTCGATCTCGGTGAAGTAGTTGAAGTAGTTGTAAACCCAGTCGTCGCTCACTGCGCGGCGTTCCGTTCCCAGATGAGTTGCAGGCCTTCGAGCGTCAGGTGCTCGTCGATGAACCGCAGATAGCGCGAGCCGCGGGCGATGAGCGCGGCTTGTCCGCCGGTGGCGACCGCCTTGGTATCCGGGCCCAATTCGGCGATGAGGCGATCCAAGATTCCGTCGATCATGCCCAATGCGCCATAGTACAGCCCCGACTGCATGCTGGCCACCGTATTGCTGCCGATCACCTTGGCGGGCTCGCGAAACTCCACCATGGGCAGGCGCGCCGTCTTGGTGAACAAGGCTTCCACCGCGATGCCCACGCCGATGGCGATCGCTCCGCCCAGATACTCCGCGCGGGCCGAGATCACATCGAAGTTGATGGTCGTGCCCAGGTCCACGACGACGCACGGGCCGCCGTATTTGTGGAAGGCGGCCACACCATTGACCAGCCGGTCGGCGCCCACCTGATTGGGATCGTCATACCGGATGGCGATGCCGAGATCGGTCTGGGGGGTGACGAACATCGGCTCGACCTGGAAGTAGCGGTGCGCCATGGCCGCCAGATTGGCGTCGAGCGGCGGCACCACGCTGGCGATGATGATGCCGTCCACGCCGGGCGTATCCAGAGAGGCCAGCGCGAACAGGTTGCGCAGCAGCACGCCCCATTCGTCGGCGGTCTGTCCGTGAACCGTACGCAGACGCCAGTGGCTGACGAGCTGGCGCTCTTCAAAGGCGCCGATCGTGATGTTGCTGTTTCCGACGTCGAGGGCGAGCAGCATAGTAAGTTGCGCCAATGGGAAACCACTGCCTTACGGCCGTGGCTCCGATCCGGAGCCGCGCGCGTCAGCCGGCGGTCTTCCCATGCGAGGCGTTAAGCCGGGCGGACTCCTCCAGCGAGTATAAGCGATTCCGAGCCGTCATCCGCGCGCAGAATCAGGAAGCCCGCGGGATCGAGGCCGGCGGTGACGCCTTCGACGGCGCCGCCGGGCTGATCGACGCGGACGCGTTTGCCCCGCACATAACTGGAGCGGCGGGCGAACAGATCCAGCACGGGGCCGCGCCCGCCCTCCACCAGCATGCGGCAGAAACTATCGATGGCCGGGAGCAGGGCGGTCAACAGGTCCTCGCGCGACTGCGGGCTGCCGGCCGCCAGCCGCAGCGAAGCGGCCTCTCCGGCGATCTCCGGCGGGAAGGCGCTGTGATTGACGTTGACTCCGATGCCGGCGATGGCGACGGAATCGACGAGCTGCACCAGGATTCCGGCGGTCTTCTTTTCGCCGAGCATGACGTCATTGGGCCAGCGCAGATCGGGAATCAAGTCCGTCACCCGCGTGATGGCTTCCGCGGTGGCAAGGCCCAGGGCCAGCGTCAACACGGGCAGAGAATCGGGCGGCAGCGCCAGGCGCAGAACCACGGAGACATACAGTCCGGCGCCGGCCTCGGAATGCCAGGAGTGGCCGTGGCGGCCTTGGCCGGCTGTCTGCTCTTCGGCTACCACGGCGGTTCCAGAAGCGCAGCCTGCGGCAGCCCGGATGGCGGCCTCGTGCATCGTGGAGGTGATGGATTCGAAGAAGGAGATTTCGCGGTGAGGAAGACGGCGGCGGACGCTGGCGATGTCGAGTGCTGTGCGCGCCGTGCGGGGCGGCTGGTGGCTGGCGGCTCTGGGCTGATTCTCCATGGGAGCGTTACTCCAGCGTGCCGAGGGCCGCTTTGGTGTGGGCAAGTTGCGCCGCGCATCCCGCCGGCTTGGCGCCGGGCGATTCGGGCCTATGGGACGGCGCGTTGGGCCTTGCGTATTGGGCAGGCATGCTAGTCCAGGCCGTCGAGAGCCGCCAGCGCGGCTTTGGCTTTGACTAGCTGCTCCTCGTATTCCGCCAGCTTGGCGCGCAGCGACTCCACCACATGCGCCGGCGCGCGGCTCACGAAGGTCTCGTCGGCTAGCTGGCGGCGGGAGTTGGCGATGTTCTTCTCCAATTGGTCCCGCTCCTTTTCGAGGCGGCGGCGCTGCGCGTCCAACTGCGTTTTGGGCACGTGCAGAACCAGGTCGAATTGCGGGGTGGATCGCGTGGCGGCGCCCGCCGGCGCCGCTTCTCCACAAAACTCGAGGCGGATATCGGCCAGCTTCTGTATGGCATCCAGGTGGCGCCGTCCGGCCTCCAGGGCATCGCCGCGCGCGTAGAGCGTGCCCTGCAATTGCAGCTTGGGATCAAGTTTCATTTCGCTGCGTAGGGTGCGCGCCGCGGTCACGATCTCCTGCAGGGCGCCGATTTCGCGTTCCGCCGCGAAGTCGGTGGCCGGCGCGCGATACTGCGGATACTCCGCCAGCGCGAGGGACACCGGGCGGGGAGCGCCGCCTTTGAGCCGCTGCCAGAGCTCTTCGGTGAGGAACGGCATGGCCGGATGCAGCAGGCGCAGCGCGGTTTCGAAGGCGGCCAGAATGTTGCGCCAGTCGGCGTTGCGGCCGGAATTCTCCTCGAAGCGGAGCTTCTTCAACTCCAGATACCAGTCGCAGAATTCGTGCCAGAAGAAGTGCCAAAGCAATTGGGCCGCTTCGTGGTAGCGATACTGCTCGATGGCGCGGTTGACCTGCTCGGCGCAGGTGTTCAGGCGGCTGAAGATCCAGCGGTCTTCCATCGCGACATCCAGGCTGGGACCGGCTTCCGGACGGAATGTTTCCAGATGATTCGGCAGCCAGGGCTCGACGCCGGAACGCTCCATATTCACGAACAGCAGCCGAGCCGCATTCCAGATCTTGTTGGCGAAGGCGCGGGCGCTCTCCATGCGCTCTTCGGAGAGCACGATATCGGTGCCCGGCGCGGCGCCCAACAGCAGCGCCATGCGCACGGCGTCGGTCCCATACTTCTCGGTGACCACCAGCGGATCGATGGTGTTGCCGCGCGTTTTGGACATCTTCTGGCGCTCGGCATCGCGCACCAGGCCGTGAATATAGACCTGCCGGAACGGAATCTCGCCCATGAACTCGCAGCCCATCATGACCATGCGCGCCACCCAGAAGAACAGGATGTCGAAGCCGGTGATGAGCAGCGAGGTCGGATAGAAAAGCTGCAGATCCGGGGTTTCGTCGGGCCAGCCCAGCGTGGAGAACGGCCAGAGCGCCGAACTGAACCAGGTGTCCAGCACGTCGGGATCCTGCGCGAGCTGCGAGGAGCCGCAGCGCGCGCAGCGTTCGGGAGCTTCGCGCGCCACCAAGATTTCGGCGCACTCCTGGCAATGCCACGCCGGGATGCGATGGCCCCACCACAACTGCCGCGAGATACACCAGTCGCGGATGTTATACATCCACTCGAAATATGTTTTGGTCCAGTTCTCGGGGATGAACTGGATGCGCCCGGTCTCGACCGCGGCGATCGCCTTCCCGGCGAGCGGCTTGGTGCTTACGAACCACTGCGTGGAGATCAACGGCTCGACGATGGTTTTGCAGCGATCGCACCGCCCGGCGCCCAGCGTGTAGGGCTCGATCTTCTCCAGCAGCCCGAGACGGTCGAGATCCTCGACCACGCGGCGGCGCGCCTCGAAGCGATCCAGACCGGCGTAAGGACCGGCTGCGGCGGTCATGCGGCCGTCCTCGTCGATGACCTTGATGCGCGGCAGATTGTGGCGCTTGCCGGCCTCGAAATCGTTGGGATCGTGGGCGGGCGTGACTTTTACCGCGCCCGAGCCGAATTCGGGATCGGCCAGATCGTCGAGAATGATGGGGACCTGGCGGTTCATCAGCGGCAGATCCACCGTTCGGCCGTGCAGGCCGGCGTAGCGCGGATCTTTGGCATTGACGGCGACGGCGGTGTCGCCCAGCATGGTCTCGGGCCTAGTTGTCGCTACGACGACAAAGGCGGGGTCGGGGGTCGGGGGCCGGGGGTCGGGGTTTTGTTTCGTGACCGGGTAGCGGATGTGCCAGAGGTTGCCTTGCGTCTCGGTGTTCTTGACTTCCAGGTCGGAGAGGGCCGTGTGGCACCGCGGGCACCAGTTGACCATGTATTCGCCGCGATAGATCAGGCCCTTCTCGTAAAGGCGCACGAAGACCTCGCGCACGGCTCGCGAGAGGCCGGGATCGAGCGTGAAGCGTTCGCGGCTCCAGTCGCAGCTTGCGCCCAGCCGGATCATTTGCCGCTTGATCTGATCGCCGAACTGCGCCTTCCATTCCCACACGCGCTCGATGAATTTTTCGCGCCCCAGCGCGCGGCGGTCGATGCCCTCTTCGGCCAGCTTGCGCTCCACCACCATTTGTGTGGCGATGCCGGCATGGTCGGAGCCGGGCAGCCACAGCGTGTTGTCGCCGCGCATGCGATGCCAGCGGATGGTGACGTCGATTTCGGTGTGCTCCAGCATGTGGCCGATGTGCAGCGACCCGGTCACGTTGGGCGGCGGAATGACGAGCGAGAAGACATGCGCCAAGGATTTCTGCGAGGCGTGGAAGACGCCGGAGTCGATCCACCACTGGGCCCAGTGCGGCTCGAACCGCTGGGGCTCGTAGACTTTCTCGATTTGCATGGGGAATTACCATGATATCAATCTTGGTCCCGGTGACCGAAGCCCGGCTTCGACCGGTAGCTTGGATGAACCATGCAGAGGCAACCTAGCACGCGCCGCCGGCGGGGTATGCCATCCTGAAACGATGTCCATCCTGGAAAGCATCCGGCGCGAGTGGCGGCCCATGCTGGCGCTGGCCTGGCCGCTGGTGCTCGCCGAATTGGGCTGGATGAGCATGGGCATCGTCGATACCTTGATGGTCGGCCGGCTGCCAAAGAGCGCCGTCGCGATCGGCGCGGTGAGCCTCGGCAGCATCCTCTTTTACACCTGCACCGTTTTTGGAGGCGCGCTCCTGTTCAGTCTCGACACTGTGGTGTCCCAGGCGTACGGCGCCCGGCGGCTAGACGATTGCCATCGCGCCCTGTGGAGCGCCCTGTACCTGTGTGCGGCGCTCGTGCCGCTGCTGATGATCGTGAACTGGGCGATGGCTGCCGGGCTGCCGCGCTTCGGAGTGAATCCCGAAGTCCTGCCGCAAGCAAGCGCCTACATACGCATTCTGAACTGGGGGACTTTGCCGCTGATGCTGTACTTCGCGCTCCGGCGCTACCTGCAAGGGATGGGCATGGTCAAGCCGGTGATGTTCGCGCTGGTATCCGCGAATCTGATCAACTTGTTCGGGAATTGGGTGCTGATCTACGGTCACCTCGGCATGCGCGGCATGGGCACGGCCGGATCGGCCTGGGCCACTTTCCTCGCGCGAATTTATATGGCGGCCGTTTTAATTGCCTACGCGCTCTTTTATAACCGCGCACGGGGCGCCGGATTGTTCCGTGTTTCGCGGTCGCCGGATTGGGCGCGCCTGGCGCGCCTGTTGCGGCTCGGTCTTCCCGCGGCGACGCA
>Ga0335078_10016834_pt1 | contig 10859 bp, 9 predicted proteins | sample Lox_Sample_32_FD_206711 | JGI IMG/M metagenome (GOLD analysis project Ga0335078, IMG submission 206711) | Soil microbial communities from Loxahatchee National Wildlife Refuge, Florida, United States - Lox_Sample_3.2 | ecosystem: Environmental > Terrestrial > Soil > Wetlands | place: USA: Florida... | reverse complement strand
GGGCAGCGACGGTACGGCCGCAAGGAGCGTCTGTGTATAAGGATGCGCGGGATGCCGCAGCACCTGCTCCACCGGCCCTTCTTCCACGAACTTTCCGGCCTGCATCACGGCTACGCGCGTGGCAAGTTGCGCCACCACCGGCAAGCTGTGCGAAATCAAAAGGTAAGTGAGCGAGAATTCTTTTTGCAGCCGTGTGAACAATTCCAGAATCTGCGCACCAACAGACACGTCCAGCGCCGACACCGGCTCATCCGCAATCACCAGCTTCGGTTTCAGCACCAGCGCGCGCGCGATTCCGATGCGCTGCCGCTGCCCGCCGGAAAATTCGTGCGGGTAACGCTCCATCACACTCTCGTCCAGGCCGACAGCCGTCAGCGCCGCCGTCACCTGCCGCATCCGCGCGGCGCGGTTGAGCTCCTTAAAATGGATTGCGAGCGGCTCTGCGACAATCGCTCCGACGCGCATCCGCGGATCCAGCGAAGAAAATGGATCTTGAAACACCATCTGCATTTCGCGCCGCAGACGGCGCAATTCGCCGCCGCGTGCCCTTAGAAAATCAGTTCCGTCGAATCGAATCTCGCCTTCATCGGGTTCGATCAATCGCGTTAGCATCTGCGCAAGCGTGGTCTTCCCGCTTCCCGATTCGCCCACAATCGCAAGCGTCTCGCCCTCTTCAAGCCGTAAACTCACGCCGTCAACCGCGGTGCGCCGGCCGGCAAATCCGGTGCCGGCGGCTGAAAATGTTTTTCGGAGGTTTTGTGCTTCCAGAAGCGTGGCCATGTCGATTGGAACAGCTACTTCACCTTCGGCGTCTGCTTTTCCGCGACGATGTACAGTGACGGCAGCGTATATTCCAGTTCTCCATCCTTATTGATTCGTGGCCGCATCCCCGCCGCGTCATTCTCCATCGTGCTCTCCAGCAATTTTCTTGTTTCCGCGTAAGCCGGAGTGCCGCGCGGAACCTTCATCGCGTTCATCCAAACGTCGAAATTGCGCGTTTTTTCTTCCACCTCGCTGGTCAGGATTTTCATACCCGCGTCCTGCAAGAGTTCCTGAAATTCCGCCACGTAAAGCGCCTTCGTATGTGAAGCATCTCTCGCCTGCTCGATCCGCGTGTGCAGCTCGCGATCGTATCCATCGCGCGAAACCATATCCACGATCGCCACGCGCCCGCCGGGCCGCACGATTCGCGCCAGCTCGCGAATCACCCGCTCCGCGTGCAGCATGTGATGAATGCTGAATCCGCACACTGCAAGGTCGAACGCGCCATCACGGAACGGCATGTGATTCCCGTCGCCGCACACAAATGCGCTGGACGATTGCGCCGCCGCGCTCGCTTCGCCCACAGCTTTTTGCGCGCGGAGAAGAAGCGCGGGAGTCAGATCGAACCCCACGACGAACCGCACTCGTGTTGCGAGAGCTCGCGCGAAAGTCCCGGGCCCGCAGGCCACATCCAGCGCGTGCCAACGCGATACATCTGTTGCACCGGCAGTCGCCAGCGCGGCCAGTTTTTCCGCTTCGCTGCCGCGGCCGGCGAGTACGTAATCCCCAAAACTTCCTGCGCTTTCTGTAAAGCGCTCGCGTATCAAATCTAGCTGGCGTGATTCCGGCGTGCTGGACAATTCCTCTCCTCCCGGAACGAAAGGCGTTCTCGCGACTATCTGTCCCTTCACATTAGTTTATCTCAGCCTCGTGACCTTTCCTGGTCTTCATCGTCCATATCTATACGGCGTAGGCCGGGGAGATCGCGGTGTCCAAATCCGCAGGCAACATTCGCTACTCGCTGCGCCAATTCCGCCAGGCGCCCATCTTCACCATCGCGGCGGTCCTCACTCTGGCGCTGGGTATCGGCGGCACCACTGCAATTTTCACGCTGATTCACGCAGTGATGATTCGCTCGTTGCCCGTCGCGGATCCCGCCTCGCTTTACATGATCGGCGATGGCACCGATTGTTGCGTGGAAGGCGGGCCGCAAGATCGCTGGGGAATGTTCTCCTACCCGCTGTATGAACGTCTGCGGGATTCTGTGCCGGAATTTTCGGACGTCATGGCTTTTCAAGCCGGCCAGGGACGATTGAGCGTTCGCCGCGCCGACACGGACGATCCCGCAAAACCGCTTCGCTCCCAATATGTGGCGGGAAATTATTTTCAAACGCTCGGCATCGGTTCTTTCGCCGGCCGCGTGTTCACGCCCGCTGACGACACGCCGGGTTCGGCGCCGGTCGCTGTACTCAGTCATCGCGTGTGGCAAACCACCTATGCCAGCGATCCTCGTGTGATCGGTTCGACCTTTTTTATCGAAGGCCATCCATTCACCATCGTCGGCATCGCGCCGGCGGGATTTTTCGGCGCGCATCTCGTCGCCGATCCCGAAGAAATCTGGGTTCCCCTGCATCAGGAGCCGGCAATCGCCGGCGGCAACAGCTTGCTCGTCCAGCCTGTTTCCGCGTGGCTGCGAATCATCGCGCGTTTGAAGCCCGGCGCGTCGACGGACGGCATTTCGGCGCGGCTCACAACACTATTGCGCCAGTGGCTGCCACATGATTCCGGCTATCCGCCGAACTGGTTGACGAACCTCGATCAGATGCTCGCGAAGCAAGTGATCAACATCGTGCCCGCCGGCGGCGGAGTTGCGGAGCTTCGCGAACAATATTCGCGAGACCTTGAAATGCTGCTGGCGGTTTGCGGCCTGGTGCTGCTGATTGCCTGCGCGAATGTCGCGAATCTTTTGCTCGCACGCGCAGTCTCGCGCCAATCGCAAACGGCGATCCGCATTGCGCTCGGCGCTTCTCGCCGGCAAATCATCACGCAGGCGCTCACCGAAAGCATTTTGCTCGCCATCGGCGGCGGCATCGCGGGCCTTCTGGTGGCGATGGCAGCCGGACGGCTGCTGCTCGCGCTCGCGTTTCCCGTCTCGCGCTACGTTCCGATCAGCGTGACGCCGTCGCTGCTCGTCCTGGGCTTCGCGTTCGCGCTTGCGTTGATCACCGGTATGATTTTCGGCGCGGCGCCTGCGTGGTTTGCCACGCGCACGGATCCGGCCGAAGCGTTGCGCGGCACAGGCCGCAGCACCAGCGATCATTCCTCATTCGCGCGCAAGGCGTTGCTGGTTGTGCAGGCCACTCTCTCAGTGGTGCTTGTGGCGGGCGCGACGATGCTTGCGCGCAGTCTGAATAATTTGGAGGGCCAGAATTTCGGCTTTCAAACCGCGAACCGCGTCATAGCTAATTTTCACAACCCTGTCACGAATCAAACTCCCGCTCAACTCGATTCACTTTATCGGCAGCTGGAAGATCGGCTCGACCGCATTCCCGGCGTCGAACACGCCGGGCTCGCGCTGTATAACCCGCTCACCGATAACTGGGGTGAGCTGATCATCGTTTCCGGGCATCCGCTTCCGAAAATGGGCGAAAACTCCGGCGCATCCTGGGATCGCGTCAGTACGGACTATCTGAAAGATTTGGGAGTCCCCGTCTTACGCGGCCGGGGATTCACCGCCGCCGATAACGAAACCTCCGAACCCGTCGCGGTTGTGAATGAGGCATTCGTGAAGCAATTCTTCAAGAATGGCGAAAATCCGCTTGACCAGCATTTCGGCATGGACGTGCCTGCCAACGCCGGCACGTTCCGCATTGTGGGCGTGGTGGGCAACGCAAGATTCGCCGGCTGGGGTTTCAGGCGTCCGATTTTCCCCATGTTTTATGTTCCGCTCGGGCAAACGGTGAACTATAAAGATTCACTGGTCGAGCGTGTGGAAACTGCTTCGCATTACGTCGGCGGCATGATGCTCGTTACTCGGCTGTCTCCCGCACAACTTGAACCGCTCATCACGCAACTGCTCCGCGACCTGGACCCGGATCTCACGCTGCTCAACGTCCGCACCGTGCAACAGCGCGTGGAACTCGTTTTCGATCAAGAGCGCTCCGTTGCTGGACTCGCGGGACTTTTCGGAATTGTGGCGCTGATTCTGGCCGCCATCGGACTTTACGGCGTCACCGCATACACCGTGGCGCAGCGCACAAATGAAATCGGCATTCGTATGGCGCTGGGCGCAGGCCGCGGACGCGTGTTGCAACTCATTTTGTTCGGCGCGTTCCGCCGTGTGCTGATCGGATTGATGATTGGTTTGCCGCTCGCCGTTGGCGCGGGAAAACTGATTTCATCGCAACTCTACGGAGTGGCAAGCTGGGACCCGCTCGCTCTCATCGTCGCTGCAGGCGCGCTCGCGTGTGCGGCGTTTCTCGCGGCGATCATTCCCGCGAATCGCGCCGCGTCCATTTCGCCCACTCAGGCGCTGCGCATTCAGTAGCCGCTACGCCGCATCTGAATTTTTTTCTGTCATCCTGAGGGAGTCCGCCGCGGCGGACGACCGAGGGATCTGCTTTTGCCTCTTTCCGCCGCTGGTTTCCGAATGCCCTGGCGTCTTCAAACCAAAATGCACCTCGCGGTATGTTCCGGCCCCGCCACGCGCGGCTCAGGCACGGCCTGTGTGCATTCCTTTTTTCGCAGCTCGCAGCGCGGCTCAAACGCACATCCCGGCGGCAGCGCATCCAGCGCGGGAACCATTCCCGCAATCGGCACTAGCTTGCGCTGCGAAAGATCCGGCGACGCGCGCAACAATCCCACAGTATAAGGATGCCGCGGCGCGCGCAGCACCTCGAGCGCCAGCCCTTCTTCCACCACGCGCCCCGCGTACATCACTGCCACTCGTTCCGCCACTTGAGCCACCACGCCCAGGTCATGCGAAATAAAAATCAGCGTAAGCCCCAGTTCGCGCCGCAGTTTCGCCAGCAATTCCAGAATTTGCTTCTGCACCGTTACGTCAAGCGCGGTCGTGGGCTCATCGGCAATCAGCAATCGCGAAACATTCTTGCCGCCTGCACCGTTGGAGTTTTCTCCTGCCGCGATTGCCATCGCGATCAGCACGCGCTGACGCAATCCTCCCGAAAGCTCGTGCGGATATTGTCGCGCGCGCACCTCCGGCTCCGGCACCGCCGCTTGCTCCAGTGCGTGCAGCACTCTCTGCGTCACGGCCTGCTTGTTTAAACCGCGCTCATGTGCGCGCACAGCCTCCGCGATCTGCGCGCCGACGCGCATCACCGGATTCAGCGCCGTCATCGGCTCTTGAAAAATCATCGCGATGCGCCGCCCGCGAATTTCCGGCCAATCTTCTTCGCGCACGCGCGTCAGATCGATCGCCGGTCCGTTTTCCTCCGCCCGCAGCATCGCCGAGCCGCTCACGCGCGCGCCTGCCGGCAGCAGCCCCATCAGCGCCAGCGACAGCATCGTTTTACCCGAGCCCGATTCGCCGACAATTCCCAGCGCCGCACCCCGCTCCACGCGCAGCGAAACTTCGTCTACCGGCCGCACCCATCGGCCCGGTGTTAACAGCTGCACCGTCAAATCGCGTAGCTCCAGCAGCGCAGTCATATTTTCATGATAGAACGGAACCCAATGGTTGGCACTTCAAACACGTCCGTCGAAGAACAGGTTAAGCAATTGGCGGCGATGCCGCTTCCGAGGCGCGTTCGCCCCACAACAGGAAGTGGGCATCGGCTTCATCTTTTATTCCTGATTGTGCTCAGTTGTTTGGGCTGGTGGTCTTACGAACACCGACCCGGACAGAATCAACTTCGAAATTTGCTAGTGACCGGCATCGTCGTGTCGGCAATCGCAATGCGCGTCGGCATTATGGCTGTTGTGGGGACGGACTTATTGTCGCGAAATCTACTCCGTAACGGCACGCCGACAGTGGGGCGCGTGCTCTCAAATGAAAGAAGCTTGGGTGGGCAGTGGATCGCATTTTCATACGAAGTGGCGCCCAAAACGATTATGGAGGGACGCATGAGGGCCTATCGCAACCTTGATCTCCAGAAAGGAACATCGGTTGTCGTGTTTTATGATCCGGAATTTCCAGACCGCAGCCTAATTCAGGGTTGCAAACTCTGGGATGTTGATTTTTCCGCGCCTGAAACCACATTAAAGTAGCCAGGCCGAAATCTGAAACGCCTCACCTCTCGCTCACAGGAATCACAAACTTCAGTGCCGTATGCGTCGCCGAAAATCCCACCACCTTAATATCCTTCAATCCAGCCTTGCGTCCCGCGCCGAGCACGTCAATTTCTCGAATCATGGCAACGCCCTTCGGATAAATAATCCACAGCGCGCCCGCGGGAGCCAGTGCCTTTGCCAGCGACGGCACCCGCTTTAAATCCCCGGCGGATTCCGTGCCAAAGAAGATCAGTTCACACTCGCGCCCGAGCGAATCCGAATAGGTCGCGCGCTGACGCAGCTGCTTCAGAAAATTCTCGTCCTCCAATCCCAACACGACAGCTTTCGCGCCTTCTCGCACTCCAATCTTTTCGATCACCGTCTTCGGATGGAGGATCTTTTCCATCCATTTTTCCGCGGCCGCGCCCAGCACAAACACTACCTCGCCTTTTGAAAATTGAATTCGCAGCTCGCTCTTAGAAGCGCTGATTTTCCGGATTTCCTTGAACGGAATCTTCAACCGGAAATCGCCGCGAAAAATAATCTCGCTTGTTTCCAGCAGCGCCCGCCCCTCGGACGCCTGCCCGCCAAATCGCGCCTTGCATTTGATCTCCGCGCCCATTTCAATTCCTCGTCGTCACGTTTTCGCCGAACTTGCTGCCCAGCGCCGTCAAATAATCGTTAATCGTTTTCGTTTGCCCGATGATCAGCGTCGAAATGAATCTAAAAAATGGGTTGTAAACCGAGCCGCGCTCCGTGATGCGCAGTTCGGTCCCATCGCCGGCAAGCGTCACCTCATACGTCCACGTTCCGCCGAACGGCAATTTCGGATCCGCAATCCGCGTCACCAACTTTCCCGGTGCTCCATTTTGCGACGGCACCGCCTCAACCATTTCGTACGGGATGCCGCCCGAGTTGCCACCGCTTCCGCTTCGCTCCATCCACGCAAGATGGCCATTTATATCCGGCAATCGTTCCACGCGCGTCACGCCGGTTCGCCATTTCGGAAATTCCTCGTAATTTGTAATCGCTCGCCAGATCGCCTCCGGCGGCTGGTGATAGCTGGCTGCTCGCGTCGAAACGTGGTCGCGCGGAAGGAGTGCTCCAGTGATCGCGATCAGCGCGGCGATCGCGGCCAAGCTTCCAGTGATCCAGAATACCCATCGCATCGCTAACCTCTTTCCGCCGCGCGCTCACTTCGGCGCGCGCGCCAGCTTGTTTTGCTTTCCGCTCGGCGCGCCATGCTTCGCTCCGCCGCCCGCGCGAGCATCGCCAATCCCGCAAGAGCCTGCGCCCTTTCGCGTGAACTCAATTCATCCAGCATCGCGGCCACCCGAGCCGGTTCCAGCACTGTGCTCGCCTCGCGCAAGTGGACTCCCGCCGCCGTCAGCACCAGTTGCAACCGCCGGCGATCCTTCGCGTCGCGCGTCCGCCGCACGTATCCGCGTCTCACCAACCGCTCCACGTTCAGAGACATTGTGGACATCGTCACGCCCATGTGCCGCGCCAAATCGGCCAGCGCTGTCGGCTCCTGCACATCCAGGTGATCCAGAATGCTCACCTGGTGCGCACTCACTTTCCTGCGCGATTTCGGATCGCGCACATGACGCGTGTGGCAGGCGAAATAAATCCTCGGATAATTCGCCATCACCTGCCGCACGCCGCCGGGCTTCATTATCCGGCAGCCTATCACACTATAATGGTTTGACAAATCAAATTATTATCCACAAACAGATAGCTCCACACACCGCCCGCTCCACACCCGGGCAGCGTTGCGCCCAGCCACCTCCCTGCGCCAGAATCGCGGAGTACGCCGCTTGGAGGCCGCCATGCTGCCCGGATTCAGATCCATGCTCAACGTTCATCCGCTTTTCGTACATTTTCCGATTGCGTTGTGGTTCGCCGCGCTGTTGTTTGAAGCGCTGGCCGTGTGGCGTAAAAAAGATGAATGGCACGCCACTGCCGTCCGCTTGCTGTGGCTCGGCACTCTCGCGGCATTCGTCGCCGCCTTTACCGGTTGGCGCGCGCAGAATTCCGTGGAACCTTCGATTGAAATTCAGTACGTCTTCGATATTCACGAGACTCTGATGCTCATCACCACCAGCTTTGCCGCTGCGCTTTGCGTATTCTGCTTCGCGTATCGCGGCAAATTCACCGCAGGCCTGCAACGCGTTCTGCTCGTAGGCTTGATCGTTCTCGCCGTCCTGACCACCGTTGGCGCCGACCGCGGCGCGCAGCTCGTCTATCAATACGCGACGTCCGTAAATCTGCCCAGCTCGGATCGATGACGGAAAAACAGAATGGAAAATCCTGAAGTAGCTCGATTCTTGGATCAATTTGAAAAAGTTCGCGGCCGCACGTTGCGCGTCGCGCGCTGCATCCCGCCCGACCAGCTCGAATGGACTTTCCGCCCGGGCCGCTTCACCTTGGGAGATCTATTGCGCCATCTGGCGGGAGTCGAGCGTTACATGTGGGCCGAAAACGCGCAGCTCCGGCCGAGCAATTATCCCGGTCACACCCGCGAACTTGCCGATGGCTACGACGCCGTCTTCGCTTACATGGATCGCCTGCACGCCGAATCGATGCAAATCTTCGGCGCGCTCACCGACGCGAATCTGCGAAGGAAATGTCAGACGCCTGACGGCGCTTCGATCTCCGCGTGGAAATGGCTGCGATTGATGATCGAGCACGAAATCCATCACCGCGGACAGATCTACATCTATCTGGCGATGCTGGACGTGCCCACGCCCCCGCTCTATGGCCTCACCGAAGAACAAGTACGCGAACGCAGCAGGTGAGGTAAAATCAGAAGGCTTAAGCTTGACAGAAGACCATCATGAGTATCAGCAAACTGCGTCCTCGATCACCTGCTCAGCCGCCAAAACAGAAGACCTGCGAAGCGTGCGGCGCGCAATTTCCGTGTTCTTCTCAGTGCGGGCCATGCTGGTGTGAAGACGTGAAAGTCGGCAAGGACGTCCTCGACGACATTCGCTCCCGCTATCAAGATTGCTTGTGCCTGAAGTGCTTGACGGCCGCCGCCAGCGCCGCGAAAAGCGGCCCGGTCGTCAGTTAATTCGCGTACGCCTCAGAGGTAATCCCGCGAAGGCCCTTCCAGAAATGCGCGCAACTTGCGCGAACGTGAAGGATGCCGCAGCTTGCGCAGCGCCTTCGCTTCAATTTGCCGGATGCGCTCGCGCGTGACGGCGAATGACTGACCGACTTCTTCGAGCGTGTGCTCGCTGCCGTCGTCCAATCCAAACCGCATCTTGATCACTTTTTCTTCGCGCGGTGTCAGCGTCTTCAGCACGGACGACGTCTGCTCCTTCAAATTCAAATTGATCACCGCATCCGAAGGAGACACGACAGCCTTATCCTCGATGAAATCGCCAAGATGTGAATCTTCTTCTTCGCCGATCGGCGTTTCCAGCGAGATCGGTTCCTGCGCGATCTTCAAAATCTTGCGTACCTTCGCGACCGGGATATCCATCCGCTTGGCGATTTCTTCCGAAGTCGGCTCGCGCCCCAATTCCTGCACCAGCTGCCGCTGCGTGCGGATTAGCTTGTTGATCGTTTCGATCATGTGCACCGGAATGCGGATGGTGCGCGCCTGGTCGGCAATCGCGCGCGTGATGGCCTGGCGGATCCACCAAGTCGCGTACGTTGAAAACTTGTACCCGCGGCGCCACTCGAATTTGTCCACGGCCTTCATCAAACCGATGTTGCCTTCCTGAATCAAATCCAGGAATTGCAATCCGCGGTTCGTGTATTTCTTCGCGATGCTCACCACCAACCGCAGGTTCGCTTCGATCAATTCCTTCTTGGCGACTTCCGCGTCCGCTTCGCCGCGCAGGATCACCTGCAGCGTGCGCTTCAGCTCGGTCAGCCCGACTTCGCTGGCCGTCTCAATTTCCCGCACCTCGGCGCGCCGTTCGCGCAATTCCTTCCGCGCTTCCGCCGCGTTTTCGCCCTTGCTGACGTCCGCCCGCCGCTCAAGCTTGCCCGCTTCGCGCTCCAGCGATTGCAGCCGCTCCACCGTGTGGCGGATCGTGTCAATCAGCCGCTTGCGCTCGAACGGATTGAATTCAAACGCGCGCAGCACGTTGGACATTTCAATCCGCGTGCGGCCCAGCGCGAATTTCGCGCGCACGTACGTCCGCTTTTTCGATTTCGGAATTTTCTCGAACTTCGCAGCCTGCTTCAGGCTGGAGTCATAAAGCTTTTCGATCTTGTCGAGTTGCTTCAGCGTCGCGCGCGTCTTCGCTTCGATCTTCTCTTCTGTCAGTTCTTCGTCGTCGAACTGAACAATTTCTTTGATCGAACGGTTTCCCTCGCGCAAATCCTTCGCAACGCCGAGCAGTTCCTTCAACACGATCGGCGAGCGCGAAATAATCTTCAGGACCAGGTTCTGCCCGCGCTCGATGCGCTTGGCGATGGTCACTTCGCCTTCGCGCGTCAGCAGGGGCACTGTGCCCATTTCGCGCAGATACATCCGCACGGGATCGTTGGTTTTTTCCAGCGTCCCCGGAGTCAGGTCCAGTTCACTTTCTTCGGCTTGTGAATCCTCGGCAGCCTTCGGCTCGACCTCGCCCGCTTCAGAAGGCTCCGCCGCTGCGCGCGCGGCTTTCGCCGTATTCGCATCCTCGTAAATCTCGATGCCGTAACGCTCAAACGTGGAAAGCAAATCGTCAATTTCTTCCGAGGAATGCACTTCAGCGGGAAGGATGTCGTTTACTTCGTCATAAAGCAGGTACCCGCGCTCCTTGCCGATGGCAATGAGCTGTCGTACCGCATCATATTTTTCTTCTAAGCCCGTTGTCGCTGCCACAAAACGCCTCCCGCTTTCTTTCGTGCCGCCGCATCTCTCGATT
>Ga0335078_10016833_pt1 | contig 10861 bp, 22 predicted proteins | sample Lox_Sample_32_FD_206711 | JGI IMG/M metagenome (GOLD analysis project Ga0335078, IMG submission 206711) | Soil microbial communities from Loxahatchee National Wildlife Refuge, Florida, United States - Lox_Sample_3.2 | ecosystem: Environmental > Terrestrial > Soil > Wetlands | place: USA... | reverse complement strand
GGGTGCGGGCACATTGGGCGCCTGGACGCTTTCGAGGTGATCGCGCCAGCGATCGAGCTCGATGATCAATTGTCGGCCGCGCTCGTAGGTCGCGCCCGCGTAGAGGTACGCGAAGGGATTCGCCGCATTGGTGCTCTCGTCTTCGAACGTGCTGCAGCGGCCGACGACGTCTCCCCACGCCTGAATGGAGAATTGAGAGCCATCGAGGGCGAGGGGTTTTCCGGCTTTGGCTGCGGCGTCGATCGACACCTGAATCGACGCGCGGTAATCGTGCACGCGCCGCTGCAGCGCCTTGACGTCATCGGGACCGACGAGGCCCACGACGGTGGTACGCGGCGTCCAGCGTCGCACGGTGCGGCGCGCCGGCCGCGTTGAGGCAGAACGACGGGCGGACACGAGAAGAGAGTCTACCGGCTAGAAAAGCTTCTTCCCGAGAAAAGCGCCGATGGCGAGCCCCATCAGCATGTTCTCGGTTTTCGACTCCTTCGCCTTCGCCTGCAACGCCTTCACGCCTTCGACGCTGCGGCGGAAGTCGTCGAGTGCAGACTTCGGAATCACCGCGAGCTCGTGCTCGTGCATCAGCTTAATCGCGCGATGCGAGGCGCTCCGCGCCTCTTCTTCGCTCGCCTCCTCATCGATCGCGAGCGCCATCAGTTGCCGCACTTTCTCGAGCGTCTTTGCATCGGGAGCGGGTTTCGTGTCGACCGACATGGGGAACACCTCGTGCTCCCAACAATACGCCTTCGGCGAAACGCAAGGGCGATTGCGGAGGCGCCGCGCGTCTCGCAATCGCCCTCGACGCGCTCCGCGCACCGCCGTCGCGCTCCCGAAGGTTCCGCGAGAACGCTCCGCGCACTCCCGAACGCTCCGCGACGACGCTCCGCGCGCTCCGCGCGAGCGCGTGGGAGTGCTCCGCTCGCGCGCGTACTACGTCGGAGGGTCGATCCACCCGAGCAAAACGAGCGCTTGCACCACGCGGATCACCGCCACGCGCTGACCGATGCGAACGCGTTCAGGGAGTTCCGTGTAGGGAGGGTCGCGCACGAGCATCCCGGCCGCGCGCCGCTCTTCCAGGTCAATGGAGCGCGCGAGCTCGGCGACGCGGTCCGCGCCCTCGTCGCCGAAAAAGGGCGCAACGTCAGGGATCTGGCCTTGGGCCAGGGCCGATAGGGGCACGTGCAAACGGGGTTGGGGCATAACCGGGCATCGTAGAGCAGCCGGGGTCCGGCCGGGTCCAGCCCCACAAAACGACAACCCCGACCGAACAAGCGTTCGATCGGGGATTGACGAGCCTCGTTGATCGGCGCGAGGCTAGTGCCGTCGAGATTGGGCCTGCCAGGGCCAAACCTCGAAGCGCAGTCCACCCGTCCACAAAGGTTTGTGCGCCGTGTCGCGTGCCAGCGACTCCGAAAATCTAGCAAGCGTTTCCCCCTCGGGGCAACCTCCTACACGGTCCCCGTGGATCGATAGTTCGCTTTTGAGACGCGAGCGGGCGCGACGGGTGCGCCCGCGTGCGTTTTCGCTGCACTTGTACGAGCTCGTGGACCCGGCGTGGGACGAGCTTGACGACGTTCCCGTCAACGTCCGGGGTCGGCCGTGGTGACGGCCCCCCCGGCCCGCCTGCGCACGCGCGAAGTCGTGCCGCGTTCCGTTGCGCCGAACTTGCGCGACCACGGCAAGACCTGCGATCGCGACTTGTTGCGCATCCTCGGGCACCTGCAAGCGCAGCACGGCGAAGCGTGGGCGAGCGAAGCGGGGCTTCGCCGGATGTTTTGGCAGGACACGGGGCATTGCCCCGGCGTCGATACGATCCGCACGGCGCTCGAACGCTTGGAACGTCAGGGAGTACTCGAACAGATCTGGCTCAAACCCGGCGGAATCCTCCCGACCGGCTCGGTGTGCACGCACGGCACGCGCCTTGTGCACCTGCCGCAGGGCCGTCGCGCGCGCCGCGCGCTCGTCACGCGCTCGCGAAACCGACGCGACGGCGTGAACAACCGCATCGACCGGCGCGTCGTCGCCGACGTGCAGGCGGCGCGCGCGAGCATCACCCGGCCCGTTGAGCCGGTCGACGCGCGCGTGCTCGAAGTCGAGCGCAAGCGCCGCGACGATCTGCGCCGCCTCGCCGAGCTCGCAGCCGCCTGGGAGCAAGAGCCCAAGGGCAAGGGGCCCCCGGAATAGAACCGCCGCGCGGCGGGGCATCCGCGACCGAAGCGACCGAAGCGGCCGAAGCGGCCGAAGGGGTGCCCCTTTCGTCGCTTCGGTCGCGCGTGTGCGTTCGCGGGAGTGCGCGGCGGGGGGGGACGGTCCCGGGGGGGGGGAAGAGCCCGGCCAACCCCCGCCGCGCGCGCGAGATCCTAGCACCCGTTCAGTGCCGTCTATTCGGGGGGGCCGTTGGACGGGACTGCGCAAGGGAGCAACGATTCCCCATCGGTTCCCCGTGACCTCTGCAGACCAGTTTTAAAATGATCATCTGTTGCGCCTTTGGGAGAGAAAGGCGGACACCAGCAGGTCCACGTACGGCAGTGGTCACACCTGCTCACGCTTACAGGTCCAACGAAGAGCTTTGTACGAGGGGCCGGGGCGCCCGAAAGGCTACCTTTTGAGACATGACGACCGTGGCCTACGTACGCGTCTCAAGCGCGAGCCAGGAATCCGCGATGCAACGCACGTCGATCGCCCGTGCAGCCAAGGCGCGCGGCGACGAGATCGGCACCTGGTACACCGAGCGCGTCAGTGCGCAGCACCTGCAGCGTCCCGAGCTTGACCGCCTGCGCGCCGACGCTCGGGCGGGGCACGTGCGCAAGCTCTACGTGTGGCGCTTGGACCGGCTCGCGCGCAGCGGCATCCGCGACACGCTGCAGCTGCTCGAAGAGCTACGGCACCACGGCTGCGAAGTCGTTTCGATCTCCGACGGCTTCGACCTTTCCGGCCCCGCGGCGGACGTCGTGCTCGCGGTGCTGGCTTGGGCGGCCAAGATGGAGCTCGTCGCGATCCATGAGCGCCTGGACGCGGCGCGGGAGCGCGCGCGCGTCGAGGGGCGCGCGTGGGGACGTCCCAAGCGCATGATTGCGGCCGACGTCGCCAAAGCTCGCGCGATGCAAGCCTCGGGCAAGAGCCTTCGCGAGATTGCCGTCGCGCTTAAGGTGCCTCGGCCGACGGTCGCCCGCGCGCTGTCACCTCCGTCTCAAAACCCCCCCCCCCCGCCACGAGCGAAAACCCTCGGCAAAAGCGTAGGCAAGCGGGGGGCGGCTCGATAGTGTACTTTTGAGACATGCGTCACCAGTGGGAGCCGATCGCGTCGTCGAAGATGACTCCGAAGGGGCGCGAGCGTTCGACGTGCCGCCGTTGTGGCATCGAGCGCCGTTTGCTCGGTCAGCGCTGGACGATGTACTACCGGGGGATCGAGTGCATCGGCGAACGTGCGGGCGAGTGCTTCGCGCCGGACGACGTCGACCAGGTGGAGGGCCCGTAAGGGTACTTTTGAGACATGGGCGAGCTCACGAAACGCGAGCGGGAGATCATCGACAAGGCGAAGTTGGAGACGTCCTGGCGCGCCTTGGGTGATGCCCTCACCCTCTTCTTTCTGATCGATCACTTCGTACAGTCCGTCGATCAGGCGGACATGTACCAGGTGCTCCGAAGCGCTGCGCGCGAGCGGGTTCGTGCTGCCGCTGACGCGCTCGAAAAAGGGTACTTTTGAGACATGTCCACCGAGTTGAAGCGCTGCGGATGCGGATGGGAGCGACCGCTCATTTCCGTCACGTCGCTGGATGGCTCCTTGCCGTCCTCGTCGATCGTGCCGGTCTACAACTGCCCGCGCTGCGGCACGAGCTACGTGCCGAACGAGATTCCGGACGACGTGGCTCGGCGCATCCTTCGCGACCTCATGTCAACGCCGCGGCCGAGCTGAACATGGGGCCGAGCCGTCTGGTGGTGCATCCCTCGTGCGCGAAGGACTGGATCCTGACGAGCGTCCGGGTGCGGCCCGATGGGGTGTACGAAGTGCGCGCGATGCCGCGGCCGATCGCGCCGCTCCGCCTTGCACTCGAAGACGAGCGCGTTGCCCATCTGAGCCAAGAGTCGAACGATCCGACCGAGCAGCTACGGCAGCACGAGTGCGTCTTCTACGTCACACCCGAGGGCTCCGGGTGGGGCGCGAGCATCGAGGGCCCGGAAGGGTACTTTTGAGACATGGCAGAGGACGAGCTTAAGACAATCGCGGACTTCGTTCGCAAGATGACCGGCGTTCCCGGTGTATGCGTGCTCGTTCTCGCCGAGGAGGCATGCCCCTTCGGTTACGCGCTCGCGGTCGAGCACGAAGCGACCCTACGAGCCGCGCTCCCGTCCAAGCTTCGCGAAGTCGCATCGATGCTGGAACGTGAGAAACCCAAACCGGCCGCGAGCTGAGACATGCCCAAGCTTCGAACGATCCGTCTCTCTTCCCTTCGCGCGCTTGACCTCGCGAGCGTGCGCGATGCAAGCCTCACGCGAGCGCGAGAGGAACGCGCGAAGGGTCGCATGCGCTCGGTACACGTCGACGTCTACGCCAAGGGCGGGCGGGCGGTGCTTGGTGATGGTCGGCATCGCGTGCTTGAAGCGATGCGCGCTGGCCTCGCAGGGTGGCCGGCGATCGTTCGTTACCTATGGGCCGCGCGGGGGATTGCTTCGGACGGAGCTCGCCGAGCTCGTGCTCGATGCGTTGCCGTAGAAAGGCTACTTTTGAGACATGCCTTTTGCGCCGACAACGGTCATCAAGCGGGCCCATCTCGCGTCGCAAAAAATTGGGCCCGGCGTCTACGGCGTCCTGTTCACGTGGCAACCCGTGTTGGACGTCGAGCTTGTCGACGTGCGGCTCGTGCACGTCGAGGGGAACGTAGACATTACCTTCGTTTGCATCGGGAACTTGATACAAGCTGCGTGGAGCCGCCGGCGGCGAATCGTGCGCGTGAGCGAGGTCGTACGGGTGCAAGTTGAGAATTTTGGGACGACCGCGGGAGCGTGCGGCGTCGAGCTCGACTACCGCGAGCGCGTTACCCCGTTCGAGGGCGCCTAAGCGTAGTTTTGAGACGGTAAGCTCGGGGCCATGGACATAGACGTGACGGGTGCACCTCGGCCAGCGCGAGACATCGAGGCGGCCTTGCGCTTCGTCGAAGCCGAGATGCTCGCGAACCCAACACGCATGGGCGCGCGGGACACCGGCCCCGCCGTGATCCACCTGACCGTGATTCGCGACGTGCTGCGCGCAGCGCTGGCCGCGGGACCGTCTCGGTAGCGTACTTTTGAGACATGGCGTCGCGGCACTCTGTTTCGATGCCATGCCGAGAGCGGATCGCCTGGGCATGGTGGTACTTGCGAGCGCGGCCACCGCGTTGGCGCAAGGCCGTCCTCTGCATCCTGAAAGGGTACTATTGAGACATGCCCACCCCGGAAGAATGGCAGGCGCTCGCCGATGCGCTCGACGAATACGACACGTTGGCCGCTCTTCCGCGGCTCGATAACTAAGGGGGGAGGGACCGCCCGATGCCTGGGGAAGACCGTTGCGAGTGCGGATGGCCGATGCCTCAGGGCTTGCAATTGCTGACGGGAGGCATGGATCGCGTGTTTCTCTCGTGCGGGGGGTGCGGCGTGTGGTGGGTGCTCGAAACCTCGGTTCGCGGCGGCTGGAAGCTCGGCTACGTGCTGAGGCGCGCGACCGTGACGGACGTCGCGGTCATCGAGGGAGGCGAGTGGACGTTCCCGCGCCGCACGTCGACACCCCCGGACCAATAGTGTACCTTTTGAGACATGGGCGATGCTCGAGTATGCGGGCGACCGTGCCACAAGGCGAAGCGCCCGAAGTGCGTGTGCTGGTGTTTGCGGCATGTTCCACGGCGACGGGGGCGCGGAGGCGCGCGACGCGTTCGCGGAGGCGTTCGGCGAGAAGCTCAACGCGGACCCGGAGCAAAAGCCGCTTGCGGGGCTCGACCGACTGCGGGGCGCGCTCGAGCGGCGCGCGGAGGACCTCGGCTCGCTGCACGTGCGGGAGCCCTACCACCGTTGGACGTTCACGGAGGGCGAAGGAAATGCCCACCCCTGAGCAATGGCAGCTGCTCGCGGAGGCGCTTCGCGCCTTCGACGACACGGACGACGACGACGACACCCAGGAAGCCCGCGAAGAACTCGTTCGCGTGCTCGCCCAGGCGACGTCGCCATGGCGAAGGATGCGGGCTACAAGTCGCAGGCGGATGCGGTGCGAAACGGAATCGCGGCCTTCACCGGCCGCGTGCTCGAAGTCTAAAACCCCGTTGGCCCCGCGAAACCTTTTCGAGGCGTCCGCCGAGCTCGCGCACGCGGCTTTGGAAATAGTGCGCGAGCTCGGCGACGGCAATCCCACGGCACAACGGATGCTCTTGTACGCCTGCGCGATGGTGGAAATCGCGCGCTACCTGCCGCTCCCGCTCACCGCCGAGCAATTCGGCGGCTTGTACGGAGCGACCACCCCCGACGCGACGGCGGAGCGACGATGGTAGATCCGAAGCGAGACGGCCTACACACACTCGCCGGCGTGCTGCACCTCATCGCAATGAAGATTGAAGCGGTCGCCAACGGCGCGGAGTCCGATCGCGCCCTCGAAGGGGCGGCGAGCGTGCTCGAGGGCCAAGCGGCCGTGCTGCGAGAATGGATCCAAGCCCAGCCCCCCCCCCCGCAGGAAGGGGACGCGCCTTCGGGCAATGACCTAAGCCGCGCGATTTTTCGGCGACTGTCGGACCTCGTGGACCAAGCGCTCGAGCAGACGCGCCGCGCGCCGCACGATCCGCCAAGCGACGGAGAAATCGCGGTCATGACGGTGTTCGCGGAGCTCGCCCGCGTGGGCATGAGAATGGTCCCGCGGTGACCCTCGCCCGCCGCAAGGGCAGCGACCTTCGCAAGGGGCGCAGCGGCATCGAGGTACGGCTACTGCGGTGCACGTTGTGCCGCGCGTGCTGGCCCACGGAACGCGACGAGGCCCACGGGGGCTCGCGCCAAGAGGGCGAGCCGTGCGCGTACCGGTGGGCGGACGGCCGCGTCTGCAGCGGCGTCGTGCACAGTTTCGGCTACGTCCCGAGCGACCGGGAACGAGAGGACGGCACGTGGCGCGAAGTGCCCTATGCGTACACCGGCGAATGGTGCGCGGTCCTGGGGGTGCCGCTCGGCTCGCGCGACTTGGCGCTCGTGCGCCGGCGCTACCGCGAGCTCGCCAAGGTGCATCACCCCGACGTGGGCGGGGACGCGGCGACGATGCGCGCCTTAAACGACGCGTACCGGCGCGCGCTCGCCGAGCTCGGGGCATGACCCGCGCGGGCGCGCGCGATACGCTGGCGCAATGGCCCTACCGCTCAACGCCCGCAGTCTGTTCCAAGGTTCGCTCCGCACGCTCGACGGCGGGGCGCTCGCCTGCAACACCGTCGGGGGGACGCAAATCCTCGAAAGCCCGGTGCCCTACGATGGCCAGCTTGTCACCGCCGACGGCCATCTCCTGCAGGTCAGCACGAGCGCCAACGGCGCGGGAAACCTCTATTTTACCCTGGCCGGGCGCAACGCGATTGCGATCGACAACAACGGCCGCCAAGTGCAAATCCTCGTAGGCACCCCCGGGTGACGAGCGTGCTCCGCTGTCTCGATTGTGCTACTATCGAGACATGAGCGAACAGACGGTCCACATTCTGTCGCGCGGGGTACCTCTCTGCGGATTCACCCGGCGGCTTCCCTGCCGATGGCCACGAGCGCACTCGTGGGTCGGCATCCACGACGACACGAGCAGCGCGACGTGCCTGCGCTGCATGGCGGTGCGCCGCCAAGAGCCTCTCCGGTTCGGGCGGGCGATCCATGCTCGGTAGCATGCGCGTCGGTCGCGGCGACTGCTCGGTGTACGCGAGCTGCTACGCCTATTCGCAGCGCAAGGCCATGGGCACCGCGTGGGACGAATGGATCGCCGGCGAGCTCGAACGCCTCGACAAGACCGGCAAGTCGTCCATCCCTGGCCTGCACTGCTGCTACGGTGCGACCCTGCTCGACGGCGAAGTGGTCCACTTGGCCGTGGAGGCGAACGGCCTGCTGGCGCGCTCGCGGTCGCGGCAGGCGGGCCTTGCGTGCACGAGCGGCGCGGACGTGTGGCTCACGTGCGACGACGACGTCTACGCGCCCGCGGACGTCGTCGCGGACCTGATCCACGCCGCGCGCGCGACGCGCGGCATGGTCGCGGCGCCCTATTGGCTGCGCCAAGCCGAACCGCGCACGGCCTTTCGGTACCGGGGCGAGCCGCGGATGCTTTCCGTCGACGGCGTCGAGCTTTGCACCGCCGACGCCCTGCATACGGGGTTTGGTCTCGTCGCCATGCACGTGGACGTCCTTCGCGCGGTCGGGCGCGTGGTGGCACGACGAGACGGGCGGACCCTACCCGGCCGCGTTTCTCGAGTTCGTCGACGACGAGGGGCTTTGGATCGGCGAGGATTTCGCGTTTTGCCGGCGCGTGCACGAGGCGGAGCAACCCCTGCATTTGCTGCTGGGCGCGCCCGTCGCGCACGCCAACCTCGGATGCAAGCTGACCGCGCGCGACGGCGCGCTCTTCACGGTGCGGTTCGACGTCGAGCAAGCGGAGGCGCAACGTGCCGCGCGATGAGGAGCTCGCGATGATGCGCGGCGCGAGACCCTGGCCGCACCATCACCTGCTGTGCCTCCGCAACGGCGCGCGCTGCGGGCCGGACGGCCTGCCGGCCCTCGGTCTGCTCGTGTGGTCGCAGGGGCCGCGCGTGTGGCTCGGGAGCATCTACGAGGAGCCCCGGGAATCCGTGGCGTACGAGAGCTTCGACGCGCTTTACGATGCCGGGTGGAGGGTCGACTAAGCCATGAAGGACAGGGAAGCCAAGAGGGCAGTCAAAGTGCAGGCACGCCGCACGGCGAGGGGCGCAGCCTATTACGGCATCGTGCGCGACGCGCGCTCGCGCAAAAAGCTGTGGGAGTCTGTCGATCCGTACGGCGACGAAAGGGTCGCGGTGCAACGCGCGATCGACCATGCGCTGATGAGCGGCTGGCGCGTGGTGTGACGAACCGGGGGGGCAAAGTGCCTTTGATGATGAAGTACCTAGCTAGCGTCCACTTCGCCTTTTTCGCCCTCGGTTGCGGAGGCCCGGCGTTCGCGCCGGCCGCGGTGCTCGAGCACGACGCCGGTGCGAGCGAACAAGGCGTGCTCGAGCACGACGCCGGCGACGTCGACGCCAGCGAAAAACAAGCGCCGGATGCGAACGAACACGACGCGCTCGAGCACGATGCATCCGGCGAGCTCGCGGAGGACCTGGCGGACGCCTCCGCCGATGTTCGGTCGCAACCGGACGCGCTCGCCGACGTCGCCGGCGACGCGCCGGCGTGCGGAGGACCTGCGCCCGCGTCGTGCGGGTGCGTGGCGCCTCCCGCGCCCGGGTGCGAGGGCGCGGGCGCGAGCTCGTGCCGCTGGACCGGGCGGATCACCTGGACGGGCGCGGTGTGCGCGGGCGAGTGTGGTCTCGCGCCGGCGCTCGACTGTCCCTAGTCGGGCGCGCTCGGGAGGCGCGAGCGCATCTGCTCGACGGTCGCCCGGAGTTCCTTGTGCTCGGATTTGCGCGTGCGGTTCTGCTCGACGAGCACCGCTTGCTGCACGCGAATTTCGTCGAGCTCGGAGAGCTTGCTTTCCAGGCCCACGAGGCGGCTTACCGCGGCCTCGACGCGCCCCGCCTGGACGCCTCCGCGCCAGACGACCGCCGCGGCCGAGCCGAGGCAGACCACGATCGACACGATGACGTTGGGGTCCACGGCCGCACCATCAAACGGTCCAGATCAAGACGACGCGCCCGCTTCCGCCGTTGCCCCCCGCCCCGCCCGTACCGCCGCCGGTCGAGCCCGCGCCGCTGCCCCCACCCCCACCCCCGCCGGCGCCCGAATTAGCGGCCGCGCTCGCGCCGGCGGCGCCGTTGCCCCCCGCCCCGCCATCGTCGCCGTTGCCCCCGTTGCCTCCCGCGGCGCCCGAGCCCCAAGGCCCCTGGCCCCCTCCGCCGCCCCCGGAGCCCGCGGCGTGGTCCGTTCCGGGGGTGCCCGGGAGTCCCCCCGCCCCCCCATGAAAGTCGCCCATGGCGAGCACGCTGTTTGTGCCGTCCGACGCGGCGACGCCGGGGCTCGCGCCGTCGCCTCCCACGCCTCCCTGGGCGATGATCGGCGCGCCGGCCGCGAAATCCGCCTCGGGCGTGCCGTCGCCGTTGAGGGTGCTGTAGGTGGATAGGCCGGAGCTACCCCCGAGCGCGTCGCCATCTTGGATCGCGTAGGGCACCCCGCCCGAGCCGCCAGAGCCCACGCCGGGCGCGTCCGCGCCGTCCCCACCGCTGGCGCCCTGGAAGCGCACGAGCGTGCCACTGGACGCGATAACGCTATCGTCGCCGGGCGCCAACGAACCGCCCTCGGCCGCCGCGCCAACCCCACCCGCGCCCACCGTGATGGTGAGCGTTGAACCCGGCGTCGTGGGGAAGATCGCCATCGAGGCGAGCGCGCCCGCGCCTCCGCCGCCGCCGGGTCCTCCGTCGCCCGTCGTGCCCGAGCCGCCGCCCCCGCCGCCGCCGCCGCCGCCGCAGCCTTGGGCCTGCATGGCCGTCACGCCAGCGGGCACAATGAACGTCCCGCTTGCGAGAAACGTTTGCGTCTGAAAGCCGGTGGTCACCGGACCGCCCACGACGAAAGGGGCCTGTTGGCCGTTAATTGTCGTGCAATCGTAGGTGGTGCCCTGCTGCGCGGTGCTCGTGACGATGTTCTCGCCCATGGGTCCTCTTAGGGAGTGTTGGCGATGCTCGCCCCGCCCAAGTTGAACGCGAGGCCCCCA
>Ga0335078_10016832_pt1 | contig 10861 bp, 12 predicted proteins | sample Lox_Sample_32_FD_206711 | JGI IMG/M metagenome (GOLD analysis project Ga0335078, IMG submission 206711) | Soil microbial communities from Loxahatchee National Wildlife Refuge, Florida, United States - Lox_Sample_3.2 | ecosystem: Environmental > Terrestrial > Soil > Wetlands | place: USA... | reverse complement strand
GCGCTTCTCGAACCCGCGGGCTGCGCCCTGACCGCGATCCGACGGGTCGCGATGCCCGAGCGGGCCACGGTCCTTGTCCTGGGTCTCGGTCCGGTCGGGATCCTCTACGCCCGCCTCGCGCGAGCTCTGGGAGCCTCGTGGGTGGGAGGGACGGAGATCGCACCCCTGCGGCGGACGGCGGCCGAGCGCGGCGGGATCGACGTGACGCTCGACCCGCGGGAACCGACGAGCGTTCGCGCGGCGGTCGACACCGCCACCGGGGGTCGGGGCGTCGACCTCGCCGTGGTCGCGACGGGGCATCCCTCGGTGGCGAGAACCGCGACCGAGCTCGTGCGGCGCGGAGGAACGGTGAATCTCTTCGGTCTCCCCGAAGCGGGAAGCCGCCTCGACGCCGACCTCCAGGACCTCTACCTCCGGGGGATCCGCCTCGTCCCGTCCTACGCGACGACGGAACCTGATATTGCGGAGGTTCAACGGCTCGTGGTCGAACGGAAGCTCGCGATCGCCGACCTCGTGACGCACCGCGTTCCTCTCGGAGATATCGCGGAGGCGTTCCGCCTCGCCGGTCGGCCCGACGTCGCGGTCAAGGTGACCGTGACCGGCGCCGCCTCGACCTAGGTCCGGGCGCGTCGCTCAGGCCTCGACGCCCTCGCCGAGAACCTGTCCCGCGACGCGGTGGCCCGAGCGGACCCGGACCTTGGGTCCGAGGACGCTGCCGGTCACCGTCGCATCCCGTTCGACCACGACGCCGTCCATCAGGATCGAGTTCTCCACGTGCGCGCCGGCTTCGACGAGCGAGTCCGGCCCGAGCGTGACGTACGGGCCGAACGAGGCTCCTTTCGCCCGTGCTCCGGGCATCAGGGCCACGGGCCCCTTTCCGAGGACCCCGTTCGGCAGCGTGCCCTTGCCGCCCCGGCCGTCGTCGAAGAGCAATCGTTGGGAGCGGAGCAATCGTTCCGGCGTCCCGGCGTCGTCGAAGTACCCCGCGATCCGGAACCCGTAGACCCCTCGGGCGATCAGACCCGGGACGATCTCGCGCTCGAAGCTCACCTCGCGGCCCGCAGGGATCACGTCGAGCACCGCCCGGCCCCAGATCGCAAGTCCCGCGTTGATCCAGTGTGACGGCGCATCGGCCGGCTCCGGCTTTTCGACGAACGCGTGGATGCGGTCGCCGCTGTCGAGGGCGGCGACCCCGTACGGTCGGGTGTCCTCGACCTCGGCGAGCCCCATCGTGCCGATGCCGCCATGGTCGCGATGCTGGCGCGCCATTTCGGTGAGGTCGGCCCGGACGATCACGTCCGAGTTGACGAAGTAGAACGGGTCGCTCATCGCGTCGCCGGCATTCTTCATCCCGCCGCCGGTACCGAGCGGGGTCGCCTCGGGTACCGTGCGCACGGGAAACCGGGGTGGATGGGCTCGCACGAAGGCATCGATCACGTCGGCCTTGTACCCGGTCGCGAAGACGACCTCCTCGAGGTCCGGCGGCAGGAGGTCGAGGACGTGGTAGAGCATCGGCTTCCCTGCGAGAGGAATGAGCTGCTTCGGTACCGTGTAGGTGATGGGACGCAGCCGGGTGCCGAACCCGCCGATGAGGACGAGCGCCTTCATCCCGGATGCTGGACGTGCCACCCCCCCAAATCGACTTCGGTTTCGGTCAGAGGAGCTGGGAAGTCTCTCCGTGCTCGGCCGCGCGGGAATACCCACGTTCGACCACGTGCTTCAGGAGCCGCGCCGGGCTCCCCCAGATCGTGACCCGGCCGAGGGTGCCGGCGCCGCGCCCGACCCCGAGCGCCACGATGACCCCGCGTTCCCGGTAACGGAACACCTCGGGCTCGGCACCGTTCGCCCGCGCCACGATGTTGCGGGCCGCGACCCGTGCTTCCGCGAGCGCCGCTTGGGCCGTCCCGGGCACCAGCATCCCCGTGGTCGGGTCGCGGAACTCGGCCACATCTCCCACCGCGAACACGCCCGGATGGCCGGGCACCTCGAGCGTAGGCTCCGTGGCGATGCGACCTCCCTTTCCGTGCGGTACCGGTAGTGTCCGGACCACGGCCGGGGCCTCGACGCCGGCGCACCACACGGTCGCGTCGGACGCGAGGATGCTCCCGTCCTCGAGGTGGACGCGGTTCGCTTCGACGTTCACGACGTTGAGACCGTGGATGATCGTGACGCCGATCTCGTGGAGTATCCGGCGGGCATGTTCAATGAGGCGGGGCGGGAAACCGGCGAGGAACGGAAGCGAGCCGCTCAGCAAGTAGACGTCGGGCGGGCGGACGGCGCTTCCCGTGAGCTTTCCCCAGGCGGTCGTCGCGACCTCGGCCGCGAGTTCGGTCCCGGTCGACCCTCCCCCCACGACGACGACCCGCGGGCGGCGCTCGCCTTTCAAGTCGGTCGACGCACGTTCGATGTCGATGAGCTCACGACCCAGGCGCTGCGCCCCCGAGAGGCGATAGACGTTGTGCGTGTGCTCGGATGCCCCGGGGACCCCGTAGTACGCGGCGACGTTGCCGAGGCAGACGGCGAGCGAGCCGTACGGAAGCTCCGCACCCTCGACCCGAACCACGCTCCGCGCGAGGTCGATCGACTCGACGGTGCCCTGGTGGACCGTCACCGACGTGCGGTCGAACACGCGGCCTAGCGGGACCATCCATCGCGCCGCGTCGCCGCGGGCCGCCGCAATCTCGCCGACCTCGTAGAGCTCGGTGCGCAGAACGTGGATCGGGTGGCGGTCGACGAGCACGATCGGAATCGACCCCTTCGAACGTCGGTGGACCTCCTCGGCGACAGTGAGGCCGGCGTAGCCCGCGCCCAGGATGACGAGCGGGGGCCGGGGAGAGGTCGCGGGGGCCGCAGACATGGTTTGCCCGGCCCGCGCAAGGCCATAGGGTTGGCGGCGCCGTCTCCGCGAATCGCTATCAACCTTGGGGGGCTACTGGACCGGTGATGACGATCCGATCGGTCCTGGTGGCGGACGACATGCTCGAGTCCTCCCAAGCGGCGCTCGAAGAGGCCGTGAGCATCGCGAAATTGGCGAAGGCGAAGCTGACGCTCGTGAGCGTCATCTCCGTCGTCTCGCCCGGGTTCGGCATCCCGGTCCCGATCGGCGACTCCTTCGAGGCCCTGCTCGAGGCCGCGAAGCGGCGGCTCGAGGCGCAGAAGGCCCGGCTCCTCGCAGAGGGGGTCCCGGAGGTCGAGACGGTGTTCCTCGAAGGGGACCCGGTAGAACAGGTCGTGGAGTTCGCGGAGAAGCACCAGCCCGACCTCATCGTGGTCGGCTCCCGGGGTCTCTCGACCGCGGGTCGGTTCTTCCTCGGCAGCGTCTCCGACGGGATCCTCCATCACGTCCACTGTTCGGTGCTCGTGGTGAAAACGCACGCCCCGTCCAAGCCGCCCGGCTGAAGCGGACGACGGTCCTCCCCACCCTTCCTTCGTGGCCCGGAGGGCCAACGGTCGAGGTCAGTTCGTGGGTTTGTGTCGCCAGTGGTCGAGAATGTCCTTCAGCGTGTCGGTGAAGGAGTACTGGGGACTCCAGCCGAGCGCCCGAATCTTGGACACGTCCGCCCAGTGCACCGGCTCGTCGAGAGGACGGCGGAGCTCGTCGACCACCTCGATCCGGATCGGAACCGTGGCCAGGCTCACAAGACGGTCCACATTCTCCCGGATGGAGCGCGATTCGCCGCGCGCGATGTTGTAGGCCTCCCCCGGGGTCCCCTTCGCGAGGACGAGGGTCATCGCCCGCACGGCATCCCGAACGTCCGAGATGTCGCGCCTGGTGTCGATGTTGCCGACCCGAAGGACCCCGGGCTTACCCGAGCGCTCGACCTCGGCGACGCGGCTCGCGAAGTCGTTCGACGAATCACCGAGCTTTCCCGCGCCGGTCGTGCCAAAGATCCGGTACCGAAAGATCTTCATCCCGTACCGCTCGAAGTAAAGGTGGCAGAGTAGGTCGGCGGCCACCTTGCTTGCCCCGTACGGGCTCTGCGGGGCATATTCGGAGGTCTCGGGCGTGGGGACTTTCTTCGGAGCCCCGTACTCGGTGGCGCTTCCCGCGAAGCCGATGGCCGGCGCGATGCCCGCGGCCCGGGTTGCTTCGAGAAGGTTGAGCGTGCCGAGGAGGTTCGTCTCGTACGTCAGGCGCGGGTCCTCCCACGATTTCATCACGAACGCCTGGCCGGCATAGTGGTAGATCTCCTCCGGGGCAACCCGCCGGACCAGGGCCGCCACCGCGGAGGGGTCGCGGATGTCGAGCGTCTCGTAGGTGACTCCGGGCGCGAGCGGAAGAGCATGCGGTCGGCCGTCCTCGAAGCGGAGGCCGACCACCTCGTCACCGCGGTCCTGGAGGAACCGTGCCATGTAGGAGCCGAGAAATCCGGTGGCGCCGGTGACCAGGACGCGCATCAGCGTTCCGTGAGAGTCCGAGCGCTTTAACCGTTGGTCCGCGCCGGCGTGTAGCGCGCGGTGAAGTGCGGAAGCCGTTCCGGGCGGTAGGTCATCCGGAGCCCCGAGATCTTGGAGCGGCGCTCGTAGACCCGACCGACCACGTCGGCCACGAACGCGAGATGGCTCGCCGAGTAGACCCGCCGAGGGATCGCGAGCCGGACGAGCTCGAGAGGCCTTTGCGATTGCGAGCCTCCCGGAAACATGATCGAGCCGACCTCGACGCTGCGGATCCCGCCCTCTCGGTAGAGCTCCACGGCGAGGGCTTGCCCCGGCAGGTCGGCGTCCTTGAGGTCGGGGAGGAACCGGTCCACGTCCAGGTAGATCGCGTGCCCACCGACCGGATGCAGGAAGGGGACCCCGCGCTGGTCGAGGAGGGCGCCGAGGTAGCGAACCTGGCCGATGCGGTGCGCCAGGTACTCGAGGTCCATCGCCTCTTCGAGGCCCACCGTCATCGCTTCGAGGTCCCGCCGGGCGAGGCCGCCGTAGGTCGGAAACCCCTCGAAGAGGATCAGCGCCTCCTTGAGGCGCTCGGCGAGCGATGCATCCCGGACCGCGACAAATCCGCCGATGTTGACGAGGCCGTCCTTCTTCGCGCTCATGGTCGCGCCGTCGGCGAGGTCGAAGAACGCGCGACCGATCTCCGCGATCGACCGGGAACCCATCCCGACCTCGCGCTCCCGAACGAAGAAGGCGTTCTCGGCCCAGCGGCACATGTCGAGGTACACCGGTACGCCATGGGCGTGGGCGACCCGGGCCACCTCGGTGAAGTTCGCGAGCGATACCGGTTGGCCGCCTCCGGTGTTGTTCGTGATCGTCACCATGACGAGGGGTATTCGTTCCTTGCCCTCGACCACCAAGAGGCGTTCGAGCGCCGCCGTGTCGATGTTTCCCTTGAACGGAAAGTTGCTGACGGCGTCGTACGCCTCCGCCACCGCGAGATTGACGGGGGTTCCTCCCGCGTGCTCGACGTGGGCCTGCGTCGTATCGAAGTGCATGTTGTTCGGGACGATCTGCCCCGCGTGGCACAACGTCGAGAAGAGGAGGTGTTCGGCGGCGCGTCCCTGGTGGGCCGGGATGATGTGAGGGAATCCGGTGATATCGTGGACCTTCGCCTCGAAATGGGCGAAATTGCGGCTACCCGCGTACGATTCGTCCCCGAGCATCATGGCCGCCCACTGCCGGTCGCTCATCGCGCCGGTCCCTGAATCGGTCAGGAGGTCGATGCGAACCTCCTCCGAACGGAGGTTGAAGAGATTGAATCCGGCACGTTCGAGGGCCGCCTCCCGCTGACGCACGGTCGGGTTGGGGAGCCGCTCGACGACCTTGATCTTGAACGGTTCGAACGGCAACTCGACGTCCGGGGAGGTCATGCCGGAATAGACCAGAGCCATCTATTTGAGAGCGTTCGGGGGCCGGCGTGTGGGCCGAACGGCCGCAGGGGAACTCGGAACTCTCCCCAAGTTCATCCCGAACGGCTCCATGGAACCTTAACGAGACTCTTAAGAGGGGGTGTCGATAGGGGCTCGAAGCTCTATGGCCGCACCAGCAGCGTATCCGATGCCACCCATGATGGCTGCCGAGCCGCCCGAGATGCAGTCGATCAAGTCGATGCTGCACATCGTGAGAATCCTTGCCATTATCTTCGGGATCCTCGTTCTCCTCGGCGGCATCATTTACGCCGCGTGGATCGCCTATCTGTCCACCGTCTGCTCGACGTACGTCGGGTTCGACGCGTACTGCGGCGGCGCCGTCGTCGCGGCACTCATCCCGGCGATCTTCATCGTGATTTGGGGCGTCGTCGCGATCATCGTCTACATGCAGATGAAGTCGATCGAGGCGAAGGTCAACGCCTACCAGTTCGAGGCTGCCAAGTCGCAGACCCTGATCTGGATGATTCTCGGGTTCATCTTCGGTATCCTGCTCGGGATCCTCCTCTTGATTGCGTACATCAAGTTCGACCCGCTCATCAACTGGCAGAGAACCCAACAGCAGGGTGGCGCGCCGCCCCCCGGTTATGCGCCGCAGTATGCCGCTCCTCCTCAGCAGTATGCCGCACCGGCGCCCGCAGCGCCCCCACCCCCGGCGGCCGCTCCGGCAGCCGCTCCAGCGACTCCGAACTGCGCGAAGTGCGGAAAGCCAACCACCTACATCGCCCAGTACGGGCGGTACTACTGCTACGCGGACAATCTGTACGTGTAGGTCGGTCCCCCGCAGGGGACCATCGAGCGACAGGGAACCCCCGGGCGCTGTCGCGCGTAGCGATTCCGGCGGTTAGCCTCGGGTCGGGCGTGTTGGGGCCGAGACCTCGGGCTTCGCGTGAGCTCAATGCCTATCTGGAAACCGGATCCGCCCGGGCGCAACTCTCGCACAGGGTGGTTCCGAACGCACTCCATCGACCGCAGGATCGGCAGGCGGTGATGTCCTCGGAGAGCCCAAGTTCCGCTCGACGGGCCTGGCGCGCGGAAGCGATCTCTGCAAGAACCGACCGGGAGGACCCGTCCCGTCCGAGTTCGTAGGTCGCACCCGCAATCTCGATCCCTTCGAGGATCATCCGGTCTCCGTAGCCGATCCGCATCTCGGTTCGATGCGGGGCCGCGCCACCGATCGTTTCGAGGGGGACCGATCGGTCGTAAGTGACCGAGCGCGACCCACCCAGGATACCCACTCTGGTGATGAAGAGAAAGCGGTGATTCGTCAGAGAGATCTCTCCGGAAACGGGGCGGCCGGCACGATCTCCAGGAGACCGGGCTGGCCACGACCTGAGGATGCGCTCCCCCGGAGAGAGTCCCGCGAGGGGAGTCATGCCGGAGAGACGGGGACCGGGGTGCCGTGAAGCGCCGGGCCCCAACCGAGCCCGCGCAGTCGCTTGTCGACCTCTTCGAAGGCGTGAAGATGATGAGCGCAAAACTCGACTTCAAGAACGGCCGCTCCGTCACGGTGGTTCCCCCGCTCCATCCCCCGGACGGCGACCCGGTACTCGGCCGGTAGGGCGCACGTCACATCGATGTCGGAAACCTCGAAGCGGGAGAAGTAGCCGGCAGGGATTGAGTGGCGAAAGGCGGTCCGTACGTCACAGAGGCCCATGGTCCGCGCTTCGGTTTCCTACTACTATACCCTGGCGCTCGACTTCGGCGCTCCGAGTGATCACGGGGACTCGGCCGGCGCGAAGACGACGAACAGGAGGAGCTCCTCCTCGATCGCGTGGAAGCGGTGCTCTACCTTCGCCGGGACGAACAGCGCATCCCCCGCCTCCACCGCTCGGTCGCGGGTCCCCTGCAGGAAGCGGCCCCGCCCTCGGAGGACGAAATACACCTCGTCTTCCGAATGAGGACGCTGGCGGTCGGTCCCCCCCCGAGCGAGGAGGTAGACCCCGGTGCTCATCGAGGGGAAGCGGAAGAGCTCATGATACCCGCTCCGCGACGCGCGAGCGAGTTCGGCCAGACGGTCGATCGCGCTGGGTTCGGGAGGCATCGGCCCATCCAATCCTGTCGCCCCCATACACCTTGCCTCACGGGGAGAGCAGCGGCCGGACCGGCTGCCCAAGGGCCGCAAGCGCCTCGTCGGCAGCACGACGTCCGGTGGCTATCGCCCCCGAGACCGTCGCGGCATCGCCGGTAAGGCTCGTGGCCTCCCCGGCGAAGAAGACCCGATCGCCGAGCGGGCGGGCAAGCTCACGCCGGTCGTTCAGCGTCGCCCCCGGGGGAAGGAACGAGTATGTTCCCCGGGCCCAAGGGTCGAGCGCCCAGAAATGCACGTCCGCCGCTTCGACCGCGCCGAGGGTGACACCGGCAGGAACCACTCCGGTCCACTCCTCGAGGGTGGCCCGGACGACCTCCTCGCGGCCGAGGCGGGAGCGCCGCTGCGCCTCCCGCCCCACCGTGAACGCTGTGACGACCTCGGTCGGTGCGCGAAGACCTACGTGCGGTCGGTAGAAGGTGCTCGCTGTGCCGCCCCACAGGAGGGCGAAGTCCCCGAGCCGCTCGCGCATCGTTCCTCCCCGAAGTCGCAGGGAGACCGCATACCCCTCCCCGACCGCGACCCGTTCGATCGCTCGTCGTCGGACCTCGGAGAGCGGCGGGTCGAAGGCGATCGTGCCGGCCTTCAGGACGCCGAGCGGTACGGTGATCACGGCGGATCGGGCACGGTACTCCTCGTCCTGGCCGTTCGACTGGGCGCGAACGAGCACCCCCTCCTCCTCCGTTACGACCTCGGTCACGACACGGCCGAACCGGAAGATCTCCCCCAGGCTCGCCGCCGAGCGCTGCGCGAGGGCCGAGTATCCCTCGGCGATCTGGAAGTTGTAGAACCCGAACTCCTCGGACGCGGCCCGCCCCTCTTCCGCCGGGCCGCGAACCCCGACCGAATCCGGGTCCGCCGAGTGGACGTGGGCATGCAGGAGCTCGACGAGGAGTCGGGCCGGCCCGTCCACACCCCACTCGTCCTCGAGCGTCGAGAGCGGAAGGTCCGGACCCGCATACTGCAGCAGGGCGCGGGGTATCGTCCGAATCCCCGCGACCGTCGCTCGGCTACCTACCACCGGATGAAGCGGCAACGCGAACCAGGGGTATCGCCCGACCTTGCCACCCCTAGCGATCCGAGAGGATTGCAAGACCGGGAGCGGACGGACCTTGAGCCCGTAATGCCGCGCCCACCCGTGGGCTGGGGCGTGGCGGCCGTGGACCATGAGGGCCCCGAGCTCGTTCGGCCAACCGTTTCCGACCTCGGTGCCGCTGCGGGCCCGACCTCCGACCCGGGCGCTCGCCTCGAGGACGACCGTGCGACGGCCCATCGCACGGAGATGCTCGGCTGCAGAGAGTCCGGCGAAGCCGGCGCCCACGATGACGGCATCCAGATTCGATGGGGTCGTTGGTGAGGCGGCGGACACGGTTCCTCGGTCCGACCGTCCACGGCGTGCGGGCGGAAATGGTTCACCCGCCGTCCCGAAACGGGGCGGCGGGCGTCGGCGCTTTCGCGCCTATGCGGTCGCTGTCGGCTCGGGGGCCGGGTCGGCTTCGGGCCTCGCCTTCCTCGGGGTGCCGAACGACCGCAGGAATCGTCCCCAGCGGGCTCGGGTGCCGTCCTTCGGACGGGGTGTTCCCGAGACCGCTCGGGCTACCCAACGGCAGTCCTCGCGGGGGAATTCGCGCGCGGCGAACTCCCTAACGTTCGCACTCCGGGGAAGGGAGCGCGCGGCGAAGTCGGCTCGAACGATCTGATCCGCCAGCATCCTCTCCCTCCTCGGTCATGTGCCTCGCCTGTACGACCCGGTGCCGCTACATAACGGCTCAGGCGAAGAGGAACCCGTCGCCTACCCCGGGTAACCTGGGAACCTGCCCTTGACCCCGCTGTTCCGTGCGTCAGACACCTGTCCGACAATCGGAATCCGCGCTGTCGGGCCCGAGGTCATGATCCGCGCTATAAGGTTCGCAACGGGCCCTGATCGAACGACCTCTCGAGTTCCCTACGACGGAGCGGCTGACACAGAGTGGGAGAATCGAGGGAGCCGAATGAGGTGGCATGCCGCAACAAACCCCCAGATCAATATCGGGGCAACGATCAGCCGTTCGATCAGGCCCGGGTCGAAGGTCGAGTTGTACTCCTGGGTCGGAGCATAGTAGAGCAGTGATACGAGAGTGATCGCTCCGAGAACCCAGGAGAAGGTGCGGTAGCCCCACCAATGCGTCCCCTCACGCATCCCGGCGGCGAGGACGACCAGCGCGAGGCCCCCGGGAAGAAAGACCATCAGGGAGACGAAGTCGTGGACCGGCGGGTTGACGTTCTCAGGGAACAGACCGACGAGGATCGCCGCAATGCTGGCGACCAGGAGGAGGAAGAGCCCACCGACCCGGGTGCCCCCGCGCGGGAACCCACCCCACGCGAGCAGGGTCCCGAGGAACGCGAAGACCCCGAGCAGGATGATGGAGACGTTGAAGACCGAAGGGAGCGGCGAGGTCGCCGTGTTCCCGAGATCGCTGATGTAGTTCGTCAGGAGGGAGTAGCCGCCGTACTGGCTCTGAACCCAGGCCATCGCGACCACGAATTGGACGACCCCCGCCCCGATGAGGACCCCGCCCCATCGGACCGACCGGCCCACGAGAACTGGTGTTCCGCTCATCTTCTTCCTGCTCCGCCGTCGAGGGCGGGCGGCGGACGATGGGGGAAACTTCGGCTCAAACTATGAATAACCCGCGTTCGACCGGCGCGCCGGCGACCGATCCGGTCGTCGGTCGAGCCTCGAGGTACTGTCCCCCTCGGATCACGACGGCCGACACAGGGACGAAGGGGCCGCGGGTCGGACGCGACATCCTGCGAGAAGTGCAAGCCGAGGGAGGGAATCGAACCCCCAGGAAACAGATCTGCAGTCTGTCGCATTAACCATTCTGCCACCTCGGCGCGGCGAGGGGCAGGGGACCCCTCCTTA
>Ga0335078_10016830_pt1 | contig 10861 bp, 9 predicted proteins | sample Lox_Sample_32_FD_206711 | JGI IMG/M metagenome (GOLD analysis project Ga0335078, IMG submission 206711) | Soil microbial communities from Loxahatchee National Wildlife Refuge, Florida, United States - Lox_Sample_3.2 | ecosystem: Environmental > Terrestrial > Soil > Wetlands | place: USA: Florida... | reverse complement strand
GCCGAACCAAGTGGGATCGGGGTCTTTCGGATGCGCGCGCCCATCGAGCGGAGTCACGTGGAACCAGCTATTCTGCTCGTACAGCATGGCGATGTACTTATCGTTCTGGATGATCTGAATAGGATGCGGTCCGCCCACCGATCGCAGTAAACCGAACGGCAGGCAGCTTCCCGTGTAGTCGCCCTTTTCCGCATCGTAGCTTTCCCACTGTTGTTTGCCCCAGGCGGTAAACGGAAGATTTTTGACTCCCTTGCAGCAGGGCATATCCTCCGTCACATCGGCCATGCGGGGGCTCTGCCAGACGCCGCTGAAGTCCGGCTTTCCGCTGGCCAGGCGCGGCGCGGGACCCGTGGGCGCCTTCGGCGGCGTGTTTTGCCCAAAGGCGAGCGCAGCCAGGAACAGGAATGTCACCGCTGTTGTGACGAGTGAGCCGCCGATGCGAAGTTTCACCTAAACCTCCTGAAGAAGCGCGACGCCCCGATCGCACCGCTATCTCGCGTAGCCTACGCCCCGGCTCGCCCGAATGTCAAGCATGCTCCTCCGGGAACACCACAAACCGATAGCCCACTCCGCGTACCGTCAACAAATGCCTTGGCCGCTTGGGATCGAGCTCGATATAACGGCGCAGCCGCACGACGAAATTGTCGATCGCCCGCGTGTCGGTGTCTTCGTGCAGCTGCCACACTTCCTCCAGCATCAGTTTCCGGGAAACCGGTTGGCCTTCGTGACGGATGAGGCACCGCAGCAGGTTGGACTCCATCAAGGTCAGCGGGAAGACTTGCGGGCCCACGTGGATCTCCAGACGGTCGAAGTGCACCGTGGTTTCGCCAAAGGTAAATGAGTTCGCCGGCGCCACGGCTCCCGCTCCTCCCAGCGACCGGTGCAGCCACTCGCGCCGGCGGACCAGGCTGCGCACGCGCGCGATCAGAATGGCCAGCTCGAATGGCTTGGTGAGGTAATCATCCGCGCCGGCCGCGAAACCGCGCAGAACATCATCCGGGTGTCCGCGCGCGGTCAGGATGAGCGTGGGAACATACTGGCCGGCCCGCCGCATCTCCGAAACCACCGCGAACCCATCTATCCCCGGCAGCATCACGTCCAGCACCACCACGTCGAAGGGCTGTGATTGGCCGAGTAACAAATCGAGCGCAGCCTCGCCCGTATCGGCGATTTGGACCTCGTAGCCCTGGCATTCCAGGTTGAATCGCAGGCCGTCGGCCAAGTGCGTTTCATCTTCTACAATCAGCAGACGATTCATCTGAGGCGGGGAAGTTCGAGAACGAACGTGCTGCCATGTCCGGGGCCCTGGCTTTCCGCCCACACGCGGCCGCCATGGCGCCGGGCCACGGAGCGCACGATATACAATCCCAAGCCGGTTCCCTTCACCCGCGTCGCGAGTAAGCCCGGAGCTCGATAAAAACGGCGGAAAATGCGTTTCAGCTCCGAGCCGGGAATCCCCGCGCCCCGATCGATCACGCGCAAGGTCACATACCGGGGATCGGCCCGGCCGATTTCCACCGTCACCTGAACATGCTTGTCGGAATACTTCACGGCGTTATCGATCAAGTTGGAAACCGCGGCACGAATCTCATCCAAATCGCCGCGAATGGTCACGCGCGAGCCGTCATCGAATTGCAATGAGTCCGGTGTCAGGTGGTATAGCGTGCGCGCGCGGGCTACGGATTCCTCCACCACCGAGCCGAGTTCCACATCGGTCAAATCCGGTTTCCGCGTGCCCAGGCGTCCGGTGCGCAGGATCTGTTCAATCGTCGCCAGCAGCCGGTCGCTATCAGACAGCATGGTGCGGTAGAACTCCTGGCGTTTCGGATCTTCCAGCGCATGCGTTTGCAGCGTCTCCAGGTATAGGCGGATGGAAGCGACGGGCGTCTTGAGCTCGTGCGTGACCGCGTTGATGAACGCGTCATGCTGCTCATTGCGGCGGATCTCCCGCACCAGGAACAGCGTGTTGAGCATCACTCCGCTCAGGACGATGCCGAGCAGCAAAACGCCCAGAAAGAACAGAATGCCGGTGCGCCAATTCAGCACCACCCAGCCGATGTACAGGAGAAGAGTAACCGAGATGAGACCGGCGCCCAGGGCAATGAAAAGGGCGATTGACTTGCGCCGGCCGGCGAGAACCATACTCTCAGCTTATGCCAGGTGGGTAGCGCTGGCGATCTGGCCGCCGGTGCTTTTCAACGACAGGCAATGCACCGGCGGCAAAAACCGACCACCGGCATTGCCGCGTTATGCGGCTCGCCGCGCGACGTTCACGCCGTCCACCGTAACGCTCTTAACCGCGCGGGCGATACCGAAGGCCCTCAGAACGCGGATCTGAATCCACGACACATCCAGCTCGTACCAAGCCAGCCCGTGCCGCGCCGACGTGGGATGGGCGTGGTGGTTGTTGTGCCAGCCTTCTCCGAACGTGATCAGCGCTACCCACCAGTTGTTGCGGGAATCGTCGCTGGTCGAGAAACGGCGCGAGCCCCACAGGTGCGTGGCCGAGTTCACCAGCCATGTAGCGTGCAGTCCGAAGACTACGCGCAGGCAAACGCCCCACAGCACGAGCGGCAGGCCACCCAGCAGATAAAGCGCTCCCGTCAGCACCACCATGGGAAGCCAATGATAGTTGTTCAGCCAGACGTAAAAACGATGCTTGGCCAGATCGGGTGCGTACTTGGCCATCAGCCGGGTGTTGCTGTGCTTGGACTCGCCGATCAGGATCCACCCGCAATGCGCCCACCAGGCGCCGTCCCGCGGCGAATGGGGATCGCCGGCCTGGTCGGATTTCTGATGGTGAATGCGGTGTGTCGCGACCCAGAAAATCGGCCCGCCCTCCAGCGTCAGAGCGCCGCACACGGCGAAGAAATACTCCAGCCACCGCGGAACCTTGTAGGAGCGGTGCGTGTGCAGGCGGTGGTAGCCCATGCTGATTCCCAGCCCCGTGGCCATCCACAACAGAAACAGAGCGACGGCCAGATTCCGCCAGCTAAAGAAAAAGAAGGCGGCGAGCGCGCCGATGTGCAGGAACACCAAAGTCAACGTGGTGGTCAGGTTCAGCTTTTGGCTGTCATCAATGCCGATTACTTGTTGCGTCACGGGTCCTCGGGGTGGTGAAAGGCGGTACCCCCTCAAACTAACAGGTATCGTCCGCGCCTTTTGTAAGAGTTGTGTAATTTCGGCGGGTTGGTTACCTTCGGGTACCGGCCCCGGTGTCCATCCGGCTGATCGCTTCCTGTAGTGCGATTTTGCTAACCGGCTTGGCGAGATACCCGTCCATCCCGGCCATCAGGCATCGTTCTTTATCGCCGGTCATCGCGTGGGCCGTCATGGCCAGGATTGGTACGCGTGTCCCGGAGGAGCGTTCGCGTTCCCGGATCGCAGCGGTGGCCTCAAAACCGTCCATCAGGGGCATCTGGATGTCCATCAGCACCAATTGGAAGACCTCGCGATCGAGCGCCTCGAGCGCCTCACGGCCGTTGGCGACCGCCACCACGCGATGCCCTTCGTGTTCCAGCATGCGGAGCGCGACTTTCTGATTGACCGGATTATCCTCAGCCAACAGAATCCGCAGCGGTGCGGCGGTGTGGGGAGCCGGCAAGGGCTGGAACTGGGGCGAGCGTGCCTCCGGCCGCTGGAGAATCCGCAGGATCGACGCCTGCAGTTCCTTTTGGGCGACGGGCTTAGTGAGGTACGCGTCGACCTTCAGCTCGCGGCACCGCGCGATGTCATCGGCATGGCTCCCGGACGTCATCAGGATGACCCGGACGCTTTCCGCCCGGTGCTTGACCTTGGACGCCAGTTCGAAACCATCCATCTCGGGCATGTGCACGTCGCTCACGACCAGGGGTATGGCTGCCTCCGCGGACTCGAACAGTTTCAGCCCCGCGGCCGCCGTCGCGGCAACCATCGGCCGCATTCCCCAGCGCGTTAATGTATCGGAGAGGATGCGCCGGTTGGTGGCGTTGTCATCGATGATCAGTACCGCAACTCCCTTGAGTTCGGCGGGTTCGGCGGCACGGGCATGTTGGGTGCTGCCCGCCTCGACGCGCAAGGTAAAGCGGAAGATGCTTCCCTTTCCGGCGTCGCTCTCCATCGCAATCGTCCCTCCCATGAGTCTTACCAGGCGCTGGGAGATCGTCAGGCCGAGGCCGGTGCCGCCATAGCGGCGGGTCGTGGACGTGTCGGCTTGCGCGAACGGCTGGAAAATCACCTTCTGTTGTTCGGAAGTGATCCCAATGCCGGTGTCGCGCACCGCAAAGGACAACTGCACGCCATCCGCGATGTCGCCCGCACCCCGCTCCACGGTTACGACCACCTCGCCTTGTTCGGTGAACTTCACCGCGTTCCCGACCAGATTCAAGAGCACCTGGCGGAGCCGCGACGCGTCACCCACCACCCACTCGGGCACCGAGGGCTCGACATCCACCACCAGCTCCAGGCCTTTTTGATGAGCGCGCAATGCCAGCAGCCGGCAGGTTTCGTCGATGAAATCCCGTAACCGGAATTCCGTGGGGTCCAGTTCCAGCTTCCCCGCCTCGATCTTGGAGAAGTCCAGGATGTCGTTGATGACCGTCAGCAGCGAGTCGGCCGAGAGCTTGATGGTCGTCAGATACTCTCGTTGCTCGCCGGTGAGCTCGGTTTCGAGCGCCAGGTCCGTCATGCCCACTACGCCATTCAAGGGCGTGCGGATCTCATGGCTCATGTTGGCCAGAAACTCGCTCTTGGCGCGGCTGGCCGCTTCGGCTGCCGTCTTGGAGTGCGCCAGTTCCTGCTCGATGTGCTTCTGCGCGGTGACATCGAAATCGATACCTACCACGCGAATCGCGCGATCGTGATCGTCGAAGACGACCAGCGCCTTGCTGTGAAACCAGCGGAGTGTACCATCGGGCCAAATCACGCGGTACTGGCAGTCGAACGGCTCCCGGTCGGCGAAGTGCCGGTGCAGTTCGGCGAGCCTCTTCTCCCGATCGTCCGGATGGGCGTAACTGCTCCATTCCGTCAGGTTGAGGTGCGCGCGAGCTTTTTCGACGCCATACAGCCGCAGGAGTTGCTCCGAGCATTCCACCGTCTGGCTCGCCAGATCGACCTCCCAACTTCCCAGGGAAAGCGCGGACTGGGCCAGCTTCAGGCGGTCTTGCGTGGTGCGCAGCGCCTGTTCCATCTGCTTGGGAGCGGTAATATCGCGATGAATTCCCAATACCAGCCGCACATCCCCGTCGCTATCGCGTAAAACCGACCACGACACACCGATAACAAACCGCTTTCCTTCCCGATTGGTGCAGATGATTTCGCCGTTCCATCTACCGCGGTTCAGGATGTCCGAGTGAATTGCCTGGCGCTCTTCCTCGGTAACTTGCGTGCCGGCAAACATCCGGTAGAGCAAGCCCATGGCTTCCGGCGCACTCCACCCGAACATCCGCTCCGCGGACGTATTTAAGTAGGTGACCCGGAAATCCTTGTCAACGGTAACCACGGCGTCGTTGACCTGATCGAGCAGGCTGGTCTCGAAGTCGAGGGGCTGCTTGAGCGGAAAGCCGTCCGGAACGTTCCCGCCAAACACGTTCTGACCAGGCTCTCGTCTCGTGGCCACGCGGCCCACCCTCAGACCCGCTTCAGACAGTCGTCAGACGCAGGTTTGGGAATTAAGGTATCAGGTACCTACTCTAGTAACAAGGTTGTAGAAAATAGGGAACCGCTGACTAACTTAAGTTACTTAGCCCCTATTCAGCTCGGAATGCGGTTTTACCTCGCATTTAACCTCTCGAAGTACGATTGAAAGAAGGCCAGTTTCTCTTCACTGACGGCCTGCGCGCCTTCCGGCGGATTGCCGAATACCATGGCCGTTTTCTCCTTGCCATCGTAAACCGGCCATTTCGCCAGGCCCTTGGCGTTGGGGTCGCCATTGGCGGCGAAGTTCACCCAGTAGGAAGACATCCGGTCGGCCACGTCGCGGTCGGCATCGGTCCAGGTGCGGCTGCCATCCAGGTGGTTGAACACGTACAGGATCTCGGAGACGTGCGTGGCGCTTCCGTGCACCGTCGGCGCGAACGGCCCTCGGGCATTGGCCAACCGCGGCGGCTGCTCGGTGAAATAGTAAACGTACGACTTCGTCTTGCCCGGCTTGGAGGCCAGGCGCGCCCAGTTCCGCATGACGAAGGCCATTTCATCGCGCCCGGAATAGAACGCCGATTCGCGCGCCTGCTCGTCGGATGTGGCCGGATATAACTTCAGATAAGCATCCGCTAAATCGCCGAAGCGTTTGCGCGCTTGCTCGATGAACTCTTCCGCGCTCGGTGGATTGCCGCCGAACGACTCGTCCCGGTTCGAGCCGGTGAGCACAGGCACTTCGATCTGCTTGCCCTCCGCAAAAACCTTGCCGGGATCTTCGGGAATCAGCCAGCCATCCACCACCGGACCCACCCCGCGACCAGCCTTGAGAACCACATCGGCGGGCTTGGCTCGCAGCTCGGCCAGCGAATTGGCGCCTAAGCCTTCGGCAAATTTCACGCCGGCCTGCTCGGCTTCCGAAAGCGTATTCAAACGTGCGATTGTGGCCGTGGACCACGCGCTGCTTTCGCCGATGGCGCGTTCAAACAGTCCTTTAGCTTGCGGCACGGTCATCAGATTGGCCACCAGCCCCGCTCCGGCCGATTCGCCGAAAACGGTGACGCGCTTCGGATCGCCGCCAAACGCCGCGATATTCTTCTGCACCCACTGCAAGGCAGCGATGGAATCCATCACCCCGAAATTCGCTGCCCCGCGGCGATCGGACTCCTTCGTGAGTTCCGGATACGAGAAGAAGCCGAACACCCCCAGCCGGTAGTTGAGCGTCACCACCACCGCGCCCTTTTTCGCCAGCGCCTCGCCGTCGTACATGGGCTGCGAGCCGGAGCCGCCGTTGTAGCCGCCGCCATAAATCCACACCATCACGGGCCGTTTCTCGCCCGCCGACTTCGCGCCGGTCCAGACGTTGAGGTAGAGGCAATCCTCGCTCATTTTCTGCTGGCCGCCCTGCATGCACACCGGCCCGAACTCATCGGCTTTGCGCACGCCATCCCAATGCGCCACGGGCTTGGGAGCGCGCCAGCGCAGATCGCCCACCGGCGGCGCGGCGAACGGAATCCCCTTGAACACCCGCACGTCCGGACTCGCGGTAGTGGTTCCGGAGATCTGCCCGGCATCCAAACGCGCATCCTCGATGGCCGCATGAGCCGTTCCCAGTGCGAACACAGCGGTAGCGATCAGCGTTGCTCGATACATGAACCCTCCTCAGCGTCAAAAGAAGTATACATGAAGCCGAATGCGGGACTGGCTGGCTAGGAGACGCCCGGTAGCGCCGGCGGTCGGTTTTTGCCGCCGGTGCACCCCGCGACACCTGGCGACACCGCCTGGCGACACCCGGCGACGCCGCCTTGCCGCTTCCCCGCACGCCTTGATAAGATGCCTCGCATGAAAATGCTGCTCATTCTTGTTGCCCTGCCGCTGATGGCGGCCGATCCCGCCGGTTTTGCCTCTTGGACCAGCGCGGACATCCAAGCTCGCGCCAAAGCCACCAAACTCGATGAACACAAAGCCGGCGCCGACCGCGTGGCCAACTGGGGGAACCACGGCCTGCTGATCGTCCGCCGCGAGGGCGACGGCGAAGCCGAAGTCCACGAACACCAGGTTGACGTGGTCACCGTGGTTTCGGGCGAAGGCACTCTGGTGGTGGGCGGAACCGCCGTGGATAGTCACCAGACAGCACCCGGGGAGCTGCGCGGCAAGTCGATTACCGGCGGCACCAATCACAAGATGGCCGCGGGCGATGTCTTTCACATTCCGGCCGGTGTGCCGCACCAGATGCTGGTGCCCAAGTCTCTGGTGATCCAGGTGGTGAAGGTCGATACCAAATAGCGGCCTGAACTCGAGGCTCGATCCGGTAGCGGCCTATGATCGGATCGCGCCGGTCTTCCCCAGCCTGGCGGCCCGCCGGAAGGCCTATCTCGATCGCGTAGATCAGCTCGTGATCTCCGCGATCCCGCCAGGTAGTCAGTCGCTCCTCGACATCGGGGCGGGTGACGGCTCCCGCGCCGAGCGCATCGCGGGCGCTGCCGGCATCCGCGAACTCACCTTGCTCGAACCCAGCGCCGAAATGCGGCGACACTGGGCCGCGGGTGTTACCAGTTGGCCGATCCGCGCGGAGAAGCTGAACGAGGCCCGCGGCGAATTCGATGTGATCACTTGCCTGTGGAACGTCCTCGGACACATTTTCCCGGCGTCGAACCGCATCGAGGTTTTGCGCCAGAGCGCCCGACTGTTGTCTCCGCAAGGCAAAGTTTTCGTGGACGTCAATCACCGGTACAACGCGGCGCACTACGGCGTGGTGCGGACACTGGCCCGCGTGCTGTACGATCGCGTATTCCCGAGCGAGAGCAACGGCGACGTGAAGGTGGCTTGGGATGTGGCCGGCGCCCGTTGCACGACCAGCGGCCACGTCTTCACCGGCCGCGAGTTTCGCCGCATGGCCGAAGCCGCCGGATTAGCGATTGAAAAGCGCTACCTCATCGATTACGCGAGCGGCGAGCAGCGGCGGTGGAGTTTTCAGGGCAATCTGCTCTACGTCCTGGTAGCCTTGAGATGATGTCTGCCGATCCCCATCGCAGCCGCTGCGTCCTCATCACCGGCGCTGCGGGTTCGATCGGATCGGCGTTGGCCAGATCGCTGGCGGCGGCGGGCGCGCGACTACTGCTCCTCGATTTTTCCGAAATCGGCCTGTTCGAGCTTCAGCAGCAACTGACCGGGGATTTCGAAATCGTCCTGGGAAGCGTGGATGACCCTGTGGTTCTCGATTCCTTGTTCCAGCGCCATCCCGTGGACATTGTCTATCATGCGGCCGCGTGGAAACAGGTGCCGCTGCTAGAGACCAATCCCTTCGCCGCTTTGCGCAACAATGCCTTCGCGACGCACGTGCTGGCGCAGGCGGCCCTCCGCGCGAGCGTTTCGAAGCTCGTGCTGGTCTCCACCGACAAGGCCGTGAACCCGCGCAGTATCCTGGGCGCGTCGAAACGGATCGCCGAGTTGTTAGTGACCGCGCTCTCCAGCGCTGCGTGCCGTATGAACGCGATTCGCTTGTGCAATGTGATCGGTTCGAGCGGCAGTGTGGTCCCCATCTTCCAGCGCCAGATCGCGCAACATCAGGCCCTCACGGTAACCGGCCCCGAGGCCCGCCGATGGTTTCTCCCAATGCAGAATGCGGTCGATTCGATCCGGGTATGCGGCGCTTCGGCGCAAAGCGGAAAAATCTTCCTGCCTCCGGTGGGAGAGCCGGTGCGCATAGCGGATTTGGCGCGCGATCTCATTCAAGCGGTGGGAAATGGCTGGCGCGGGGGAATTCAATATATTGGCCTGCGGCCGGGCGACAAACTCGCCGAAGAACTTCGCTACACAAGTGAGTGCCAAGTTGGAATGGAAGGCTCCCTCACCGTCCTGGAGACGCCCGGGCCGAACCCCGCGGACCTGAGCGCATTCCTCGACGACCTCCGTTTTCAGATCGAGCGGCTCGATCTGCGCGGCACGCTGCGGGTGATTCAATCCGTGATCCCCGAGTACGAGCCCAGCCAGCAACTGGTCGAACTGGCCGCGCGCATGGCCGCATCCGTATGAAGCGCAAGATCGCCGCCGTCACCACCTCCCGCGCCGATTACAGTCATCTGTACTGGCCGTTGCGCGATCTGTGCGCGTGTCCGGATATCGATCTGAAGATCATCGCGATGGGACCTCAGCTCTCACCGGAATTCGGCTACACCGTGCACGAGATCGAGCAGGACGGATTGCCCATCGACGCCCGCATCGAGTGCCTGCTGAGCTCGGACACGGATGTCGGCATGGCCAAAACAATCGGCGTAGCCGCTTTGTCGTTTGCTGACTGCCTGGGCGCAATGCGCCCCGATCTGCTGCTGTTGGCCGCGGATCGCTACGAGCTGCTGGCGCCCGCCTCGGTGGCGCTCGCACTGCGCATCCCCATCGCGCATATCGAGGGCGGCGAGATCAGCGAAGGCGCCATCGACGACGCCGTGCGCAACGCGCTCACCAAGCTCTCGCACGTGCACTTCACCTCGACGGCGGCGGCGCGGGAACGCGTGATCGCGTTGGGTGAGGAGGAGTGGCGCGTGCATCACGCCGGAGCGCCGTCGCTCGACCACTTGAGGCGCAGCCGTCTGCTCGAAAAGCGCGAAGTGGAACAGCGCCTCAAGATCGAATTCCGCGAGTCCACTACGCTCATCGCGTACCACCCTATCACCATCGCGCGCGATACCACGCGCGAAGCCGATGCCGTTTTCGAGGCGCTCCAATCCCTTCCGGGCCAGCTCCTTTTTTGTTACCCGAACAGCGATGCCGGCAGCCATTCGCTGATCGAACGGACAAAGGCGTTCTTGCGCGGGCGCGGAAACGGGAAAGTTTTCGTCAACCTGGGACCGGTGGAGTATTGGAGCCTGCTGCGGCAAGCGAGCCTGCTGTTAGGGAATTCGAGCAGCGGCATCATGGAAGCGGCTTCCTTCGCAGTGCCTGTAGTGAACGTCGGAATCCGCCAGCGCGGCCGCGAACGCGGCGCGAACGTCATCGATGCCGATGCGTCTCCGCAGACCATTCTGGACGCCGTCGAACGCGCGACTAGCCCGGAATTCGGCGCCTCGCTGCGCGGTATGACGAACCCCTACGGTGACGGCAACGCGTCGCAACGAATCATCGCTGTGTTGCGCAGTGTCCCATTGGGCGAAGACCTTCTCATAAAACGCGCCGCCCGGAAAGGAGTGCCCCATGGCCTGTCGGGCCACCAGTAGCGTTCGTGGGGAAGGGCCACAGCCACGGACTTTCC
>Ga0335078_10016829_pt1 | contig 10861 bp, 8 predicted proteins | sample Lox_Sample_32_FD_206711 | JGI IMG/M metagenome (GOLD analysis project Ga0335078, IMG submission 206711) | Soil microbial communities from Loxahatchee National Wildlife Refuge, Florida, United States - Lox_Sample_3.2 | ecosystem: Environmental > Terrestrial > Soil > Wetlands | place: USA: Florida... | reverse complement strand
AACGCTCACCACTCGCCTGCGCCTGGTGCGCCTTCGAGCACGCCCTCGACGCCCGCATCGCCGACGCCCACCTCACCACCTGAAAGATGACTCAACCGTGAACGTTCCGGCCGCCAAGCCAACCTAGTCGAGGATCAGTCCGACCGTCAGATCGATGGCGCAGACGTGCGCGAGCCTGGCGAGGAGCGGGTCGCTCGTGACGGCGTGGGACCTGCTTTCTGATGTGTGCGGTGCCGGGCGACGGGGCGATCGTTGGGCACAATGGAGGTGAATGTCGACGACGCCTGTCTTTGCCCACGTGATCCGCTATGCGGCGTTTACGGATGATCCGGGCGGGGGCAACCCCGCTTGCATCGTGCTCGACGCGAGTTCATTTGATGAGGAGCGAATGCTCCGGGTCGCCCGAGAGGTGGGTTACTCAGAAACGGCGTTCCTTCGGCCGCACCTCGACGCAGCTCGTGAGTACGACGTTCGTTATTTCAGCCCTGAGGCGGAGGTGCCGTTCTGCGGCCACGCGACCATTGCCGCCGGCGTCGCGTTAACTGAGCGCGATGGTCCGGGCGAATTCGTCTTCCACGTCAGCGCCGGGCCGGTGCCGGTTTCAACGCGCCGCGACGCGTGGGGTGTCGCAACCGCTTCTCTAACGAGCGTCCAGCCGTACGCCGAGAAGGCCGAGGACGACGCTGTCGACGAGGCGGTGAGAGCGCTTCGGTGGCGACGCGATGAGCTGGACCCTGAGCTGCCGCCGCGGATCGCATTCGCGGGCGCGCGTCACTTGATACTGGCCGCAGCGACACGGCGCCGGTTGGCGGGACTCGACTACGAGTTCGAGCGCCTCAAGGCCCTGATGCTTGAGCTTGAGCTGACGACCGTGGACCTCGTTTGGCGCGACCGCGATGATCTCTACCACGTCCGGAATCCGTTCCCGGTGGGAGGCGTGTACGAGGATCCGGCGACCGGTGCCGCTGCGGCGGCATTCGGCGGCTATCTGCGCGCGCTTGGCCTTGTCGCGACGCCGGCGCGCGTGTCGGTTCTGCAGGGCCAGGATATGGGCCGTCCGAGCGTGATCGTCGTTGACATCGGTCCTGGGGGTGGCGGGATCACGGTGACGGGCGGCGCCGTACCGATCGCGTAAACCCTCCCGGGGAGCTTGATTTTCGATCGATCAACTGGGAAGGCGGCGGGGCACGACCGCCGGCTGTCGAGTCCACGCGAACTCGCTAGCGCGGCGGCCAGCACGGTCGAGGGTTGCCTGGCGTAGCGTCGGGCCAGCATCGGGATTTGGAGGTTGCCGGCTGGTTATGGCTTGGAGACGAGCTGCTCGAGCTTGTCAAAACTGTCCGTCCAACCATCCCGGTGAAGGTCGCGGCGCGCCGCCGTCTTGAAGGGGCCCTGCTTGAAAACGACCTCCGTGGACTCGCCAAGATCCTGCAACGACAGTTCGACCAGCGTGTCGACGTCATCGGGGTCCGGCTCCTCATACACGAACGTAAAGGCGAGGCGGAGGGGGGGATCGACATCGCGGAACTCCCCGGTGAGATGGAACGGCTCGCCGTCCGGCGGCTGCATCTCGATGCGATAGCTGGCTCCTACGACGGGATCAAATTCGAGGGTCGGGACGGTGAAGCCTTCCGGCCCCCACCACTGCGCCAGCTTGCCGGGATCGCTGAAGGCCGCAAACACAACCGACGGAGCCGCGGGCAGCGTGTGCTTCATCTCCAGGGTCAGCTTGCTCGGCTCCGGCTCCAGCGAACGCCTCAACGACTCGATGGTTCGCGTCCGCTCGCTTCTTGCCATCAGCGCCGCAACCGGTTTCATCAACCGCATCAAGCCGAAGAGCTCACCCTCCGCGACGTGATGAACGATCGTCATGTCGCGGTCTGCTTCGAGGAAGTACTCGGGTCGCGCCTCCATCAGGTCCGAGCCGAACCACCGCAGGGTCTCGCGGAACCCGATCCGCGACGGCGGCTGGTAGTCGGTGATTTGACCGCGGAAGGTGCCCATCCTCGTGGCGTCCAAGTACGCGGTTCCTGGGCCCAGAGGTCCGTCAGAGGTTTGACCGGACCGACGGAACAGGCCCGTACGGTGCATCCATTTTCCGTAACCATCGAGGTCCGCCAATCGCGCGAACACGTCGCCGATGGGTCGGTCGATCATCGTGCGCGCCTCGTATCGAACCGTGGTAGCTCCCGTCTTCTTCATGCGATCACCTCGCTGCATTCGTATGGTCCCCGAGATGACAATCGTTCGGGGTTGAGGTCCAGCTCAAGCTCGATCTCGGGTCCGTGGCTCGCGTGGGCGCGGAATCCGAGGCGTCGCAGTAGCGCGCGGGCGGGCCGGTTCTCCCACAGCGTCGTGGCGGTCAGGAGCGTGATGCGGTTCGCACGGGCGCGGCCCAAGACGCGGGCGACAAGCTCGGTTCCGACACCCATGCCCTGTATCTCGTCGGCAACCTCAACCGCGACGTCCGCCACACCGAGTCGATCGGCCACACGGACGTACCTGGCAATACCGACGATCGAGTCGTCGCGCTGATCGACGGCGGCGATCGCCTCGTGCGCGACATGATCGATATCTGTGAGAAACGCAAGCTCGCGCGTCGTCAGTGCAGGTTTGGGTGAGAGGAATCGCCTGCGGCGCGACTCGGGAGTGAGACGGGCGAACAGCCGCGCGAGACCATCGCGATCGTCGGAGCTGAGAGGTCTAAACCGAAGGCGCGTCCCGTCGGCCAGAACCGACATGTCGGTCACCGCTGCGCGGGAAGCTCGCAGGATCATCCGGGGCGTCGGCGCGAAAAGTTCCTCGGGTGACGGTTTCGTCGGAATGCTCATGACGTCCGTCTGACGGCCGGGATTGGAGTGCGATGTCCGCACCTCTGCGGCGCCCGCGTGCCGCTTACGCGCAGCCGAGTCTCTCCTTGCCCGGCCGGCCGTGTCACTCGCATGAGACCGAGCGCATCCTCGCCGTGCTGGGCTGGGGGCCGTGAGCCGAAGCCGCCGGGTTCGGTGTGACGTTGGCTGGCCAGTTGGGCGAGCAGTGTTCTGATGTGGGGGGTGGTTCCGAGCGCGAATAGTGCCGCGAGCGTGAGGCCGAGCGCGGGATAGCTGCCGGCGGCCAGAGCGGTGCCGCCGGCGGCTCCACCGAGGAGGTAGCCGAGCTGGGCCGTGGATGCTCTTGCGCCCATCACGGCGAGCCTGCGCTCGGGGCCGACATAGAGCGCGAAGGCGCTGCCCGCGACCGTGCGGGTGGTGGCGACGAGCACCAGCAGGGTGAAGATGCCTGTGCTGAGGAGGAGTCCGGGTCGGACGATGCCGAAGACGGCGGTGATCGCGGCCGCGCTGAGCCCGAGCACGATCAGCAGCTCTCGCGCGGAGCCCGACAGCCAGCGTCGGACCAGGAAGTTGCCCGGGAAGGCGGCAATCGCTGCCGCGCCCAGCAGCAGGCCGACGGTTCCTGGGGCGGCGTGGTAGGACTCGATCAGTAGCGCGCCGGCGTAGACGAGCACCCCGCCCCAGCCGGCGTAGCTGAGCAACTCGCCGAGCGCCCAGCCAACGAGCTTCGCGTCCCAGCGGAGGGAGCCCCCGCGCTGAGCGGGCGTGACCGCGCACTGATCGGCAGGCCGGGAGTGGACGGCCGCCAAGCCAGCCAGACCGGCTGCGAGCGGTACTCCCAGCCACGTATAGCGCCAGCCGAGATCCGCCGTCAGGCCGATCAGCGGCATCGCGGCAACCCAGGATGCCGGCTGTCCGAGCGACGCCCGCGCGAGTGCCTTGGCCTGGCGGCCCGCGGGCACCCAGGTGGCCGCGGCGGCGAGCCCGCCCGCGATCAGCAGGCCGACGGCGGCGCCGACCATCACCTGCGCCGTAGCGAGCGCGATCAGGGTCGGGGCGGCTGCGCTGGCTGCGGAGCCGAGTGCGAGAAGCCCGTTGCCCGCCAACAGCAACCGGCGGAGGCCGACTCGCGCGCCGACGAGCACGACCGCGAGCGCCGCGATCCCGCCGGAGAGCCCCGCCAGCGTTCGCAGCTGGCCGGCGGCGGCAGTCGAGATCCCGAACTCGCGTGCCACGCCTGGCAGGATCGGGCCCAGCGTCAGCACGCCCGCCTGCGCCGCGAACAGGCAGAGGAAGGCAACGTTAGGCGCCGACACCCGCCTGCGTGTGCGAGCGGGTCCGGCATCTCGGCGGGCCGCCGCGACCCGGCGGAGCTCCGCCTGTCGCGCACCGGCGAGGGCATGGCTGAGTAAGGCGATCATCGGTAGCTCGCTCATTGCTCGAGCACCGGGTCTGCGAGGGGGAGATCCGGAGCTCCGCCGAGGTTGCGCCGCGATCCTCCTGGCAGGCGGGCGAGGCGCCGTGGGGTCCACCAGGCGTGCGGGCCGAGCAGGCGTAGGGCGGCGGGCAGGAGCAGTAGGCGGATGAGCAGCGTGTCGAGCAGCACTGCCACGCCGAGGATCACGCCCATCTCTTTGGGGGCGAGCGGTCCGGAGAGCGCGAAGGTGAAGAACACCACGACCATCACGCCGCCGGCCGCGTTGATCACCCTGCCCGAGCGGGCGAGCCCCTCCACAACTCCGGCCCGCAGGTCGCCGTGGAGTTCGAGCTCGGCCCGGGTGGAGCTCAGCAGGAACACTGTGTAGTCCATCGCCAGCGCGAAGATCAGGGCGAAGAAGAAGATCGGCGCCCACGCGTCGACGAAACCTTGTGAGGAGAACCCAAGTAGGCCTTGTAGGTGGCCGTCCTGGAAGATCAGCTTCGCCACGCCGAACGCAGCGGCGGTGGCGAGCAGGTTCATCAGCACTGCGACGGCGGCGGCGATCGGTGCGCGCACGACGAGCACCAGCAGCGCGAAGCCCACCAGGACCACCAGGCCGTAGACCAACGGCAGCCAGTGTGCGAGCGTGCGTTGGAGATCGTGGCCTTCGGCGGTGGTACCACCGACCAGTGCGTCGTGCGGCAGCCGCGCTCGCAGGCCGTCGACGATGTCGCTGCGCCCGGACGCGGGCAGGACGCGCGTCAGCGTGTAACCGCCGTGATGCTGTGGCGCTTGGAACGTCCCGATGCCTGGTGCGGTGTGGAGCGCGGCGAGCACGTGCGCTGATTCGCTCGCGGGTGCGATGACTTGGAGCTCCCGGGGCGCTCCGGGTCCGAATGCCTCTGCAAGCCGCTCGTAACCGACGCGTGCGCTCGCGTTGGCGGGGAGCACCCCGATCGTGGGCATCGCGGTGCGCAGCCCGAGCCCCGTTAGGGCAAGCGGGAACAGCACGGCAAGCGCCAGCGCTCCCAGGAGCACCGGGCGGCGCCAGATCAGCCGTCCCCAGCGCGCGAACGCCTCGCTGCGGTGCTGCACTGCGCCTGCCCAGGGCAGCGCGAAGCGGTCTATGCGGGGGCCGAGGTGGGTGAGCAGCGCCGGCAGCAGGGTCAGCGATGCTGCGAGCACGAACCCGACTGCGAGCAGGATCCCCAGCGCGCTGGTGCGAAACGGCTGGCTGGGGACGAGCATCACCGCGGCCAGCGACGCCACCACGGCCATCCCGCTGATGAGCACTGCCTTGCCCGCGCTGTCCATCGTCTCGGCGACCGCATCGTCGACTCGCAGGCCGGACCGCAGCGCAGCCCGGAAGCGGACCACAACGAACAGGGCGTAGTCGATCCCGACCGCGAGCGCGAACATCAGCGCGAAATTCATCGCCCAAATCGAGATATCGGTGAGCTGAGCGCCGAGCCAGAGCGTGCCGGCGGTAGCGATCAGCCCGAGCACAGCAAGCAGCAGCGGGATCCCGGCTGATGCCAGTGACCCGAAGGCAACCGCGAGCACAACCAGCGTGACCGGCCAGGACATCACCTCGGAGCGCAGCATCGCGGCCCTGTTCTGCTCGTTGAAGTCCGACCACAGCCCCGCAGAGCCGGTGAGCGACACCTCGACCCCGGGCGCCGCCGTCGCCTCGAGGCGGCCGCGGATGCGGCCTGCTGCCCGCACCATCTCGGCCGGCCCGGCTGCCGCGCCAGCTCGGACCACGGCCACATGCCCGCCCGGCGCGATCGACCCAGCAGCCGGCGGCGCCGTCACCGCTCCCACGGCCGGGTCGCGCCGCAGCAGCCCCACGACCCGGCCAATCGTCGCGCGGAACCGCTGGCCGTCGATGGTTTGCGTGCGCGAGCTTACGACCACGACGAGCGCGTAGCTGCCCTGCCCCTGAAAATTCCGGTCGATCAGCTGGCGGGCCTGAACGGATTGCGAACCGTCAGCCTGCCAGCCACCTCCGGAAAGCGCGTGCTCGGCACGCGGCGCCAGCACACCGAGGCAGATCAGCAGCCCCGCCCAGCCGACCACCACGATGCGGCGGTGGGCACCCGCCCAGCGCCCGAGGCGACCCAGCGGGCCATCGGACCTGCTGCGGCCAGACGCAGGGAGCGTCGACGGTTCCTGCCCTGAGTGCGTTGCTTCAGGGGCTCTCATGTCAGCTCCTCCTGGACACCGACGACGAGCGCTCGGCGATCGTCCACGCTTGGCGCTGCCGGGCACGCTTCTCGAGCATCAACCGGCGGTAGAGGTACGGGGACATGGCTTGCTCCTTCCCTTGTCAGGTAACGGGTGGGTGTGACCGAGCGGACCTCATCCGCCAAGCGCCGCGCACGATCGCGTCACTCGGATTTGGCGATCCGGGCGGCGCCTCGGCGTCGCCCGCATTCGTCCGAAGGTGACTGGCGGCCGGGTGGAGGAGCCGACCCTCACCTCTGGCCGACCAGGTCTCCCAGCTGGGATAATAAGCACGATCGGTCGTTCTCATTGACGTAGAGTACGACCGATCGTGCTAAGATGTCAAGTGTGACACTCGACACAACACCAGGCAAGGCACGGGGCGAGCGTCGGAGACGCGTCGACGGGGAGCGGAGCCGGCGCACCATCCTCGACGCGGCTGCCCGCCTCGCAACGGTCGAGGGCATAGAGGGCCTTTCGATTGGAGGTCTGGCAAAGGCCATCGGGATGAGCAAGAGCGGTCTCTACGCCCACTTCGGCTCCAAAGAGGAGCTGCAGCTCGCGACGATCAAGGCCGCCCAGGAGGTGTTCGACGCTGACGTCATCAGCCCAGCCCTTCAGGCTGACGCAGGACTTGCCCGCGCCCAGGCGCTATGCGAACTCTTCCTTGCGTACATCGAAAGCGGTGTCTTCCCCGGCGGCTGCTTCTTCGCCTCGGTAGCGGCCGAGCTCGACACCCGACCCGGCCCGGCACGCGACCGAATCGCCGCCATCCAGTCCAGCTGGACCCTCCTCATCGCGTCAAACCTGCGCGAGGCCCAGGACCAGCACGAGCTCGATCCGCACGCGAACGTCGAGCAACTCACGTTCGAGATCAACGCATTCATCGCCCACGCCAACACCGTGTTCATGCTCCACGGCGATCGCACAGCCTTCGACCTGGCGCGCCACGCAGTTCACGACCGCCTCCGCCGCGGCGCGCCCGCCTAAGAACGCACAGAGGTCCACGCGCCGGGAGCGCAGCCGCGGTGCCCAGATACACAGATGCGTGCTTTATCGACCCGCTTGCGCAGATTCACCGAAAGGCGTGTCTTTCTAGCGCCGCGAAAGCTCGCGCCCTTGGCGATTACGATCGTCGCGGGGCAGCGGGGGCAGCGGGGGGCAGCGCATGGCGGGTAACACCCCGGCGGACCCGATCGGCATCCCACGCCGCGCGATCCGCGATCGGCGCGACCAAAGCAGGCTTCGGCAGCGCCGACGTGCCGAGTTAGTGAGTTCGTCCTTGCAACCGCAACGGATTGTAGGACAATCCTGAATTGTCCTACAACCAGGTCGCCATGTCACGGTTCTGGATCCTCCTCGCTACGTTCGGCGCCTACCTTCCATCCGCGGCGCTTCCCGTCCTCGCCCACCGATCCGATGTGCCCGGCGGGCCGCTGGATCCGTCGGTGCTCGTCGTGCCGTTCTGTGTGGCGTTCGCGGCGGCATTTCCGCTGTGGGGTTGGGTCGCTGACCGGCTCGCTCCGACGCGAGTGATCGCTGTGGCGCTGGGGCTGACCGCTCTCGCCGGTGCTGCCGTGGCGCTCGCACCGAACGAGGCGACGTTGGTCCTCGCCCGCGCGGTACAGGGCGCCGCTGCGGCCGGGGTACCTCCGGCCGCCCAGGCGGCGATCGCTGGCGCCAGCGCCGAGGGTGAGGCCGGCCGAGCGATGAGCCCGATGATGCTCGCGGTTGCGCTCGCTGTCCTGGGCGGACCAGCCGTGGCCACTTTCGTGGCAGACGCGGCCGGATGGACGGCCTCGGCGCTCGCGATCGGATCCGCGTTACCGCTCGCGCTGGCGGGCGCGGGCGCGCGTATCGGCGGAGGCGGTGAGCACGGCGCCCGCACACGCGTTTCCATCGCCCGTCGTTACAACGACGCGCGAGGCGTCCGCGCGGGCTGGATCGTGAGTGCCTGTGTGCTCGCGGGGCACTGGACGGTGCTCACGCGCATCGCCGAGGCACTCGGATCCGGCGGCCTGGGCGCTGGCGATCGCTGGATCGCGACGGCGCCGCTGATCGGCGCGCTCGGGCTGCCGCTCGTCGTCCTGGCGGCGCGCGCCTGCGACCGCGTCGGCCCGCGCGCGCCGATGGTGGCGACGCTCGCCGTCGGTGCGCTCGGCTTCGCGCTGGCGGCCAGTGCCGCAACCGTGGGCGTGTTCCTCGCCGCGGCGGGCGTCGGGCTCGCCATCTACTGGGCGTACCTGCCGGTCGTCGCGGCGCAGGTGCAGCGCAGCGCAGGGGCTGGCGCACGCGGGCGTGCGGCGGGCGGGCTGTACGCGTCGATGTGGTGCGCGGCGGCACTGGCGGGCGCGCTGGCGTCGCTTACCCCCTCCTGGCGGGTGGTGCTCGCGGGCGCCGCGCTCAGCTGGGCCACGGGCGCGATCATCGCCCTGAGGCGCTTCATCAGGGCCCCCGCGATCGCGCACGCCGAACTCGCCGCCACGCGCGCGGCATGATCCGCCGATGGTTTCGTCTGCCACCGCCGTTGCCGCGCTGACGACGGCCCTTCGCGATCGCATCCTCAACGGCGAGTTCGCTCCCGGCACGCGATTGGTCGAGCGGGCGCTCGTCGAGTCCTACGACGTCGCCCGCGTCACGGTGCGCAGCGCGCTGCAGCGGCTAGCGGCCGAGGGCCTCGTGACGATCGCGTCTCACCGCGGCGCGCGTGTGGCGGCGCTCGACACCAAAGAGCTGCACAACCTGTTCGCGCTGCGCACCGCGCTCGAGGTCGAGGCGGCACGGATCGCGCTCGCAGAGCGACCGCAGGAGCTCGACGCCGAGCTGGGCGACGCCGTCGCCGCGCTGACCCGCGTGTGCCGCGCCAAGCGAGTCCTCTGGCGACGCGTCGTCGGCGCTCACGAGGAGGTCCATCGGGCACTGGTGGACGCGGCGGATAGCTCACGCATCTCTGCCGTGCATCGCTCGCTGGCGGGCGAGCTGCGTCTTTTCGTCGTCGCGCTGCGCCCCGTGTGGTCGCCCGACGAGATGGTCACCCACCACGTGAAGCTGCACCGCGAGCTGCAGATCGACGGCCCCGAGGCGGTGCGTCGCCACCTCAACGAGGGAGAGCACTCAGTCGCAGGCGCCGGGCGTGGCGGCGACTCGAGCGGTAGCGGAGGCGGCTGAGCGAGTACTTCAACGGAGCGGGAGACGTGACGCTCGTTCCGCGTGGAATCCCCGAACCACTGCAGAAGCGCGGGGACGAACATCTCACTGCCGGTGCGGACGACCCGCGATTGCGCCAACCGTGACCACGGGCCTTTGCGTCGACCGGACCCTTCGAAAGACGACCTCGGTGAACATCTCCCTTCATTCCGGCCGCCGTACTCGGGGCGGGTCAAATCGGTGATCTGCATAGCGTGGGTTCCGTGCCTCACCGGCCGGCTCGAGCCGCGCGGCGGACTCCGGATCGGCGAGCGCCCCCAGCCCGCGCACAGGAGGGACCGCCCTCGTCGGTTGTCGGATGCCGTGACGTAGGCGAAGCAGGTCTCCGCAAACCTTCGGGACACTGCTCGGTGAGAGGCCGCGTGGCCGTCTCGCGATGCACTCTCTTGGGCTTACTCCGCGGCTGCTATTCGGCGGGCGGACGTCTTAGGTAGGGGTGCTGCGGCGGAGGCGCTCGTGAATTGCGCGCCGCGCCAGATCGAAGGCCGTGCGATCGCCGTGGCGCATGTGCTTCAGGCGGTGTGTCGGTTCAGCTGCCCGCGCTTTTTTCCAGCGTGTGGCGCGAGTGTGGCGAGGCGGTTCTCGACGGCGCGGCGCACGCGGTCGAGGGCGGACGGATTGGCGGTGGCGACGAACTGGATGTTGCCGAGGGCCATGTAGGCATGGAGCTCGAAGGCGATCTGCCGCGGGTCGGCGGCGGGATCAAGCTCTCCGGACGCCTGCCCGGCCGCCACCTCTTCGGCAAGGAGCCTGAACCAGCGCTGGCTGAATGCCATCGCGCCGTCGCGGACGGGACCTGGATGGGAGTCGAGCTCGCTCACGGCGGAGACGAAGAAGCATCCCCCGGGGAAGACGCCCTCCTCGACGTGGCGGAGGAACCCCTCGACGTAGGCCCTCAGCCGGGCCACGCCGGGCTGCGCCTCGCCTGCGGGCTCGATCACCTGCTCATCGAAGATCGCGCTGGCCGCCTCGACCGTGGCCAGCTGCAGTTCTTGCTTGGAGCGGAAGTGCGCGAATAGCCCGCTCTTGCTCATGCCGACGGCGTTGGCCAGGTGCGCGAGCGAAAGTCCGTCGAGGCCATCGACGGTCGCCAGCCTCGCCGCCTCCCGCAGGATCGCCGCCCGGCTGCGCTCACCATCGGATCGCGCGCGGCGGGCCGACCCGGCGGCGGGTGTCT
>Ga0335078_10016828_pt1 | contig 10862 bp, 12 predicted proteins | sample Lox_Sample_32_FD_206711 | JGI IMG/M metagenome (GOLD analysis project Ga0335078, IMG submission 206711) | Soil microbial communities from Loxahatchee National Wildlife Refuge, Florida, United States - Lox_Sample_3.2 | ecosystem: Environmental > Terrestrial > Soil > Wetlands | place: USA... | reverse complement strand
GACGACGATGGCGACGCCGATGATCTGGTTGAGCACTTGGCCGGCATTACCCTCGATGAGGCCGGGCGTGCCGCCATACTCGATGATGGCGAAGACGCCGGTGAGGATGGCGCCAGAGGCGCCGCCGATGGCATGGACGCCAAAGACGTCGAGCGCATCGTCATAGCCGAAGAGGCCCTTGAGCCCGACCGCGCCGAGATAGCAGATGACGCCGGCCGCGGCGCCGATCACCAGCGAACCTGCCGGGCCGACGAAGCCCGAGGCCGGGGTGATGGCGACGAGACCTGCGACGGCGCCGGAGCAGATGCCGACGACCGTCGGCTTGCCGCGATGTGCCCATTCGACGAACATCCAGGCGAGGCCCGCCGCGGCGGTGGCGATCTGCGTCACTGTCATCGCCATGCCGGCCTGCATGCCGGCGCTCACCGCCGAGCCGGCGTTGAAGCCGAACCAGCCGACCCACAGCAGCGCGGCGCCGATGAAGGTGAGCACGACATTGTGCGCCGGGCCGGTGTCCTTGCGCTTGCCGAGCATCAGCGCGCACATCAGCCCGGCGACGCCGGAATTGACATGCACGACCGTGCCGCCGGCGAAGTCGAGGACCTTGACGATCGCGTCGCTATTGCCGCTGTTGAGGAAGCCATCCGGCCCCCACACCCAGTGCGCGACCGGGGCATAGACGAAGATCGCCCAGAGCGTCATGAACCACAGCATCGCCGAGAACTTCATGCGCTCGGCAAAGGCGCCGGCGATGAGCGCCGGCGTGATGATGGCGAAGGTCATCTGGAAGCACATGTAGACCATCTCGGGGATGGTCGGCGCCAACGGATTGGGATTGCCGATGCCCTTCGAGATGTCGCTGAGCACGCCCTGCAGGAAGGCGCGGCTGAAGCCGCCGACGAAAGGCGTGCCGCTGGTGAACGCCATACTATAGGTACAGACCGTCCAGAGCACGGTGACGAGGCAGGTAATGGCGAAGCTCGTCATCACGGTGTCGCCGACATTCTTCTTGCGCACCATGCCGCCATAGAAGAGGCCGAGGCCCGGCACGGTCATCATCAGGACCAGCGCCACCGAGGTCAGCATCCACGCGGTGTCGCCGGAATTGGGCGTGCATTTCTCCAGCACGGCTTTCTTGGGATCGGGATCGGCGACGCAAGCCGGCGGTGCCGCGTCTGCGGCCGGCGCGGCGGCGGCGGCCGGGGCCGCGGGCGCCGCAGGGGCGCCGGCCGGCGCCTGCTGGGCGACGGCGAAACTCAAGGGGATGAGCACGGCCAGCGCTGCCAGCGGCAGCACCCGTCCCATCCAAGTCAGCACAGAACGAACTCTCATGTGGGCTTACCTCCCGCGAGGACGATTGCGATTGCCGCTGAGACGACTCCCCCGCCCAGCCGCCGAGGGGGGATGAAATCAAGAATCGTGCCACCGCCGAGGAGGGCGAACCGCCGATTATGCGCTCAGGCCGGGCGGTGCGCGGTCGGCGAGCAGCGGATTATTTTTTAAGCAAAGAAGCAGCTTCTGCCTCATTGTTATGCAGTCCTGCTCCGGCTTGGGCAGACGTTGTGGCGGCTCTGGTCTGCAGCGGCTTTCTTCGACTAGTCTCCGCAATGGCCGGGATCTGGTCGCTGATCAACACGCGCGCGCTTTCCATCTCGCTGGCGCAGGGAGCTTTCAACTTCGAGCTGTCCTGGCTCGGCCTGCTGCTGATCGTCGGCGCCTTGCTGCTCTGGCGCTATCTGCGCCGCTAGTCCGGCCCCGCGTGGCGATGGACAAACCCCGCCCCGCGCCGCATCTTTCGCCCATGACGGAGGAGCGGGTCGAGCTCATCGTGGTTGGCGGCGGCCTCGCCGGCCTCACCCTCGGCATCGCTTGCGCCGATGCCGGGATCGAGGTCGCGGTCATCGACCGTGAGGATCCCGCGACCATGCTGTCGGAGCCCTTCGACGGCCGCGCCACGGCCATCGCCTATGGCTCGAAGCAGGTACTGGAGGGCATCGGCCTTTGGCCGCTGGTCGCCGCCGAGGCCGAGCCGATCCTCGAAATCCGCGTCGCCGATGGCGATTCGCCGCTCTTCCTGCATTACGACCATCGCGATCTCGGCACCGCGCCCTTGGGCTATATCGTCGAGAACCGGGCGCTGCGCCGGGCGCAGATCGAGCGGGCGCGCACGCTGCCAAATCTCCGGCATCTGGCCCCGGTTGCGGTCGAGCGCGTGGAGCGCAGCGCCGCCGCCGCGACGGCTTTTTTGAGCGACGGGCGGGAGCTCGTCGGCGAGCTCGTCGCCGCCTGCGACGGCAAGGCCTCGCCGCTGCGCCGCGCCGCCGGCATCCGCACGATCCAATGGGCCTATCCGCAAACCGGGATCGTCTGCACCGTGCGGCACGAACTGCCGCATCACGGCGTCGCCATCGAGCATTTCCTCCCGGCCGGGCCTTTCGCCATTCTGCCGATGACCGGGCAACGCTCCTCGATCGTTTGGACCGAGCGCGAGGCATTGGCGCCGGAGATCCTCGCCTTGGACGACGCCGGGTTCGCCGCCGAGCTCAGGCGCCGCTTCGGCGATTTCCTTGGCGAGGTCGAGGTGGTCGGCCCACGCTGGTCCTACCCGCTCGCCCTCCTCCATGCCGAACGCTACACCGCGCCGCGGCTGGCGCTGGTCGGCGACGCCGCACATTTCATCCACCCCATTGCCGGCCAGGGGCACAATCTCGGCATCCGCGACATCGCCGCGCTGGCCGAGCTCGTTGTCGAGGGGCGGCGGCTTGGCCTCGACATCGCGACGCCCGAGCTGCTGCGGCGCTATGAGCGTTGGCGCCGCTTCGACAATCTCACCCTGGCGGTGGTCACGGACGGGCTCAACCGGCTGTTCTCCAACGCGCTGCCGCCCCTGCGCCTCCTCCGCGATCTCGGCCTCGCCGCCGTCGATAAGTTGCCGCCGATGAAGCGCCTGTTCATGCGCCATGCCATGGGCACCGTCGGCGATCTGCCGCGCCTGGTTCGCGGCGAGCCGCTTTAGGACCCCCTAAGTCCTTAATTTTTAGGACGCTTTGGGGCCTGTTACAATCTGTTACGAACTGAGAAAAAAATTGCGAACTCGCGGGAACCGTAAATGGGCGTAACCGTTTGTAACAGCGAAATCACCGGTGGCCGGATGCCGGCTATGGAGATGATGACGATGAGCGGACAGAAGCAATTGACGAACCTTGCGGTCGCTGTCGAGGTCGAGCGCTTGCTCAACGGCGAGAGCGATGGCGCCCCGCTGTTCCAAGCCCTTTACGGCAGCATTGCCGACGAGCCGGTGCCGCAGCACCTGCTCGACATCGTGCGCGAGGGTTGCGATCCCACGATCGAGCCCGAAGCGGTACCGGTCGCGCCAGCACCGGCGCGGCGCGCGGCGCCCTGAACGGCGCCGCGGCCTTCGCCCGCGGCTATCTCCCGACACAAAAAAGCAAGTGCCGGAGCGGCTGACCGCTCCGGCACCAGGATTGCAAATCTTCGGCTTACCCGCAGCGCGGTCGGTTACTCGCCTTCCGTGCCGATCGCATAGGCCGTCTCGCCATGCACCGCATCGTCGCCGACGCGGAGCGTCGCATCATCCATGCGCAGCGGCACGATCAACCCGATCACCTTCAGGATGATGTAGGTGGCGATGATGTTGTAGACGATGATGAAGGCCGCACCTTCGGCCTGCAGGAGGAGCTGCGAGGCATTGCCGTAAAGCAGGCCGGTGATGTTCACGCCGGGGGCGTCCTTCTCGGTGCCAATATATTCGAGCATGGCGGGATTGGCGAGAATGCCCGTCAGCAGCCCGCCCATGAGACCGGCGATGCCGTGGGTGGAGAAGACGGACAAGGTATCGTCCACCTTCATCATCAGCTTGGTCTTCTGCAGCTTGTTCATGCTGAGCCAGGGGATGATCCCGGCGCACACGCCGATGATGATGGCGCCCCAGCCATCGACATAACCCGCGGCGGGCGTGATCGCGACCAACCCGGCGATCATGCCGTTCACCGCACCGATCACCGACGGCTTGCCATAGGCCATCTTGTCCATGAGCGTCCAGACCAGCAGGGCCACGGCGGTCGCGGTGTTGGTGTTGAGCACCGCGGCGCCGGCATCGGCGTTGGCGAAGTAGGGATCGCCGCCGTTGAAGCCGTTCCAGCCGAGCCACAGGATGCCGGCACCAACCAAGGTGACCAGCAGGCTGTTGGGCGGGAAATGCTCACGATCGGTCTGGATGCGCGGTCCGATCACCGCCGCGGCGACGAAGCCCGAGGTGCCGGCGGCAAGATGGATGACATAGCCGCCCGAGAAGTCCGCCACCCCCATGCCGGCGAGCCACCCGCCGCCCCAGAGGCTGAACGCGCCCACCGTGTACACCAAGGTCAGCCATACCGGACAAAAGATCATCCACGCGGTGAAATTCATCCGGCCAAGCACCGAGCCCGCCAGGATGATGACGGTGATCGCAGCGAACACGAACTGGAAGAAGATGAGCGTCGCCATGGGAAAGGCGAGACCCGGCATGCCCGACGCGGCGGCCGGAATGGTCGCCTGGCCGGTGGTGAACACGGCCGATGTCGCCAGGGTCGGCGTGCCCAGGAACGGAAACCATTGCGGCCCGAACGACATGTTATAGGCGAAGAGAATCCAGACGACGAGCACCGAGGCGAAGGCATACATCGCCATGAAGGCGGAGTTGATCGCCCATTTCTTCTTGACGACGCCGCCATAGAGAACCGTCAGCCCGGGAATGCTTTGCAGGCCGACAAAAGTTGCGGCGGCCAACTGCCACGCATTGTCGCCGGTATCGAGCCATTGTGGTGATGGTACGAGTGCCATGCGTCTTCCCCCATCTAGTGGTCGCTGATGATGTCCCCGAAGGCATCAGCAAAATCGGCAACTCAATGGCGCAGGAAACGAGCGCGCCCGCCGGGACGAAAGGCCCAAACAATTCAGCAAGAACTATGCCACCCGCTTTCGCCTGTTCAGGTCGCGCAGCGGCGCATGTCTCAAGCTTCGCCTTGCCCGCGAAAGCGCGTGTGAAGAAATCGAAGTGGACGAAGGTGACGCTTCGACATCGAATGATTCCCGCTTTCGTGGGAATGACGGAGAACTTTGATTTTGCTTTAGAATTCGTCACCCCCGCGAAAGCGGGGGTCCATCTCTGAGCCGCGAGATGTCTGCGAAATCATGTTTGCGCGCGGTTCCTTCACACGCGCGAAAGCGGGCATCCAGGAGCTTCAGCCGCGATGAACGGAGCGCATGGCCCTGGGTCCTCGCTTTCGAGGCTGACGAATTGCAGCGGCTCTATTTGGCCTGAAGCGGCTTCAAGGGAGAGCGCCGCCGAATGGTTATAGCCATCGCTCGTGGTCTGAGCACAAAATAGGCAGCGAACCCGGGCCGGATTGGCCGCTGCTTTGCGGGCTCGCCGAGAGTTGGCTATGCATCGCGTCATGAGCCCTGCCTTTCCGACCCGGCGAAGCGCGGCGGTCCTCGCGGCGCTCGCGGCGGTGATTGCTCTTCCCGTCGGCGCCGCCAGAGCCGAGGCCGGCGCAACCGCGATCACCTGCACCAACCCGGCCAGCGGCACGACCTGGCAGATCCAGATCGACTATCGGAAGAGCACGGTCGATTCCTATCCGGCGCGCATCACCGACGCGACGATCTCGTGGCATGATGCCAGGGATGGCGGCAACTACACGCTTGACCGCAAATCCGGGAGCCTTACGGTGATCGTTGCATCGTCCACCGGCGGTTATTTCCTGCATCACCGGTGCAGGCTGAAGGATTGAGGCCGCCCTCCCGGAAGCCGTCGCGCTGCTTTTCGATCGAGGCGGCGCACGGCCGGCCGGCGTCGGAGCGATGGCGATGAGTGAGCGTCTTGCCGCGGTCAAGGCCAGCGTCGGCTTCGCATCGGAGCGGGGGCCGCGCCCGCGCAACGAGGATTTCGCCGGCGCGGTCTTCGGGCCCGAGCTGCCGGAACCGCGCCGCGACGTGGTGGCGGCGATCGCCGACGGGATCGGCGGCGCGAAAGGCGGGCGCGTCGCGGCCGAGATGGCGGTGCGCGGCTTTCTCGACGGGTTCTGCGATCTGCCCGAGACGGTCGAGGTGCGTCGCGCCGCGGCCAGGGTGCTGACCTCGCTCAACGGCTGGCTCCATTCTCAGGGCCGCCACGATCCGAAGCTCGCGGGCATGGGCTGCACCTTCACGGCGCTGGTGTTGCGCGGCCGGATCGCGCATGTGCTGCATGTCGGCGACACGCGCGCCTATCGCTTTCGCCGCGACCGCCTGGCCTGCCTCACCACCGACCATGTGCGGGAGGGGAGCGGCGGCCGGTCGACCCTGCTCTACCGTGCGCTGGGTGTCGAAGCCGAGCTGCGCCTCGACTATGCCAGCCAGCCGGTGGCGCTGCATGACCGCTTTCTCTTGTGCAGCGACGGCGTCTACGGCGCGCTCACGGATGACGGCATCGCCGATATCCTGCGCGAGCGCTCGGCCTCCGGCGATACCGCGCGCGCCTTGGTCGCGACCGCGCTGCGCTGCGGCAGCAGCGACAATTGCACGGCGCTCGTCGTCGATGTCGTCGGGCTGCCCGCGGCGGATTCCGCCGATATCGGCGCTGCCATCCGGGAGCTGCCGCTGATCCCCGTGCCGATCGCCGGCGAGACGGTTGACGGTTTCGTTCTGAAGGCCCTCCTCTCCGATGGCCGATACACCCGGCTCTTCGGCGCGTTGGACGAGATCGAAGGCGGCGAGGCGGCGTTGAAATTCCCGAAGCCGCAAGTCGCCGAGGTGGCGACGTACCGCGCCGCTTTCGTGCGCGAGGCCTGGGTCGGCGCGCGCGTGACGAGCCCCTGGATCGGCCACGTCATCGAATTGCCGCCCGGTCGCCAGACCTGTCTTTATACCGTCATGCCGCTCTATCAAGGCGAACTGCTCGAGACGCGGCTCGCACGCGCTCCTGCGCTCGGATTGGAAGAGGGGCGGAATATCGCGATCAAGCTGGCTCGCGCGGCGGCGGCGCTCCACCGCGCCGGAGTCATCCATCGCGACATCAAGCCGGACAACGTCATTCTCGAAAGCGACGGATCGCTGAAGCTGATCGATCTCGGCGTGGTGCGCATCCCCGGGCTGGAGAATGCGCCATCCGGCGAGATTCCGGGCACACCGGCCTATATGGCGCCCGAAATGTTCGCGGGCGAGCCGGGAAACGAGGCCACCGACATCTACTCGCTCGGCGTCACCCTGTTTCGCGCCTTCACCGGCGAATTCCCGTACGGCAATGCCGACGCAACGAGCCCGCCGCGCCGCGAGCGGCCGAAAGAGCTCGCCGTGCTTCGGCCCGATCTACCGGCATGGCTCCAGGCCACGCTCGCGCGCGCCATCGCGATCGATCCCGGCGAGCGCTTCCGCGACATGATGGAATTCGCGGTGGAGATGGAAGCGGGACCGGCGCGTGCGCCGAACGCGATGCGGCGGCCGCTGACGCTCTACGAACGCCACCCCCTGCAATTCTGGCAAGGCGTCGCCGCGCTGCTCGCCCTGGCGCTCATCCTCTCCTTGCTGCGGCACTAAGCGGAATCGCGCTATCAGCGCTTCGCTTCCCGCGTCAGGCCGGCGGCGGCGAGGGCGGCGAGGTAGCGTTGCCAGCGCTCGCCCTGCTCGCGGCCGAGCTCGTAGAGATAGCTCCAGGAGTAGATGCCGGTGTCGTGCAGATCGTCGAAGACGAGGCGCACGGCGTAATTGCCGACCGGCTCGACGGCGGTGATGCCGATCTCGGCGCGCCCGGCGATCAGCGTCTTCTGGCCGGGCCCGTGGCCCTGCACCTCGGCCGAAGGGCTCTCGACGCGCAGATACTCCGCCGGCAAGCGGAAGCGCGCGCCATCCTCGAACAACAGCTCCAGCACTTTCTCCGCCCGTTTCAAGCGGATCTCGACCGGCCAATGCGTCGTGCCGGATTGGGTCACGGCGGCGGCGCCGGCGTGCTCTTGAGCCGCGCCTTCTCGGCGTCGTCGAGCGGTCGCGCCTCGTCGATCAGCATGATCGGAATGCCATCGCGGATCGGATAAGCCAAGCCGGCTTCGACGCTGATCAGCTCCTGCGCCGCGCGATCATAGTAAAGCGGCGCCTTGGTCAGCGGGCAGACCAGGATCTCGAGCAGCCGCGGATCGATTTCGGGCGCATGATCGGCCATCGCTTCCTCCGGCGCTCAGTGGCGCGCGCTCTCGGCGCGCTCGGCGCTGCCATGGACGGACATCTCGACGAGAGCGGTGAGGAGACGCGCGCGCTCGGCGAGATCGCGCGCCTCGAGCAGCGCCTGCTTCTCCGCCGGCTGGAACGGTGCCACCATCGCCACCGTCGTGACGAGCCGCTCATCCGGCGTCGCTTCCACCGCCGGCCAATCCGCGATGACGCCCTGGCGTTCGAGAAACGGCTTCAGCGCCGCCAGCAGGCGCGCGCGATCGATCGTATCGGTGGCGGGTGCGAGATCGCCGCGATAGGGCTGCCACTCCGGCATGACGCGGCGATAGAGCTGGGCGCGCGGCAGCTCGCGCGCGATGTCGAAGCGGGCGAGGCCCGAGAGTGTGATGAGATAGCGCCCGTCATCGGTCTCGCTGAACGAGACCATGCGGCCGGCGCAACCCGTGCGGTAGACCGGCGGATCGCCGGCATCGCCCGCCCCCTCGTGCGGCTGCACCATGCCGATGAGCCGCTCAGCCCTGAGCGCATCCGCCGTCATCGCGAGATAGCGTTCCTCGAAGATGTTGAGCGGCAGCCTGCCGCGCGGCAGCAGCAGCACGCCGGTCAACGGGAAGATCGGCAGGCTCGCCGGCAGCGCGTCGAAATCGGGATCGAACCGCCCGGTCATGCGAAGAGGATCGAGGAGAGGCGCTTTCTCGCCGCGACGGTGAGCGGGTCGGCATGGCCGAGCGCCTCGAAGAATTTGACGAGCTGCTTGCGCGCCGCCTCCTCGTTCCATTTGCGGTCGCGCTTGACGAGATCGAGGAGCTCGTCCACCGCCTCCGCGCGCTGGCCCGCGGCGAAGAGCGCCGACGCCAGCTCATAGCGCGCCTCGTGATCATTGGCGTTCTGCTGCAGCCGCTGGCGCAGCTCGCCGACCGCGCCTTGCGCCTTGCTGCCGGCCTCCGCCAGCTCCAGCGCCGCGCGCGCCGCGGCGATCTCGGCATGCCCGGCATGCTCCTTCGGAACGCGTTCGAGGAGCTGCCGTGCCTTGGCGAACTCCTTGCGGCCGACGGCGATGCGCGCGAGCCCCGCGGTCGCGACGGGATTGCCGGGTTCGTGCTGCAGCACCTGCGTATAGATATTGGCCGCGCGCGCGGCATCGCCCGCGCCCATCGCCTCCTGCGCGAGCGCCAGCGCCTCGTCGATCGGCGAGGGGCCGGCGTTGGCGCCGGCGGCAAGCCGGCCGATGAATTGCTTCACCTGACTATCCGGCAGCGCGCCGACGAAGCCGTCGACCGGCCGGCCGTCCTTGAAGGCATAGACCGCCGGAATCGACTGGATGCGCATCTGCTGCGCCAGCTCCGGGTTCTCGTCGATGTTGATCTTGACCAGGCGCACGGCGCCGCGCGCGTCGCGCACCGCCTTTTCGAGCGCCGGGCCGAGCTGCTTGCAGGGTCCGCACCAGGGGGCCCAGAAATCGACGACCACGGCCGCGTCGTGCGAGGCGTCGATCACATCGGCCATGAAGGTCGCGGTCGAGCCGTTCTTGATGAGATTGGCGGTGTCCGCGGGGGCGGGCGCGCCGCCGAGAATCGGTTCCATAGGCGTCAATTCCTCAGATTTCCCCTAAGATGGCGGCAGAGGCGGGTCCTGACAAGCACCGGCTTCCCCGGCGCCGCGGTCGAGCCCGGCAAGCTCCAGCACCCGGGCCGGATGCCCGCAATCGGCGATGAAACGGCGGAGATCTGCCGCGGAGATGGCAGTCGTCGCCGTATTGACCAGCGGATGATAGTTGACCGGGTCCTGCCGCAGCATCTCGGCGTCGAGCACGACGCGGACGCGATGGGCGCGATCGTTCATGAGCGCGAAGGGCGTGACGCTGCCGGGGGTCACGCCGAGAACCTCCAGCAGCAGCGCCGGGCTGCCGAAGGAGAAGCGCGGCGCGCCCAGGCTGTCGGCCAGCGCCTTCAGGTCGAGGCGGCGTTCCTCGAGCACGACGACGAGCCAGAGCCCGTCCTTGCGGTCACGCAGGAAGAGGCTCTTGCAATGCGCGCCGGGCAGCGTGCCGCGCAGCATCACCGATTCCGCCACGGTATGGAGCGGCGGATGGCGGTGCGTCACATGGCGGATGCCGAGCGCATCGAAGCGGGCGAAAAGCTCTTCTGGTGTTGCCGGCATCGCTCAGCGCAGCGGCCCTTTGGTCCAGCGGAAGCCGGTGAGGATGCCGTTGTCGAAGCGGCATTCGACCGCGATGTCGCGCAGCAGCGGGCTGCCCGCCGGCAGGTCGGGCCGCTCGCCTTCGGCGGTGACGATACTGGTGGCGTAGCTCTGCTGCTCCTGCGACACCAGCGCTTTCTTCGTCACGTTGATCTCGGTCTGGGGAAAGGCTTGCTGCATCGCATCGCCGCAGCGGTCGAGCAGGCTCTCGTCACGCAGCCTGGTGCCGCAGCCGGCGAGGCCGAGCGCAGAGCAGAGCAGGCAGGCCAGGACGGCGGCGCGGCGCATCGGCGGATACTGGCGCGGCGCGGCGGCGGATTCAAACCGGGCCCAGGCTTGCAAAGCCGCCGCGCCTTTGTATGATGCCGCCCCTTGGGGCGCGGGCGTAGCTCAGGGGTAGAGCACAACCTTGCCAAGGTTGGGGTCGAGGGTTCGAATCCCTTCGCCCGCTCCAATAA